>Ga0194128_10000889_pt1 | contig 52983 bp, 43 predicted proteins | sample TA2KigCa65mmetaG_FD_148650 | JGI IMG/M metagenome (GOLD analysis project Ga0194128, IMG submission 148650) | Freshwater microbial communities from Lake Tanganyika, Tanzania - TA2015037 Kigoma Deep Cast 65m | ecosystem: Environmental > Aquatic > Freshwater > Lake | place: Tanzania: Lake...
CGTTCATTTGTCGGACTAGGACCTTGCTGTCGCCGTCGCCAGGGAAGAGAAATACCCGCGCGTTGAGATCGGGTCTCGGGAGCGCGGCGGCACATCGGTCCAAAGCCTGTTCCACGATCGTCTTGGGGTCGCCCTCGTCCAACTTGGCAAGGGCAGTCAGGAGAACATCAGGATCAGGGTCTCCCAGTTGGGTCACCGCGGAACGCTCGCCCAACTCCATGATGGAAGGGTGGAGCATGGAAAGCAGGCTGCGCACGTACTCCCGCAATCCCTGCTCCATGGAGTCCGCGGCTTGCTCGAAAGGCATGCCATGAGCCTTGCGCGCAAGGGTACTGACGACTCTGTAGGCGGGGATGACGGTTATGCCCACTCGCTTACTCCGAAGGATTTCATCGGGGTATCTATGGACCGGCCTGCACATCATACCTCTGGACGTTCGTCGTGTTTTCTCTTGAAAAGATGCCCTCAGATTTGCCAGAATGGCCTCGTGGCGCGTGTTGACGGGCGCGTGGCCGTTTGACAGTTCAAGCGCCAGATGGATATACTGCGCCAGCCCATCCGACGAGCAGTAGGAAGTTGGTCTATCCGACCCTAGCCGGTTCCCCTACAGTCCTATCCGGACACAACGGCGGCCTCGGACCCGCGTATATCCCCTTCTCTTACCGGATACCCACTTTCTCCAGTGTGCGTTTCGCCCCACGTGCCGTTAGACTCAGGCATGGGTCTTGCCGCCCTCAGCCATCCCGCAGGAAAAGCCGCACATGACTAAGTTCATCTTCGTCACCGGCGGCGTCGTCAGTTCAGTTGGCAAAGGCATCAGCGTCGCGTCCATCGGACGTATCCTCAAGAGCCGCGGCGTCTCGGTTTCGGTCCTCAAACTCGACCCCTATCTCAATGTTGACCCCGGCACGATGTCGCCCTACCAGCATGGTGAGGTGTTCGTCACCACTGATGGGGGTGAGACCGACCTGGACTTGGGCCACTACGAGCGGTTCATCGACATGGACCTGACCAAGTCCTCCAATCTGACCGCCGGCCAGATCTACAGCGAACTCATCGCCAAGGAGCGCAGGGGCGAGTTCCTGGGTGGGACCATCCAGGCCATCCCCCACGTCACCGATGCCATCAAGCGTCGCATGCTGAATCTGGCGCGGGAATCGGAGGCGCAGGTCATCGTGGTGGAGGTCGGTGGCACGGTCGGCGACATCGAGGGCCTGCCGTTTTTGGAAGCCATCCGGCAGATGCGCAACGAGGTAGGCAAGGACAACGTTTTCTATATCCACGTGTCCCTGCTGCCGTACATCGCTTCCACGGGAGAACTCAAGACGAAGCCAACTCAGCACAGTGTCCGGGAGCTGCGCAGCATCGGCATCCAGCCGGACGCCATCATCTGCCGGAGCGACCACCCGGTGGACGATGACATCAAGAAGAAGATCTCGGTGTTCTGCGACGTCCCTCGGCCTGCTGTTGTGGCCTTGCCGACGGTGCCTACAGTGTATGAGGTTCCGCTGATACTTGAACAGGAGGGGCTGGGAGACCTCATCATCGCAGGGCTTGGGCTAGGCACGCCGGAGCGAGACATGACCCAATGGCGGGAGATGGTGGAAGCCATCAAACGGCCGAAGAAGCGGCTCCCCATCGCCGTCGTCGGCAAGTACGTTGACCTGAGGGACTCGTACATCTCGGTTAAAGAAGCTCTGCACCATGCCGGGCTGTCTCACGACCTGGACATCGAGCTGTCCTGGGTACCGTCGGAGCAGGTGGAGGTCGAAGGCCCAGACTCGTTCCTCCAGTCCGTCAGCGGCATCGTGGTGCCGGGCGGGTTCGGACCGCGCGGTGTGGAGGGCATGATCCGCACGGTGACCTACGCGCGGGACAACAAAGTTCCGTATCTGGGGCTGTGTCTCGGCATGCAGGTCATGGTGGTGGAGGCGGCCAGGAGTCTATTGGACAGACCCAAAGCCAACTCCACGGAGTTCGACCCGCACACCCCTGACCCTGTGATAGACATGATGCCTGACCAGAGGCACATCACCCATAAAGGCGGGACGATGCGGCTTGGTGGGTATCCGTGCCGACTGGTTGCTGGCTCCATCGCGGCAAGGGCGTACGACAAGCCCCAGGTGCAGGAGCGGCACCGCCACCGGTTCGAAGTGAACAACGCCTACCGAGAACAGCTCGAGTCCGCAGGGCTTTGGCCGACAGGGCTGTCGCCCGATGGGCGTCTCGTCGAAATCATGGAGATGTCGGGCCAGTCGTTCATGCTGGGTGTGCAGTTCCACCCTGAGTTCCTTTCGAGGCCCAACCGGCCCCACCCACTGTTCCGCGAGTTCATCGGCGTCGCGAAGAGGACGCTCCGCGAGGGCGGCCAGCACGTCTTGCCGTTGGAGAACGCGAAGTAGCCAGACACCTGCCACAAAGCGCTTGTGAGGCGCATTGTGGCCCTTTGACAAATGTGGTAAGGTAAAGGAGTCCCCACAGTGCGCATCTTCCTCGATACCGCCAACGTTGATGAAATCCGACAAGCCGCTAAGCTCGGCGTTGTTTCTGGAGTGACCACCAACCCCTCGCTTGCCGCGAAAGAGGGTATCGGCACCCAGGGCGGTTACAAAAAGGCAGTCCTTGAGATTGCCGAAATCGTGGATGGTCCTGTCTCCGTGGAAGTCGTGAGTTTAGAACCCGAGGCGATGATTGAGGAAGGCTGGGGGATTGCGCAGTGGCACACGAATGTGGTGGTCAAGTTGCCAAGCACCCCGGCGGGATTCCAGGCGATGGCCCACCTCTCCAAAGAGGGCGTGAAGATCAATCAGACGCTGTGCTTTTCAGTGAATCAGGCCCTGCTCGGCGCGCAGGCTGGCGCGGTGTACGTCAGCCCGTTCGTAGGCAGACTCGACGACGAAGGCCACGACGGCATGGCGTTGGTGGCAGACATCGCCGAGATCTTCAAGAAGCACGGCATCTCGACCCAAGTGCTCGCTGCAAGCATCCGCCACCCGTTGCACTGCGTGATGGCCGCGCGCGCAGGTGCTCACGTCGCCACCATTCCTTTCAAAGTGCTCACGCAGATGACCCACCATCCGCTCACGGACGTTGGCCTGGCCAAGTTCACCCAGGACTGGCAAAAGGTCTCCAAGAAATAGACCACGTCCTTACCCTGAGGTAACCCTTCCCGCTCACGAACCCCAAGATACCCAAAGACCATCGCGATGCCAGCCATCCGGTATTTACTGGTCTAGAGGCACTGGCAGTTCGCACATCTCCACCGTTCGTTCGATAGCAACGCAACCACGACAGCATAAGAAGTATCGTCCGAGAGGACATGAACACCGCCCAGGCCCGGCAGACGGATGGGCAATGCATAGAGGGAGACGATGGATCCGATCAACTTGTTGGACGTACAGAAACTATCGGAGGAGGACCTGAGAAGGCTCGCCACCGAGTTAGGCGTGCCTGAGAACGGGGTCGTGATGAAGAAGCATGAGCTTCTCACCAAGGTCTTGCAGGCCTACTCGGAGCGCAACGGAGCGATCCAGGTCAGGGGCATCCTGTCCATCGTGAACGATGGGTATGGGTTCCTGCGGCACGACAGTTCGCACCAGGGTTCGGGCGACGTGTACGTCTCCCAGTCGCAGATCCGGCGCTTCGGGCTGCGGACCGGCGACGAGGTCGCGGGCCAGGTGCGGCCTCCGAAGGACGGCGAGCGCTATTTCGGACTCGTACGAGTCGAGGTGGTCAACGGGCAGGATGCCGACACGTCCCGAAGTCGGCCCCACTTCGAGAACCTCACGCCCATCTTCCCCAACAAGCTCATCAAACTCGAAACCGACCGGAGCAACCCGTCCACCCGCTTGATGGACATTCTCGCACCCGTCGGGCGTGGACAGCGCGGCATGATCGTCTCGCCGCCCAAGGCGGGCAAGACGACCCTGCTCAAACAGATAGCCCATGGCGTTGCCATCAACTGTCCCGACATCCACCTCATGGTCGCGCTCATCGGTGAACGCCCGGAAGAGGTGACGGACATGAAGCGGTCGGTGAAGGGCGAGGTGTTCAGCTCGACGTTCGACGAGCCTGTGGAGGACCACTGCCGGGTCGCGGAGCTGGTCCTGGAGCGGGCCAAGCGGCTGGTGGAGGCCGGGCGCGACGTGTGCATCCTGCTGGACAGCATCACACGCCTGACCCGCGCCTACAACCTGGCCGTGCCCACCAGCGGGCGCACCCTCTCCGGCGGCATAGACCCTGTGGCCCTGTATCCGCCGAAGAAGTTCTTCGGCGCCGCACGCAATACAGAAGAGGGCGGCAGCCTCACCATCCTGGCGGCGTGCCTGGTTGACACGGGCAGCCGCATGGACGATGTGATCTACGAAGAGTTCAAGGGCACGGGCAATATGGAAGTGCACCTGGACCGCCGGCTGGCGGAGCGGCGCATCTACCCCGCCATAGACATCGGCCGCAGCGGCACCCGGCGCGAGGAGTTGTTGTTGGATGAAATCACCCTCAAGCAAGTCTGGCTGCTACGCCGCATGGTGACCATGGTCACGTCGGACTCGATGAACGCTCACGAAGCCACGGAGAAGGTGTTGGAGCGGCTGCGCAAGACCAAAGACAACGCTGAGTTCCTGGCCACACTGGGCAAGGACATCTAAAGGACAGCTAACAGCCGGGTGAATAAACAGGATTTCGTAGATAAGGGGGGTTGTTCTCTTATTGACAATGGTTTGGGTCTCCTCTATAGTTTCGGCCAGTGGCCCGCATCTGTGGCCAGGGAGTAAGGCGTGTAGCAAGGGGCATTTGGCTCCGAGCCACGCCTTCTAGACCTTGACAAGGGAAATGGCCATGGTGTACAAATCATTCCCAGAACGGTCTGGAACGGCCACGGAACTTTTCAAGGTCGGAGGCCGTCATACATAACAACTCGGTTCACTTGGGCGCGCGGAGTGCGCCCATTGTCATGTCGGTAGGCACTCATAAAGTATCCAAAGGCTTAAAGAAGCCAGGAAAGACAAGGGGGTAGGCAGTGAATAGCAAGCAACGGATCGCAATCGTCCTCAGTGCACTGGCTGTGCTGGTGACGCTGCTGGTCGTCGTGCCGGTCTTCGGCGCGGACGCCACGCAGCGCTTCCCAAACTCGGCCGACACCACGAAGGTGGTGACCTGGGTCAAGCAGGGCGGCAACGTCCTGCTTGAAGTCACGGACGCAGACCTGAACACGGGTGTGGACACAACTGTGCTGGTCTATCTCGAGTGTGCCCAGAGCGAAAACGTGGTACTCGATCAGTTCACTTCAACAACGAGCACCTCCACCGGCGTCCCAGCCGCAACGTCCAGCGCGCCCATCACTGCGCCTATCCTGGACAGGAACGGCGATGGTGTCCTCACCGGCGCCGACATAGGCTTCGTTAGCGAGACGGGAGCCGCCGTTGACGTATCCCTTCTGGGACTGGGCGTCTCGATTGTCGATGGCGTGAACGGAATCATCACTATCCGGTGCACTAACAGCCACGGCACCGACGACAAGAACATTCTGACCGGCAGCGATGGCGATGTGGTTCGCCTCGTCTACCGGAAGGGCGCCGTCAACCGAACGGCGAGCAGCGGCCTCGGATCGGTCAAGGTCGCCAGCGACGCCGACGCGGCGGGCATCAACGTGGTACTTGAAGAGACCGGCTCCAACACCGGCATCTTCCGCGGGACCCTGCGGCTTCGCAGCACCGCGTCTACCAGCACCGCCACCTGTCTGACGACAACGGCGGGCCAGTGCACCGCTGGGGAGAATCCGAGCAACCAATCCGCCGGAAGCCCTGCGGCCACTTCTACCAGAATCGCCGACAACACTTGGAGCGTCGGCGACCTCAAGATCAACACTGCGGATACCATCCTTGTGAGCTATGTGGACGGCGCAACCGGCTCCACGGTTACCAGGTCGGCCACCATAAAGGCTGAGACGACTGCCCCGAGCTTCGGGAACTTCAGCCCAGCCGAGGGCGCGGCATCTACTGTCCTTCAACCGACAGTTTGGGGCGACATCACGGATGCGGATTCAGGTGTCAACACAGGGTCCATCCTTGTGTGGTTTGGCCGGGACACGAATGCCGACGGCACGATCGATGCTACCACCTTCGAGGGCATCTCGGTCGCGACGGCGGATAAGACCGCGATTACCGGCGGCTTCAGTATCAGGCAGCGCATCACCGCCACCCTCGCCTCCGACCAGACGGTGTACTGGTGGATCATCGGCACGGACAACGCAGGCAACAGTGGTGTGACTGACCGGGAACCCTCCACGGCCGCAGGCGTGGCTAACCCGTGCGATGCCGATGCCTTCATCGCGCTCGGTACCACAGTGGGTCTGACGCCGGGCACCAGTGGGAGCGTAAAGGGTTGCCAACCGTTCTCTATCAAGATTGACCGAACGGCGCCAGCTTTGGCGACGACCAATCCGGCAACGACCGGCTCATTCTGGGACACGACGTCGGCCGCCACCAACAAGACCAATAACGATCCGTCGAAGGGGAAGAACACGAGCATCAGGGTCGAATTTACCGAGGCCATCGACGCTTCGACCGTGACGGCTAGCGACTTCAAGGTTGCTGGCAGCACGCCAGTGACCGCCGAGGCCTTCGCAGGCGCCCCGAAGTCGGTCTTCCTTACGGTCGGTGCCCTGGCCCCAAGTGACCGGCCCAAGGTTGAGGTGGTGGGGAGCATCAAGGATGTTGCGGGCAACGAAATGACCATTCCAGTCAGCGTTGACCCGTCCACCGACGGCATCGCCCCGGCCCTGACTGTAGCGGTCGGCACTGCGACCCGTCCGGTGACCAACACCAAGGTGAGCATCCAGATCACCTCAAACGAAAACGCAACCAACCTGACAATCACTACGGTTCGGGTAGGTACGCTACACACCGCTGGCGTGACAAGCACCGCGCTGGTTTTCACCGGTGGCCCGAAGACTTTCAGTGCCGAGGCTTCGCCCGCCGACTCTGGTCTCTACAGCGTGTTTGCTCAGGCTTCTGACCTGAACTCGGCCGCGAATATTAGCACCGCGGGCGGGAGCACGGTCTCGGCCCTGAGTCTTGGTGGCCTGATTCTCTTCGAGGTTGACAAGGGCTTGCCGGCGCCGACGTTCCTGCCGGCAGCTGCTGGCGTGGACGACCGGAACGCTGTCGTCTCCATCAACTTCGCGAACGAAGGTCTTGAGTACGGCTTGAACTCCGCTGGGGCAAACGTTGTACCAGCAGCCCAGGCAGACTACGACGCCATCGCGGCTGGCACAGACCTTGACAATAATGGCACTGTGACACTCACCAAGGTTACCTTGGATGGGAGCGACATTACCTCCATGGTTTCCTCGGTGGACAACATCCAGTTCCTGTACAAAGCGGCTGGCGGACTGACGGTCGGGAGCCACACCGTGGTCGTGGATGCCAAGGACGTGGCCGGCAATACCAAGACCTTCACACATACCTTCAAGATCAATGATCGGGCGGCGTTCAGCCTGCCCTTGAACCCGGGCTGGAACATGATCAGCTTCCCGGGTACTCCTGCCAACGCTGCCATTGACGCGGTCATCGGCAATACCCCGGTCACGGTGGTGATGGCCTACGATTCGAGCAGCGCGGCCCGCTGGAAGGTCGCTACCCGCACCCGCAAGGACGATGGCACGTTTACGGCCTTCACCGGCACGTTGACGGCCATCGATCCGAAGCTCGGCTACTGGGTGAGCACGGACACGTTCCAGGCGATCAGCACACTCATCCCGCGAATGGCTGGTGGCGCTGCCACGGGTGAGACGCCTGTCCAGCCGCCCGCGGTTAACATCATGAAGGGTTGGAACCTCGTGCCTGTGATTGACACGACTGGCGACAAGATGGCTGGCGATAATATCGCCGTTGGCACTTACTTCAGTGGTCTGACCACGTCGAGGATTTACACCTTCGACACCCTGAACGGGAAGTGGGTTGCTGTGACCGCGAACGTTCAGGTAGGCAAGTCCTACTGGGTGTACGCCACCGCGAACGGTACACTGGTGCCGTAACGCAAAGACCGTAGAGCGGACGTAACGCAGAACTAACGCAAAGACCTCCCTCCCTTAGAAGGGGAGGGAGGTCTTTGTTTCTGGTGGAGATGTGATGACTGTTCGACAATGGCTCCGGGTAGGCCTTGGGTTAGCGGCGCTTGTTGGGACCTTGCTGCTTTCAGCAGCTCCCGCATCTGCGCAAGAACAGCCACCCAACCTGCCGACGGTATTCAGTGGCAGCGCGACTGGTGGAGGGAAGGCTGTTCCAAACGGCTTTACTCTAGTGGCGAGGATAGATACCCGCTACGAGAGCGCGCCTGTGGAGGTCAAAGACGGCAGGTACGAACTCCTTGTAGTGGCTCCCGACGACCAGGCCCTCATCGGCCAGGCTGTCACCTTTGACCTAGAGGGCGTGCTTGCTAACCAAACGGCGACGTACCAGCCAGGGGTGGTGAACACCAGCTTCAACCTTACATTCCCGAAGCTACCAGACCCGACGCCGACACCGACAGCGACGCCCACGCTTACCCCCGTGCCAACGGCCACTCCCAAAGTGGTTTTCCCCGCCGTCTATTCTGGATTCATCGTTGTGGCAGGCGGCGTCACCCCAGAGGGTGCCGTCCTGGTGGCGAGGGTCGGATCGTACGAGTCTCTGCCGGCGCGGATAGAAGGAGAGACCTTTCGCAACCTCATCATAGACCCGCAGGACTCCGGCCTGGAAGGCAAGACGATTGAGTTCATGCTCAACGGAGTCGTTTCCAGGACGGTGGATAGCTACGCGAGTGGGGCGGTCAAGCGCGACCTCACTCTGGTCTTCTTCGATGTCCCGACCCCCACGCCCACGCCGCAGCCCACGTTCACCCCCACCCCACTGCCGCCTACAGCGACCCCGACCATTACCCCTACGGCTACGCCCGTGCCGGTGTCTCCGACACTCACGCCCGTGCCAGTATCGCCGACACTCACGCCTGTGCCAGTATCGCCGACACTCACGCCTGTGCCAGTATCGCCGACACTCACGCCTGTGCCGGTGTTTCCGACAAGTGCAGCAGCGCCGCAGCCCACCTCGGCGCTTGAGCAGACGACGCCACAGGCCACGCCGGCGGCCTCAGGCGGGGCTTGCGGTGCTCCTGACGTGGATGCACCCATCACAACAGGGATGACCAATTTCCTCCTGATGGTTGGTCCGCTGGCGGCCCTCGGCCTCTACCGGCGGTTCCGGCGGTAGAGAAAGCCACCGGGGCCCTTTCTTGACACTCGTTTCCCCCGAGTGCTACATTCCCCATACGGGGCCGGTAGGTGGGGAGCGATGCCCATGAGCCCTAGGTGGTTGGATGCTGACGTCAAGACAGGAAGTGATACTTCGCCTCATCGTTGAAGGGCATGTCCGCTCCGCATCGCCCATGCCTTCCGACGTTATCGCGCGCCATGCCGACCCTCGCGTGAGCCCTGCCACGGTGCGCAACGAGGTAGCGGAGCTGGAGAAGCAAGGCTACATCACCAGGCCGCACACCTCGGCGGGAAGTGTCCCCACCGACATGGGCTACCGGCAGTACGTGTCCCGGTTGATTGCGGCAGAGTCCACGTCAGCCGAGGCGCCGTTCAGGGAGAGCTTGCGCCAACAGCTCCTGAAGGCCCAGCAGGACCTCGAGGAGTGGACGAGCGCCGCAGCGGCGGTCCTGGCGCAGATGGTGGGCAACCTCGCCATCGCGACCTTCCCCAAGGCCCCGGAGTCACGCGTGCGGCACCTTGAGGTCGTCCCGCTTCAGGACGTATTGGCGTTGCTCATCGTCGTCCTGGAACATGCGCAGCTTCGCCGCCAGCTCATACGCCTTGTCACCCCTGCCGACCGCGCGGAGCTAGAGCACTCCGCCAACCGGGTCAAGGAGATGGTGGTGGGACAGACCAGGCGGCAGATTCAGACCGCGCCGGCCGACCTCACTGCGTTGGAGGAGGCGGTCCTGAATACGACGCTGGTCATCTTGAAAGAAGAGGACCGGAGTATCTACCGTGGTCACTACCTGGACGGCCTCCGAAACCTTCTGACTCAGCCTGAGTTCTCCGGGAACGAGCGTGTGCGTCCCGTGGTGGAGGCGGTTGAGGACGGTTCCCTCGCGCAGGCGGTCCTGGACGAAGCGCCGGAAGGCGTCTTCGTGAGGGTGGTTATAGGGCAGGAGAACAAAGGCGACCTGCTCTGGCCGCTGAGCGTGGTTATCGCCCAGTACGGTGTGCCAGGCGAGACGGTGGGAGCAATAGGTGCAGTGGGGCCCACGCGGATGGAGTACTCGCGGACCATCGCCAGCGTCAAGGCCATGACCGTTGTCATGAGTGAACTCGCCGAGGACATCCACGGCCGCTAGCTCCTGCGGCACCCTCAAACCCCGTGTCGCTGCTCCGTGAAGTTTCGGAGTTCCAGTGTTCCCCGCCGGCGCACACACTGCTAGCTTGTGGCTGTATCCGCTGCGAACCTATAATGATTCGTGGATAGCTAGGCATTGACGACCAAGAAGCGCGACTATTACGAGGTCCTGGGTATATCCAGGGACGCCACCGAGGAGGAGATTCGGAAGGCGTTCCGGAAGCTCGCCCTCGAGTTTCACCCGGACCGCAACAAAACCGAAGGTGCAGCCGAGAAGTTCAAAGAGGTCAACGAGGCCTACCAGGTCCTGAGCGACGCTGGCAAGCGTGCTGAGTACGACCGGTACGGGCACGCGGGCATGGGCCAGAACGGCGCCAGAGGGTTCGAGGGCTTCGACACCTTCGGCGGCTTCGGAGACATCTTCGATGCCTTCTTTGGCGCGGGGCTCGGCGGGCGGTCCGCGACCGCTGCGGTGCGGGGCTCCGACCTCCAGGACACGGTGACGCTCGATTTCGAGGAGGCGGTCTTCGGCGTCGAGAAGGAGCTCCAAATCGCCAGAACCGAGCTTTGTGAGCAGTGCAAGGGGGCCCGAAGCGAACCAGGGAGCACCCCTGTCCGGTGCAGCAACTGCGGCGGCGCCGGCCAGGTTCGCCGGTCGCAGCACAGCATGTTCGGCCAGTTCGTCCAGGTCTCGACCTGCGGCACGTGCGGCGGCGAGGGAAAGGTCATCACTTCGCCGTGCTCCAAGTGCCGAGGTGCGGGCAGGGAGCGGAAGTCGCGCCGCATGGCCGTCACCATCCCGGCTGGCATCGAAGGCGACTCCAGGCTGCGTCTCTCGGGCGAAGGCGAGCCGGGGAACTTCGGCGGTGGGCCGGGCGACCTGTATGTGGTCGTTCGCGTCAAACCCCACCCCTTCTTTACCCGTGAGGGCAACGACCTAGTGTGCGCGCAGCAGATCAACATCGCGCAGGCAGCCTTGGGCACCACGCTCAAGGTGCCCACGCTCGATGGTGAGGAGGCTGAGCTGGAGATACCGGCGGCCACGCAGACAGGAAGCACCTTCCGGCTCAAGGGCAAGGGTGTGCCATACCTGCGGGAACGCCGGAGGCGGGGTGACCAGCTCGTGAAGATTGTCGTCGTCACGCCGAAGACGCTGACCGAGAAGCAAAAGAGGCTTGTGGAGGAGCTGGCGGCGACTCTGGAGCAGCCTGGCCAGAACGGGGACAAGGGCTGGTTCGGCAAGATCAAGGACTCGCTTTCAGGTTGAAGTGGGTCGAGTTCAGTATCCAGGCCCCTCCGGAGTTCGTCGAGCCGCTCTCTCAGATATTCCACCGCTACGGCCAGGGCGGCGTGGCCGTCGAAACGGCCGGCGGTTTCAACCCCGACGAGGGCGAAAAGCCGCCCGAAGATGCGCTGGTCACGCTTAGCACCTACATCCCCCACGATGAACGCCTCGATGGCCGCCGGGCGCAGATCCAGGTAGGCGTCCTGCTGGTGGGTCACGTGGCCCCGATTTCGGAGCTTCGAGAGCGTGTCCTCGACGAGCAGGACTGGCAGGAGGCCTGGAAGCGGCACTTCCACGTCCTGCGGGTAGGGCAAAGGGTCGTCATCGTCCCGACCTGGCGCGAGTATCAGCCGAGCGGCTTCCAGGTCATGGTCCGTCTGGACCCCGGCATGGCCTTTGGCACGGGACATCACCCCACCACCCGCATGTGCCTCGAAGAGCTAGAGTCCCTGGTGCAGCCTGGCATGGCTGTGCTTGATATGGGGTGTGGTTCCGGGATACTTTCCATAGCTGCGGCCAAGCTGGGCGCGATGAGGGTCACGGGTATCGAGATTGAGCCGACCGCCGTGGGTGTCGCCGCCGAAAACGTCCGGCTGAACGGGGTGGAGGGCATTGTGGAGGTGTATCAGGGCAGCCTGCCGCACCCCGCAGTGCCACGCGCATCCTGTGGCCTGGTGTGCGCCAATATCTCAGCGAAGGTAATCGGCGATTTGGCGGGAGATCTGGCAGCGGCGGCCCAGCCGGGCGCGGCCATCCTTGCCTCAGGCATCCTGAAGGAGCGATCGGAGGAAGTCTCCCTCCGGCTTCTGGAGGTGGGGGTCCAGGTAGAGCGCACGAGAGCGGACGGCGACTGGGTGGTCCTCGTCGCGAGGGCGGCCCGCTAAGCGCCTGCTCAGGTCTGCTCCGGTGCCGGGGCGCGGCCCAGAAGCCCTGCTATCGCCTGCTCCAGAGGCAGCCCCTTGTGCAGCACCTCATAGGTCACCTGTGCGATGGGCATCTCGACGCCCATGCTGGCGGCGAGTTTCACCGCCGCCGCGGAGGTCTCCACGCCCTCTGCCACGTTCTTCATCGAGCCGCGTATCTGACGGGGGGACTTGCCAGCAGCCAGCTGTTCGCCCACATAGTGGTTCCGGCTCAGGCCGCTGTACGACGTGGCGATGAGGTCACCCATGCCGGAGAGCCCGGACAGCGTGAGTGGGTCGGCGCCTGCCGCCACCGAAAGCCTGGTGATTTCGGCGAGGCCGCGCGTCAGGAAGGCGGCCTTGGCGTTGTTGCCGAGGGAGAGGCCGTCGCAGACGCCCGCGCCGATGGCGATGATGTTCTTCAGGGCGCCGCCGAACTCGACCCCGACTATATCCTCACTGGTGTACACCCTGAAACGGGGCGTGTTCAACAGCCCCTGGATGGCTTTGGCGGCCTCCTCGCTCTGCGAGGCCACGACGGTCGAGGACGGCATGTCCGCGGCGATCTCCATCGCCAGGTTAGGGCCGGATAGCGCGCAGATCCCGCTCCGTAGGGCGAGGGGGAGTTCGTCGGCCAGCACCTGGCTCATCCGCTTGCCCGTCTCCGTCTCCAAGCCCTTCGTAGCACTCACAACGATGGCGCTGCGCTTCAGGTGTGGGGCGATGCTCTTGGCGTTCTCCCGGAGGCGTGGCGACGGAACAGCGATGAGGACGATTCTTGCCTCCAAGAGGGGGTTCTTCCCCAAGGCATCTACGTTCAATCTTGCGGGGAACTGGTGACCCGGGACGAAGCGCTTGTTCTCGGCATCCTGACGGAGCTGCCCGGCCTCGGCCTCGGTCCTGGCGAGGAGGACGACAGAGGTACCCTTGCGCGCCAGGAGAAGGGCGAGGGTGGTGCCCCAGCTGCCGGTGCCGATGACGACGACGTCGGCCATATCAGCTAGCCTGCTTGGAGCCTTCGGCTTGGCCGGGGACAGGCTGTGCGGCTGCCCCTAGCTTTCGCTCCTGGCCGCGGAGCAGCCGGACGATGTTGTCACGGTGCTTGTACACGATGAGTGCCGCGCCGACTACGCCGTACCACATGTATTCCAGCGGTACGATGTCCACCGTTGCGAAGACGATGATGACGATGGCGCCCGATACGGCGCCCGCCAGTGACCCCAAGGAAACGTAGCGCGACATAAGGACTATCGGGATGCCGATGGCCGTCGCGATGACTCCCGCGAGAGGATGGAACATGAAGAGGCCGCCCCAGCCGGGGCCGATGCCGCGTCCTCCGCGGAAGCCGACATACACCGGCCAGATGTGACCCACCAGCGCCGCGAGGCCCGCGCCCGCGTCGGCGCCTGGTGTGTCCGCGAAGGCGATGGGCAGCGCGATGGCTAGCACGGCCTTGCCCATGTCGAGGAGTATGACGGCCACGCCTACCTTCACACCCGCGGTGCGCATGACGTTGGTCATACCCGTCTTGCCGCTGCCGTAGTTGCGGACGTCCACACGTTTGGCCAGCCATGTCGCAACCAGGCCGAAAGGAATCGCCCCGATGAGGTAGCCGATAGGGATGAAGATGAAGTACGCCGTCACTGCTCGCCTATGCCCTTGAAACGGAATCGCAAGGGAGACCCTTTGAAGCCGTAGGCCTTTCTGATGGCGTTTTCCAGATAGCGCTGGTAGGTGAAGTGTACCATCTCAGGCCTATTCACATAGAAGGTGAATGTGGGCGGCCCGGCCTGGTCCTGGTCAACGCCGAAGATCTTCAACACTTTCCCGCCCGACGTCGCCGGGGGGCTCTCGGCGACGGCCTCCAGCACCTTCCGGCGCAGAGTGTACCGGGGAACGGTCTTGGTCCACTCACTGCGCACTTCGCAGACGGTGTCCAGCAGCTCCTTGACACCCGTTCCCTTCGAGGCCGAGACGAAGCACACAGGGGCGTAGGTCAGGAACTTGAAACGGGAGCGGACCTGGCGCTCCACCGCCTCCTTGGAGATGTTCCGCTCTTCGGCCAGGTCCCACTTGTTGACGGCCAGGACGATGCCGCGGTAGGCCTCAAGGATGCGGCTGGCGATGTGGGTGTCCTGTGCGGTGGCTGGCTCGACCACGTCCATGAGCAGGACGGCCACCTCGGCGCGGTCAATGGCCCGGACCGACCGCAGGACGCTGTACTTCTCGATACCAGGCAGGATGTCCCCGCTGCGCCGGATGCCGGCCGTGTCTATCACCAGCAGCCGCTTGTCGCCGTGGGAGACGAGGGTGTCCACGGTGTCTCGCGTCGTGCCTGCGACCTCGCTCACGATGGCGCGCTCCTGGCCGGTGATGGTGTTCAGCAGCTGCGACTTGCCCACGTTGGTGCGGCCCACGATGGCGAGCCGCACGTCGGCCTGCACCTCCTCAGTCTCCTTCTCGGGGGGCAGCAAGGCCACCACGCGGGTCATGAGGTCGTCAATCCCAATGTTGTGGTAGGCACTGATGGGAATGGGGTCGCCCATGCCCAATTCGAACAGTTCGAGAGAGAGGGTCTCGCGCTTGGAGTTGTCGGCCTTGTTGGCGGCCAGGAGCAGGGGCCTGCCCGCTTTGCGGAGGATGTCGGCCACGTCGAGGTCGCCGGCCGTCGCGCCCTCGTTGGCGTCGGCCACCATGACGATGACGTCGGCCTCGTGGATGGCCACCTGGGCTTGCTGACGTACCTGCTCCCACATCGGCATGCCGGAGCGCATCTCGATGCCGCCGGTGTCCACTAGCAGGAACTCGCGGCCCTCCCAAATCGCGTCGGCCATCACGCGGTCGCGGGTCGTGCCAGGTAGGTCAGAGACGATGGCCTCCATCCGACCCACGAGCCGGTTGAACAGGGTGGACTTGCCGACGTTCGGCCGTCCGACGATGGCTACGACAGGCTTCGGCAACGGTGCGCTCCCTAAGCAGTGGGTGATTGGATCAGGCCGGTCAGGCCGCCAGCGACTACTGAGCGAAGAGCCGGGCCAGCAACGCTTTCTGGGCGTGGAGGCGGTTCTCGGCCTGGTCGAAGACCACTGAACTGGGATGGTCGAGCATCCCCTTCGAGATCTCTTCGCCCTCGTGGGCGGGCATGTCGTGGAGGAAGATGGCGCCCGGCTTGGCGCGCTTCATGAGGCCCGGGTTCACCTGGTACCCCGCGAAGGCCTTCATGCGCACGGCGTTCTCGGCCTCCTGGCCCATGGAGACCCAGACGTCCGTGTACACAGCGTCGGCCCCCTGGACGGCTTCTTGGGGCGACTCATGCCACGACACCCGAGTGTCCGCGGTGGCGGCTCTGCGCAAGGCCTCGCCCCACTGCTCGGAAGGCACCTGGTAGCGCTTCGGCGAGGCGATGGCGAACTCCGTGCCCACGGAGGCGCAGGCTATTGCGAGGCTCGCGGCGACGTTGTTCCCGTCGCCGATATAGGCGAGCTTACGGCCTGCGAATCCGTTGAACCGTTCGAGGAGGGTGAGCAGGTCGGCCAAGGCCTGGCACGGGTGCTCGACGTCCGAAAGGGCGTTGACCACCGGCTTTTGAGTATGGGAGGCTAATACCTTCAGGTTCTCGTGGGAGAAGACACGGGCCACGATGCCGTCGAACATGCGGTCGAGGACGCGGGCTACGTCGGCCACAGGCTCGCGAACGCCCAGGCCGACCTCCTCTTTGCCGAAGTACACCGCCTGGCCGCCAAGCTGCCGGATGCCCACCTCGAAGCTGGACCTGGTGCGCAGCGACGGCTTCTCGAACAATAGTGCGATGAACTTCCCTTCCAGCGGCCTTGGCGCCTCCTGCCTCTTCTTGAGCCGGAGCGCGTGGCGGACGACGGCCTCGACCTCCTGGGGTTGGAGGTCGGCGATCGAGAGGAAGTCCTTGCTCTTGGACGGCTTGCCCATGCAGCCCATGATATAGCACAGCGTGCACCGCCACAAGCTGAACCAGTGCTCCTGGTCTCACCCTCCATCATGGCCTATACTTGAATGAGAACGATGGCGACGAGCGGGAGTCCGAAGGCGAAGAGCGTCGAGATGCGGGATGGCAACGTCCACGTAGAGTGGGACGACGGCCACCGTAGCGAGTACCACGCCAAGTACCTGCGGGTGAACTGCGGCTGCGCCGAGTGCGTTGAGGAGTGGAGCCGCCGCAGGCTGCTCGACCCTGCCAGCGTGCCAGCGGACATCCGCGCCGAAGACTACCTCATGGTTGGGAAGTACGCCGTCCAGTTCCTCTGGAGCGACGGACACTTCACCGGCATCTTTCCCTTCGACCTGCTCCGGCGCCTCTGCCCGTGCATGGACTGCACCGTCGCCAGGGACAAGGCGAAGGCCACAGCCAGTTGACCTCCCCGATGGACATGCCTCTCCCCAAAGCCATCCTGTTCGACCTGGACGACACCGTCCTGGCGACCTCCGAGGGCGCCGAGGACGACTGGCGCGCCATCTGCCACGAGTTCCAGCTCCGCACCGACGGGGTAACCCCCGAGCGTCTGCACCAGGCCATCCGGGAGCACCGGGACTGGTTCTGGAGCGACCCGGTCCGCCACCGCAGAGGCAGGCTCAACCCCATGGCCACGCTGGTGAACAACATCCATGCGGCTCTGGAAAGCCTCGGCCTGGACTCGCCACTGCACCTGGCCGAGGACATGGCCTACACCTGGCGCGGTAGGCGGCAGGCTTCTCTCAAACCGTTTCCAGGCGCCTTGGAAGCGCTGACCAAGCTGCGGGAGTCGGGTGTCCGGTTGGGGATGCTCACGAATGGAAGTATGGAGATGCAACGCTCCAAGATTGAACGAGCGGGCCTGGCCGACTTCTTCGACTACATCCAGATCGAGGGCGAGTTCGGGGCTGGGAAGCCTGAGCAGGAAGCCTATCTCCATGCGCTGAACAGGCTGGGGGCCTCGCCTCCGCAGGCGTGGATGGCGGGCGACAGCCTGGACATGGATGTGGCGGCATCGCAGGCCGTGGGTCTCCACGGCATCTGGGTTGACCACCAGAACGCCGGGTTGCCGGAGCACTCCCGCGTCAGGCCCGACCGCATCGTCCAGGCCATCTCGGAGTTGGTGAGCCGCTAGCTCAGCAGTGGCAGCTTCACAGGCTTGCCGCCCTGGGCCGCCGACTGGTCGAGGGCGAACACGATCTCGTGGGTCTTCACCGCATCTTCCGCCGACACGTGCGACTCACGGTCGTTGAGGATGTAGTCCACCAGGTGGTCTATCATCTCCCGGAAGGGGTGATGGGTTACATGCCCGTTGTCGGGCATGGTGGCGGGGATGGTCACCCAGCCGGACTGGCCCTTTTGACCAGCCTAAACAGTAAGAAGCTACGCCGGGCGGAACTTGGGCAGGGCGATGGTGTCGGAAACGTCCTCGAAGGTAACGACGAGTGGCATGCCGATGCGCAGCTTCTCCGGTGTCGGCTCGCCGATGCCCACGATGTTCGTGGCCATGCGCGGCCCCTCTTCCAGGTCAACGATGGCGGGGACGTAGGGCACGTCGGCGGCGAACTCGGGCGTCGGCGCGCGGTGGGCGATGGCGAAGGTGTGGAGCCTGGCGCGGCCCGACGCCTTCATCCAGGATGTGCGTTTCGAGAAGCAGCAGGGCGAGATGTCACGCGGGTAGAAGTAGGCCTTGCCGCACTCATCGCACCTGCGCAGCCACAGCTCGTGCTGCTTGGCCTTCTGCCAATAGACGTCCGACTCGCCCTGCGGGTGAGGAAGGGGCTTGTTGTACTGCTGCGTCATGTTCTCACCTCTAGTCCACGGCCACGACGACGGTGCCGGTGGAGGACAGGTAGCCGCCCGTGCCGTTGATGAGCGCGACTTTGGGACTGCGGAGCTGGCGCTCACCGCACTCGCCACGGAGTTGGCGGACGGCCTCCAGCACCAGGAACATGCCGTACATGCCCGAGTGGGTGTAGGACAGCCCGCCGCCGGAGGTGTTCAGGGCGAAGCTGCCGCCAGGGGCCGTGCGCTGGTTGGCGACGAAGTCGGGCGCTTCGCCGCGCCCGCAGAACCCCAGCGCCTCCAGCGACGCCAGCACCGTGTAGGTGAAGGAGTCGTAAATCATCGCCAGGTCTATGTCCTTGTGCGTCATGCCCGCCCGCGCCAGGGCCTTCTTGCCGGTCTCGCGCGAGATGGGGAAGGTCAGGTCGGGCATCTGGCTGAGGATGGCGTGGTCGTGGGCCTCGGCGGCGCCCTGTACCCACACCGGCTTCTTCTTCAGGTCGCGCGCCCGCTCGGCGGACGTGACGACGTAGGCGCCGCCCGCGTCGGTGACCAGGCAGCAGTCCAGCAGGTGGAACGGCCACGACACCCAGCGGGAGTTGTGGTAGTCGTCGAAGGTCATGGGGTCCTTCATATACGCCTTGGGGTTCTTGAGCGCCCACTTGCGGGTGGCGACGGCCACCTCGGCCATGCCCTGCCGCACGCGGTCCTCGCCGTACTCGTGCATATAGCGGCGGGCGGCGAGGGAGTAGCCGATGGGCGCGCCGAGGAAGCCGTAGGGCACCTCGAACTGCTGGCCCGGCTCGGCGGGGTCGGCCGAGGGCCGGTCGCGGCGGCTGCGGCCCGCCTCGCCGTGGGTCACCAGCGCGACCTCGCAGTAGCCCGCCTGGATGGCGGCCATCGCGTGGGCGATGTGGATGATGAAGGACGAGCCGCCGACGGCGGTGGAGTCGGTGTAGCCCGGCGTGATGCCAAGGTACTCGGCCACCACCATGGACGAGTACCCCGCGGTGAGGAAGCCGTCCACGTCCTTGATGGAAAGGCCGGCGTCCTCCAGGGCGTTGTAGGCCGCCTCGGCGTGGTGCTGGAGCGAAGACTTGTTCTCGACCTTGCCGATCTGGTCGGACTCGGCAACGCCGACGATGGCGACGGACTTCTTCTTCGCCGCTCTCGGCATTCGACTTGCCCTCGTATGCTACTTTCCCATGCCCAATGCCCGCGCCACCTCATGCGCCAGCGCCTGCGACAGCGTCGTGCCCTCGGCGGTGGTCAGCAGGCCGTTCAGCGGGGTGATGGAGACGTTGTTGTTGCGGATGGCCCAGATGTCGGTGCCCTCCTCGGCCTGATCGCCGACGGGCTTGTTGTGCATGATGCGGTAGTGTCCGCTCTCGCCCTCCGTCTCCACGTTCTCCATGTAGGCGCGCGGGCCGAGGCGGGTCAGTTCGATGCCTTGCAAGAGGCTGCGCGAGACGTTGGGCAGGTTGACGTTCAGGAGCAGGGGAGCGGGAACAGCCTTGCCCTTGGCCAGGAGGGCCTGCGCCAGGGCCTTGGCTGCGTTCGCTGCGCCGTCGAACTGGACGTTGCTCAACGAGGTGACCGAAACCGCCATCGAAGGGATGTTGCGGTAGTAACCCTGGAGCGCGCCACCGACGGTGCCGGAGGACATGATGTCTAGGCCCAGGTTCGCACCCTCGTTGATGCCCGACACCACGAGGTCGAACGGCTCGGAGAACAGCGACTCGGTGGCGAGGATGACGCAGTCGGCGGGCGTGCCGCCCACGGACACGGCCCGGACGCCCTCGAGGGGCGACTGGTACTCGCGGGTGGGCACCGGCGCGTGCAGCGATTTGGCCGTGCCGATGCCACTCTGGTTGCGCTCAGGCGCGACGACGGTGACGCGTCCGAGGGGGCGCAAGGCCTCGGCCAGCCGCCAGATGCCCGCCGCCTGGATGCCGTCGTCGTTGGTTAGAAGGATGTTCACAGCAGGCTACTATACCACGCTCATAGCGCGATGTTGTCTATCAGCCGCGTCTTGCCGATGCGGACGGCCAGCAAGGCCAATGCAGGACGGTCAACCCGCTCCAGATCCTCCAGCGTGGCCGCGTCGGAGATGCTGACGTAGTCAACCTGTGCCAGCCGCTCCTTGCCGACCTCCTCGCGCATGGCCCTGCAGATGGCCTCGGCGTCGTTGGTGCCCTCCCGCTGCATCTTCTGCGCCAGGCACAGTGCGCGGTAGAGGACTGGGGCAGCACGGCGCTCGTCGGGCCGGAGGTTCACGTTGCGGCTGCTGAGGGCCAGGCCGTCCGGCTCGCGCACCGTCGGCACGATGACGACCACGGCCCCCAGGGCGAGGTCGTCATTGAGCTGCTTGATGACGAGGCACTGCTGGGCGTCCTTCTGCCCGAAGTAGGCCCTGTCTGGCCGCGCGATGGCCAGCAGCTTGGTGACCACGGTCGCCACGCCCCGGAAGTGGCCGGGGCGGGCTTCGCCCTCTAGCCTCGATGACACTTTGCCCACGTTGACCCACGTATCGAAGGCGGTGGGATAGACCTCCTCCACTGGTGGCGTGAACACCAGGTCAACGCCCTCAGACTCGAACATGTCGAGGTCGGTCCATAGATTGCGCGGGTAGGTGTTGAAGTCCTCTTTCGGGCCGAACTGGGCTGGGTTGACGAAGATGGTCGCGGCGGTGGTGGCGCACTCGGCCTTCGAGCGCTTCACTAATGCCAGGTGGCCTGCGTGGAGCCCGCCCATGGTGGGCACCAGGCCCAGGGGACGGCGCGCCGCGCCACAGGCGCGGCGGAAGTCGGCTACGGTCTCGACGACGCGCATCAGGGCCTACGACCTTCGCGCTATCTCGGCCAGGGCCTCTTCCATGTCGTAGCTCTCGGCTGCGGTCGGGAAGCGTCCTTCCTTCACGTCGGCGGCGTACCTGCCGACCGCCTCGCGGACGCCGTCGGCCAGGGTTGCGTACCGGCGCATGTGCTTGGGGACGAAGTCCTCGAACAGGCCGAGGATGTCGTGGAAGACCTGCACTTGGCCGTCGCAGTGCGGCCCTGCACCGATGCCGATGGTGGGGATGGACAGCCGCTCGGTGATGGCTTTGGCCAGCGGCGCGGGCACCAACTCAAGCACGATGGCGTACGCGCCCGCCGCCTCCAGTGCCAGCGCGTCCTGCAGCAGGCTGGCTGCCGCCTCGGGCGTCCGGCCCTGGACGCGGTAGCCGCCGAGCTGGTTCAGCGACTGGGGGGTGAGGCCGATGTGTCCCATGACGGGGATGCCCGCAAGCACCATGCGGCGCACGGCGCGCTCCAGGTCGCGGCCACCCTCCAGCTTCACCGAGTTGGCGCCGCCCTCCTTGATGAGCCGCCCCGCGTTGCGCACGGCCTCCGGCCACTCGGCGTGGTAGCTCATGAATGGCATGTCCACCGCGATGTGGGCCTTCTTCGTCCCGCGCACCACGGCCCGGCAGTGGTGGAGCATGTCTTCCGTCGTGACGGGGATGGTGGACTCGTAGCCTAGGACGACTTGGCCAAGGCTGTCGCCCACGAGGATCAGCGGGACGCCCACCTGCTCCACGAGCTTGGCCGAGGTGTAGTCGTAGGCCGTCAGGACGGGGAACCGCTCGCCCCGGGCCTTCATCTCCTTGAACTGGTGTATCGCTGTGCGCATCCTGGTACCTCCTCCTGACTCACTGCGAGTGAAGTCCTGCGCCCTCTTTGATGCTTACAATCGTCCGTCGGTAGCTGACGGTTCACCCCCATCCTGCACCTTTCCCCCTCGAGGGGGAAGGAAGGTAAAGGGGAGCCCACTCTCCTTGATGGAGGCGGCGCTTTCCATTCCGGGAGCGAGGTCTCGCTGTTAACTTCCTCCCCCTTGAGGGGGGAGGATTGAGGTGGGGGTGGTGTCCGCAATCTGAGCCGTCACGCTGCTGGATTCTCCTTGATGCACTTCTTGAGCAGCCGCTCGATCTCGTCGAGGTCCTTGGGATTGGCGCGCCCCTTCTCGCGGGCGAGACCCATCCCCGCCAGAGCGATGTGCGCGTACATCGGCAGCGCCTGGGGCGCGCGGGCCTTCAGGGAGTCGAGATGCTTCTTGACGGTGCCGACGTCGCCGCGGGCGTACGGCCCGGCCAGTCCGCCGGGGAGGCCGTTGGCCTCGAGGGTGTCCACGCAGCCGCGCACGATGGGCAGGATGGCCTTGAGGGCGTCGTTGCGCTCGACGCCAAAGTTCTTCCAGATGTCCGCCGCGACGCCGCTCATCGCCAGGAACAGCCCGCCCAGCGTCACCACTGAGGCATGGTAGAGTGGCCTGTCCTCGGCCTTGAGGAAGATGGGCCTGCCGCCCAGGTCGAGCGTCATCGCCTTGAGGTACTCGCGCATGTCGCCGTCGGCCTCGATGCCGAAGGTGGAGCCGGGCAGCGCGTTCACCGCCTCGTCCACCGAGGCGAAAGCCTGGAGCGGATGGAGCGCCCCTGGCACCGCGCCCTGCTTCACCGCATCGGCGAACACGCCCAGGCCGGTCACGCCGGAGCAGTGGACGACGCCCTGGCCGGGCCGCCAGCGGATGCCGGACGCGACCGGCCCGATGGCGCCGTCGAATGTGGTGATGATGACCACGTCGGCCCGGTCGGCGACCTCCTGGGTCGTCTTGCACGCCTTGCAGCCCTTGACGCGCGCCGCCAGTTTCTCCGTCGAGGCGAAGGTGCGGCTGGCGGCGGCGGCGATGGGGTAGCCCTTCTTCGAGAGGGCCACCGACAGCGCCCCGCCGACGCCGCCCGCGCCGATGAAGCCGATCCTGCTGGTCTTATCGAACTTCGCCATGGTTTCTCAACTCCCTCACGCTGGGTACGCCGCCGAGGCCCTCCGCCTTCTCGACCGCGCGGACGATGGCCCGCGACACGCAGAGCACGGTCGCGGCCATGAGCCGGTCGGGGAACAGCTTGCCCGTGTACTGGCCTGTGGCCAGGGCGAAGAACGTGTCGCCGTCGTGCGGCGTGTGGGCGGGCCGCACGGCCAGCGCCAGGCCGTCGTGTGCCGCCATCGCCACCTTGTTGGCCATCGGCTTGTCCAGCCGCGCGTTGGTGGCCACGACGCCGATGGTGGTGCTCGTGCCCGCCACCTGAGCCGGTAGGGGGGCACCAGCCAGCAGGCCGAACGGGTCGTCCTCTCTGCCTTTGGGCATTCCCCGTGGGCCTGCCACGAGCCTGCCTGAGTCGGGGTCGTACACCGCGCCCAGGGCGTTGACGGCCACGATGGCCCCGACGACGAGGCCGCCGCCCAGGTCCACGGCGTGGGTGCCGATGCCGCCCTTGACGACATGCTCGCGCCCGCTGAGCTTGGCGACAGTCGCGCCCGTGCCGACGCCGACGCTGCCCTCTGCGCACGAGCCGTCCGTCGCCGCCCAGCAAGCCGCATAGCCCGCCACGCGGCCGGGCCGCACGACCGCCGAGCCGATGGCAAGGTCGAACAGGATGGCCGCGGGAACGATGGGAACCTTGGCCCACGGCGTCTCGTAGCCGATGCCGCGCTCCTCCAGGTACTGCATCACGCCGCTGGCCGACTCCAACCCGAAGGCACTGCCGCCGCTCAGGACGATGCCGTGCACCTGTGGCACGTGCGCCCCTGGCCGGAGCAGGTCGGTCTCCCGCGTGCCGGGCGCGCCGCCGCGTACGTCCACTCCGCCCATCGCGCCAGCCTCGCACAGGACGACCGTGCAGCCAGTGATGTGCTCGCGGTCGGTGTAGTGGCCGACACGGATGCCCGGGACCTGGGTGATGCCGCTAGTCACCTGTGAACGCCTCCAAAACAGAAGGCCTCCCCATCTAGGACGGAGGGGCCTTCGCGCTTCCAAACAGGCGACGGGCCACAGGCCCGCTACGCGATGCTCACCGTTCCCAGAGGGATTGGCTGCGCCTTCATGGTAGCACCCGCCAATGCGGGCGTCCAACGATTACTCCCCAGAACAAAAGTGCGAGAGTTGGTGGCGTTACCTCACAGCACGAGGTGTCTAGCTTGGCGGGCTACGGTGTTAGAATATGCCGCAGCAACGCAAGCTAGTTTGTGGCGGCGCTCCCCTTGTCATCCTGAGCGAAGCAGGGGATCTCTTCCGAGAGAGATTCTTCGGGCCGGGCCGATACCGTCGACCCTCCCTTTAGAATGACAGGGGTGTGGATGACAGAGACGGTGTGTTGGAGGCAACGGTTTGGCTGATTACGACCTGGTAGTGCTGGGGAGCGGCCCAGGCGGCTACGTGGCTGCCATCAGGGCGGGCCAGCTCGGCATGAAGACCGCCATCGTCGAGCGCGACGCCGTCGGCGGCGTCTGCCTCAACTGGGGGTGCATCCCCAGCAAGGCCCTGCTGCGTAACGCCGAGGTCGTCAACCTCTTCCACCATGCCGCCGACTTCGGCATCGAGACCAACGGGTTCTATGCCGACTTCGGCAAGGCCATGGACCGCAGCCGCCAGGTCGTCACCAAGCTGACGGGCGGTGTCTCGTTCTTGCTCAAGAAGAACAAGGTCGAGGTCGTGAGCGGCACCGGCGTCTTCGCCGACCGCAACACCATCCGCGTGGACAAGGTCGGAGATGCGCGATCTATCGGCACCAACCGCAGCCTCAGCACCGGCAAGGTCATCATCGCCACCGGCGCGCGACAGCGTGACCTGCCCGCGCTGCCCATAGACGGCAAGGTCGTGATGAACAGCCGTCACGCCATCGAGTCGCGCGAGGTGCCCAAACGCGCGGTCATCGTGGGCGGCGGCGCGACCGGCGCCGAGTTCGCCTACCTCTACCGCGCGTACGGCGCAGAAGTCACCATCGTCGAGTTGCTCCCGCGTCTCGTCCCCAACGAGGACGAGGAGGTGAGTCAGCAGCTCGAGCGCTCCTTCTCCAAGCAGGGCATCAAGGCGATGACCGGCGCCCAGGTCAAGGGCGTCCAGGTCTCCGGTTCCATTGCCAAGGTCACCGTCGCGGCGGCATCGAGCGAGACCGTCGTCGAGTGCGACCGCGTGCTGGTCGCGGTGGGCGTCCAGGGGAACGTGGACGACATCGGGCTCGAGAGCGTGGGCGTCGCCACCGAGCGTAGCTTCGTGAAGATAGACGAGCACATGCAGACCAACGTGCCGGGCGTCTATGCCATCGGCGATGCGACCGGCAAGCTACTCCTGGCCCACGTCGCCTCGGCCCAGGGCGTGACCGCCGTCGAGACTATGGCGGGCCTGAACCCGCCCGCGCTGGACTACGCCCTCATGCCCAAGGCCACCTACTGCAAGCCCCAGGTCGCCAGCTTCGGCATGACCGAGAAGCAGGCGCGGGACGCGGGGCGTTCCATCAAGGTCGGCAAGTTCCCCGCCATGGCCAGCGGCAAGGCCTTGGCGATGGGGGAGACGGAGGGCTTCATCAAGCTCGTGGTGGACGCTGAGGTCGGCGAGGTGCTCGGCGCCCACATGATCGGCGCGGAGGTCACGGAGCTGCTGGGCGAAGTCTCGCTGGCCCGGCTGTTGGAGGGCACGACCACCGAGCTGGGCTGGCTGGTGCACCCGCACCCGACCGTCTCCGAGATGCTCAAGGAGGCGGCCCTGGCCGCCGAGGGACAGGCGATACACATCTAGGCTGGACGGCCCATGAAAGTCGCGCCAAAACTGGAAAAGACCCTGGTCCAGGACCTGTACCGCCAGATGGTTCTCATCCGCCGGTTCGAGGAGGAGAGCGGCCGCCTGTACATGCAAGGCAGGATACACGGATTCCTCCACCTGTACATCGGCGAGGAGGCCATAGCCGTGGGCTCCATCCCCATCCTCGGCCCCGACGACTACGTTGTGAGCCACTACCGCGACCACGGCCACGCCCTGGCGCGGGGCCTCGACCCGAAGGCGGCGATGGCCGAGCTGTTGGGAAAGGCCACCGGTTGCAGCGGCGGACGCGGCGGCTCCATGCACCTGTTCGACCTGAAGCGGGGGTTCATGGGCGGCTACGCCATCGTCGGTGGCCAGATGCCCATCGCCGTCGGCCTCGCCCTAGGCATCAAGATGCGGCGTGAGCGGCGTGTCGTCCTTTGCTTCTTCGGCGACGGCGCTGCCAACGAGGGCGAGTTTCACGAATCGCTCAATCTCGCCTCGATCTGGAAGTTGCCCGTTATCTTCTTCCTCGAAAACAACCTCTACGGCATGGGCAGCCATGTGGACAAGACACATGCCACGGGCCGCGACCTGTACCTGGCCGCCGAGCCGTACCAGATACCCGCCGTCCAGGTGGATGGCATGGACCTGTTGGCGGTGCGCGAGACCGTTCTCCACGCCATAGACCGTGTCCGCTCGGACGCCGGTCCCGTCTTCATCGAGGCGATGGCATACCGGTTCCGAGGCCATTCCATGGCCGACCCCTCCGCCTACCGCGACAGCGCCGAGGTGGAGCTTTGGAAAAAGAGGGACCCCATCGAGACGTTCAGGGTGCGCATGTTCACCGACGGGCTGCTCGGCCCCGCCGACGTGGCGCGCATCGAGAAAGAGGTCGAGGCGGCGGTAGCGGAGGCGGCGAAGTTCGCCGAGGAGAGTCCGGAGCCGACGCCGGAGTCCATCCATGACCATGTCTATGGTTGAACGGTGCGGTATGGAGTGCTGGCACATCCTGCATCCTGCTGCCAGGGCCGGGCCGCCGTTACCCTTCCCCCTTGAGTGGGGAAGGTTCAGGTTTGGGGTGACCGCGGTGGTGGTGAAAGGCCTCACCCCCACCTCGATCTCCGGCAGGAGTCGCGAGTCCTCGGCTCTCCCCCCTCGAGGGGGAGGAGGAACCTCACCCCGATACTCTGGCGAAGGAGCCGTCCCATGCCGGAGATGAGCATCAGGGAGGCCGTGTCGCTGGGACTGCGCGAGGCCTTGGACGCCGACGAGCGCGTGTTCCTCATGGGCGAGGACATCGGCAGCTACGGCGGCGCCTACGCCGTCACGAAGGGCTTTCTGGAGAAGTACGGCCCCGACCGCGTGCGGGATGTCCCCATCGCCGAGGCGGTCATCGTCGGCGCGGGCGTCGGCGCGGCCATGGGCGGCATGAAGCCCGTGGTCGAAGTGATGACCATCAACTTCACCCTCCTGGCCATGGACCAGATCGTGAACCACGCCGCGAAGATGCGGTACATGTCCAACGGCCAGTTCGAGGTGCCCATGGTCATCCGCACCGTTACAGGCGGCGGCGGGCAACTCGGGGCCACCCACTCGCAGAACTTCGAGGGCTGGTACGCCTCCGTGCCCGGCCTGAAGGTAGCCGTGCCGTCCACGCCCTACGACGCCCTGGGGCTGCTGCGCACCGCCATCGCCGACCGCAATCCCACCATCTTCGCCGAGCACGCGCTGCTCTACGGCGTCAAAGGCGAGGTGCCGAAAGAGCGGTACGAGGTCCCCTTCGGCAAGGCCGAGGTTCGCCGCCAGGGGAAGGACGTCACCATCGTTGCCTACCTGCGCATGGTGAGCGTCGCCATGAAAGCCGCCGAGGCCCTGGCGGCCAAGGGCGTCCAGGTCGAGGTGGTTGACCTTCGGTCGCTGCGGCCGCTGGACGTCGCCACGGTGGTGGAGTCGGTCAAGAAAACGAGCAGGGCGGTGGTCGTCGAGGAGAACTGGCGGACGGGCGGGTTCGCCGCCGAGGTGGCCAGCGCTGTCCAGGAGCAGGCCTTCGACCACCTGGACGGCCCCGTAGGCCGCGTCGGCGGGCTGGAAGTGCCCATGCCCTACAACCGCAGCCTCGAAGCTGCGGCCATTCCAACGCCCGATCGGGTTGTGGAAACCATCGAAAGGCTGTACGGTCTCTAGTACTACCTGAGGGGGTGTGCCCTGGCTACTGAACTGACGATGCCCCAGATGGGCTATGACATGCAGCAAGGCACCGTAGTGCGCTGGCTGAAGACCGAGGGCTCGCCGGTCAAGCGCGGCGAGGCCATCGCAGAGATCGAGACGGACAAGGCGGTGGTGGAGTTCCAGTCCTACGCCTCGGGAGTGCTCGCAAAGATTCTCGTGGCCGAGGGGACGGTCGTGCCCGTTGGCCGCGCCATCGCCATCGTGGCCGCCGAGGGCGAGAAGCTCGCCGACATGCCGAAGGCGGCCGCGCCCGCTCCGGCCAAGCCGCAAGCCCTCGTGACGCAGCGGCAGGCCCATCCGACGCCGTCAGAGGAGACCGTCGAAGCGGAACACATGCCCGTCTCCGCCGAGGAGGTCAAGGCCTCGCCCGTCGCCCGCAAGCTGGCGGAAGAGCTCGGCGTTGACCTCTCCCTGGTGAGGGGGACCGGCCCCGGCGGACGCATTTCAAAGGAGGATGTGCTGGCCTTGCGCACCAAAGGGCAAGCCCCAGCGCCCTCGGCAGCGCCATCCCCGGCCAAGCCGGTTACGGCCGCCCCTGCTGCGCCCGCGATGCCCGTGCCCCAGGGCGTCAGCCCCGGCAAGAAGGTGCCCCTCTCCAAGATGCGCCAGCAGATCGCGCGGGTGACCGTCCACAGCAAACGCGAGATACCCCACTTCTACGTGTCCACCGAGGTGGACATGACCCAGGCCATGCGCCTGCGCGCCCACCTCAACCAAAGCGACGTGTTCAAGGGCGTCCACGTCACCGTAAACGACCTGGTCATCAAGGCCTGCGTTGGCGCCCTGAAGAAGTACCCCAAGTTCAACGCCTCCTACACGGACGACGGCATCCAGATGCACGAGCAGATCAACGTCGGCATCGCAATCGCTGAAGAGCAGGGCCTCATCGTGCCCGCCATCATGGACTGCGGCCACAGGTCGCTGAAAGACATCGCCGCCGCCAGCCGCGACCTGGCCGAGCGAGCCAAGGGCGGCACGCTCCACGCCGCGGAGTACACCGGCGGCACGTTCAGCATCAGCAACCTCGGCATGTTCGACGTCGTCAGCTTCACGGCCATCATTCTGCCGCCGCAGGCCGCCGTCGTTGCCGTGGGCACCGTCGCCAAGCGGCCCGTCGCCCGCAACGAGCAGCTCGCCGTCGCCGAGACGATGACGGCCAGCCTGTCCGCCGACCACCGCGTCGTGGATGGCGCCGAGGGCGCGGTCTTCCTCGGCGAGGTCAAGCGCCTCCTGGAACATCCTTACCTGCTGATGATGTGATACCCTCACGCTCCTCACCTCCATCTCGCGCCTTCCCCCCTCAAGGGGGAAGGGATAACCGCCTTCCATTCCCTCGCGTAGCCGGGGTGGGGTATCTGGCTCTGTACACAAAGCCTTGCCTTCTGCGGAAGTCGAGTGCCTTCAAACTCTTCTCCCCCTTGAGTGGGGAGGACTGAGAGCCTGCCCTGAGCTTGTCGAAGGGTGGGAGTGAAATCCCGGGGATGTTGCGCCGTTGAAACTCATCGCTGAGCCGAAGATCTATCTGGTCACTCGGCCCGCCGTGGACTGGGAGCAAGTCGCCACGTTCCTGGCCGACGAAGGGCTGCCGGCCGTGCCGGACAGCATCCGCGCAGGCAAGGACGAGTCCGCCGCTGTCGTCGAGGTCTCGGCCCGCATGTGCTACATGAGCTTCGGGCGGGGCCGTAAGGACATCGCCGACTTCGTCAACAATCTGCTCAAGTCCAAGGACGGCAGCGTCTTCGAGCACGTCAACTACGGCTTCGTCGTCACCGGCGTCTCCCGCAGCCTGACCCACGAGCTGGTGCGCCACCGGGCGGGCTTCGCCTACAGCCAGCGCTCGCAGCGATACGTGGACGAGGCCGCGAGCGCCTTCGTGCTGCCGCCAGCCTTGGTGGACAGCATCGGTGATACCGGCGAAGCTAGGCGCATCCTGGCCGAGGCCCTGGAGACTGCGTCAGCCAGCTACGCCGAGCTGGTGGAGGCCCTCGACAAGGCGTTGCCCCCCGATAAGTTCACGTCCAACACCGACCGGCGCAAGGCGATACGCCAGGCGGCCAGGGCGGTGCTGCCCAACGCCACCGAAACGAAGATATTCATCACGGCCAACGTCCGAGCTTGGCGCCACTTCATCGAAATGCGCGGTGCGCCCTTCGCCGACTGGGAGATACGCCGCCTCGCCCTCATCGTCCTCGATATCCTGCAGAAAGAGGCGCCACTCCTCTTCGGCGACTTCACTGTCAGCCAGCTCCCCGACGGCACCAAGACCGCCACGCCGACGTATTCGAAGGTATAGGAAGGCGCAGGGGCCCCCGGGGTGGGGCCCGCCCTCTTTCTTGGGGGGAGAGGCCCGTCCCTACAACATCGGGAAGAGGGTGAGGGTGAAACTAACCCCTGCATTTGGCGCTCCTGCTCTGACCGTGCCGCCTGTGGTCCCAGGCCATGAAAATGGCGGGCAGCAGCGCGATGAGGCAGACCGCCATCGCGACGATGAAGAACTCGATGAACAGCGACATGCCGATGTCCGTCACCTGGGACTGGTAGGCCGCGAGGCGCTCCGCCGACTGTGCCTCCGTCTCGCCGACTAGGGGCAGCGGCAGGGGCACACCTCCCGCCAGCGTGGCGAACCGGCCCGACCCCCAGGCCGTCAGCGCAGCGAGCCCGAAGGTCATCCCTACCATCCGCATCGCCGTCACCACGCCCGCCGCTGTGCCGCGCGACGCCTCGCCCACCGGCTCCGTCGCCGCCAGCGCGATCGGAGCGATAAGCAGCCCGAACCCGAACCCCGCCAGAGCCAGGTGCACCGTTAGCATCGGTTCGCCGATAGCCAGATCCCAGGTGCTCATCAGCGCGAACCCCAGCGCCGCCAGCAGCAGCCCGGCCACCGTGGGGATGCGGTAGTCCATACGCTGGCAGGCTAATCCGCCCAGCACCGCGCCGAAGGGTATCGCGGCCGTCATCCGCATCAGGCGCAGCCCGCCCTCCAGCGGCGGCAGCCCGATCACTGTGTCCGCCATGAACGGGATGGTCACCATGCCGATGATGAGCGCGCCGCCCACGAGCAGATGTGTCGCGTTGGCGGCCTTGACCGCCCATGCGGTGAACATCCCGCGAGGGAACAGCGACTCCTGGGCCAGGCGGTGCCTCAGCACGAGCGCAGCCAGCGCTGCCACCGATGCAGCTAGGTAGATGCCCATAAGCGCGTCCGGCTCGTCCACCCGTGCTAGGCCGAGCGTGAGGGCCGCCAGGGCGATGGCCACCAGCGCGCCGCCGAGGTAGTCCACCTTTGCCTTGAACGTGGGGCTTCTCGCCAGCATGAGCACCAGCACGACCAGCACCGCCGCGCCCAGCGGCACGTTCATCCAGAAGACCCACCGCCAGTCCAGATAGCGCAGGACTAGGCCGCCCCACAGCGGGCCGATGACGCCGCCCGCCTCAGCGGCGCCGCCGATGAGACCCAGCGCCAGACCGCGCTTGCCCGGCGGGAACAGGTCGCCCGCGATGGCGATGGAGATGGGAACCAGCGCTCCGGCCCCTAACGCCTGGACGACCCGGATGCCGATGAGCGCGGGCAGGTTCGGCGCCATCGCCGCAGCCACCGACCCGGCCATGAACAGCAGCATCGAGGCGACGAACATCCGCCGGTGGCCCCACACGTCGGAGAGCCTTCCGATGAGCGGCATGGCCACGACGTAGCCCAGCAAGTAGGCCGTGATGGTCCATGACGCGGTGTCCAGCTCAGTGATGGGCACCCGCATGTCCAACATGATCTGGGGCAGGACGGTGACCACCACGGTCTGGTCGTCGGCGGCGACGAACACGCCCGCGCAGATGGGGATGAGGGCGATGTAGGGGGAGAGGCCCCAGCGAGTGGCACGCTTGGTGTCCAGTGGTGAGACTGCCTCCACGTCGCCTTCGCCTGTTAGTTCCAGGCTACTATCACTGCGGCGGCTCAATGGTCACGGGTTCGTTGAAGCCGGACATCGTCACCAGCCGCAGCGTGTCCGGCTGGTCGGTGGGTGTCACGGCGCCTTCGAAGACCGCGCGCAGCAGACGCAGCGATGTCTGCTCGATGTGGAGTTCGACGCTCACCAGCTCGGTGGTCAGCGTGTTGCCGAGGAGCGGCCGCAAAGCCCGCGCCTCTAGCACGCCGCCGATGCGGAAGACGTCCGAGTTGGTCGGGAGCGGGTCGAGGAACTGCGCCTCGGTTATCTGGCCCATCATCGATGCGATGCCCTCCCTCGGGTTGAAGAAGCCGATGGGCGTCACCTGCGTATCCACCTTCTCCCATACGCCGGAGAGGGGGTTGGTCATGTAGTTCTCTTCGCCGATGGCAATGATCTGCGCTTTGATGGTGAAGGCGCCGAACAGCCCCCGAAACTCGGCGAGGAGGCGGTCGGGCGTCTGCACGTCGCCGAACACGTCGTCCACCTTCAGCCCCGGCAGCATCTCGGTCGAGCCGACCTCGTGGACCATGCGGAAGTGGAAGCTGGCGAGCGAGGCCATGACCTGGCCCGACTGGGCCAGCACCCCCTGCGGTGTGACGGGCGTCGGCGTGGGTGTGGGGGAGGGCGGGGTCGAGCGCCCGCACGCAGCCAGCCACAGGGCCGTCAGCACGTACACTGCCGCAAGAGTTGTCCTCACCATGGGTAGCCTTGCACAAGAAGGTATGCCTTCATCGGAAAGGATCGCCTTCAAACCCTCCTCCACCTTGAGGGAGGAGGATATGAGGTGGGGGTGATTGTATGCTTCGACTGAGAAATAGACGGTTTTGGTGCAAGGCCACCATGGGTCTATTCTAGCGCCTACGGATCGGAGCAGTCCCTGGTGTAGCCGCAGGCGGGGCAGCGCATCTTGCAGTGGTCTTCTAGCATCACTGCGCCGCAGATGTCGCAGAGTTCTTGGCCCGCCGTAGGGGGGTCGCTTCCTGCAGGCTGGCCCGCGTTGGGGGTACTCGTTGGTTCCGGAGGTTGGACGGGACGTGCCATTGCGCCCTCCGAAAGGCTATGAGACCAGCGTAGCACTGAGCAGGAGAGTGAGTTCAAGGATGAGGATGCGCGTAGGGGCGTACGGCCGTGCTCCCCACGTCGAGATACGGTCGGAAAGAGCCGGGGGTGCTACGCCCTGTGGTGTCTCCAGAACAGCGCTGCCCCGCCAGCGGCTAGGGCCACGCCGAAGGCCAAGGCCAACCACGCAACCATCGGCACCGCACTGTCGCCTGCGCTGGGCAGACCCGGACCGAGCTGGATCGGCTTGGGCAGGCCGCCCGGGCTGAGGGCGTAGGTGGCCATGAGTTGTGCCTCGACATACGCCTGCTTGGCGCCGCCCTCGCCGGAGATGGAGTCGATTGTCCCGCTGCCGCCGGCATCCGTACCGTTCACCGCACTGTTCAGCAGTCCTATGACGGGAATCATCTGGATTTGGGCCTGTGTGAGGCCGCTGACGCCGAGGGCCACGAGTGACTGGTCCCTGGCCTGTTTGGCCCAGTCCTCTACGTTCTTGCCGTTGGTCTCCACAAGCGCGGCGTGATTGGTGATGTCAGCGTCGTCGGGCGCCATATCCGCCGCGAAGCCCGCGTGCTTGCGGTCTGCAGCGTGGGTCAGCACGCCGATGCCGTCGCCGGGGTTCCCGAAGTCCGCATCGAAATTCGAGCCCGTCGGCCCCTCGATGATGTTGATGACGTGGTGCGCGTGGGTCTGGAACTCCGCGATGGTCGTGGCAGCCTGGGCCAGCTGGGCATGGAGAAGGGCGGCCTCAAGCTGCTCCTTGAGGTTGGTGATGACTCCCTTGGTCGCCGGCTCCGGCCAGTTCGTCAGCAGGTGGCGGATGTGCTCCATCGCCCTGCTGGGGATGCGGTGGCTCCAGAGCACCTCGTCGGAGGGCTTGGCCGGCGAGGGGTCCGGCACCGGCTCGACGGTGATGACCACCTTGTCGTACCTGCGTATGAGGTTCTCACCGCTTGGTGTGGTGGTCGAGTGGTTGACACTCCCGTCCTCGGCTACCGTCATGATGCCTGTGCTCAGCCGTACAGAGTTGTCGTCGGAGATGAGCCAACCCTCCAGGGCTTTGTCCGGCCCCAGCTTGGGCATCCCTGTGAGTGTGTAGGTGATAGAGTCGCTGAGGGAGAGGTTGTCCCAGATGACGGCCATGTTCCTGGGCGGAGGCTCGGCTTTCTGGGCATGGGCGAGCGCCACGGGCAGGGCCGCGATGGCGAACAGGGCGAGTAGGAGGGCTAGCTTGGGCCTGAGCATGGAGACTGCCTATCTTCCTTTGAAGTCGTAGCTACGAGCCGACTGTAGCACACGACCACTGGAGGGGCATAGACGTTCACAGGCCTATTTCTAAGAAAAGTCTTAGAACTCGCCGACCAGTACCGAGTCGCTCGTCGGGCCGGGGCTGCCCCCGATCGGCTCGATGGTGATCCCGATGGCTTCGAGTTCGTCGGGCGGTACGGGGAACTGGATGCGCACCTGTCCCTGGCTGGTGAACGGGTTCAAGACGAACGTACCGGCGTCGAAGGCGGTGTTGCCTTTGATGAGCCACACCTGGTACACCCTGCCCTGGGGCAGCGGCGGCAGGTCGAGCACAGCCAAGATGACCCAGGTGCGGTCAGAGGAGACCATCATCATGCCGCGGGCCTGGACTGTACGCTGCTCCCACCAGAGTGCGTTCACGCTCGTGCCCGGTTCGGCGGCCATATAGGCTAGGTAGCGCGTGTCCTTCACCATGCCCATGAGATCCGAGCCCCTAGCCGCCACCGTCTGCACCTCCGTGGCCAACGCCGACTGCTCGGCGATGAGCGCGTCCAGCCGCGTGCCGAGCCTGGCGGTCTCCTCGACTTTGGTATCCATGGCGTCCTGGCTCGCCGCGACCTCCTCCAGTTGCTCCTTCATATCTGACATGACGACCTGTTCCTCTTGGGCGGCGTCAACCTTCTGGGCCAAGGCCTGGTTGTCGCTGGCGACATCGTTGACCCGCCCGTTGAGCAAGACCACGCCGACGACGGCCAGCACGACCGCGGCAGCGCCCGCGTAGGTTCCGGCCATCCCCAGCGACGGCCTCGTCATCGCCGCCAGCACCCTGCGGAGCCATGCCGCGGCACCACCTTCCGCCTGCTGTGGCCGCGCCGCGCCACACGTTGAAAAAGGAGTCCTGGGCCATCTCCTCCGCAGCCCCCGGGTCCCTCAGGATGTGCAAGGCCAGAGAGTACACCGCGTTCCCGTACCGCCTGTAGAGCGCCTCTAGCGCCTCCCGTTTCTGCTCCACCACCAAGGCGATCAACTCTTCGTCGCTCTGCCCGGCGAGGCCCGCAGCTTGCCCTGAGTGGAGCTTGTCTCTTTCCTCTCCACCTAAAGACTCTACGTGGGGTTGGCGGGTCACAGATTCATATGCCTTGCCTGGCTGGCGGCCCCATTTTAGCCCAAGCTTTTCCTTCGACTCCGCTCGGGATAGGCTTTTGACACGAGGGTTGACCGTAGGTACACTGCCTGCCGTCGCGGGATGCTGGCATCGGCGCGAAGTGGGGAATGAGATGAGGAGAACGATGGGTAGATTGGACGGAAAGGTTGCTCTGATCACTGGCGCGGCCAGCGGCATGGGTGCCGCCGAGGCGCGGCTGTTTGCCAACGAGGGCGCCAAGGTGGTCCTGGCCGACATCCAGGACGAGCTGGGCCGCAAGGTGACGCGCGTGATTGAGGACACAGGCCGCACCGCGACCTACATGCACCTCAACGTGGCCAGCGAGGACGAATGGCGGAAGGTCATCGCCGCCACGGTCAAGCTGTACGGCAAGCTGAACGTGCTGGTGAACAACGCCGGCATCGGCGGCGCGCTCGTGCGCCTTCACGAGTACCCCACGCAGGATTGGGACAGGGTCATGGCGGTCAACGCCACCGGCACGTTTCTCGGCACCAAGCACGCCATCCCGGAGATGCGGAAGGCGGGCGGCGGCTCGATCATCAACGTATCGTCCATCTACGGGCTTGTGGGATCAGCCATGGAGGCGGCCTATCCCGCCTCGAAGGGTGCCGTCCGCATCTTCACCAAGGCCGCCGCCATCCAGTACGCCAAGGAGAACATCCGCGTCAACTCCCTCCACCCCGGCTTCATAGACACGCCCCAGGCCGCGGTTCTCGTCCACGACCCCGTGGAGCGCAAGAAGCTGATCGAGAGGACGCCCCTGGGCCGCATCGCCATGCCCGAGGACATCGCCCCGGGGGCCTTGTTCCTTGCCTCTGATGAGTCAAGCTACATCACCGGCGCCGAACTGGTCATGGACGGCGGTATCACCGCCCAGTGAGGCATGGACTGTTTGCAGATGTGTGAGCGGATATAATGAGCGGGTTCTGGGCGAAGCCCGCAAAGGGCAAGGCGCCCGCTGAAGGAGAGAGCAGATGGCGAATAACAACGCCTTGAACAGAGAGCGCGAGGCCTATACCAAGAAGCACGCCAAGTCCAAGACGATGCAGGCCGAGGCGGCCAAGTACCTGCCCGGCGGCAGCTCGCGCGGCACCGCCTATTTCGACCCGTACCCCTTCTTCGTTGACCACGCCGAGGGCCACTACGTCTATGACGTGGACGGTAACCGCTATCTCGACTTCATGATCAACGCGACGACCTACATCGTCGGTCACGCCAATCCCAAAGTCGTGAAGGCGGTGACCGACCAGGCGCCCAAGGGGCTGAGCTACAGCGCCCCGACGGATGTGCAGGTGCGCCTGGCGAAGCTGCTCGTCGAGCGGGTGCCGTCGGTAGAAAAGATCCGGTTCACCAACTCGGGCACCGAGGGGACGATGAACGCCATCCGGATGGCCCGGGCGTTCACAGGCAAACCCAAGTACGCCAAGTTTGAGGGCGGCTACCACGGCAACTCCGAAGAGGTCTCCATCAGTGTCAGCCCTCCCCTCAGCAAGCTCGACCCCAACGGCTACAACCCCGTCCCTGAATGGCCGGGACAGCCTCCCGGCGTGACCAACGACGTCGTCATCATGCCGTACAACAACCTGGAGGCGTGCGAGGACATCCTCCGCCGTCATCAGCACGAGGTCGGCTGCGTCATCATGGAGGCGGTTCTGTCCAATATCGGCTACGTGCCGGGCAAGCCGGAGTTCCTCCAAGGGATGCGCGACCTCACCAAAGAACTGGGCATGGTGCTCATCTTCGACGAGGTGCAGACCTTGCGGCTGGCGCCGGGCGGCGCGCAGGAGATGTTCGGGGTCATCCCCGACGTGACCTGCTTCGGCAAGATCATCGGCGGCGGGCTGCCGGTAGGCGCGTGGGGCGGGCGCGACGACCTCATGGCCCTGTACGACAACCAGAAGGGCGCGACCATCTCGCATCCGGGCACCTTCAACGCCAACCCCATGACGATGGCGGCGGGCGAGGCAACGATGACCCAGCTCACGCCGCCCGTCTATAAGCGGCTGAACGCGCTGGGCGACTCGCTGCGCGCGAAGCTGCGCGCGACCTTCGACGAGTTGGACGTGCCGGCGCAGGTGACGGGCGTCGGGTCGCTGTTCGGCATCCACTTCAACGAGCACGAAATCACCGACTACCGCTCGTACCTGAAGGGCGACAAGGCGAAGCTGAACGCCTTCTATGTGGGTATGATGAACGAGGGCATCCTGATGTTCGCCAAAGGCATCGGCGCGCTCAACATCAACACCACCGAGAAGGAGATAGACCAGTTCGTGACCGCCGCTCGCAAGGTCGTTCAGCGCATCCGCTGACCTTCAACCTCTAACGAGATCTTCGAAAGGCCCCCTACTTCGCTTCTTCCGCTGGAGGGCGGGGTAGGGGGTTCCGTTTACAGCTGATTGCACCCGGAGGGGGATTGAGGAGTCCCGAGTGAACTGGATCGCCCTTACGTTGATTGCCGCGGCCATGGGTGGCGCCGGCAACGTCGTTGAAAAGCAACTAGCGTCGCGCTACCTGCCCAGCGCATCGGCGCTGATGGGGTGGCTGGGCCTGACCCTGCTCGGCTATGGCGTAATCTTCGCTTTCATCTACCCGTTCGCGCCGGGCACGTCGGTCAGCCACATCGCCGCTATCTTCGTTGCGGGCGCCCTGTACGGCGTCTCGCTGAGCATCCTGTACCGCGTGCTGAAAAAGGCTGAGGCATCTCGCGCCTTTCCCGTTTACAACGCCGCGCCGGTGTTCGTGGCGATCCTGTCGGTCTTTGTCCTTGGCAACCCCCTCAGCGCATGGCAGTGGGTGGCGGTGCTTGTAACCGTTCTTGGTGCGGTAGTCATATCGGCGGAGCGGGGTTCGGGGGTATTGGGCTTCAGCCTGAACAGCAACTTCTTCGTACTGCTCCTCGCAGCTGCAATCGTCGGCGGGGCCCATGTGCTCACGAGCTATGCGATGGACGAGATGGAACCGATGACCGCCTTCTGGGCGATGCGGCTCGGCTGCTTTGCGCTGGTGCTGGTGAATTGGCGGAAGGACACGGCGGGACAGATCCTCGAATCTGCGCGGAAGCCTGTCGTGCTGCTGTTGGTCCTGGTGTTCGAGGCCGGCCTGATGCCTCTGGCCCATGTCTTCATGATGCGCGCCTTCGCCACCGGCCCCGTCGCGCTGGTGTCCACGCTGTTCTCGTCCGTGCCGATCTGGGTGCTCCTGATCAGCACCCTGCTCAGCTCCTCGTGGTTCAAGGTCATGGACGAACCTGTGCAGAAACGCGCCTTGGCCCTCAAAGTCGTGGCCATTGCCATGGTCGTGGGTGGTGTGGCGCTGATAACCCTGCTGTAGGGCGCAGCCTTTCGCATCGAACCGCGATGCCCCTCCAGTTAGCCGATTCTAACCGTGAGCACGCCGATGGATGGCGTGCCATAGGCAGGAATCCTTAGTGAACTGAGTCACCCTTTCGCTGTTCGCAGCCGTTCTGACCGGCCTGGGCAACGTCGCCGAGAAGCAGATGGCTACCCGCTATCAGCTCAGTGCGCCGGTCATGATGGGCTGGTTGGGCGTGAACCTGGTGCTCTTCGGGATCCCGTTCGCGTTCATCGCCCCTTTTCCAGCCGGGCACGCCTGCTAGCCACATGGCCGCCATCTTCGGAGGTGGCGCTTCGTTCGGTATCGCTCTGAGCATCCTCTACCGCGTGCTGCGGAAGGCGGAGGCCTCGCGCGCTATCCCCGTCTTCAACACGGCGCCCGTGTTCGTGGCGCTCATCGCGGTGTTCGTCCTGGGTGATCATCGCAGTGCATGGGAGTGGTTGGCCATCCTTGCGGCGGTGCTGGGGGCTGTGGTCATCTCGGCGGAGCGCGGCCCCGGCGTCTTGGGCTTCAGCCTTGGCGTGACCTTCTTCGCGCTCCTGGTCGCCGCGGGCTTCGCCGGACTCGCCCACGTGTTGACCGGCTACGCGCTGGAGCGGGTCGAGCCGATGACCGGCTTCTGGGCGATGCGCATGGGCTATCTCGTCTTCGTGGCGCTCAACTGGCGCAAGGAGACGACACGGCAGATGCTTGCCTCAGCCCGCAAACCTGTCGTGGTCGCGTTGGCCCTGGGCGCCGAGGCGGGGATCCTGCCGCTGGGACACATCCTGATGCTTCGCGCCTTCGACACTGGTCCCGCCGCCCTGGTCGCCACGCTTGTCTCCACGGTGCCGGCGTGGGTGTTCCTGGTGAGCACGCTGCTCAGCACGCCGAAGCTCAAGCTCATGAACGAGCCTCTGCAGACGCGTGCCCTGGCCGTCAAGCTTGTCGCCATCGGCATGGTGGTGGGCGGCATCGCCGTCATCGCCCTGCTGTAGCCGGCTACCGCCCGGAGCCTGCGTCGCCCTTCGTCGCCAGCCGCGCCTCGTACTTCGCCATGGCATCGCGCAGCGCCGCCCCGAGGTCAGTCCCTGTGGCGTTGGCGAGGCAGACGAGGGAGTAGAGGACATCACCCATTTCGGAGCCCCAGGCACCGGTGACCCGGAACTCCTTGCCACCGTAAGCCGACCCCCTTAGCGCCTCCTTGGACAGTTCGCCGACCTCGGAGACGAGGTCCAGCAGCCGTGCCTCAATGTCGGCATCCAAGCCGTGCTTGTGCACGAACTCGGCGACCAGGGCCTGTAACTGCTGGGCATCCATCGTCACTACGTCCCACGCACCGCTGTATCTGTGGGTAGAGGGGTCAGTTCAAGCCCTCGAATTGAAAGCAGGTGGCAGCGGAAGCTCGAAGCGATTACAAAGAGCTAGAACGTCTTGGAAATCTTTCTCACTGGGCTCATACCACGTATGTGACTCGACTTGGAATTCAGCGGTAACGCATCTCACCTTCCTTCCGAGGACTACTCCATATCTGTCCAGAGAACCAATGGGGTAGGCCAAGCCGTTCGGCCCATACGCCTCAGTTCCGCGGTCATCTAGCCTGGCGATGTTGGCATCTACCAGGTGGACGTCCACTTGGCGGCCTTGGCCATCCGCCACCACAAAGTTCTTTGGTTCACCACCTTCAACGGGTCGGAACCCCGCCTGCTCCATCACCTGCATGAAGCCCGGCAAGTCTTCGCAATTCAGCGCGATATCCAGGTCGTTGTGAAGCCGAGTCTGTTCTTCCAATAGCGCATCGATGCCCCAACCACCATCGAGCCATACGTGTATTCCAGCCCCTTCTAGGAGGTCGAGTACCCGAAGGACATCGTCCGCAGTCATCATGGCGATTTCTGACAGGCCTAGAACGGTCAAGCCACCACGCCCGCTTTGCGTAGGCGAGCAATCTCCTCCGCGGATAACCCCATCTCGCGCAGAACCTCGTCGGTGTGCTGGCCCAGGGTCGGGGCCGGGCGGCGGATGGTGCCGGGCGTGTCGGAGAGCTTGACTGGGATGCCGATCGTCTTGAGTTGGCCAGCCTTTGGGTGCTGCATGGTAACCATCATGTTGCGCGCCTGGACGTGTGGGTCGGCATAGACCGCGGCCATGTCGTTGATGGGGCCGGAGGGCACGCCGTTCTTCTCCAGCAGCGGCAGCCAGTGGGCCATCGGCTTCTTCCGCAGCGTCTCTTCCAGCGTCGCCGCCAGGTCCTTGATGTTCACGACGCGGTTGGCGTTGGTGGAGTAGCGCGGTTCGGAGAGCAGGTCTTCGCGTCCGATGGCCTTGCACAGCCGCTCCCATGTGGACTGGTTGGCGGCGCCGATGTTGATGTAGCCATCGGCGGTGCGGAAGGCCTGGTACGGCGCCGTCATGCGGTGGGCCGAACCCACAGGCAGCGGCGTGGTTCCCGTGGAGAAGTAGGTGGCCGACTCCCAGACGGTGTAGGCGATAGCCCCCTCCAACAGCGAGGTGTCCACGAGCTGACCCTGGCCTGTCTTGAGACGGTTGATGTAAGCGGAGAGGATGCCGTAGGTGGCGTACATGCCCGCGTTCAGGTCGGAGATAGGCACGCCGACCTTGGCCGGCGGCGCGCCGGGGTGGCCGGTGATGCTCATAAGGCCGCTCATACCCTGAGCGACGAGGTCGAAGCCGGTGCGGTCCTTGTACGGGCCGGAGCCTCCAAAGCCGGAGATGGAGCAGTAGATGAGCGCGGGGTTATCGCGCCGCAGGTCCTCGTAGCCGAGGCCGAGCGAGGCCATGGCGCCTGGCCGGAGGTTCTCCACGACGATGTCGGAGCGGGCGGCCATCTTTCGGAAAAGGGCGGCGCCGTCCTCGGACTTCAGGTCGAGAACGATGCCACGCTTGTTGCGGTTCACCATGAGGAATGAGACGGCGTCGCCACCCAGGAATGGTGGCCCCATGCGCCGGGTGTCGTCGCCGCCGCCGGGGCGCTCGACCTTCACGACGTCGGCGCCCATGTCCGCCAGCAGCATCGTGCAGAACGGCCCAGCCAGGATGGCTGTGCAGTCCAGCACCTTCACGCCGTCCAGGGGCATCTTGTTGGTCATGCGATGTTAGTCCTTAGCCACCAGAGAATGAGCCTCTATTTTGCCCGTTTGAAGCGAGGTTGTCGAAGGGACGAGGGACGCGAGGGGTTACCGCCCTTTGAACTGCGGTGGGCGGCGCTCCACGAAAGCCCGCCGCCCCTCGTGGAAGTCCTCGCTGTCGAAGTTGGTCAAGGGCAGGGCCTTTTCCTCCGGGGTCAGCCCCTCCAAGGAAGGGTTGCTCAGCACGGTCCGCATGATGCGCTTGTGGCGGCCCTGGGACAGCGGCGCTAGTTTGGTCATCTCGTTGGCCAAGCCATAGGTGAAGTCGTGGGCTTGGGCCAGGGGGACGACGAGGCTAACGAGCCCGACGCGCAGCGCCTCGGCGGTGTCCCACATGCGGCCCGTGAGGAGGATATAGGAGGCGTTGCCTGGGCCGACTAGGTTGACCAGGCGGCGCATCTCGCTGTACCCGACCAGGATGCCCAGCTTGGCGACGGGGATGCCGAACTTAGAGTTGTCGGCGGCGATGCGGATGTCCGCCGCCAGCGTCAGCTCGCAGCCGCCGCCCACGCAGAAGCCCTTGATGAGGCAGATGGTGGGCTTGGACAGCGCCTCAACGGCGTCCATGGCTCCCTCGAAGGCGGCGGCGTACATCTTCGCCTTGGCCGCGCTGTTGCGGTAGAGCTCGAAGTCCTTGATGTCGGCGCCGGAGGAGAATGCCGCGTCGCCCGCGCCGGTCAGCACCACCACCTTGGTGTCCGGGTCATGCTCAAGGTCCACGGCGATGCGGTGCAGCTCCAGCCAGCCTGGGTAGTTGATGGCGTTTCGCTGGGTGGGCCGGTTGATAGTGATGGTGGCGACGCCGTCGCGCTTTTCGAGGAGGATTTCGTCCGTCATGCCTGCTCCGGAAGCCAGCCCCAGGGGTGCGGTCCCCAGTCGGGCATGATGACCTCGCCCGCTCGGACGGTGCTGGCAGGCGCGAGGGCCTTGTCGCTGGTCAGGCTGCTGCCCACGGTGTCGCGGAGCCGCCACTTGCCGCTGACCTCGTTGAGGACGGTGATGTCGGCCACGCGGCCCGGCGCCAGGCTGCCCAGGGTGGCCTCCATGCCCAGCGCCGCCGCGGGGTTGGCCGTCGCCATGGCGATGACATCGGCAACGGTGGAGCCGAGGGCGAGGAACCTGGTCATCATCTCGGTCATGCTATGAACGGTGTTGAGGCGCCCAGGCACCGTGATGTCCGTCGCCAGTGTTTTGGGCTTCACACCCTGGTCCAGCGCCCGTCGTGCCACCTCGAAGCTGAAGTTGAACCGGCCCATCGCTGTATCCAGCGTCACCCCGCGCTCCTGGGCCGCAAATAGCTCCGGCAGCACGTTATCTTTCGCGTCCACGATGCGCCCCAGGTTGCCGGTGAAGGTGTGGGTCAGGATGTCGCCCTTGCGCAGCAGCGGCAGGAGTTGCTGGGTGAGGGTCGGTCCCTCCCTGATGTACAAATCGCCGATGTGGACCATGAGCCGCACGCCGCCCTGGGACGCCGCCTGGAGGGCCAGCTTGACCATCTCGACGCCCAGGCTGGGCACCGCCGGGCCGATGGCCCGCACCTTGACGCCCTGCACCAGCGGCTTGTTGGCGCGGACGACCTTGACCGTCTCCTCGACGTCGATGTCCCCACGCCCGCCGATCTCGGGCATCGTCGAGAGGCCGTTGCGGGCGATGTGGACGAAGCACAAGACGCGTGTCTTTGCCTTGGGAGCGACGTGGGCCGGAAAGCCGCCGAAGTTCGCGAAACCGGCGCTGCCGCCGTCCACGACCGTCGTCACGCCGGAGCGTACGCCGACCAGGTCGGGGTCAACACCGGTCTGGTTCACGCCCTCGTACACGTGGCAGTGGAGGTCTATCAGCCCCGGTGCAACGATCTTGCCGGAGACGTCCAGTACCCTGGCAGCAGACTCGGCGATGTCCGGCGCGACCTTAGCGATGATACCGCCGCTGACGGCCACGTCCATGCGCTTGCCGGCGATGCCCTGCGCGGCGTCGAAGACGCGTCCGCCTTTCAGCATGAGGTCGTACAATGCGAAGGACTCCAGCGAATGGGATGAGGTTTGCCCGATGGTATATCAGGGCGGAAGGGCCTGCAAGCTGGGCTTAACTTCGCCGTAGCGGGCCGTTGGGGCGCATCTTGTCCATGATGACCAACACGGTAGAGGAGAGGCGGTGCCCCTGCTGCCGCTGCCGTGCGAGTACGTCGAGGGCCATGTCCGACAGTCCCGGCTCGACGCGCATCCCTTCGGGCAGATAGCGCATGCAGCGGCGCTTCATCACCTGGGCTGGGCGCTGCGTCTTTTGGCTACACCCGTAGGCATAGACGCACATGTACGCGTGGCAGACGGCGGTCTCGCGATACAGCGGCGCGACACTGCTGGCGGACGGCGGGACCCGCTGGGCCAGATAGTCATCGAGAGGCCTCGTGGCGAGGTTGGAGGTATCCATCTGTTCCGTGACGGATGTTCAGGCGGTACGGGACTGAACAAAGATTCGGAGCAAATGTTATGGATTGTTCGGGAAAACGTCAATGGAAATGCCGTCTCATTCGTGGAGGGCGGACGAGATTCGCGGAGATGGCCTGGCTAGTCCCTGTAGCGGTGGCTCTCGCGCTCCCTGGTCGAGAGCTTCCCGTCGTGCAACTCCAGGACCTGGTCGGCCATGGCCAGCAGCGTCGAGTCGTGGGTTGCCGCGACGACGCTGATGCCCTGGTTGCGCACCATCTCCTTGAACAGGCCGAAGATGGAGCGGGCGTTGACCGAGTCCAGTTCGCCCGTGGGTTCGTCGGCCAGGATGAGCGATGGATGGTGGACGATGGCCCTGGCGATGGCGATGCGCTGCTGCTCGCCGCCCGATAACTCGTACGGCCGGTGGTGGGAGCGCCGGGTGAGGCCGACCATCTGCAGCGCATCCTTGGCCCGCTGTTCACGCTCCTTCGGCTTCACGCCGGCTATGCGCAGGGGCAGCTCCACGTTTTCGAAAGCGGAGAGCAGCGGCAGCAGACCGAAGGACTGGAACACGAACCCCAGCTTGGTGCGCCGCAGCCTCGTCCGCGCATCCTCACTCATGGCCGCCACATCCTTCTCTTCCAGGATTACCTGGCCCGAGGAAGGCTTGTCCAGGCCCGCGAGGAGGTTCAGCAGCGTGGTCTTTCCCGATCCTGAGCGGCCGACGACCGCGATGAACTGGCCGGGCAGGACATTCATGTTCACCTGGCGGAGCGCGGTGATCTCCTGCGAACCCAGCCGGTAGCTGCGGGTCAGGTCAACGGTGGCGAGGAGCCGTTGCACTCTGGTCATGGCGTCTTCTCATCCGGCGTCAGGACGATGGAGCCGTTCGCGATGTTCACCCTGGCTCGGTCCCTGATGTTGAGGCGGTCGAGCAGGTCTCGGGGGATCTGGACGCGGCCGCTCCCGTCCACAAGCGTGAACTCCTCGAGCTGCGCGTCCGTTTCGGCCTCGCTGGTGATGCGCTGGTACGTGATCTTACGACGTATCTCGGTGGCCATCTTGCCGTCGCGGATCATCACCACGCGGCCCACCTTGTATGCGATCTGCGGGTCGTGGGTGACGATGAGGATGGTCGTGTCCATGTCCTTATTGATAGTGCCGAAGAGGTCGAGGATCTCGCTGGCGGTGGCGTCGTCCAGTTCGCCGGTCGGCTCGTCGGCCAGGAGTAGGGGCGGGCGGTTGGCCAGGGCCACGGCGATGGCGACGCGCTGTTGCTCGCCGCCGGAGAGCTTGTCGTGGGTGTGGTGCGCCCTGTGGGTCAGGCCGACGAGTTCAAGCAGCTCGGCGGCCCGGCGCTGCTTGTCCCCGGCGTCGGTGAGCATCATGGGCAGAGCCACATTCTCTAACGCAGTCAGGTATGGGAACAGGTTGCGGCTAGTCTGTTGCCAGATGAAGCCCACCTCGTTGCGCCGGTACTCCTCCATCTCGCGGGTGGAGGCTCGAAGCAGGTCCTTCCCTCCGATGACCACCTGGCCGGCTGACGGTGCATCATAGCCCGCCAGGACGCTCAGCAGGGTGCTCTTGCCACTGCCGCTGGCGCCGACGATGGCCACCACCTCGCCCTTGTCCACATGCAGGTCAAGGCCGCGCAGGGCGACGACTTCGAGGTCAGCGACCTTGTAAATCTTGAACACGTCCTCGCAGAGGACATATGGTTGGTTCGCTTGTGACACCACGTTGTCTTTATAACTCTCCTATCCGCAGCGTACGGGTCACGGAAGCGCGGCGCACGAAGAGGATAACCCCAGCCGTGATAACCGCGAAGATGAGCACCATGACGCCATAGGTTATCAAAAGCACGGGCCAGTTCACTTCGAGGGCGAAGGGCGGGAGGACCTGGCTTCCGCGGTCGTCGGTGGCGAGGAACGGCATGATGATAGCCCCCAGCCGTTCGCCCATCCAGGCTCCCAGCGCCATCCCGGCACCGATGATGAGCACTTGTTCCACAAGCACAACGGTGGTCATCTGCCACGACGATAACCCCACCGTCCGCAACAGCGCGAACTGCACCTGGCGGTTACGGAAGGAGACGTATGCATGGACCGAGAAGCCCACGCAGCTCAGGATAAGCACCGCGCCGAAGGCGATGAACAGCAGCGCGCGCCAGCCGGCTCGCATCAGCGGGTCAACCTGATGTTGTCCTAAGAGCTGCTCACGGTCGTACACCCGCCAGACGGTGAAGGGCCGGTTATTCAAGCTTTCGACAAGCGCCTGCCTTTCCTCGCCTGTTGCGGACGTCTTCAGCCAGACCTCGTTCGGCTTCAGCTCCGCGTCGGACGGATCGAGGTTGGCATAGGTGAGCAGCGAGTCGAGGTCGGTGATGAGGAACCGCTCGTTTTCCGTGTCCAAGCTAGGGAAGAAATCGAAGTCGCCGACGAGCTGAACGGGGACCCGCTGGTTCCCGGCGACGATTTCGAAGACATCCCCGTGCCGGTGGCTGGTGGCCTCGAAGAACTTATCGTTCGCGAGGGCTGGAAGAGGCTCCAGCAGCGGGCCGGCGTAGATGCCCCTCGCAGCGAATGGCGGCCCCTCGAACCAGGTGAACCTCACGGCGGAGGACCGGTCTTCGCTCTCCGGCTCGGCCAAGGCCATCGAGTCCGTTGCCGCAGCGGGTACCACCTTGAGCAGCGTCCAGCCCTCGAGGTCTTCGAAAGTCTCCAGAGGCACTGCTCCCTGGCTTGGGGTCACTACGTCAATCCCGTCAATGAGGACTGACCCCGCCTGCAACGGCCGCTGCGCATCGGTCTGCACGACGGCGATGGACATCAGCGTCAACGGCGCTACGGGTTGGAGGCCCTGACGTCTCCTTCCGACGCTTATCCTGGACAGGGAGGCTTCGAGGTTGGTCCACTCGCCCGAAGCCAGGGTGCCCAGATCGTAGGCGAACCACCGGTCTCGTGCGTCCCGAAGGCGGGCGACCAGTAGGACCGTGGGCTGTGGCCTGTCCGGCTTGATCGTAGCCCGCAACGCTGTGGCGTCCTTCGGCAGTACAAGTCCGACGGGCATGGTGGCGGACTCTAGCTTGCCCATCAGATCGGCCACAGGCTGGGATGCGAAGTCCTCGCGAGTCCAGGTGAACTCGGCCAACTCCTTGCCTTCCACAGAGAACATGACGAAGTCTTCGCCGGTGAGCTTCGAGGCATCGTAGCCGTCGCCACGGTATGCCACGGCGACGCGGTCCACGCCTGGGAGGGATTGATAGCTGGGAGCCACCGCCAACGACTCGCCGAAGTTGTTCAGCGTCATGCCCTGCAGCCGGACATCTCCGCCCGAAGCATACAGCGCCCGCTCCTTGAAGTTGCGCTCCAGCGTTCCTCCGAAGCTGGCGGCGAACATACCCAGGCCCGCCGTGAGGATGAGCAGCAGCGACAGTCTGGCGTAGTGGGTGGGATTGCGCGCCATCTGCCATACCGCCAGCACCAGCCCCGCGGGCAGCCAGCGCGAGAACAGGCGGCTCATCAGGCTCAACGCCATCGGGAAGAGGCGCAGAAGCACCATCGCCACAGCCAGGAGCGTCAGCGCGGGTACGGCCAGCAGCATCTGGTTGACCGCGTACTCTCCGAAGACCCGCGTCGCCACCACCGAGCCCTGCTCCGAAAGCTGCCGGAAGAGCACGATGCAGCCCGCGAGGAGCAAGACATCCAGGTAGTAGCGTTGGAAGAAGGGCAAGGCCGTCGGCCTGGCCGCCTCCTGCCGGTGGCGGGTCACGCTCTTCCGCGACGCCTGGATGGCGGGTACCATCAGGGCCATGAAGCTGAACAGTCCTCCAACCGCGCTCAGGCCGTAGGCGGTGGCCGAGATGTGCGTCTTAAGGCCCCCGTCTGTCAGGTCCGAGAAGGCGGGAGAGAAACCGGCCACGCTGATGATGCCGGAGGCGATAAGCGGGCCCAAGACCGCGCCCAGCACGGCGATGGTACCGCCTTCCAGCGCGAACACGGCAAGCAGATGGAAAGGCCCGGCGCCGCGGCCGCGCAGTAAGGCGATCTCTCCTCGCTGTTGCTCCACCAGCAGTGAGGAGAGGATGACCACGTAGTACAGGATGACCACAGCGATGAGGATCAGGACGATAATCATAGGGAGTTTGGTGAAGAATAGCCGCTGGTCATAGTCGGCGAGCACCTTGTCGAGTTCGGTGAACTGCTGGTAGCCGAAGAGTTGGGAGCCTAGCCGGTCTTTCAGCTCCAAGGTCTTGAGGCGGACCGTGGCGGCGTTGCGCGCATCTATGCGACCCTGGTTCACGGCCAGCAGCCATCCGTAGGTCGAGTCCATCTTCCTGAAGGCCACGCCCAAAGCGCCGAAGTACGTCTCTTCGGAGATGTAGAAGGGCACCGTCTGGAAGCTCGGCCCGGTTGGCGCCTCCAGCACGGTCTCCTCGAGGTCCCAGAACTCGTCGGCTGGGTCATTCTTCCGGACAAGGCCCGTCACCACGACTGAAGCAACGGGGGTAGCATCGTCCCAGTAGGGGACTACAGAGAAGGCCTCTCCGATCTCGATCCCATACTGGAGAGCCTCGCTCTCTGGAACCAGCGCTTCGAGGGTCAGCGTCCCTCCGGGGGCGGCCACCGTCTGGTCACGCGGCGCGCTCCCGCCCGGCGCGATGGACGCCACTTCGCCGAAATCAGGCAGGTACACGAAGTAAGCCCGGTTGTTGTCGAGGCCGGCCTGACCCTCGTTCCCTGGCTCCGTCATGAAGAACGTGGCGGAGCGGCCAACGACGCTCCGGTCTCTGAGGAACCAGGCCACCCTTGAGTTCACCTGGACCTCGGTGGCATTCACGACCTTGTCCCGCTCCGCCGGCGTCGTGGGGCCGCGTTCCGCCTTGATGATGATATTTAAGTCCTCGGCGGGTATCCGGCCCAGAGCGTTCTTCAGCGCAAGCTCGCGCAGCGACTCGAAATAGACGATCGTTCCGGCCATGATGGCGCATGCCAGCACCACGCCGATGATGACCGCCGACAGGAGTCGCCAGTGCGCCAGCGCGCGCTTGATCACCATGACCCAAGCCGAAGCAAGACGCGTCAGCAGCACATCACACCGCCTCGCCGCGCGCGACGGTGTGGAGGTCGAGGTGAGCGACGCCGTGATGCAGCACCCAGGCCGCCACAACGAAGATAGCCACTAAGATAACGTAGATGGGCCCCATGAAACTCCAGTCGGTGATGACCACGAACGGCGGCACCACCTCGAAGCCACGCTCCGTGACGGAGACGGAGCGCACCATGATATCGCTCATCTGGAAGCCCGCCCATGTCCCCAACCCCAGCCCGAACAATGCGATGACCAAGTGTTCCAGGCCCAGTAATGCAAGGAGTTGGCGGCTCGAAAGTCCGAGGGTTTGCAGGAACCCCATCTCCGCCCGGCTTCTGCCTGCGAAGGAGAGGAGATAAGTCGTGTAGCCCAATGCCGCCGTGAGGACGATGACTCCTAGGGCCATGAGGACCATCGCCTTCCATCCCGCGGTGATAAGCGGGTCAAGGCGTACGGCCTCGAGCTGCGCCTCGCGCCCATATATCTTGATGGGCTGGATGCGCCCCAGGCTTTCCCAAAGGACGTCGGTGACCGTGGTCTCGGCACCTGGCGCATGCGAGAGGAACATCTCATTGGGCGTGATCGAGGTTGTGGGGGCGAGGAGTTCCAGGTGCCTGACGGCGGCCTCCAGGTCCAGGACGAGGAAGGGAGCTGCGGTCGGGTCGAGCGTCGGGAAGTATTCCACCACGCCGCTGATGACGACGGGCATCAGGCCGCCGAGGGCGTTCACGATGAGGGTGTCGCCGACCGCTAGGCCAGCCGCCACGGAGAGGTTCTCACTGATGATGACCGGCACCGGTCCACCGGAAGGGCTGTGGTAGAAGCCACGGATGCCGCGGTCCGTATCCTTGCCGAACGTGAAGGCCCCGGACCGCGTTCCGGCGAACACATCCGACTCCTGCGCGTCCAATGAGTTGGAGGCAAGCTCGGACGTCGGCAGGGGAGTCCACCGCATCTGCCCCTCGAAATCTTCCAGGACCACGGTCTCGCCGCTGGCAGTGACGGCATGGACGTCGTCAATGAGGATGGAGCCCGGAGTCCCGGCAGGTCCGAAAGCAGGCTCGTAGAGTTGGATGGACAGCAGGCGGAAGGGCGGCACAAGCCGTTTCGGCAGGTCGGCCCGGAGCAGGTGCCACTGCGGCGGACCGGCAGAGCCGAAGGTGATCGTAGACACGACGCCGCGCTGGTCCTCCACGACCATCCAGAGGAAGATATTGGAGAACACTTCGCTGGTCTTCACGTACACCCCTAGCTCCACGGCGTCATCGGGTATGGATAGCGGCAGGGCCAGTGGCCCTGTTTGGAGCGTCCGCAGGACCACGTTCAGCGGCTGGTCGGAGAAGTCCTCCCGGTACCACGCCATGTAGGGGAACACTTCTGATTCGACGGCAAGTGCCTGGAAGTGCACCCCACCGCCTGTGCTCCCGGTTCCTCCTCCTCCACGCAGTGCAAGGGAAACCGACGTCACTCCAGGGATGGTCTGGTATCGCTCTTTCAGCGCGGTCCTGCCCCTGGCGATGTTGCCGGGGATATTGCTCACACGGATGTCGGTGGCAGTCTCATAGTTGATGCGGTCTTGATAGCTGCGGTCGAGCGTCCCTCCCACCGTGGTGGCCAGGATCCCCAGGCCGGTCACTAAGACCAGCAGAAGGACAAGCCAGCTGTATTGGAGGGGATTACGGGCCATGTGCCACAGGCCCATCGAAGCCCACACGGGTGTCCTGTTCATAGCAGCCTTGAGACCGAGGAAGAGGACTTGACCCGGTACGATGGCGATGACCGCCGCCTTGGCCGCGTAGAACAGTTCGCCCTTCTGCAGCGGCTCCCATAAGATGTATCCTGCCACCAGGCCCGCCTGAACGGCCAGGCCGAGCCATAACGGGTAGGGTTTCCGGGCATACTGGGTCATCCAGTAGGCGCTGCCTAAGGCCAGCACAAGTACAGCCGGACCGGCCCAGCCGAATCCGCCTCCATCGAGCGTTTGTTCTATCCCCACGCCTGCCGAGAGAACTATCGTGGTCGCGGCTACCACGAGATGAAGAAGCCCTGCCGATTCGCCACTCACGTACTTGACCAAAAGCGGGAAGAAGCGCATGAACACCAGCGCTACGGCTACAAGGAACAGTACCGGAGCCAGAAGCAGCGTTTCGTTAACCTGTACGTTGCTGAAAAGCCCACCGGAAGCGATGTTGCCTCGCGTATAGAGCTCCCAGAAGACCAGCCCGCCTAGCGCGAGCAGGGCCACGTCCAGGTAGTAACGCTGGAACACGGGGGTCGTCGGCGGACGGGAGGAGCGGAGCCTGTGTACGATGAGCCCAGTGCGCGCTCCGAGCACACCCGGCAACACGTAGATCGCAAGACAGGCGAGGCCGACGCCCACGGCGATGATGAACGCCAGGCCTTCGACCCTCGCCGGCAGCATCCCACCGCCGGTGATGTCTCTGAAATAGGGCAGCTTCCCCGCTAGCGCCACGCCTCCTGCCGCGATAAATGGCGCGGCCACCACGGCCACGGCCGTCAACACCGCGCTCTCGCCCGCATAAAGCTTCAGTATCTGCCACGTGCCCACGCCCCTGGTCTTGAAGCGGGCCACATCCCCCTCTCTGCTCTGGACCAGGTACGAGACCATCATGAGCAGGTAGTAGAGCACCGTCACCACCATCAGGGCCAGCAACAGCGCCAGCGGGATACCGGTGAACAGGCTCCGCCGCTCGTGCTCGGTGAACAGTCCCTGCACCCCGGAGAGGACGGCCGACCCTGGCAAGCTGTCCGTGATGGCCTTCTCGAACCCGGTCAGCCGCTCGCTGCCCTCGGCGATGGACCACGCCTTCAGGTTCTGCCTGTCCACGAAGATGAGCCAGGTCGAGTACACGAGGCTGCCCGGGAAGGTCTTGCCGACCCCCTCCAGCATGGCCGTCTCCGTCGTGAAGAAGGGCAGGGGAGGCTCGTTCGGCGCGACCCGCACCGCCGTCTCCGGCACCTCTTGAGGAGGGGCAGGTCTGAGGAAGATGTTGGCGTTGTGCCGCCAGTACGCCTCTGTGGGGTCAGTCGGTTCGAAGATGCCGACCAGGCGCGCGATGACCCTGGTTGGGTGCGCTAGGAACGGCGTCATCACGATTTCGTCGCCGACGTGAAGCGGGAAGACCTCGAGCGACGGCGTGCCGACGATGACCTCCACCACCGTGCCTTCCGGCTCCACCGAGATGGCATCGGTGGCCATCCGGCCGTCAACGAACCGGATGTGGTGTTCGATATCGGTCATGAACTGGATGTAGCCGCGCCCCACGCGGCCGCCCAGTCCTGCTTGTGGGTGCAAAGCGGTGGCCGACAAGCCCGCGAGGTAGGTGTCGCTGCGGATGAAGCGCCGCTGGTTGAGATAGATGGGGGCG
>Ga0194128_10000892_pt1 | contig 52929 bp, 42 predicted proteins | sample TA2KigCa65mmetaG_FD_148650 | JGI IMG/M metagenome (GOLD analysis project Ga0194128, IMG submission 148650) | Freshwater microbial communities from Lake Tanganyika, Tanzania - TA2015037 Kigoma Deep Cast 65m | ecosystem: Environmental > Aquatic > Freshwater > Lake | place: Tanzania: Lake...
CCTCGGACCGGAGGGCGACGCAGGCGTACTTGAACAGTACGTCGAGGAGCCCGGAGGGAGAAGCTCGCGAAGATTCGGTGCTATCGGCCGCCGCAGTAGGGATCTGGTGAGAAATGCAGGCTAGGACCGTCGGAAGCGACGTGACGTCGATCCTTTGCTCGACGAGCCAGCGGCGCAGCGCGCGCGGATCGGCGCGCACCTCCTGCGGCGGAACGTGGATGCTCGCGCCGACGGCGAGGTACGGCCAGAGATCGACGACCGCCGCGTCGAAGCCGACGCCGGCGATCATCGTGGTCCGCGCCGCGGGCGAGAGGTCGAGCCGCCGGCGATAGAACGCGACGAGGTTCGCGAGGCTCCGGTGCTCGACGAGCACGCCCTTCGGAAGACCGGTCGAGCCGGAGGTGTAGATGACGTACGCGAGATTCCGCGGGCCGAGGGACTCGATCACCGGCGCTTCGCGCGGCTCGTCCGCGGCGAGCGCGCCCAGGTCGTCCACCGCGAGCACCGGAAGCGAGAGCTCCGCGAGGGCGCGCACCCGCTCGGGTTGCGTCAGGAGGACGTGCGCCGAAGAGTCCTCGACGAGGAAGCGAATCCGCTCCGGCGGATTCGCGGGGTCGATCGGCACGTAGGCGCCGCCGGCCCGCAGCACCGCGAGGAGCGCGATCGGCAGCGCACGCGAACGCTCCATGCAGACGGCGACGCGAATTTCGGGCCCGACGCCTTCGCGCCGCAGGAGATGCGCGATCTGGTTCGCGCGGCGGTCGAGATCTCCATAGAGGAGCGCGCCCTCGCTCGAAGCGACCGCGAGGGCGACCGGCGTCCGGACGGCCTGCTCCGCGACGAGATCGTGGACGAGCCGGTCCTCGGGAAACGGCGCATCCGTTTGGTTCCATTCGACCACGATGCGACGGCGCTCCGCTTCGTCGAGCGCGCGCGGCGTCGCGGCTTCTCCCGCGAGCCCGCTTACCGGCGCGATCTCGTCGAGGCGCGGGCCCGGATCGGCGACCGCGAGGACCGGCCGATCCCGGTGCGCGGGCATCGCGCAGAGCATGCTCTCCAGGTGCTCGACCATCCACTCGGCGGCGCACGCGTCGAGCTCCGGACGCTCGTAGAGGAGGCCGATGTGCAGCCGATCGTCGAGACGCGTGCCGAGGCACGGATACTCGCTCCGCTCGAGAAGCTCGAAGCTCCGCTTCTGCCACGCCTCACCGCGCGTTCGCAGGAGCGAGTCGAAGACGAAGCTCTCCGCGACGCTGATCGTGCGGAAGAGATCGAAGCCCTTCTCGAAGCCGAGCCAACCGAGGATCGCCGACAGCGGCACGTGCTCGTGCGGCCGAAGTGCCATGGATTGCTGCCGCAGGGCGCGCAGCAGGTCGGGCATCCGTGTCTCGCTGCCGATCTCGGCGCGCGCCGGGAGCGTGTTGATGAGAAGTCCGACCATCGAGCCGATGCCGGGAACCGGGACGTAGCGGCAGGCGCGCGTCGCTCCGAAGACGACCGTGTCGCTCCCCTGGAGTCGGCGCAGGACCGTGCTCCATGCGGCCTGCACGAGGGTGTGGATCGTGCAGTCCTGCTCGCGCGCGAGCTCCTGGAGTGCCGTCGTGCGCTCGACGGAAAGCACCGCGTGGACTTCGCCCGACTCGCGCCTTCCCCCTCGCTCGCCGCCGAGAACGAGCCGGCGTTGCGGCTCGACGCCGGCGAGAGCCGTCCGGAAGAAGTCCGCGTGCTCGGACGGATCCTGCGCGAGCAGCCACTCGACGTAGCTCTCGAACGGCGCCGGCGGTGCGAGCTCGACCGTGCGTCGATCGCGGCCCGCCTCGTAGAGCGCGAACACCTCCTCGAGAAGGAGTGCCAGCGAGCGGCCGTCGACGAGAGCGTGATGGATCGTCCACAGGACCCGGTGGTCGCGCTCGCCCGCACGGACCAGCGTCACGCGGAGGAGCGGCGCGCGCGCGAGGTCGAAGCCGCGGGCGCGATCCGCCTCGACGAGAGCTTCGATCCGCGCCTCGCGCTCGGCGGGTCCGAGCCCGCGAAGATCGATCCGCTCGAACGGCAGCTCGACCTCCTCGTGCACCGTCTGCGTCGACTCGGCCGAGTGCTCGAGCGCGAAGCTCGTCCGGAGAACGTCGTGACGGGCGACGAGGTCCCGCCAGGCCTGCTCGAAAACGCGATCGTCGAGCTCTTCTTCGAGCTTGCCGAGCATCTGGAGGATGTAATGGACCCGCTTCCGCCCCGACGATGCTCTGGACGAGCATCGTGCGCTGCATGGGCGTGAGGGGATAGCTCCGGACGCTCATGCCTGGTTATCGGCCGAAGGCGGTCGTCCTGAAGCGGGGCGAGCCCCCGTCGGTCGTGGGCTACTGCGCGGCTACGGTGGCCCGAACGGTCCGGAGCTCGCCGTTCCGGAGGATCGTCAGTGTGATCGTCTGGCCGACCGGCAGCATGCCGATCCGGTTGCGGAGCTGGGTCGAGGACACGATCGGCGTCCCGTCCATGTCGACGATCACGTCGCCGCGCTCGATCCCGGCGCGCTCGGCCGCCGATTCGTTCGCGACCTCGCTCACGAGCGCCCCGGAGCCGGCCTGCGCCAGACCCATCGCCTCCGCGAGGTCCGGCGTGAGCGTCTGGACGACGAGGCCGAGGCGGCCGCGGCGCACCTCGCCGTGCGCGATGATCTGGTCCATCACGTTCCGGGCCATGTTGCTCGGCACCGCGAAGCCGATCCCGACGCTGCTCCCGGCCGGCGCGAGGATCGCCGAGTTGAGCCCGACCAGACGGCCGCGGCTGTCGACGAGCGCACCGCCGGAGTTGCCGGGATTGATCGAGGCGTCCGTCTGGATGAAGTCCTCGTACCCCTCGGGGATGAGGCCGGTCCGCCCGAGCGCGCTGACGATGCCGGAGGTCGCGGTCTGCCCGAGACCGAACGGATTGCCGATCGCGACGACGAAGTCGCCGACCTTGAGCTTCGAGCTGTCGCCGAACTCGATCTGCTTCAAGCCCGCGGCGTCGATCTTGAGGAGCGCGACGTCCGTGTCGGGGTCGCTACCGAGGACCTGGGCGTCGAGCTGCCGCCCGTCGAGCAAGGTGACCCGGACCTGCTCCGCGCCCTCGATGACGTGCTGGTTCGTCAGGATGTAGCCGCTGGTCGCGTTGACGATCACGCCGGAGCCGGCGCTGACGACTTCCTGATCGGGTAGCGGGTCGACCGGCTGATCCTCCTCGGGGATGCCGAAGAAGCGGCGGAAGAACGGATCCTCGAGGAGAAGGTTGCGACGGGCGGGAACGCGCGAGCGGACGGAGATGTTGGCCACCGCCGGCGTGACGCGCTCGAGCATCGGGGCGATGGTGACGATCCCGTCCCGGTCGATCGTCGCGGCGCCCTTCGGCGGGACCTCCGCCGCCTCTCCCGGCGCGGACTTGCGGCTGGTCGCTGGCGCGCAGGCGAACGCCAGCACCGCGAGCATCCCGAGTGCGCCCAGGGCCCACCTGTCTACCAACCGCGCGTCCCCCTCTCTGGATTGCCGGCACGTCCGCCCGACGCCTTCGAGCGTGCCGGCCCGGCGGCCCCAGAGCTACCAAAGTTCGCTGCGCATCACCATGGTGTCGGCCCTCAGACGACCGTCGACACCCACTCTCGGAGTGCCATAGGATGCGTCCATGCCGACCGAGCCAACGGAACGCTACTTCGACCTCGAAGCGGCGAACGCGCTCGTGCCGCGGCTGAACGAGATCTTCGAAGTCGTACGCGGCGAGATACAGGCGGCGCGCGCCGCGCTGCGCGGCCTGGAGGGAGCGGGACATCCCGTCGACGACACCGATCGGGTCTGCGTCGACCCGGACGCGCCTTCGAACGTGCAAGCGATGCAGCGCGAGCTCCTCGCGCGCTCGCGCAGCATCTCGGAGCGCGTCGAGGAGGTGACGGAGCTCGGCGCGCACGTGAAGGCGATCGACGGCCTCGTCGACTTCCCGAGCCGCTACGGCGGACGCGTCGTTCTCCTCTGCTGGCGCTTCCCCGAGCCCGTGATCGCGTTCTGGCACGACACGGAAACCGGCTTCGCCGGACGTCAGCCGGTGCGGGATCCGGACGCGTTCGAAGGCGACTACCTGCAGTAGCGGCGATGCGAGGGCTCGAAGGAAAGACGATCCTCGTCACGGGCGGGGCGAGCGGGATCGGACGCGCGATCTGCCTCCGTCTCGGAAGCGAGGGAGCCCGAGTCGGCGTCGTCGATCTCGACCAAGCGGGAGCGGAGAGCTGCGCGAGCGAGATCCGCGCGGCGGGCGGCACGAGCTGGGCCGGCGAAGCGGACATCCGCGACGCGGCGGCAGTCGAGCGCGCGGTCGCGGGCTTCGTCGCGTCCGCAGGATCGGTGCAGGGTCTCGTCAACAACGCGGGCTGGGACGAGGCGAAGCCTTTCATCGAAACGGCGCCGGCCCTCTGGCGGAAGGTGATCGACGTGAACCTGCTCGGCCCCGTCCAGATGACGCACGCGGTGCTCGGCCGCATGCTCGAGGCGGGCGCGGGACGGATCGTCAGCATCGCCTCGGATGCGGGACGCGTCGGCTCGTCGGGCGAGGCGGTCTACGCCGGCGCGAAGGGCGGCGTGATCGCCTTCATGAAGGCCGTCGCCCGTGAGGTCGCGCGCACCGGCATCACGTTGAACACGGTCTGCCCCGGCCCGACCGACTCGCGCCTCTTCCGGGGCTTCGATGCGACCGGCAAGCTTGCTGCTGCGCTCGAGCGCGCGATCCCGATGGGCCGGCTCGGCCAGCCCGACGACATCCCCGGCGTGATCGCGTTCCTTCTGAGCGACGACGCCGCCTTCATCACCGGCCAGACGATCAGCGTGTCCGGTGGTCTCACCATGCACGGCTAGTTTCGAATAGATCGAACCGATCGGACAAGCGGAGTCTGGAAATGCGCTTCTCGTTCGCCGAATCGATGTGCGACGTCACCCACTACGTTCCGCTGGCGAAGACCGCGGAGGATGCGGGCTGGGATTCCTTCGTGATCCCGGACAGCGTCTGCTACCCGAAGACCTCGGACTCGAAGTATCCGTACACGCCGGACGGCGAACGCGAGTTCCTCGAGGACAGGCCCTTCATCGAGCCGTTCTCCCTGATCCCGGCGCTCGGCGCCGTGACCAGCCGGCTTCGCTTCACGACGTTCGTCGTCAAGCTACCGATCCGGCACCCGGTCCTCGTCGCCAAGTCCGCTTCTTCGGTCGCGGTGATGACGGGCGACCGCTTCGGCTTCGGCGTCGGCCTGAGCCCCTGGCCGGACGACTTCCGCATCATGAACGCGCAGTGGGAGCACCGCGGCACGCGCATGGACGAGATGATCGAGATCATCCGCGGCCTCTGCGCCGGCGGCTTCTACGAGTTTCGCGGCCGCTTCTACGATCTCGAGGCGATCAAGATCTGCCCGACGCCGGCGAAGCCGATCCCGATCCTGATCGGCGGTCACTCGGAAGCGGCACTCAAGCGCGCCGCGCGGATCGGCGACGGCTGGATGCACGCGGGCGGCGATCCCCAGGCGCTCGAGCGCTACTTGAAGCGGCTGAACGAGCTGCGGCGGGAGTACGGGCGCGAGAAGACGCCGTTCGAGAACCACGTCATCTCGCTCGATGCCTACACCGCCGACGGCGTTCGCCGTCTCGAGGACGCCGGCATCACCGACGTGATCGTCGGGTTCCGCGACATGTATCGCGGTCCCGACCTGCCGTTGCAGAGCAAGATCGACATGCTGCGGCAGTACGCGGATACCGTGATCGCGAGGGTTCGCGCATGAGCGAGGTGAAGCGGCGTACGGCCCGGGAACCCGCCCGGCGCATCTCGCCCGAGGAAGCGGCCGCCCTCGTCCAGCCGGGGATGTGGGTCGATCTCGGCGGTGTGAACTCGCAACCGGAGCTCTTCGATCGTGCTCTGGCGGCGCGGGCAAAGGAGCTCCGCGACGTCCGTGTGCGCTCGTGTCTTTCGATACGGCCGCTGGCGGTCCTGGAAGCCGATCCGGAGGGCAGAGCTTTCCACTCCTACAACTGGCACTTCAGCGCCTACGACCGGGCGAAGCACGACGCCGGCCTCTGCGTCTACATTCCTCTCAACCTCGGCGAGGTGCCGGACTACTACCGCCGCTTCATCGAGCCGGCGGACATCGTCGTCGTCCGGACGACGCCGATGGACGACGGCGGCATGTTCAACTTCGGCCCGACCAATGCCTGGCTGCGTGCCGCGCTGGAGCAAGCGAAGACGGTGATCGTCGAGGCTTCGCCCGGCCTGCCGTACGTCCACGGCGTGGAGAACGGCGTCCACGTGAGCGAGGTCGACTACGTCGTCGAGGGCACCGATCTCCCGCCGACGGAACTCGGAAGCCCACCGTTGACGGACGTCGATCGCGCCGTCGCGAGTCGGATCGTCCCGGAGATCGAGGACGGCGCTTGCATCCAGATCGGCATCGGCGGCATGCCGAACGCGGTCTGCACGATCCTCGCGGCGAGCGGGGTACGCGATCTCGGCGTCCACACGGAGATGCTCACGAGCGGCATCGTCGACCTGCTCGACGCCGGCTGTGTCACGGGTGCGCGGAAGCAGCTCGATCCCGGAAAGATCGTCTTCACCTTCGCGCTGGGCTCGAAGCGCATGTACGAAGCGATCACGCGCAATCCCGACGCGCTCTGCTGCCCGGTCGACTACACGAACATGCCGCACATCATCATGCAGAACGAGCGGATGGTGTCGATCAACAACACGACGCAGATGGACCTGCAGGGCCAAGCCGCTTCGGAATCGAACGGCCATCGCCATCTGACCGGAACCGGCGGCCAGCTCCAGTTCGTGCGTGGCGCCTACGCTTCGAAGGGCGGGAAGTCGTTCATGCTTCTGTCGTCGACCTACGAGCGCAAGGGCGTCCGCAAGAGCCGCATCGTCCTGAATCTCACGCCGGGAAACATCGTCACGACGCCGCGCTCCGACGTGATGTACGTCGTGACGGAGTACGGCATGACGAACCTCAAGGGAAAGTCCGTGGCCGACCGCGCGAAGGCGATGATCTCTCTCGCCCACCCGGACTTCCGCGAAGGGCTCGAGCGCGAAGCCTACGAGAACGGGCTTCTGCCGCGCTGGGTGTCGCCCGGCGGGCGCGGAGCCTCGTAACGCTCATCGGTAGTTCGGGGCGAGACCGGCGCACGGCCAGGCGGCCTGCACCAGGCGGCCCGACGAGGAGAGCGTCACGTACGCCGTGCGGAGGTCGTCGCCGCCGAAGCAGACGTTCGTCGTCAGCGGGTCGTCGGTCGCGAAGTGCTCGACCTTCTTTCCGTCCGGGGAGATCCGCGTGACGCCGCCGTTGATGATCGTCGCGACGCAGACGTGGCCCTCGCCGTCGACCGCGAGCGAGTCGAAGAACTGGTAGCCGCCGACGCCGACGACGCACTCGTCGGTCGGCAGGCGCCGCGCGAGGACGCCCGGAGCCGAGACGTCGTACCCGAAGATCCGCCCCGTGAACGTCTCGGCGACGTAGACCCGCTTTCCATCCGGAGAGAGCCCGATCCCGTTCGGCGTCGTGATCGGGAAGACGAGCTCGCGAATCAGCGAGCCGTCCGCCTTCGCGTAGTAGACCGCGCCGCGATCCATGACGCGGCCGCGTCCCTTGCCGAGGTCGGTGAAGTAGAAGCCGCCGTCCCGGTCGAAGACGAGGTCGTTCGGCCCGCAGAGGGGATGCCCGTCGCACTCCGTGTACAGGGTCTCGACGCGCCCGGTCGCGAGGTCGACGGCTTCGATCCGCCCGCCCGAGTAGTCGTCGGGCTGATCGCCGGGATAGAGAAGGTCCCCGAAGCGGTGCCACTGGAAGCCGCCGTTGTTGCACACGTAGCAGCGGCCGTCCGGCCCGATCGCCGCACCGTTCGGCCCGCCACCGAGCTCCGCGATGACCTCGATGCGCCCGTTCGCGACGCGGCTCAGCGTGCCGCGCTCGATCTCGACCAGGACGATGCTTCCGTCCGGCATCGCGATCGGGCCCTCGGGGAAACGAAGACCGGAGACGACGGGCTCCCAATGCATGGCGACCTCCTTCGTGGTCGGTGCGAGCCCTATCGCGAACCCGGCGTCGTCGCCAGCCGCGCGCGCTCCTCGGGGGCCGCGCCGAGCATCATCGCGTGCCAGCCGAGAAGACGCGCGAAGCCCTCGACGTGACGCACGAGGAGGAGCTGATCGAGCGTCAAGCGCGGCGTCTTCCCGAACCACTCGCGGACGAGACGGCGCAGGTCGCCGTTTCCGGCGCCGGACTGCACGGCCATGTCGACGTCGACCGCGCTCTCGAGACGAGGGGCGAGCTCGCCGCGCAGCGCTCGTCGCGCTTCGGCGTGCTCGAGCACGCGCTGCACGCGGCTCGCGCTCGGACGAGCGTCGCCGCCGAGGAGGAAGCGCGCGACGGCAGGACGGCGCACGTGCGGAATCCACTCCGCGACCGTCGGTTCGTCGCGTCCGGGGAAGATCTCGCGCGCGACCGCGAGGAGGCTCGCGTCGCCGAACCCCGCCGCGATCGCGTCGTACGGGGAGACGGGACGATCGAGCACGTCGCGGAGACCGTCGCGAAGCCGCCGCTGCTCGCCGACGAAGCGCACGAGGTCGCGGATCGAGGGATCGTGAAGCTCGCGCAGCAGGTGCTCGACGCGGACCACCTCGCGATGGAGCCGCGTGCGGGCGAGGCTCTCGAACCACGCAGCCGGCAGGCCGACGTGCTCGGCGTCGGCGGCGGTCACGACCTCGTCGACGAGCGGCTCGAACTCGTGCTCGCGCCGCCGAGCTTCGCGCTCGGCGCGAAGCCAGGCGAGGGGCGAGAGCGTTCGCGGACGACGCATCGCCGGAAACCAATCAACTGCCGTCTCCGCGCGCAAGGGGCTGCCGGAGCGAGCACCCCGCTTTCGCTTGACTCTCCTCAGCCGCCGCCGTAGCGGCGTTGGAAGCGGACGAGAGACGAGCGATGCGGATCGACGCGGGAACGAGCGGCTACAGCTACAAGGAGTGGTGCGGACCGTTCTACCCGGAGAAGACCGCGGCCGCCGACATGCTCGCCTTCTACGGCGAGCGCCTTCCGAGCGTCGAGATCAACAATACGTTCTACCGGCTGCCCAAGGCGAGCGTGCTCGAGGCCTGGGCCGGCCAGGTCCCCGACGGCTTCCGCTTCGCGATCAAGGCTTCGCGCCGCATCACGCACATCAAGCGCCTGAAGGAGGTCGCGGACGAGACGGCGTACCCCTTGCGGACGGTCGATTCGCTCGGCGCGAAGCTCGGCGCCCTCCTCTTCCAGCTCCCGCCGAATCTCCGCTGCGATCTCGAGAAGCTCGACGCGTTCCTCGCCGTGCTGCCCGAGGGGACGCGCGCCGCGTTCGAGTTCCGTCACGACTCGTGGCGCGACGCCGCGGTGCACGACCGCTTGCGCGCGCGGAACTTCGCGCTCGTCGTCGTCGACGACGAGGACGCGCCGACGCCCGAGATCGAGCCGACCGCGCGCTGGGGCTACCTCCGCCTTCGTCGCCCGGGCTACGACGCAGAGGCGCTTCGCGGCTGGTCGGAGCGCATCCAGGCGCAGCCGTGGGACGAAGCGTTCGTCTACTTCAAGCACGAGGACGCGGGCGCGGGACCGCGCATGGCGGGAGAGCTCCTCGCCCTCACGGGAGCTTCGGCGAAGCGCGCACCGGCGGAGGAGCCGCGCGCGGAGAGCGAGGCGCCCGCGAAAGCGAGCAAGCGCGCCACGACATCGCGCTCGTCCTCGTAGCTGGCTCCTCAAAGAGTCACGTCGACGTCCATCTGCTCACGGCCGCGGGCGATGGTCACGCGTACCGTGTCGCCCTCCTCGCGCCGCTCGAGCGCCAGCACCAGGTCGTGCGAGCTCGCGATCCGCGCGCCCTCGACGGCGAGGATGCGATCGCCGAGCTCCAGGCGTCCACGCGAATCGCGACGCGTCGGTCGAAGCCCGGCGCGCGCGGCGCCACTTCCTGGCGTGACCTCGAGGACGAGGACGCCGCCGACGCCGAGCCGGCGCGACACCTGCGGCGCCGCGACGTGCACGCCGAGCTGCGCGCGACGGAGCGAGCCGTGCTGGATCAGCTCGTCGACGACCCACGTCACCGTGTCGACGGGAATCGCGAAGCCGATCCCGGAGTCCGCGCCGGAGGGGCTGTAGATCGCCGTGTTCACGCCGATCAATCGCCCGCGGCTGTCGAGGAGCGGGCCGCCGGAGTTGCCCGGGTTGATCGCCGCGTCGGTCTGGATCACGTCGCGGATCGGCATCGCCGAGGGCGAGCGGATCTCGCGCCCGAGCGCGCTGATCACGCCGGTCGTGAGCGTGTGGTCGAGCCCGAAGGGATTGCCGATCGCGTGGACGCGCTGGCCGACGAGCAGGCTCTCGGAGCGTCCGAGCGGCACGGGGTGGAGCGACTCGGGCGGCGCTTCGATGTCGAGCACCGCGATGTCCTTCTCCGGCGCCACGCCGACGAGCCGCGCCTCGAACGTCGACTGGTCCGAGAGCGTCACCCGCGCGCGGTCGGCGCCGCGGATGACGTGGAAGTTCGTGACGATGTGGCCCTCGCGATCCCAGACGAGGCCGGAGCCAGCACCTTGCGGGACCGCGCGGTCGTCGAGCCGGAGCGCTCCGCGCCGGGCGCTCAGCGAGGTGATGAAGACGACCGAGGGCGAGGCCCTCTCGAAGAGGCCGACGGTCGCCTGCTCCTCCGCGTCGAGGTCCGAGCCGACGGCAACCGGCGCCGTCGCGCCGGACCTGCCGCGATGAAGCACGGCGGTCGCTCCCGCGCCGATGGCTGCTCCGAGGAGCGACCCGATCACCACCGGCGCGAGGAGGGCCAACCCTTCCCGTATCCGCATCCGAGTCTCCCGAGGACGCCCGCCCTCGGGCGTCCCTCCACTTCAGGAGAGAAACAGACGCGAGACGAAAAGGTTCTATTCGATCCGGGCTACTCCGTCAGGTCCTTGATCTTCTGATCGAGCTCTTTCTGGGCGTCGTTCTTCGGCGGAGGCGGCATCATGATCTTCGTCATGTCGCCGTCGACCTTGATCTTTCCGGACATGAAGGCCTGCATCGCCGCAGCCTGGTCCTGCTGGACGACCAGGGTCTTCGCCGTCTGGTAGTCGGTCGTGACGGTCACCTCGGGATTGTCGAGGTGGCCCTTGCCGATGACCGCCTTGCCCGACGTCGTGTCGAGGTGGGTCTTCACGGTGCCGTCGCCGAACGGGGCGCCGTTCACCACCTGGTTCAGGCGCATCTTGACGAGCGGTGCCGGAACCTTGTCGGCGTACTCGCCCTGCAGGGCCGTGACCGCGTCGAGCCACTCATTCGAAAGGAAGGCGTGCTTCGCCATTGAAAATCCTCCGTAGGATGGGAGCCGAGATGAAGCTTGGCCTCTTTACTGCGACCAGACCCGGACTGCCAGAGGCTGCGGCGGGGAAGTCCGCCGAGCGGGCGATCGCACCGCCCGTCCGGCGTCGCGGAAAGCCGCGTGACAGGTCGCGGAAAGCCGCGTGACAGATGGAGGCCCATCCCCGATAGTCCGAACGCGATGGCCGAAGAGCCCGAGATCGTCACCTTCGGCTGCCGGCTGAACGCCTACGAGAGCGAGGTGATCCGCGAGCTGGCGCGCACCGCCGGCGTCGGTCCGCTCGTCGTGGTGAACACGTGCGCGGTCACGGCGGAGGCGGAGCGGCAGGCGCGCCAGGCGATCCGGAGCGTCCGCCGCCGGCGGCCCGAGGCACGCGTCGTCGTCACGGGCTGCGCCGCACAGATCCACCCGAGGCGCTTCGCCGAGATGCCCGAGGTCGACCTCGTCCTGGGAAACGGGGAGAAGCTCGAGCGCGAGACCTGGAGCGACGCTTTCACGGACTTGCCTTCTCCGGAGGGTACGGGCGCCCGCGTCCGGGTCGGCGACATCGCGGCGGTGCGCGAGACCGCTTCGCACCTCGTCACGGGCTTCGCCGAGCACACACGGGCGTTCGTGCAGGTGCAGAACGGCTGCGATCACCGCTGCACCTTCTGCATCATCCCGTTCGGCCGCGGCCCTTCGCGCTCCGTTCCGGGAGATCAGGTCGTGGCGCAGGTGCGGCAGCTCGCCGAAGCGGGCGTCGGCGAGGTCGTGCTCTCGGGCGTCGATCTGACGGCGTACGGCGAGGACCTCCCGGTCCGTGCACGGCTCGGGACGCTCGTGCGGCGGATCCTGCGCGAGGTTCCGGCCCTTCGCCGGCTGCGGCTCTCGTCTCTCGACCCCGTCGAGATCGACGAGGAGCTCTGGGACGTCCTCGCCGACGAGCCGCGGCTGATGCCGCATCTGCACCTGAGCCTGCAGGCCGGCGACGACGTCGTGCTGAAGCGGATGAAGCGGCGACACGTGCGCGCGGACGCGCTCGCCGCCGCCGAGCGCGCGCGACGCGCTCGGCCCGACGTCGCGCTCGGCGCGGATCTGATCGCCGGCTTCCCGACGGAAAGCGACACGATGTTCGATCGCACGCTGGCGCTCGTCGAGGATCTCGGCCTCGTCTACCTGCACGTCTTCCCCTACTCACCACGCCCCGGGACACCGGCCGCGCGGATGCCGCAGATTTCCGGGCCCGTGCGGAAGGAGCGTGCAGCGCGGCTTCGCGCCGCCGGCGAAGCGGCGCTCGGGCGCTTCCTCACGGCGAAGATCGGCGCGAGCGCCGATCTCCTGATGGAGTCCGGCGACCTCGGGCGGACCGAGGACTTCGCGCTCGTCCGCGTCACGGACGGCGCGCCGGCAGGCTCGTTCGTGCGCGTCCGGATCGAAGGAATCGAAGGAGAGCGGCTCGTCGGACGCGGCGACGTCGAGACCAGCGCGTGAGCCGTCCCCCCTCGATCGTCTCGATCGTCGAGATCGTCGCCCTCGGCGCGATCGTCGCGGCTTCGCTCGGGGCATGCGGCGACGACGACGGCGGGTCGAGCGAGCCGATCGCTCTCGAATCGTCGGCGGCGACGGTCGCGATCGAGCGCACCCCATTCCGGATCGACCTGCACGACCGCGTGAGCGGCGAACGCCTGACGCGCGGGCGGGCCGAGGAGTCGCTGTGGTACGAGCGCGCCGGCGAGCGCGTCCCGCTCGGCGACGTCGTCGGCGCGGAGGCGACTCCGGACGGCGTCGTTCTGCGCGTCGCCGCCGGCGCGGACGATCCCGCGACCGTCATGCTCCGCTTCGTCACACCGCGGACGCTCGAGGTCGTGCTCGACCCGGCCGCGCCGGAAACGGCGACCGCGTTCGGCGCCGCGTGGGAGTCTCCCACGGACGAAGCGATCTATGGCTTGACGGAGCGTCCGCGCGACTCGCCGCTGCTCGCCCCCGGCGTGATCGACGTGCCCGTCGAGGACACGCGTCCCGTCGACGCCGGGACGCTGGATCGGCGCGGCGAGACGGTCGAGATGTTCATCCGCCCGACCTTCTCGCTCTACGCGCCGTTCCATCACTCGTCGCGCGGCTACGGCCTCGCGGTGAGCGGCACGACGCCGGGCTCGTACGACGTCGCCGCGAGCGAGCCGGACGTCGTCCGCTTCCGATTCGAGGCGGGAACGACCCCGGAGAGCCGGCGGCTCCGCTTCCATCTCTTCGTCGGCCCGGAGCACGCGACGATCCTCGACGAGTACACGCGTCTCACCGGCCGGCCGCTCGTGCCGCCGGACTGGGCCTTCCTGCCGTGGCGCTGGCGCGGCGAGCTCGAGGTCGGACCGCCGGCGATGCTCGACGGCGTCGCGATGAACGCTCAGCTCGTGGAAGACGTGACCATGTTCGAGCGGCTCGGCATCCCCGCAGGCGTCTACATGCTCGACCGTCCCGTCCTCGAGGGCGAATTCGGCTTCGCGCGCTTCGCGTGGGACGAGGAGCGGCTTCCGAACGCGCGCGCGATGCTCGAAGCGCTCCGCCGCCGCGGCTACCGCCTGGTCACGTGGAGCTCGACGTGGACCTGCGGCGCCGGTCCCGACGACAACGGCGCCGCCGCGCAGGAGCTCGGGTTCGTCGCGCCGGGTCCCGTCCAGACGCCGCATTGCGCGGACGTCGGCGGCACGAGCTTCCTTCTCGACGTCACGAGCGCCGAGGCGCGCCGCTGGTGGAAGGAGCGGCTTCGCGACTTCGCCGTCGGCGAGGGTCTCGACGGCTTCAAGCTCGACCGCGGCGAAGAGCACATCCCGTCCGCGACGACCGACGTCTGGGCGGACGGACGAAACGGCCGCGAAGTGCACAACGACTACGTCGTGCTGCAGACGGCACTCCACTACGAAGCGCTCGCGGAGGCGCGGCCCGACGGCGATTTCGTGCTCTTCACGCGCTCCGGCTACACGGGCACGCAGCGGCACTCGATCGTCTGGGGCGGCGACATCCCGGCGAGCGAGGACTTCGGTGCGGGCAAGGGAACCGACCTCGGCCTTCGCGCGGCGATCCTCGGACAGCTCCGCGCCGCGTTCCTCGGCTTCCCGATCTGGGGCTCGGACACGGGCGGCTACTACGAGTTCAAGGACCGCGAGGTCTTCGCGCGCTGGCTCGAGTTCAGCGCGTTCTCCGGGATCATGGAAGTCGGCGGCGTCGGCGCGCACGCGCCCTGGGACATGCCGACGGAGCCCCGGTACGACGAGGAGATGATCGAGATCTACCGCCGCTACTCGCGGGTCCGCGTCGCGCTCGCGGGCTATCTCGCGGAAGCGGCGCGCGAAGCGGGCGCCACCGGGATGCCACTCGCGCGGCCTCTCGTCTTCCTCGACCGGAGCGATCCCGAGCTGCGCGATCTCTGGGACGAGTGGATGCTCGGCCCGGACTTCCTCGTCGCTCCGGTCTGGCGGAGCGGTGCGCGCTCCCGCGAGGTGTACTTCCCGCGCGGCTCGTGGCGGAGCTGGTGGGATCCGTCGGAGACCTTCACAGGACCGGCGCGCGTCACCGTGCAGGTGCCGCTCGACCGCATTCCGGTGTACGTACGGGAAGGCGCCGACGTGCCTTCCCCACCGAGCTGAGCAAGGAGGAAATGGTGTACGACCTGCTGGCGATCGAGGAGATCAAGCGGCTCAAGTACAAGTACATGCGCTGTCTCGACCAGAAGCGTTGGGAAGAGATGGCGGAGTGCTTCGTCGAGGGCGCGACCGCCGCGTACAGCGGCGGCAAGTACACGTTCGAGGGACGCGCTTCGATCCTCGACTTCTTCTCGAAGGCGATGGGGCGCCCGACCGTTCTTTCGAGCCACCGCGTCCACCACCCCGAGATCGATCTCACGAGCGAGACGACGGCGAAGGGTACGTGGGCACTCGAGGACGTCTTCATCGACGAGGACGCCGGCGTGACCGTACGCGGCGCGGCCTTCTACGAGGACCAGTACGTCAAGGTCGGCGGCGCGTGGAAGATCAAGCATACCGGCTACTCGCGGACGTACGAGGAGATCGAGAACCGGAAGCAGATGCCCTGGCTGACGATCTCGCAGCGCGCGAGCTGAGGAGGCAACGATGATCCCTGAGACCCTCCGGACGCGAAGCGCGCGGACGAGCGAAGCGAGCGGAGAGTGGGGGTCCCGTCGGGCTTCGCCCGATGGGGGAGAGGGGCGGCGCCCCTCTCGATTCGAATGATGCGGTTCAACCACATGGAGTTGACGCTGGCGCCGGGGACGCTCGACGACGAGATGCGCCGCCGGATCGGCTCGTTCTACGGCGACATCTTCGGCTGGTCCTCGATGAACGTGCGCGTCGTCGGTCAGGACGCATTCCTTCTGAGCGTCGACCCGACGACGAGCCAGTTCCTCCTCGTCGCCGAGAGCCCGAAGCCGATGCAGTCGCCGGGCTACGATCACCTCGGCCTCCTCCTGGAGACGCGCTCGGAGGTCGACGGCCTGCTCGAGCGCTGCCGCGCGTTCCAGCAGAAAGACGACCGCGTGCAGATCAAGGAGTACGAGGACCTGCTGCAGGGTCCGCTGACGGTACACGCGTTCTACGTCAAGCACCTCCTGCCGATCTGGTTCGACGTGCAGTGCATGGAGTGGCGGCCGGGGGCCGAGCCGCGGGACCGCTGGACGTACGGCCCGGCGCAGCGATCGTGAAGCTCGATCCCAGCAAGACGTGGCGGAAGGTCGAGGAGCGCCTCGGACGCGAGACGAACCCGCGCCTGCGGCGAAACCTCGAGCTCGTCCTCGCGCACATGAAGGCGGAAGCCTCCGGCGATCTCGAGGCGCTGATGCGCACGGTCTCTCCCGGAGCGCACTATCACGCGTACGGGACGGAGGAGCCGTTCCTCAGCCCGAAGGGGAAGGACGCCGTCCGCGCGTTCTACGAGGCGTTCGTCGGCTCGGGCGCGTTCCGCCTCGAGTTCGACCTCGACCGGCTCGTCGTCGACGAGGACTGCATCCTCACCGAGGGGACGATGCGGATCGCGTATCCCGGCGCGACGCTCCGCGCGATGGGGCACGAGGTCGACGACCCCGAAGCGTTCTACCTCTACGAGTCGCGCATGGCCGTGATCTGGCCGTTCGACCGCGACGGCCTCGTGGTCGGCGAGGACAGCTACACCGCGACCGACGGCTTCCGTGGCATCGCCGACCGAAAGATCAAGCTCGAAGACATTGCGTGAGGCGAGAGCGGAGGCGGGCGCGACGCCGTCCTCCGGCGCCGCGCCCGCCCGCCGCTCACTGCACGTCCCAGGCGATCCCGAACCAGCTCCAGGCACCTTTCTTCGCGGAGAACTTCCGGACCTTGATCGTGTAGGTCTCGCCCGGCTCGGCGGCGAACTCGGCGATCTCGTACGTGTTGTCCCAGGACTGGGCGACGGCGACCCGCTGGCCGCTCGAGTCGACGACGTGCACGTCGAGGTCCAAGCCGAGGACCGAAGCGAAGACCTCCTCCGCGCCGCTGCCGTCGACCGTGACCGTGCTGTCCCAGGCGAGCGCGACCTTGACGTGCGAGGGGCCGAACGCCGGGACCTCGACCTTCCACGTCTTCTTCGCAAAGCCGGTCCGCGCGAAGCTCGTCGAGGCGAAGAAGGTTCCGATGTCGAAGCCCTGCTCCAGCGCCTTCCCCGCGTAGCGATGGCCGGCGATCTCACGCGCGCGCTCCACGTTCAGCGCCCCGGCGCCGTCGAACGCGTCGTTGCCACTACGAACGTCCTCCCACCAGCCATTCGGCGCATCCGCGGCGTCGCCGCCGCCGGAAGCCTGGCCCGCATGCTCGGGGACGTTCACGTTCGCGCCCGCGAAGAGGAGAGCGCGATTCGCCTCCGGCCAGAAGCGCAGCACCGAGCGCGCGTCCTGCAGGAGAGCGACCGAGCCCGCGACCGCAGGCGAGGCCATGCTCGTCCCGCCCATCACGAGGCCGACGGCGTCGACGTTCGTGCCGTTCGCGGAGAGCTCGGGCAGCTCGCGGTCGCCGTGCGGGCTCGTCGGATTCACGAAGCAGCTCGAAGCGCTCATCTCGCTCGCGTCGTCGTCGTGGTTGCCGATCGAGATGGAGTTGAACCCCTTGTGGTTGACGAACTCGTCGAGCACGTCGTTGCCGCCTTCGAAGCAGCTCGTTCCGCTCCCGCACCAGTTGCCGGCGGCCTGAACGATCGTCGGCCACGGGTAGTGCATCACCTTGTAGTCCTTGTAGAGGTCGTCGGCCTGGATGCCGTCGCCGATCTCGGCCGCGCGATGGAAGCTCTGATTGATCACCGAGACGCGCTCGTCGTCGATCGCCCAGTCGAGCGCATCGAGGCTCGTCGTGTCGGCGGAGAACATCGAAGCTGCCGGCGCGAAGCCGGACACGGCGGTCGTGTTCCGGATGATGCCGGTCACGTGACGCGAGTGCTGCCGCGCGTTGCAGGCGATCCCTTCCGAATCGGAGAAGCTGTCCTCGATCACGAGGTCGGACGTGTCATCCGGGCAGTTCTCCCAGACCGCGACCTCGATGCCGTCGCCGTCGATCCCCGTCGCGATCACGTCGTCGGCGTGCGCGACGCTCATCGCGGTCGCCAGGTCCTCGCGGCCCTTTTCGTCGTGGGCGAGGAGCATGCGCACGACGCCGTTCCCCGCGAGCTCCTTCACGCGAGCGCCGCTCAGGTCGGCGACGACGAACGGCGATCCGGCGCGATCCTCGCGCAGCTCCTTTTCGACGAGGGCGAGCTTGGCGAGCACCTCCGCCTTCGCGCGGAGGAACACCTCGAGGCTCTTCGCGTACTTCGACTCGAGGTCGGCGACGACGGAGTCGGGCTTCTCCGGCAGGTCGGTCGGGCGGTCGAGGGTCTCGATCGGCTTCACCGCGAGCCAGATCATCGTCGGATGGATGCCGCTCGGCTTCGCGTCGATCTGCGAGCGCAGCGCCGGGTGGATCTTCCCGAGCTTCTTGAACGTCGCCACGTACGCGGCTCGGACCTTCGCCGCCGGCTGGCTCCGGCCGGCCGCGTCGAAGGCGAGCTCCTCGAAGGTGCCGTCGCCGTAGTCGAGCTTCGCGAGCGTGTAGATCTTCTTTCCGACCTCGAGCACCGTCGCGTGCCCGACGAACGGCAGGAACGAGTCCGGAATCTTCGGGGCTTCGCGAGCGAAGCCCGCGCGTGCGGACGCGAGCTGCGCGATCAGCGAGGCGAGAGCGACGAGGGACTTGTGCCAGCTTCGAGCCATCGGTCCTTCCTCCGGGCGCTCGCGCTCGCCGCTCCGTTGCGGCCGAGGCGAGGCATCGCGCGCGGTCCTTGCAGCCGCGGTGCCATGCGAAGGGGGCGGGATCGCCGGCTGCGACGCAGGAAATCCGCGGATTTTTGCCGGCGGCCTCGAGGCGGCGCGAAGAGAGAGGCGCACACGCGGGTTGGCGGCCGCCAACCGCGCGCAGCGGGTCCGGTGATCGGACCGGGCCCTTCGGACCGGAAGGTCGCTCTCGCGCTCAAGCGTCTGCTCGGACTTTCCGATGCCCCGTCCAGGGATCGGCGGCGAGCCGGAGCTCGCCCGGAGGCGCGCATGCGACGTTCGAAGCTCCCGGCACTCTGCTTCACGGCGGCACTCGGCGCTCTCGTTGCCCTCGGCGGCGCAGCGAACGCTCGAGCCGACGATGCCGCGACCGCCCCGAGCGGAGCCGGGAGCGGAGCCGGTGCGGCGAGCGGAGCCGGTGCGGCGAACGGAGCCGGTGCGGCGAACGGTTCCGGTGCGGCGAACGGTTCCGGTGCGGCGAACGGTTCCGGCGCGGCGAACGGTTCCGGCGCGGCGAACGGTTCCGGTGCGGCGAACGGTTCCGGCGCGGCGAACGGTTCCGGCGCGGCGCAGGCGCTCGGTCGAGCGATCCTCGCTCGACCCGGCGGCACGGAGCAGGTCCTCTCGCTCCAGGACGACCCGAACGTGAAGAGCCTCCTCGCCGATCCCGAAGCGATGCGCGCGATCGAGAGCGGCGATCTGGGCGCGCTTCTCCGCGACGGCCGCATCGAAGCGCTGATGAAGCACCCGACGGTCCGCTCGCTCTCCGACGGTCTCCAGAAGTAGGCCGCAACCCGAGACACCAAACCCTCCGCGCGAAGCGCGGCCGTCGTTCTGACGACCCAACCCCTTGCCCCGCCGGTGGAACTCTCGCATCACAGGGCGCGGTGCCGGATCTCCTCGACCAGCCGCTCGTGCCGACGATCGCGGGCGCCGTGCTCCTGATCGCAGAGCTCGTCGCGATCGCGTACGTCGTCGCCTACAAGGAGCACTCGACCTCCGCTCTCGCGTGGTCGTTCGCGATCCTCCTCCTGCCGGCGCTCGGGCTGATCCTCCTCGTCCTGTTCGGACGAGATCGATTGCCGCGGCGGCTCGCCGGCAAGGCGGATCACACCGAGGCGTTTCGGCTGCGGCTTCCCGACGAGAGCGCCGCCGACGCCGCGGAGGACGTCTACGAGGGCTGGGGCGGCGTGAGCCAGGTCGCGCGCGCCTGCGGCGCCTCCCCGATGCGCGCCGGGAACCTCGTGACGTTCCTCGCGACCGGAGAAGCCGCCTTCCGCGCCGTGCGAAGCGCGATCGCCGAAGCCCGCCATCACGTGCACGTCGAGGAGTACATCTTCCGCAACGACAAGCTCGGCGGCGAGCTGCTCGCGCTTCTCATCGAGAAGGCGAAGGCGGGCGTCGAGGTGCGGCTCCTCGTCGACGCGATCGGGACGACCGGCGAGCGAGGTCTCTTCCGCGAGCTCCGGCGCGCGGGCGGAACCGGCGCGATCTTCCTGCCGCTCAATCCCTTCCGGCGCGTCTTCGCGCCGAACCATCGCAATCATCGGAAGATCATCGTCTGCGACGGCCGCGTCGGCTTTCTCGGCGGCATGAACGTCGGCGACGAGTACTTCGGCCTCGGGCTCGGCGCGCGCCACTGGTCGGACGCGCACCTGCAGCTCGAAGGACCGAGCGTGCACGACCTGCAGCGCGTGTTCGTGCGCGACTGGGACTTCGCCGCCGGCGAGGAAATCGCGGGTGAAGCCTACTTCCCGATCGCGGAGCCGCGTGGGACGGCACACGTGCAGGTCGTCGCGAGCGGACCGGACGAGCTCGTCAACTCGACGCGGCAGGTCCTCTTCACGGCGATCAACGGCGCCGAGCGACGGCTGGTCGTCTCGAGTCCCTACCTCGTCCCGGACATGGCGCTCCGCGACGCGATCCGGAACGCCGCCCTGCGCGGCGTCGACGTCGCGCTTCTCACCCAGGGACGTCCGCCGGAGAACTGGCTCACCTACCTGTGCTCGCGCTTCTACTGGGAGGACTGGCTCCGCGCGGGCGTGCGCATCTTCGAGTACCAGCGCGGCATCCTGCACGCGAAGGCGATGGTCGCGGACTCGCGCTGGGCGACGATCGGCTCGGCGAACCTCGACAACCGGAGCCTCGATCTGAACTTCGAGATCCAGGGGCTGATCGAGGACCCGGAGACGGTCGCCGTGATCGCCGCGCACTTCGACGGCGAGCTCGCGGACGCGCGCGAGGTCACGCTCGACGAGTACCTCGCACGCCCGTTCGCGATGCGCGTCCTCGAGTCGGTCGTCCGCCTCGGCGCGCCGCTCCTTTGAAAGGACGGGACGCGCGGTTTCCGCCGCGCGCCCCGCCTCGCTTCTACTGCTCGTCGATCGGGTACGGGAGGAGATCGACCTCGGCGCCCGGCACCGTCGGATCGATGAACTGCGCACCGAAGAGGACGAACATCTCGTTCTCGGTGCTCTCGCCGAAGGTGATGTTGCAGGCGTCGCAGAAGCCGTCACCGGCGCCCGGCGACGTGTCGCACGCGGCGTCGTCGTCCTCGCCGTTGCACGGCTCGCCGATCATGCCCTCGTTCACGCACGCGACCGGCTTGCACGCGCCGACGAACTCCTGCGCGACCGGCGGCACGCGCGAAGAACGCGTGACCGCGACCGGGTCGAACGACCCGTCCTCGCGGAGGCCGTTGTTGTACGTGCCGCAGTACACCGCCGTGCGGTCCGCCGGGTTCGGCGAATCGAAGGCGAGAGGCGGATCGTAGCGGCCCTGCACCGGATCGCTGTAGTCGAAGTTCTCGTAGATCATGGTGCCGTCCGGCGCCGTCACCCAGAAGCGCTCGCCGCGCTGGTGGTTGTGGCCGAACAGGTGGAAGACGCGCGAGCCGATCGGGAAGACGTGGTTCTGGCAGAACGTCTCTCGCGTGAACGGCGGGTTGTTCGGCCTCGCGATCGCGGAGAAGTTGCTGATCCGGAGCGTCTGATGCACCTGCTCCGTCGCGAAGTAGTAGTTGACGCGGCCGTTCATCTGGTGATCGGCCGTGGTCAGGTTGAACGCATGCGCGTTCCAGTAGAGCACGCCCTTCATCGAGAGCTGCTGGAAGACGCCGCTCGGGAAATCGAAGAAGCTCTGCGCAGAAGGTGCGCCGCCGACGATCTGCGCCGGCTCGCCGCCCGTCGGCGGGCCGTAGCCGTTGCAGGCGAACGAGGCGACGAGCTCGCTTCCGCAGACACTGTTCTCACCGCAGAACGGGATGTCCTTCGGATCGCAGACCTCGCCGTCCTTCACGCCGCCGTAGCAGGTCCACGTCCCGAACGACTCGTCGTTCACGTCGATGCCGCCGGGCTGGAGGTTGAGAGGCGAGTAGTAGAGCAGCAGGTGGTGGCTCTGCGGGTCCTGCCGGACCTCGATCGAGCGGAAGCGGAAGAGCGCGCCGGTCGGGTCCTTGAACTCCTCGGGCGTCTGATCGGTGAAGTCGTAGTACGTCGCGAGGCAGCCCTCGAACTCGCTGCCTTTCGCGAGGTCCCACGGCGGCATCACGAACTGCACGCCGGTGCCGGGCTCGGGCGGGTCGAGCGGCTCGATCGTGATCGGTCCCGGATCGGGCAGGCAGCCGTCGATCAGATCCTCGGAGCCGAGGACCGTCTCGCTCTCCGGCGCTCCGGCGTAGATCCAGAGGCGCAGGAGCTCGAGATCGTCGTCGCTGATCGCCGGCAGATTGTTCGGCATCGGCGACCCTGCGATCGTCCACTGCCCCGGCTGGGTCTTCGCCGCGACCTTGAGCCAGAGGTAGCTGCGCTCACGGTCGCCCGGCGTGACGAGCGGAATCGACGAGCCGGTCGAGGGCCGCTCGTAGACGTTGTCGTAGGCGACGTCCGGACGGAGGTCGAGGCCGCCCGAAGCGGCGCTGCCGTGGCAGATGTCCTGCGTGCAGCCGTGGCGCTCGAAGATGACGTCCTGGATCGCTTCGAACGTGCTGTCGTACGACTTGCCGCCGTCCTCGCACGTCGGATCGACCGGACCGGGGCTCGGTGTGGGTCCGGGAGGCGGAGGAGGCTCGACCGGGGCACCGCCGCCCGAGCCGCCACCGCCGCCACAGGCGACGAGCAGCGTCAGGACCGGTAGGACCACCAGCCAGCGAAGGAAACCGTTCTGCGCCGAGCTCCGAGACGACATGCGCACACTCCACCCGGGCCCCGGCGGCTTCGCGAAATGCCGGGCCCCAGCCAGTCGATACATCGCTTCTAGGCTGAAATTCGCACAGGAGGGCGTGATCAAGCAACGGCCGCCAGACGCGCGAGCCGGCCGGGCCGGCGAGCGGTCGAGCGCGCCCGCTGAACGGTCGGGTCGAAGGAGGCCTGGACGGGGAACCCGGGCCGTTCAGCCCGAGAAACGGGCACTCGGGTCGTAAGGCGCGTTGACAGGCTCGTCGGCGCATCTCTAGGTTCGGCAGCTCGCGGAAGGGCCGTCTGGCCGCGAGATCGCCCTCGAGACTCGACCGAACCAAGGAGCCAGCTCTGATGAGAACCCCTGCCCGCGCAGCAACCCGAGCCCTCTCGAGGACCCTCGTTCTCGCCTCCCTTCTGGCGCTCGCCGCGTGCGGCAACGACCGCAAGAGCACGCCCCCGACGGGGCCGACCCCGAGCCCCGGGCCGACGTCCTCGCCGGCACCCGTCGCGGAGTACGAGGCGCACGGCAGCGTCGAGCAGGTCTGGCTGCGCGACGCCACGCCCGGAACCGAGCTCCGTCTCGTCGACGCGAGCGGCGCCGTCGCGCAGACCGGCACGGCCGACGCGCAGGGCACGCTGATCTTCCGGAACGTCGCGGCGGGCACGTATCGGGTCGCCGCCGGCTCCGGCGGCGAGGCCCGCTCGTCCGACGAGATTCGCGTTACGACCGCGGACGAAGCGCCACCCCAGTCCCTCTACGACGAGCAGGACATCGGCCCGGGCTACGGCTACCTCGAGACGCGCGACGGAACGCTCCTCGCGATCAACGTGATCCTCCCCGGACCGCCCGAGGGCGCGCCGTACCCGACGCTGATCGAGTACTCGGGCTACGACCCCGCGAACGCCGACACGCCGCAGCCGAGCACGTTGATCGGCGTCGCCCTCGGCTACGCGGTCGTCGGCGTCAACATGCGCGGCACCGGCTGCTCCGGCGGCGCGTTCCAGTTCTTCGAGACGCTGCAGACGACCGACGGCTACGACGCGGTCGAGGCGATCGCCGCGCAGCCGTGGGTGAAAGATCACGACGTCGGCATGATCGGCATCTCGTATCCCGGCATCAGCCAGCTCTTCACGGCATGGCGCCGTCCGCCGAGCCTGATCGCGATCGCTCCCCTCTCCGTCGTCTCCGACACGGGCCGCGGCACCCTGTTCCCCGGCGGCATCCTGAACAACGGCTTCGCGGTCGCGTGGGCCGAAGGTCGGAGGAACGACGCGATGCCGGGCGGACAGCCGTGGTCGCAGAAGCGCATGGACGAGGGCGACGAGGTCTGCATCGACAACCAGATCCTCCGCGGCCAGACGCCCGACATCCTCGAGATGATCGACGACAACCGGTTCTACGTCCCCGAGGTCGCCGATCCCGTCTCGCCCTACACGTTCGTGCAGAACATCGACGTGCCCGTCTATCTCGCGGGCGCGTGGCAGGACGAGCAGACGGGCGGCTACTTCCCGACGATGCTCGACCGCTTCACCGGCACCGATCGCGTGCACTTCACGATGACGAACGGCGGGCATACGGACTCGCTCGGTCCCGTCGTTTTCACGCGCTGGATGGAGTTCATCGATCTCTACGTCGGCAAGCGCATTCCGAAGCGTCCCGCGACGGTTCCCCTGATCACCGACGTCCTCGCCGGCGACATCTTCCGCGTCGAGGACCTGCCGCTCGAGCCCGAGCGCTACGACGACGTCTCGTCCCTCGAGGAAGCCCTCGCTCGCTTCGAGGCGGAGAAGCCGGTTCGCGTGCTCTTCGAGAACGGCGCCGGCGCGGATCCGGGCGCACCCTACCCGAGCTTCGAGATGAGCTTCGACGCCTGGCCGATCCCCGAGGTGCAGGCGACGACTTGGTACTTGACGGAGGACGGCCGGCTTTCTCCCGAAGAGCCGACGAGCGACGGCGCGGACGGCTTCCTTCACGACACCTCGCTTTCGCAGAAGACGACGCTCGCGTCCGGAAGCCCTTGGGAAGCCCTCCCGGGCTGGGACTGGACCGCGCGCGCGCCGGGGACGTTCCTCGCCTACACGACCGACGAGCTCGAAGAGGACATGGTGTTCGTCGGCTCCGGCAGCGTCGATCTCTGGTTCGAGTCGACGGCGACCGACACGGACGTCCAGGTCACGCTCGCGGAAGTCCGACCGGACGGGAACGAGGTCCTCGTGCAGAATGGCTGGCTCCGCGCGAGCCGGCGGGTCTTGGACGAAGCCGTCTCGACGGAGCTTCGGCCCGTCTCGACGCACCGGGAAGCCGACGCGGCAGAGCTGCCGGCCGGCGAGCCCGCGCTCCTGCGGGTGGAGATCTTCCCGTTCGCGCACCCGTTCCGCGCGGGCTCGCGGATCCGCCTCTACGTCGAGACGCCCGGCGGGACCCGTCCCGAATGGCGATGGGAGACCCTCGAATTCGACGGCGAGGTCACGAACACGATCGAGCGCTCGGCCGCGCACCCGTCCCGCGTCGTCCTCCCTCTCGTCCCGTCGGTCGAGATTCCGACGCCTCTTCCCGCTTGTCCCTCGCTGCGCGGTCAGCCATGCCGACCGGATCCGCTCGCCTGAGGCTCCCCGGCAAAGCGCACGCTTCAGCACCTGCTTTCGTGCAGGTCTGCAACGAAGAATCTGTCTTGTTGAGTCCGTTGCGGCCGTGTTACGCCGGACCGGTCTGTCACGATTCGGGCCGGATTCTCCGGCCCCTTACCGCCATACGCTGACGAGCGGACACGGCTCCTGCCTGTCAAAACCGAATACCGACCTCGGCTCGTCTTTGGGAGGGATCACGTGTTTCGGTTGAACAACCTTCGGATCGGATTCGGCCTCCTGGTCGCGACGCTCCTGGTCGCGGCTCCCGCCCTGGCGACGGTGCCGAGCGACCTCTGCCTCGGGAACCCCTGCGTCGTCAATACCAACGTCACGATCGATCCCGGATCGGATCTGAACTTCGGCGGCCGAAGCCTGCACTTCGCCGGGGGCGTCACGGTTCGCGTGGGCGAGGGAGTCGCGCCTCGCACCGTGATCATCACGGCCGACAACATCCTCTTCCAGGCTGGCGCCCGGATCCTCGGTGATCCGAGCGGAGCGTCGAACAACGGCGACCGTGCCGACGTGACTCTCATCACCACGGTGGGAAGCTTCGAGATGCAGTCCGTCGGCTCGACGCGCTCCGCGATCGACGTCCGCGCCGACGCGATCGACGCCGGCAACATCACGATCGAGGCTGCGACGAACGCGATCATCGGCGGCAACCTGTTCGCGACCGCGCAGGCGGAAGACGCGAGCGGCGGCTCGATCGAGGTGATCGCGGGCGGAACGGTCACGACGACTCAGGAAGTCAGCGCCGCCGCGGGCGGCGTCTTCGCCGGCGGCGGCGAGGTGACTTTCGTGGCCAACGGCAACGTGACCCTCTCGGCCAAGGTCTCGACCGAGGGCTCGGACTTCGGCGGCGGCGACATGGCGATCACGTCGACGACCGGCAAGGTGACGATCGGCGGCCTGATGCTTCTGAGCGGCGGCAACCCCGACGGCGAGGCCGGCGAGCTCGACATCGAGGCCGGAACCGACGTCGAGATCCTCGCGGCGGCGGAGATTCGCAGCAAGGGCGGCGCCGGTCCCGACGAGGACTGCGGCGACGGCGGCGCGGTGCTCGTCATCGCCGGCGGCAGCATGATCGTGCGTGGCCCGGTCAACCTGAACGGCGGGTTCCAGTGCTTCGGCGGCGACTTCGACGTCCAGGCGGGTCTCGACTTCACGCAGGACGCGACCGGCGTCGTTTCCACCGAGACGGCCGGCGCCTTCGGCTCCGCGGGCGGCGTCTTCATCACGGCCGGCCGCAACGCGCTGCTGCGCTCGATCGACGGGTCCTCGGCGGGCTTCGGCGCCGACATCCAGGTCACCACCGTGTCCTCGATCGAGGTACGGGACCGCGTCACGGCGCGGTCGACCGGTTCGGAAGGCGTCGGTGGACGCATCGACCTCACCTCGTGCTCCGTGAGCGTCCTCGCTCCGGACGGCGAGCTCGACACGCGCGGAGCGTTCGGCTTCTCGCAGTTCGGCTCGAACTTCATCCGCGCGAGCGGCCCGATGATCATCTCGGGCAAGCTGCAGGCGACCGACACCGCGTTCACCGACGGCGTGAACCTGCTCCGCTACAAGACGGTCCTCCCCACCGTGACCGGGCCGGTGTCCCCGGCAGCGACGATCGTGCAGGACAACACCCTCCTCGACTGCGCGAACTCCTGCGGCGACGGCACCGTGACCGAGCCCGAGGAGTGCGACGACGACAACATCGTGAGCTGTGACGGCTGCTCCTCGAGCTGCCAGCTCGACATGATCTGCGGCGACGGCACGCAGGAGTGCGGCGAGCAGTGCGACGACGGAAACGACATCCCGGGCGACGGCTGCGAGCCCGACTGCACCCCGACCGGCCAGAACAACGAAGGCGTCCTGATCCAGGGCAGCGGAAAGTTCGGCTGCCAATTCGAGTGGCTCCTCCAGATCGGCGATCCCGCGATCGACAAGAAGGGTGAGCCGAGCTCGAAGCAGGAGTGCATCGACGGCGACTTCGAGTGTGACGCCGACGGCGCGATCGACAACAGCTGCACGTTCGTCCTCGCCCCGTGCGCCAACGTCGACGACGAAGACCTCGCCGAGTGCAACCCGGCCGATTCGATCAACAAGATCACGATCAAGAAACCGCTTCCTGGAGCAGGCAACGATCCGGCGAATCTGGCGAACGCGCAGAACATGCTCGACAGCCTCGAGACCTTCAACACGACGATCGTCGCGGACGGCGACACCCTGCAGTCCGGAGGTCCGGTCGCCGGGGTCAGCGTCTGTGGTCCGTCGTTCGAGGCGGTCATTCCCTTCGACGGGAAGTCCGGCAAGCGGAAGTTCAAGGTCCGCACGGACAGCGTCGGCGGCAAGACGGGCAGCAACGGCACGGTGCAGCTGAAGTGCCTCCGCAACGACGCCATCTGCGGCAACGACGAGACCGAGCCGGGCGAGATCTGCGACGACGGCAACACGAACAGCTGTGACGGCTGCTCGTCGGCCTGCCGCCTCGAGGAGTGCGGCAACGGCACGATCGAGTGTGCCGAGCAGTGCGACGACGGCGATCTGAACGGCACCTCCGGGAGCCGTTGCAGCAACGAGTGCACGCGCGAGCCTCCGGCGTTCCGGATCCGTGGCAGCGGCTCGAAGAAGGGCGACTGCGCCATGCAGTGGTCCATCGAGATGTCGCCCGCGAGCGTCCAGAACGACAAGGACGGCCTGCCGCGGAGCCTCCAGTCCTGCACGCCGGGCGACCCGAGCTGCGACCTCGATCCGGCGGCGGGCTGCCAGATGGACTTCTGGACCTGCTTCGGAGCGGACAATCCGGCGATCGCCTGCTCGGCGACGGCGGTGAACTTCGCCGAGGTGTCGCGTCCGAAGACCAACGCGAAGACGGCCTGGGAGCTCGCGGCGCGGCAGTCCGCGCAGGCGGCGCTCGCGGGCGTCACCTTCCCGGCGGGACCGGGCGAAGTCTGCACCAGCGGCTATCGCGTGGACATCCCGTCCGGCGAGACGCTGAAGATCGGCATGAAGGCCGACGCGGCGAAGAAGGACTCGGACGTCCTCAAGATCAGCTGCGAGTGACGGAAGCGGCGGCGGGGGCCTCCTCGAGAGGCCCCCGCCCGCCCCATTCGGGCGGAGGAGCTTCTGCTCCTCGTCTCGGCTCCGCGGGTCCGGTAGCGTGTCGGGCTTCGGCGGTCCCGTACGATGAAAGCCTCCGAGAGCGGTCTCTGGTCCAACGCACGTCAGCTCGTCGCCGAGCTGCGCAGCTATCGCTGGAACAGTGGAGCCTACGTCTCGACGGAGGCGCCGATCCTCCTCGGCGGATGCGGCCGGAGCGGAACGACGCTCCTTCGCGTCATCCTCGACTCCCACTCCCAAGTCTGCTGCGGGCCGGAGTCGGAGCTCTTCGCCGCGACGACGCGGCTCAATCCAGGCAGCGCCGGGGCGCAGCGGCTCTCCCGGAAGTTCGACATCCCCGAGGAGCGCCTCGACGCGCTGATACGCGAGTCATCGAGCCGGGCAGAGCTGATCGACCGCTTCTTCGGCGTCTACCGCGCGCAGAGCGGAAAGCAGATCTGGGCCGACAAGACACCGCGCAACATCCAGGTCCTGCCCTTCATCCTGGAGCACTTCCCGCGCGCACGGATCGTGCACGTGATCCGCGACGGCCGCGACGTCGCGTGCTCGCTCCGCACGCATCCCCGCCACCGCGTGGTCGACGGGAAGCTCGTCAAGCTCGACACGTGGAACCCGATCGAGGACTGCATCGCCCGCTGGGTGAACGACGTCCAGGACGGCCTCCGGCTCCGCGGCGATCCCCGCTACCACGAGCTTCGCTACGAGGACGTGATCCTCGCGACGGAGCCGACGCTGCGAAAGCTCCTCACGTTCCTCGAGCTGCCCTGGGAGCCTGCGGTCATGAGCTTCCACGAGGTGCAGTCGGCCTCGCGCGATCCGCTCAAGTTCGCGCAGAACCCCGAGGCGACGAAGCCGCTGCAGAGCTCGTCGATCGGCCGCTGGCAGCGCGACCTCTCGTCGGACGACCTCGAGATCGTGATGCGCGCGGCGGGTCCGTTGCTGCGCGAGCTCGGCTATCCGGACGACCGGCAAGACGCTGCCGGCGCCGACCAGCAGCCGATGGCCTAGCCTATAGCCTAGCGGACTTGCTGGGCCGCGCCCGTCATCGGCACGAAGCGAACGCCGAGGACGGACTCGTACTCGAGGCCGTTCTCGCCTCGCGTCACGACGACGAGCTCCTGCGCGAAGCGGCCGACCGGCGCGACGAGCCGGCCGCGGGGTGCGAGCTGATCGAGGAGCGGCTGCGGAATCTTCAGCGGAGCCGCGGTGAGGACGATCGCATCGAACGGCGCTTCCTCGGGCCAGCCGGCGTAGCCGTCGCCGTGGCGCACGGTCACGTCGTCGTAGCCGAGATCGCGCAGGAGCTGCGCCGCGCTCTTCGCGAGCGGCTCTACGATCTCGATCGTCCACACGCGCGCGCCCATCTCCGCGAGGATCGCCGCCTGGTAGCCGGAGCCGGTGCCAACCTCGAGCACGCGATCGCCCGGCTCCACACGCGCGAGCTCGCTCATGATGGCGACGATGTACGGCTGGCTGATCGTCTGGCCGTGGCCGATCTGCACCGGGTAGTCGCCGTGGGCTTCGGCGAGGCGATCCTCCGGCAGGAACCGATCGCGTGGCACGCGGCGCATCGCCGCGAGGACGGCCGGATCGTCGACGCCGCGCGACTCGATCTGCTCGCGGACCATGCGATCGCGCTCGAGAGCGACGGCGTCGTCGGCCGACGGTGGGGGTACAGAGCCGGATGACGCGGAGGTCGCTTCCGCGGCTGGCGTCCGCGAAGGAGGCGCGGTGTCTCGTCCTGCGGTGGGGCAGCCCGCCGCGAAGAGGACGAGCGCGATCGCGGGGAGCACGCACGGCAAGAGCACGCGACGCCGCATGGCCCCGGTCACTCGGGCGGTGCCGACGAGGACGGCTCCTCGGGCGGCCCCGTGATCAATCGCGCACCCCGGTCCCACGAGACGTACGCCCAGGCCCACTCGACGAGCACGAGGAGCCGGTTCCGGAACCCGATCAAGTAGAAGATGTGGATCAGGAGCCAGGCGAGCCAGGCGATCAGCCCGGAGAGCTGCAACCGGCCGAGGTCCGCGACCGCAGCCCCGCGGCCGATCGTCGCGAGCAGCCCCTTGTCGACGTAGTGGAACGGCTCGAGCGGCCGGCCCGCGAGCGCGTTCTCGACGTTCCGCGCCGCGTGGTGCCCCTCCTGCATCGCGGCCGGCGCGACGCCGGGCACGATCCTCCCGTCCTGCTCGAGGATGGCGAGATCGCCGATCACGAAGACGTCGTCGTGACCCGGGATCGTCAAGTCGGGTCGCACGCGCACGCGGCCCGCGCGGTCGAGCGGGGCGCCGAGAGCCCGCCCGAGCGGCGAAGCGGAGACGCCTGCGGCCCAGAGCACCGTCCGCGCCTCGATTCGCTCGCCGTCCACCTCGACGCCGTGCTCGTCGACGGCCGTGACGCGCGCACCCGTCCGGACCTCGACGCCGAGCTTCTCGAGATGGCAGCGCGCCTTCGCCGAGAGCTCCGGCGGAAAGGTCGGCAGGACGCGATCGACGCCCTCGACGAGGATGACGCGCGCCTCGGCCGGATCGATCCGTCGGAAGTCGCGCGCGAGCGTGTGACGCGAGATCTCCGCGAGAGCGCCCGCCAGCTCCGCGCCCGTCGGTCCCGCGCCGACGACGACGAACGTGAGCCAGGCCGCGTGCCGCGCCGGATCCTCGAAGCGCTCGGCCGCCTCATACGCGAGGAGCACCCGCCGGCGAATCTCGAGCGCGTCCTCGATCGTCTTCAAGCCGGGCGCGTCCTTCGCCCACGCGTCGTTGCCGAAGTACGACTCTCGCGCGCCCGAGGCGACGATCAGGAAGTCGTACGGCTGCTCGCCGTCCTCGAGGAGGACACGCTTTCGCTCGAGGTCGAAGCCTTTCACCTCGGCGAGGAACACCTTCAGGTTCTTCTGCGAGCGGAAGATGCGCCGGATCGGATAGGCGATGTCGCTCGGATTCAGCGCCGCGGTCGCGACCTGATAGAGCAGTGGCTGGAACAGATGATGATTGCGCCGGTCGAGGAGCACGACCTCGACCGGTGCGCGTCGGAGCGCGCGTGCCGCCCGGAGGCCGCCGAAGCCGCCTCCCACGATCACGGCACGTTTCACGGTCTCGGCTTCACGGCTCCCGCTTCACGACTCCGCGTGCGGGGCGACTTCGGTCGCGAACGCTTCGAGCTGCTCGCAGAGCTCGTCGCACGAGCGCGCGCGGAAGCGCACGCCGACGTGCGAGACGCCGAGCTTGCGCGCGCTCCAGATCGGCTCGAGCAGACGCTCGGCGGAGCCGGTCAGCGTTCCTTCCGGCACCGTCCACGACGGCTCGCCGACGTACATCCAGGGCGCGTTCATCCCGATGTCGATCGGCGCGCCGCCGCGCTTCTTCTCGCGGTGCGAGCGGACGAGATCGATCGCGGCGGCCATGCCCATCGCCGGTGGGCCCTGCGGAAGCCAGCCGTCGCCGCGCTCCGCGGCGCGGCGCAGAGCGGCCTCCGTCGAGCCGCCGACCCAGATCGGCGGACGCGGCTTCTGCACCGGACGCGGCTGCTGTCCGAGGTCGCGGTACGACCAGGTCGGTCCCTCGAACGAGGGGTACTCGCTCCGGAAGGCGTCGGCGACGGCGTCGATCGCCTCGTCGAGGAGCTTCCCGCGACGGCGGAAATCGATGCCGAGCGCTTCGAACTCCTTCTCGACGTGGCCCGCTCCGACGCCGAGGATCAGCCGCCCGTCCGACAGCGCGTCGACCGTCGCGTACGACTTCGCCGTGACGAGCGGGTGCCGGTACGGCAGCACCGCGACGTACGAGAGGAGACGGATCCGCGCCGTCGCCGCCGCGACGAAGCCGAGCGTCGCGACGGTGTCGTACCAGACGGTCGACATCGCGGGGGCCAGATCGCGCGGCACCGCGACGTGATCGGAGACCGCGAGATAGAAGTAGCCCGCGCGATCGCAGACCTCCGCGATGCGCCGGATCTCCGCGGTGCCGGCGCCGCTCTCCCAGCCCTGCGCGAACGCCTTGCTCTGCGCGGCGATCGGGAGATGGATTCCGAAGACGAGCTTTCCGGGCGGAACGACGGAGACGGAGTCCTGCATCGCTCCCGAGCCTAGCTCGATGCTTCGCGTGGTTCTACATCGCGCTCCTTCGCGCTCCTTCGCGCACCCTCGCGCACCTTCGCGCTACGTCGCGTTCCTTCGCGCTACGTCGCGTTCCGGGCGAGGAACGCCGCGAGAGCCGCGATGATCGGGTTGTCGGCGTCGTCCTCGGCCGTCAGCACGTCGACGTGCGTGAAGCCCTCGGCGAGGACGACCTCGAAGCCGCCCGCGGCGTTCCCGTACGTCGGGAACGCCGGGTTCGGAGAGTCCGCGTCGACGATGCGCGGCGTGCCGTCGCAGCTCAGCGCCGTGCACGGAGCGATGCTGCTCGCGAACGGGATCCACGCGGCCGGCACGGTCGTGAGGCCGTTCGTCCCGCCGACCGCGAACACGGGCACGTCGATCGCCGGCGCCTGCGTCAAGTTCGCGATGTCGCGCCGGCCGCGCCCGACCGAGAGCGCGGTGGAGTCGAGGTTCACGCCCTGCGAGCAATCGGAGTCCTGGTCGCAGCTCGCTCCCACGTCGCCGACGACGCACGTCCCGCCGTCGCAATCGCCCCCGACGGACGTGACGCCGAGGCCGGAGCTCGGGTAGTAGAGGTCGATGAAGTTCGTCTGCCCCTGGTAGAACGCACGCGTGAGGCGATCGAAGCGGGTCGCCTCCCTCTCTTGGCCCCACACGCCGGCCGGAAGCGTCGTCGGCTGCGGCCCGTTGTTCGGCAGGACGCTCGCGGGAAGCGGGCCCTCGGTGACGTCCTGCCAGGTGACGAGGCCGTCGACGACCGGACCCGGCGCGCCGACCGAGGTCGCGAGGAACGAAGCGAGCGCCGCGAGCGAGCCGTCGTCGTCGATGAAGCCGCCGAGACCGCCGAGCGCGGTCGACGGCGGGAGGATCCGCAGCGTCGCGAGGTCCGGGACCTTCTCGACCGCGGTATTGTCGGGCGCGCCCTGCGGCACGTTCGGCAGCAATCGCCCGCCGTCGGGATCGGTCGCGGCCTGGATCGCGACGATCTCCGACGTCGCGAGGATGCGCGCGTTCAGGATGCCCGCGACGACGGCGTACGCGGTCGTCGGAAGAGTGCACTTGGGAGGCCTCTGCCCCGCGCAGTCGTCCGCCTCGGTCGCGATCGTGCACGCCGTCAAGCCGTCCACGCAGCGGGGCGCGTTGTCGCGCACGGCGCCGAAGAGTCCGCCGTCGAACTTCGCCTCGATCCGATCGAGCGTGTCCTCGCTCAGGTCGGCGTTCGTGGTCGAGCCGCCGCCACCCTCGAGAAGGACGAGACCGCGCACCTTCGCGTAGCCCGGATCGGGCGCGCCCGCTCCCGAGAGGTTGAAGTCGGTCGCGGCATAGCGCGCGGCGAAGCCCCCGCCCGCGGAGTGTCCGCCGAGGAACACGTTCTGATTCCGCGCCGCGCGGCGCGCCTCTTCGACGACGGCGTCGATGTCCTGCGAGAAGACCTGCGGCGTCCAATTCGCGATGAAGGGCACGTCGCCCTGCGTGTCGTGGAACTGCGCGCGACGGTTCGGTCCGGCCGCGAGCTTCGGATGCAGCGGAAGGCCGAGCTCGCCGCCGAAGAACCAGTCGAGCGCGATCTGCCCGTCGAGCTCCTCCTCGGCGATGTCCGCGCCGGCGAGGTCCTCGAGCTGATTCGATCGCCGATCGATGCCCCACACCTCCACGCTCTGCCCTTCGTCGTGCGAGCGCCGGATCAGGTTCTCCGCGAGGATCGCGAAGTTGCCTGCGCCGCCTTCGAAGCCGGGCACGAGGATGAGGATCGCGTCCGGCTGGAGCTCGCGTCCTGCCATGCGCCAGCGCGTGTAGCGCGCGCGGTTCAACGTGAAGTCCGAGCCGCCGAACTGCGCGAGGAGCTTCGGGCTCGTCACCGCCACGCCAGGCGATCCCGGCGTGTCGGCGGGCGCGGCCCGGCTCGGGATGTCGAAGGTCTCCTGGTCGATCGAACCATCGTCGGAAGAGCTGCTGCAGCCGCCGGCTCCGAGCGCCACGAGGAGTGCGGCGAACGTCGTTGCACGAAGGGCTCGCTCGCTCTTCGACGAGCCGAGAGGGGTACGGGGGCGTTCGTGGATCATGCTGTGCTCCTTGCCAAGCGGTCGCGGACGGCGGTTCCGGAACGCTCCACAGAACAGCGATCGAGGGAACTTGTCCATAGGGGATTCACCCCAAGCCGCGCGACGCGCTCGAACGGCCGCGCTCGAGCGGCCTCGTGTGGCTCCGACCGGTGGAGACCCTTCCCGCGAGCGACGCTCGCGCGATCCTGCGCTTCGTCGGCGACACCTACGAGGCCGGTTGATCCGCATCACGCTGAACCGGGACGCTCTCGTGGAGTGGCTTTGCCGGAAGCGACGCCCCCGACCCCGCGGGGCGGGATCCCGATGCCGCAGCGGCCGCTCGTCGTCGAGAGCGAGGCGGGACGGCTCGAGGTCCGCTTTCTCCGCGGACGAGATCGACGGCTCCTCGTCCTGCGCGAGCGCGCGACGCGCATCGAGCCGCGACGTCTCGAGAGCCTCCGCCTCACACGGCGTCAAGCCGAGGTGCTCGCCTTCGTCGCGCAGGGCAAGGCCAACGGCGAGATCGCGAGCCTTCTCGGCATCAGTCCCAACACCGTCGCGCGCCACGTCGAGGCGATCTTCGGGGCGCTCGGCGTGCAGACGCGCACCGCCGCCGCGGCCGCCGCCTTCGCGCATCCGACCGCGTGAGAGAGACGGCGTCGCCGTCCCTGCGAAGACGAACTACGTCGCGCGCTGGTCGAGCAGGTGCTGGTAGCGCGCGAGGACGTTGCGGACGTAGCGGCTCTTCCTGACGCGCGATTCCGGCATGTTCGCAACGCGCGTCGGTCCGAGGTTGTACGCCGCTATCGCCACGTGCGGATCGTCGAAGTGCTCGCCGAGCTGATTCAGGTACGCGAGCCCGACGTTGACGTTGAAGTCCGGCTCGAGAAGCTTCTGCGAGCCCGACCACTCGAGACCTGCTTCGAGCGCGACGGCGCGCGCGGTCGACGGTCGCACCTGGATGAGACCGAGCGCGCCTCGTGGACTCTTCGCCGTCGGCGAGCACGTGCTCTCCACCTCGACCATCGCTTGCACGAAGAGCGGATCGAAGCCGTAGCGTCGTGCGTTGCTCTCGACCGCGTCGGCGATCTGCCAGCGCTTCTCGTCCGACAGCGTCGAGCGGCATTCGCCGACGGCGTCGTAAATTGACGCAATCGCGTGCACCGGCTTCGTGCGAAGATCCGCCGGGATCGCCCCGGCCGCTCCCAGGTGCCGTGGCAGCGCCACCAGCAGACCCGCGACCGCGAAGGCCATGGTGCCCCGCAGAAAGCGCGCACTCCGGCGACGGCTCCCCGTCGCCGACTCCGGGACGGAAGTAGAAATGGGCTGCAGCACGACGTCTGCAGCGCGCTCGAGCTCCGGCGAGCCGGGCCGAGCGTTGCCGCTCGAGATCAACACAGCTTCGTGGGTTGATGGGCACGTCGGGCGAGCCGACGCGCTGCATCAAGTTACTGGAGCGCACCGTGGCGCGATAGAGCAAATCTTCTGATTTCTCGAAGAAGCCGTGCTGATCGCCATGCCCGGTCCTGTGAGATCAGGCGCGAAGCGCCTTCGCCGGATCGAGGCCGAGCTCCCGCACGGCGTCCGCCAGGGCGGTCGGAGGAGGCGCCTCCACGTCGAGGAATCCGCCCGAAGGGTGCGGCAGCCGAAGCCGCCAGGCGTGCAAGAGAAGGGACCGGTCTGCGGAGCGCGCGACGGATGCGCGTGTGTCCGGATCGTTCGCTTGACGGTACACCGTGTCGCCCACGATCGGATGGCCGAGGGCGGCGAGGTGGACGCGGATCTGGTGGAGGCGGCCGGTCTCGATGCGGCAGACGACCAGGCTCCGCCCCCGCGCGCGCCCGAGGACCCGCCAGTGCGTCACGGCGTCGACGCCGGCCGGATCGGGAACGCTCACGAGGAGATCGCCACGGCGCATCTGCCGGAGACGAAGGCGACAGGTGCCTTCGCCGCGCGGCGCGCCCTCGACGATCGTCAAGTAGCTCTTCTCGACCCGTCGGTTCGAGAAGGCGTCACGCAGCGAGTCGTAGGCCGGGGCCGTCAGAGCGAAGGCGACGAGGCCGCTCGTGGCGCGGTCGAGCCGGTGCAGGAGCCCATAGTCACGCCGGGCTCCGAGCCGCGCGAGCGCCGCGCCGTACTCGGCGAAGACGCCGTTCAGCAGGGTATCGCGGTCGTGGCCGCGGCCCGGCAGCGTCACCCGTCCGCGCGGCTTCGCGACGACCAGCACCTCTCCGTCGACGTGCACCGTGTCGAACGTCACGCGGGGGTTGGACGCCGGAACGGGCATGCCGGAGGTTACCAGGTATTCCGCGACGCCTCTCGCGCTCCGCATGCATTCTGCCGAGCCTTGGGTCGGCGGCTTGGCCGTCGTAAAGGGGATGAATGACGGCCTCGATCGCCAGGACGGGCGAAGCGCTCGAGCGAGCGACTTCACCCGCTCCGCTGCCCTCGGCGGTCTTGACGCATCACTGGCTCGTGCGCCCGCGCGGCGGCGAGAAGGTGCTCGAGGCCCTCAGCGAGCTCGTGCCGGATGCCGAGATCTACACGCTCGTCTACGACGCGGCCGGGATGGGCGATTCGCCGCTCACGCGGCGTCGCGTGCACACCTCGGTCCTGCAGCGGCTTCCCGGAGGGACACGCCACTACCCTCGCCTGCTTCCGGTCCTGCCCTGGGCCGCCCGCCGGATGCGTCTCCCCGACGTCGACCTCGTCGTGTGCTCCGACGCCTCCGTCGCGAAGGCGATGCAGGCGTCCGAGCGCAGCACCGTCGTCTGCTACTGCCACTCTCCGATGCGGTACGCGTACGAGGCGGCGCTGCACCGCGAGTACCGCGACACGCTGCCTCTTCCGGTGCGTCCCTTCTGGGGTCTCGTCACCGCGGCCGCGCGGAGCATCGACCGTCGCGCGGCCCGCCGCGTCGATCTCTTCGTCGCGAACTCCGCACACGTCGCGCGCCGGATCGAGCGCGTATACGGCCGCCGCGCCGTCGTCGTGTTCCCGCCCGTCGACGTACCGGCGGCTCCGGTGATCGGCACGCGCGACGACTTCTATCTCTGCATCGGCTATCACACGCGCTACAAGCGCCTCGACCTCGCGGTCGAGGCCTGTCGCCGCCTCGGACGACGTCTCGTCGCGATCGGAACGGGACCCGAGGTCGATCGGCTTCGCTTGCGACGCGCGCCGAACGTCGAGGTCCTCGACTGGCAGCCCGACGCGGTCGTGCACGAGCACCTCGCGCGCGCCCGCGGGCTCCTCTTCCCCGGCGAGGAGGACTTCGGGATCGTCCCCGTCGAGGCGTTCTCGCGGGGCTGTCCGGTGGCCGCATACGCGATCGGCGGAGCGACCGAAACAGTCGAGCCGGGCGTCACCGGCGTGTGGTTCGAGCGCCAGAGCGCGGACGACCTCGTCGCGGCGATGCGCCGTCTCGAAGCGACCGAGTTCGATCCCGAGGCGATGCATCGATCGGCGCAGCGCTTCGCGCGCGACCGATTCCTCGCGGAGATGCGCGAGGTGCTCGCGGGCGCGCTCGCGGGCCGCTTGCGCTCGTGACTCTCTCGGCGGAGGCGGAGATCGAAGCGCTCCTCGGCGGAGATCCAGCGGCCGATCACGGCGTGATCCAGGTGACCTCCGTCACCCGGCCTCGCGACGCGGCCGCGCCGCTCGAGACGATCGCCGTCGGACCGGACGCTCCGCGCAGCGCGACCGACCGCTTCCTCCTGAGTCTCGCGCGAGCGCGCGCCGACGCGATCGTGACGACGGGCAAGATCCTGCGCGCCGAGCCCGACGTGCGACACTCGCCCCTCGGCTCGACCGAAGAGATCGAAGCGCTGCGACGATGGCGGCACGACCACCTCGCGAAACGAGACGAGCCGTGGAGCGTCGTCCTGTCGCGCGGCACGTCCCTCGATCTCGACCATCCGCTCTTCCGGCCGCCGGCGCGGCCGCTCCTCCTCGTGCCCGAGGAGACGGCGCGAAGGATCGAGCCCGCCGCGCGAGCCGCGGGGATTCGCGTCCTCGGACGGCCCGAGCCTTCCCTCGAGGATTCTCTCGCCGTCCTGGCCGCGGATTTCGGCTGCGAGACGATCACCGTCGAGGCCGGTCCGAGCACGAGTCGAAGTCTGTGGGGCTCGCCAACTCGCGTGGACGAGCTCCTCCTGTCGATCTTCGAGGAGCACGAGGACGTTCCTCGCGCGGGCGCCTTCTCGACGGAGGCACGGCTCGAAGCCGCGCTCGGACGGCCGCGCGCTTCGCAGTCGCGGGTCGAGGAGAGCGGCCTCTGGACGTTCCGCCGCTACCGGCGAAACCGCCTCGCCCCATGCGGGTCGGACGGCTAAGCTCGACGCCGGCCGCGCTTTTCGCCCATGACGCCTCTTTCGGATCCGTCTCACCCAGCGGCCGTCTGCGCCCGCGTCGCCGCATGGATCGTCGTCGCCTTCGCGCTCGGCACGGCCCTCCTGCACGCGAGCCCGCCGCCGCGCGCTTCGTTTCCGCTCGCGCGAGACGGCCGCTCGCGCGATCTCCTCTGCGACCTCGATCGCAAGCTCGCGAGAGCGCCGATGCGTCACGAGCGCGACCTCACGCGCGCCTGCGGAGACGCACCGACGTCGAGCGCGCGCGTGTTCTCGGTCGGAGACGACCGGCGGCGCGGTCTCGTCCTGCGCGCCGGAGACCACCTCGAGCTGCTCGTCGATCCGGGCGAAGCGGAGCAGCTTCGCTTCGCCGCCGCCGCGCTCGGAAAGAGCGACCAGATGGATCTCCGCATCGCGCTCGGCGAGGGCGAGGATGCAGCCGTGCGGACCGAGCGCGTCGAGAAGGCGAAGGGCTGGATCTCGGGCGAGATCGCCGTGCCCGCGGGTGCGACGAATCCGATGCGCGTCTCGATCGACGTGTCCGCACCGCGTCGTCGCGCGCGGAACGCGCGCCTCGTCCTCGCAACGCCGCGCCTCGTCGAGCCGCCCGCGGATCGTCCGGGTGGTGCGCGCAACGTCCTCGTCTACCTGATCGACACTCTTCGCGCGGATCACACGAGCGTCTACGGATACGGGCGCGACACCACGCCGCGTCTCGCAGCGCTCGCGCGGGACGGCGTCGTCTTCGAGCGCGCCTACAGCACCGCCGCGCGCACGCGTCCCGCGACCGCGAGCCTCTTGACGGGACTCTTTCCGAGCCGCCACAACGCCCGTCTGGGGCGCGGCCTCTCGGCCGACGTCGAGACCCTCGCGGAGCGCCTGCGCGACGGCGGCTGGTCGACGTGGGCATTCATCGCGAACGGCAACGTGTTCGCGCACGGGCTCGAGTTCGAGCAGGGCTTCGATCGCTTTTACGCGGTACGCGGCGGGCGTCTCGACAACCACGCCCGGAGCGAGGACATCAACGAGGTTCTCTTCCCGCATCTTCGCGAGCACCGGGACGAGCCCTTCTTCCTCTACGTGCACGCGATCGACCCGCACTCACCCTACGACGCGCCGCCCGAGTGGCAGGTCTTCCGCGATCCCGCGTACACGGGGAAGGTCGTCCCGGCGGAGACGAAGTCACGCATCCTCGGGAAGGCCGGTCTCGACGAGCGCGACGTCCAGCACGTCCGAGACCTCTACGACGAGGACGTCCACTACCAGGACGCGATGCTCGGCGCGCTCCTCGACGAGCTCGACCGGCTCGGCGAGCTCGACGACACGCTGGTGATCGTCGTCGCCGATCACGGAGAGGAGTTCCACGACCACGGGGCCTGGGAGCACGGCAACCGCCTGTACGAAGAGCAGATCCACGTGCCGCTCGTCGTGCGGATCCCGCACGCGCCGGACCTCGCTGGACGCCGGATCGCGGCGCCGATCTCGATCGTCGACGTGATGCCGACCCTGCTTGCGTGGTACGGCCTCCCGCCCGTCGCCGAGAGCCAGGGGCACGACGTGAGCGCGCTCCTCGACGAGCGCCCCGCAGCTTCGGAGTCGCCGGCTCCGCGACCGATCTACGCGGAGGAGAAGCAGGGTCCGCCCGCGGGCGATCTGCGGACGCTCCTCTCGGGACGCTGGAAGCTGATCCGGCGGTCCGAAGGGCCGCTCGACGACGCGACGACGAAGTACGAGCTCTTCGATCTCACCGCGGACCCGGACGAGAAGAGCAACCGGAGCGACGCCGAGGCGGAGCACGCCGACGTCCTGCGGAAGCGGCTCGCGACGTGGACCCAGCACACGCCGTCGGAGGCCATCGCTCGACCCACCGTCGAGATCGACGAGGAAACCCGCCGCCAGCTCCAAGCGCTCGGCTACGCCGTCGACGAGGGCGACCGGCTCGAGTGAACCTCGTGCGCCGGCGGGGATGCGCCGGTGCTTCCGCCTGACTCCGCGAAGCGGCTGCGCTACTTTGGGCGACGGTGTCCGCCGCTCATCTCCTCGGCGTCTCGATCCCGCGTTCGGGACACGGCTCGAGGGCGTAGTGCTCGCGCTCGGCTTCTTCGAGGCGATCGGAGTAGAAGCGGCACAGGGCGTGGACGTTCACGTCGAGCGACGGCGGGTGCCGCTGGTCGTGCTTCGAGAGTCGCCACGTGTCCCAAGCGAAGCCGCTGTAGTGGAAGCAGGCGAGCGGTTCGCCGTCTACGGTCCACGCGTTCTCGGGTCCGCCGTCGAGCGCGCTCCGGCGGAGCGGCCGCTCGTGCAGATTCCAGTAGGCGGTCGATGGAGTCCGAAGCGCGATCGTACTAAGCGCTTCGTGCGATGGATGGAGATCGAGACGGCGAAGGGCCGAGCTGGCCGTGGGTGCTCGCGAGCTACGTTGCGGTGTTCCTGCTGCTCGCGATCCGGCTCGTGCTCGTGTTCCCGGAAGCGATCCCGGTCCGGCTGGACCTGAGCGACGCGCACGTCATCACCTGGGTCCTCGCCTGGGTCGCGCACAGCCTCGCCGTCGATCCAGGCCGGGTGTTCGACGCGAACATCTCGTTTCCCGCGCAGGGGCAGCTCGTCGGGATGGACCATCTCTTCGGCGCGCAGGTCCTCTACGCGCCGATCTACGCCTTGACGGGGAACCCGGTCCTCTCCGCGAACCTCGTCGCGTTCCTCAGCTATCCGCTCGCGGCGCTCGGGATGGAGCGGCTCCTGCGGGAGCTTCGCGTGCCGCCGGTGGTCCGCTGGGTGACGGGCTTCGCCTTCGCCCTCGGCCTCTCGCGCGTGCCGTTCAACCTGAACCTGATCCCGTTCTCGAATCTCTACCTTCCTTGGACCGCGCTCGCCTTGACGCGCCTCCGCTCGCGCCCGACCGTGCCGCGCGCGGTCGTCCTGCTGCTCGCCTTCGGGCTCGCGATCTTCGCGTCGTTCTACGAGGCGGTGCTCGTCGGTCTGACGTGCGCGGTCTGGGGCGCCTTCGAGCTCGCGCGCGGCGGCGAAAGGCGCGGCCGCTTCGTCGGGCTGGCGCTCGGCTCGGCGGGAGTCGCGGGAGTGCTCCTGCTGCTCGCGATCACGCCCTACTTCACGCACGTGGGCGGCTCGGCGAGTGCCCTCGCCGACTTCCAGCTGCCGATGCCGACCGGCGGCTGGGCGATGAACGCCTGGCTCGTTCTCGGCCTCGGCGCGCCGTCCGTCGGGAAGACGCCGCGTCTGCCGATCGAGGTCGCGACTCTTCTCGTGGCGGCGCTGCTCGCGCTCGTCGCTTGGGCGACGGGCTCGCGCACCGCGCGCCGCATCGTGCCGGTCGCTCTGACGCTCTGGCTCCTCGGCGCGATCCTCTCGTACGGCTATCCCGGCGGCCTGGCGCCGCTGATCCAGGCTTCGCCGCTCCGCATGATCCGCTACCTGCACCGCTACGCGGTGATCGGGGAGTTCGGACTTCTGCTCCTCCTCGCGGTCGGGCTCACGGCGCTCCGCGACTGGCTCGGGACGCGCGCGGCCGCGGTCGCTTCGGTGGCGCTGGTCGCGATCGTTCTCGTCGGGCGCGGCGTCCCCTTCGCGAGCTCGCCGATGCACGTCGTCGGGCTCGCGAAGAACGCCGCCGTCTACGATGCCGTCGCCGAGGTCCTGAAGGACGAGGGCGGCGGACCGCTCCTCGAGCTTCCGATCTTCGGCATGCTACCCGGGCAGACCGATCGCGCGACGACGCTCGAGCCGGACGCGATGCTGGCGAGCACGCGGCACTGGTGGCAGACGCCGGCCGCGCACACGAGCGATCACGCGCCGCAGCGCTGGTTCTTCATGAACACGGTCGCCGCCCTGCCGGCGTGGTGGGCGCTCGAAGACCTGATCGACTTGACGCACGTCCGCTGGCTCCTGCTGCGGCCTGCCGAGTACTGGCGGCCGGCGGAAGCGAGAGAGACGACGGAGAAGTTCCTCCGCAAGGCACCCGACGTCGAGGTGATGTGGAAGAACGACGACGGGTGGCTCCTCTTCCGGCTCGACCGGATGCCGCGCCATCGCGCGTGGTTCGAGGCGGCGAAGAAGGCGGAGAGGGGGAACGGACGCTCCTCGGGACGCCGCTCGAGCCGCTCCCGGAAGCGTCCGCGATCGGCATCGTCCGCGCCGATCCCGCGAAGCCGCCGGAGATCCAGGGCGGCAAGGTCGTGCTGCGCCTCCTCGTCGAGAACGAGGGCGATCGCACCTGGCCGGCGACACCGCTTCCGACCGGGGCCCTCACGCTCGACGGGCGGCTCGGCGTGCCGCGCTCGCTGAAGCACACGGTCGCGCTCGTCGCGCGGTGGTGGAGCGTTCCCTCCGATCCGGCGGCGGAGCCGAAGCTTCTCTCCGAGTCGAGCCAGACGCTTCGCCGCGACGTCGACCCGGGCGAGGAGATCCGCCAGCTCTTCGGGGCGACCGTGCCGAAGGAGGAGGGCGTCTACGACCTCGAGGTGCACGTCGTGCAGATCGACGGCGCCCGCTTCGCCGCGCCCGGCAACGCCCCGCTTCGCGCGCGTGTCCGCGTCGATGCAGATGGGGTCCGGTTCGTTACGCCGCAATCGGACCCAGGCTCCGAAGTCAGCCTGGGTGCAGATACGCCGTAACGAACCGGACCCCCTACAGCTTCGCGAGGAGCTCCTTTCGCTTCTCGGCGTACTCGGACTCCGAGATCAGCTCGGACTCGAACAGCTCCTTCAGCTCGACGAGGCGTTCCCGGATCCGGCCGCCCGCGCGGCGGTCGGCGCCGTCGCCGGCAGCTTCTCCGGCCGGGGCGCTCGCGACGTCGCCCTCGGCGCCCGCTCCACCCGTCTCGTGGGCGAGGCTCCGATACCGCTTGATCACCTCGACGACCTCGGCGGCCTTCTTCTCCGCCGATCCCCACGAGGAGACAGAGAAGAGCGCGACACCGCTCTCCGCGCCGGAGCGGAAGCTGATCGACAGGTACCAGATCGTGACCGTGTCGACCCGCGAGCGCGCCCCGAGCGGGAGGGGTCCGCCGACACCCGGCGGTTGGCTCGCGGCGAGCTTCAGCACCGCGGAACGATTCTTCTCCCCGGGCGGGATGAGACGCGTGTCCGTCGTCACCTCGATCGCCGTGATGTCCGCGAGCGAGATACGCTCAGGAGGAAGCGAGCCGACGTGGAACTCGACGTGATCCCTCGTCACGACGAAACGCCCTTCGGTCGGTTGCACGAGGCCGCGGAGACCGCGGATGTACATGATCCCCTGGAAGTCGACGGGAGCAAACTCCGCCAGAGCTTCTTCCTCGCGCTCGCCCCGCGCTCCGGGCGCATCTTCGCGCGACACGCTCGAAGCGTCGCTCGACTCGGCCCCGTCGCTCGCCGCGCTCCCCCGGCTCGCGGCCTCGGGAGCCGCGGCGCCGTTCGCCATCGCACCGTTTCGCCCCGCCCCGGAGCGGAGCTCCTCGAGCGCGGTGCGAACGTACTCGAACTCGTCCCGCCGCTGCATGACGAAGCGAATCACGCGCTGCGGACACTCGACCTCGACGGACGAATCCGCGTCGCCGACCGCGACGCGCGTCATCGTGCGGATCGGAATCTCGTGGAACGCGACGCCGCCGCGGAAGCGCCCCTCGCCGTAGAACGCGACACGACGGTCGGTGGCGACCAGCACTCCCTTCAACCGCTCCGACTCGCGTTCGAGCGTGCCCCGCCCCCAGGCGAGCACGTCCTCGTTGAAGTCGAGCTTGTTGGTCAGGAACCGGCGCAGAGCATACGGCTCCCGCATCGGATCCTCCTTACCGCGGGGCTCTCGCGAAACATGCGCCGATTTTACAACCCGTCCGGATCGCGCGACAAGGCCGTTTCTCCACGTCGTTGCGGTCCGCCTCCCGGATCGATTCTGCTACAACAAGCGCTCCGGCGGAACGGCAGGGACGCCTGCGAGGTGGTGCGGAAGGAGGGGAAGACGGTCGCGGAGTGGAGTGGCCTTCGCACGCGCGGCGCTGCGTGCTCGCTGGCCGCGGGCCTCGCGTCCGCGCTGGCGGGCTGCGCTTTCTTCGCTCCGCGGCCGACGGAGGAGAGCTTCCGGGAGCGCATGGTCGTCGCGCCCGCACCGCGTGCCGCGAGCGGAAGTGCGACCGAGAAGCCGAGCGCTCCGCCCAGGACCGTAGGCGAGCTGCGCGCGGTGCCTCCGCCGGCGCGAGCGATCTCGCTGTCCGAAGCGGTAGAGTTCGCGCACCAGCTGAGCCCGCGACTGCGCGCGGTCGAGCAGCGGGTCGCTCGAGCGCGCGGCGATCGCACGGTCGCCTTCGCCGGATTCCTGCCCGAAGTCTGGGCAGTGTACCGGCACATCGAGGGCACGGAGGAGTTCAGCTTGCCGACGATCCCGACGGAGGTCGGAAACGTCGCCTACGGCGGCGAAGCCGATCGCTTCCGTCAAGCCGAGCTCGGCATCCAGTGGCTCGTCTGGGACTTCGGCCGTACGCCCGGCCGCTACGGGCAGGCGGAAGCCGCAGCCGACATCGCAGCGCTGCAGTTCGACCGCGCGAAGCAGACGGTCGCGTTCGAGGTCGCCGACGCCTACTACGCGCTTCTCCGCGCCCGCGCCGAGCGCGCGATCGCGGCGGAGGCGGTGCGCGACGCGGAGTCCATCCTGCGCGACTCGCGGAATTTCCTCGAGTACGGCGACGCGCTCGAAGAAGGCGTCCTCCGGGCCGACGTGCAGCTCGCGCGCATGCAGCTCGCGCTCGTGCGCGCCCGGGCCGACGAGGCGATCGCCCGCGCTGCGCTCAACCGCTCGATCGGGTTCCAGATCGGAGCGCCGATCGAGATCGTCGACGCGCAGAGCGAGCCGTCGTTCGACCGCCCTCTCGAGGAATGCATGGACCTCGCCGTCGACCACCGGGACGAGCTCCGCGTCGCACTGCGCGCGATCGATTCGTCGCAGCTCGGCGTCGGAGCGGCACAGGCCGCCTTCTTCCCTCGCGTCGTCGTTGGTGGCACGGGAATCCACGTGGACCGGGACGGGCCGCCGATCGAGGAGAACGTCTTCACCGGCGGCGTGCGCCTCGAGCTCGCGCTCTTCGACGGCGGGCGGCGCGTCGGCGAGCTGCAGGGGGCGACGGCGGACGCACAGGAAGCGATCGCGCGCGCCGAGCAGATCTGCGATGCCGTCGCCTACGAGGTCGTGGCGGCGCACGTGCGCATCGAGGAGTGCAGAGAGCGGATCCGCCTGGGTCGGACGGCGGTCTCGCACGCGCGCGAAACGCTCCGCGTCGAGACGAACCGCTTCAAGAGCGGCGATGCGACGCCGACGGACATGGTCGACGCGGAGCTTGCGCTCGTCCGCTCGCAGCAGGACTACTACGACGCCCTCTACGACTACCAGCTCGCGCTCGCGCGCCTCGAGTACGCGACCGGGACGTCCCTCGCGATCGGAGGCACCCCGTGAGGAGTGGCGGCCTTCGCTGGCTCGCGTGGGGACTCCTCGCGCTCGCGGTGCTCTGGGTGGGAAGCTTCCTCCTCGAGCCGTTCACGCACTCGATCACGCGCGACGCGTTCGTCGAATCGCATCTCGTGAACGTCGCCCCGCAGGTGCCGGGGACGATCGTCGAGGTCTACGCGCAGGAGCAGGAGCGCGTCCGCGCCGGCCAGGTGCTCGCGCGCGTCGATCCCGCGACCTACGCGAGCGAGGTCGAGCTCCGGGAGGCGGCGCTCGCGGCCGCCGAGGAGGCGCATCGCAAGGCCGAGTCGGATCTCGCCGTTCTCACCGGCGCGGTCCCGCGTCGGATCGTGATCGCGCGCCTCGCGCTCGCACGTGCTCTCGAGAGCGAGGTCGAGGCCGGGCACGCCGTCGAAGCGGCCGGAGCGAACGCGACGATGGCTCGCGAGGACGAGAAGCGATACGTCGCCCTCGCGCGCGACGGCTCTTCGACGACGCGGCGCCGCCAGGAAGCGACGCGCGAGCTCCACACCGCGGAAGCGGAGCTCGGCATCGCGGAGCAGAAGCTCGCGAGCGCGCGCCACGCGGGACGTGAAGCGGAAGCGCGCCTCGAGCTCGCGAACCTCGGCGACCTCGAGATCGAGGCGGGACGCCGCGCGGTCTCGGAGACCGCGCGAAAGCGGGACGAGGCCGGGCGTGCGCTCGAGCTCGCCCGCGTCCGCCTCGCGTACACGGAGATCACGGCGCCGTACGACGCGGTGATCGCGAAGAAGTGGCGGCACGTCGGCGACTACGCCGGCGCGGGGGAGCCGATCTTCAGCGTGTACGATCCGTCGTTCCTCTACGTGACGGCGAACCTGCCCGAGGACGAGCTCGACGGCGTCGCCCCGGGAAACGAAGCGCGGCTCGACGTCGCGGCGTACGACGGCTCCTTTCGCGGTCGCGTTCTCTGGGTCGGCTCCGCGACGGACGCGAAGTTCTCGCTGATCCCGCGCGACGTCTCCGCGGGCGAGTTCACCTACATCGTGCAGCGCGTGCCGGTCCGCATCTGGATCGAGCGCGACGACCGCTTCGCGCTTCTGAAGCCGGGGCTCTCCGTCCGCGCCGTGATCGCGCACGGAGACGGCGATCCCGAGTGGGCCGCGGAGGCGCTCCGCGAGGAAGCGCGGCTCGAAGGGCTCGCGAAGCCGATCGCGGAGGTTCTGCCGTGAGCGAAGCCCGGCTCGCCGGGCATCCTCTGCGTCTCGGGCCGCGCCGCTGGAGCACGATCTGGGGAACGCTCCCTGGAGTCGCTCTCGCGATGCTGCATTCGAGCGTCCTCGACCTGCCGCGCACGGACTTCATCGATGCCCTCCACGCCGACCGCTACCGGATCTACTGGATCATCGGGAGCTACCTGGTCGGCGCCGCCACGGGGATGGCGTCGACGTCGCTCTTCGCCTCGCGGCACGGCCTGCGCCGCGCGTACCTCGGTGCGCTCGCCGTCTTCACCGTGGCGAGCACGTCCTGCGTCTTCGCCTCGACCGTCGAGGGCATGGTGCTGCCGCGGCTCGTCTCCGGCTACGCGATGGGGCTCATGATTTCGAGCGCGATGCTGCTCCTCTGGCGGGAGTTCGCAGACGACCGCGAGCTCGCGATGACGCTCTACGGAATGGGCGTGTACCTCTCGAGCCTCGTCGGAGCGGTGATCGGCGGCCTACTCCTCTTCGAGTTCCCCTGGCGGACGATCTTTGCGCTCGACCTGCCGCTCGGGCTCGCCGCATGGCTCGCGAGCCGGAGGCTCCTGCCCGAGGACGCGCACGCGGGCCACACCGTACCCGACGGCTCCGGAGCCCGCTTGGCGGAGCACGCTCGCTTCGACCTCTTCGGCTTCGCCGTCTTCGCGATCTGGGTCGTGTCGATGGTCGTCGTCCTCGCCTTCGGCCAGTGGTGGGGGTGGTTCGACTCGCCTTCCTTCGTGCCGTGGTTCGTCATCTGCGCGGTCTCGTTCCTCTCGTTCGTCGCCTGGGGACTCGCGAGCCCGGCGCCGCTGATCGACCTGCGGCCGCTCGGCGAGCGGAATTTCGGGCTCGGACTCACGCTGAAGGCGCTCTTCAGCATCGACTTCTTCGTCGTGCTCTCGCTCCTGTCCGGCTACATGATCGACCTGCGCGGCTATCAGTGGTGGCAAGGCGGCGCCGTCCTGCTCTGCGGGGCGGCGACGATGCTCGCGGCGATGCTCGCGAGCGCGCGATTCGGACGCGACGAAACGCGGAAGCTCCGGATGTTCCTCGGCATGGCGTTGATGGCGGCGATGACGTGGCGGATCTCCGCCGTCGATCTCTACACGAGCAAGCTCTGGCTCGCGGGCGCGCTCGCGATCTGGGGAGTCGGCGCCGGGGCCGCGATCGGGCCGATCATGCTGACGACGTTTGCGGGCGTTCCGCCGTCGACGCTGCTCCGTGCCGCGGGCGTCTTCAACATCTTCCGGAGCCTGCCGGTCTTCGCCGTCGGCTCGATGCTGCTCGTCTTCTTCACGTGGCAGACGGACGGACACTTCGACCGACTACGGCTGCGAATCACCTACAACCGGCCGCTCGTCGAGGAGACGCTGCAACGGACCGCGCGGCACGCGACCGAGCGCGGGAGTCCCATTGGTGTCGACGCGAAGCGCGCCCACGCCGTGCTCACGGGATGGGTGCACCGGAACGCGCGCGCGTTCGCACTCGAGGACGTGCTGCGCGTGCTGTCACTCTTGACCGCGACGAGCCTGCTGCTGATCCCCCTGCTCCGGCCACCTCCGGCAGAGAACGTCTAGCCTGCATTTCTCACCAGATCACGTCGCGAGGCGGTCGAGAGTGCGGAAGATTCGCGAGCCTCGGACCGGAGGGCGACGCAGGCGTACTTGAACAGTACGTCGAGGAGCCCGGAGGGAGAAGCTCGCGAAGATTCGGTGCTATCGGCCGCCGCAGTAGGGATCTGGTGAGAAATGCAGGCTAGTCACCGCCATGGCGAGCGGCCGGACTCCCGAAGGCGGGAGCATGATCATCGCGTCGCTCCTGATCCTCACCCTGTTCTTCACGGGCTACTGGATCTACGACTACGCACGCCTCGGCGCTCCGCCGTGGGGGATCGTGACGTGGTTCGGCTACGCCGCTCTGGTCGTGATCGTCGCCGGAATCTTCTTCGTGCGGCGCGGCCGGACGCGGCGCGAGCCCTGAAGGCCCCGGAAGCGTCGAGCCGTCACGCGCCGCCGAAGCGTCGCGCGAGGTAGGCGCGCATGCGCTCGATCCCGTGGTCCGCAGCCTCGCCGGGGAACGGAGCGCTCGGATCGAATCCGCTCACCGCCCGAGCTTCGGCCGCGCGCGACGACGCGTCAAGGATCAAGCTCGCCGGCGCGGCGGGATCGGGTAGGTCGCGTCGAGCAGATGATTGCGGCGGATGCCGATCGCCTCGCGGTGAATGCGGAGCTCGAGCCGAGCGGCGAGCGCCTCGTCGCGCAGACGATTGAAGTCGGCGATCTGCTTGCGACGATCACGCGGTGTGGATGCTTCCTCGATCTCGCGGGAAGCGACCTCGAGGCGCAGGAGCGCGTAGTCGACCTTCTCTCCCGCGCGGCCGAGCGCCGCAGCAATCTCGCCGACGATCTCCGTCTCGAGCTGCTGCTGCGCCTGTGCGGGATCGACGCGGCGCCGGAGGCGATCGAGGTACGGGCTCGAGAAGCCGGAGTCTCCCAGCTCCCGCACCAGCGACTTCCAGGGCGGCTCGCGCACGGAAACGACCCGCTCGCCGCTCAGGACCGCTCGCCGGAGGCGCGCACCACGCCGACGCTGCGCGCGGGGGTCGCGCGAGCCGACTCCTCCGGCGGTCCGGCGAGGAGATCCGCGAGCGTCACACCCGCGAGCTCCGCCTGGCGCCCGTGACGCGCACGCTGGAGCACCGCTGCGACGCGAGGGTCGAGCGAAAGCGCGCCGGCATCCGACTCGATCAGCGCGGTGACCGCGCCGAGGGTGATCGACGCGGGATCGCGTGCGAGCGCATACGTCGCCGGGGCTCCCGCGATCTCGATCAGGACGCCGCCGGCGCGAAGTCGCTCCGCCGCATCCTCGATCACGCTCGGCTCGAAGCGAAGCTCGCGCGCGATGTCGCGCACTGCGACGCCCCCGCCCTCCCCCTGGAAACGCTCCGCGGCGCGCAGCACGAGCTGCAGACCGACGGTCCACCGCGGCGGCGCGGCCGCTTCGCCGCGCGCGCCGTCGACGCCGAACTCGAGCACCGCCGCGATCTCCGCGCCGGCGAGGACGATCGTCCAGCTCACGTAGATCCACACGAGAGTGACCGGAAGCTGCGCGAGCGCCCCGTAGATCAGGTTCGCACGCACCACGCCGATCTGGAGCTGCACGTAACCGACCTGTACGAGCTGCCACGAGATCCCCGCGGCGAGAGCGGCGATCGCGATCGCGCGGAAGTCCGGACGTCGGTTCGGCATCACGATGTAGACGATGCCGAGGGCGAGCACGTTGAAGCCGTACGGGACGAGCCGCAGCACCTGCGCCGCGGCTTCACCGATTACGCGGTTCGCGAGGAGCCAGCGGAGAGTCTGCTGCTCCGCGAGGAACGAGGTCACGCCGACCGCCGCGAGGAGCAGGAACGGCGTCAGGAGAACGACGCTCAGGTAGTCGCTGAGCTTCCGCCACCAGACGCGCCCCGAGCGCACGCGCCAGATGTGATTGAGGCTCGATTCGACGTTCCCCAGGACCGAGATCGCGGTGAACAGGAGCGCGACGACGCCGAGCGTCGTGAGCGTCCCGAGGTTCGTCCCCTCGACGAACGCGACGATCTGCTCCGTCACCTCCGGACTGAGCCCGAGGCGCGTCAGGAGCCAGTGCTCGAGCCGCCCCTGCGCGCCGAGCCCCTTCAGGACCGCGAACATCAGCGCCATCAGCGGGACGATCGACAGCAGCGTCGTGTACGTCAGCGCCGAGGCGTGAAGGAGACAGCCGTCCGCGTAGTACCGCAGAGCGAGCACACGGAGGAATTCCCAGGCCCGCCGCAGCAGACCTCGGGGCTCACCGCGTCCGGTGGTCATCGGCGGTTTCGTTTTGACACAGCGGACTGTCTGGAGAAAGCCGCGGCACCTCTTGCCTATCGGCACTTCGGGGCGGATACTCGCCCCCGGGAGGGACGCCGCGTCTGCGGCTGCATCCTCCTCGACTCTTTCGCAAACGCATCGAACGATCGGGAGGTGCACGATGATGACCGACAGCATCATCGAGGAAGAGGCTGCCATCGCGGCCGAGCAGGCCGAAGAGCATCAGGGGATCGAGTCGCGAATCCTCGGGCGACCGATCGGCGTGCTTCCCGATCTCCGCGCGCCGATCCAGGTCGATCGCCGCGCGAGCCTCCGCTCCGTGATCGACCGCATGAACGAGGAGCGGATCGGCTGCGTCCTCGTCGTCGAGCAGGGGCGACTCGTCGGAGTCTTCACCGAGCGCGACGTCCTGACGAAGGTCGTCGGCACGGCGATCGACCTCCACCGCACGGCCGTCGAGGACCTGATGACACGAGACCCCGAGTGCTTGACGCTCGACGACGGCATCGCCTACGCGCTCAACAAGATGACGATCGGCGGGTTCCGGCACGTGCCGCTCGTCGACGCCCTCGGACGACCGACGGGCGTCGTCGCGATGCGTCACATCGTCGAGTACCTGGTCGACCTCTTCCCGCGCAGCATCCTCAACTTGCCGCCGTCGCCGGACCTCGCGATCGCACGCACGCGCGAAGGCGCGTGAGCCTGCTCGTGGTCGAGGAGCCAGCGCTTCCTCTCGAGCCCGAAGCCGTAGCCCGTGAGTGATCCGTTCGCGCCGACCAGGCGGTGACACGGGATCACGATCGCGATCGGGTTGGCGCCGTTCGCCGCACCGACGGCGCGGCCGGCGCCCGGAGCGCCGATCGCACGCGCGACCGTGCCGTAGCTCGCCGTCGTCCCGGCCCTGACCTCGCGAAGCGCCGACCAGACGCGGTTCTGGAACTCCGTCCCGCCGGGATCGACGGCGATGCGTGACAGCGCCGCGAAGCGTCCCGCGAAGTACTCCTTCAGCGCCGTCGTCGCGCGCAGGCCGCTCGCGGGCTCGATCCGGGCGCCTTGGAACCGTCGCGCGAGAGCCGCTTTCGTCCTTGCGCGTCCGTCGGCGAACACGAGGGAGCAGAGCCGCTCGCCACGCGTGACGAGGACGATCTTCCCGATCGGCGTGTCGAGCTCCTCGCGACGGAGAAGCGCCTTCTTGCCATCCGTCATCCGCTTCATTCGCTAGTGCACCGCCGTCGAGATAGCGTCAACATCTTACCGCCCCTCGACGCCCCTCGCGGCGTCACACCTCCTCGAAATATGCCAGATATTCCTTCGTCGGCGTTCCTTGCGAGGGACGCCGATG
>Ga0194128_10000898_pt1 | contig 52776 bp, 43 predicted proteins | sample TA2KigCa65mmetaG_FD_148650 | JGI IMG/M metagenome (GOLD analysis project Ga0194128, IMG submission 148650) | Freshwater microbial communities from Lake Tanganyika, Tanzania - TA2015037 Kigoma Deep Cast 65m | ecosystem: Environmental > Aquatic > Freshwater > Lake | place: Tanzania: Lake...
TTGCGGATGTTACAGATAAAGCGATTTCCCCAATCATCGAACGTCTGCCCGAACCGCGCCCCACCCGGTATCAGTTCCAATCGCTCATCCTCAGGAGAAAATCGGAAATCGTGTGTGCCGATGCGAATCGGCTGCGCCGTCGGGTCGGCAACCCGCACGATCGCACCACCGTTCGTGCCACCGGCTCCATAGATCTTATGATCGAGCCCCCAGCGCAGATTGTTCATCACCGCCTGCACATTGAATTTCCGGAACCCGGTATAGACCTTGATTCGCAGATCCGACCGCAGATCTCCATCAAGATCTTTGAGGTACCAGATATCGGGCGTCGCCGCCACGAAGACACCGCCACGCCAGAATACCAGGCCCGTCGGCCAGGAAAGTTCTTCAGCGAAAATCGTGCTGCGGTCAAACCGGCCATCGCCGTTCAGGTCCTCAAGGACCCGCAATCGGCCCCACGGTAGATCGTCTGTTTTCTCGGTGAACGGCCGATCCCGATTTTTGTCGGTGTAGGGATAATCGCTCATCTCGACGACCCAGGCTCGCCCGAATTCATCGTATTCAAGAGCGACGGGATCCATCGTCAACGGTTCGGCGGCCAGCAGTTCCACGCGGAAACCGTCCTGGATGCGAAACGACTGTATCGCGACATCCGGCGCGCGCGGAGCGATCCGCATGCTGTCGTCGGCAACGAGACAGAATCCCGGCCATCCCGCAACGGCCATCAACCAAATGAGCCTCGCATTCGTCCGACGATTCGCCATCAGCCCGTTCTTCCTGACCTGAGTTTCCGTCGCCAATAGATAGGTTCGCTCGGCGCGAGAAGCCAGCTTAACATATTTGGCTAGCCCCGCGGGTGTCGAAACTTCCAGGCCAGGGGTCAGCCCGAGACGATCCAGCGTCCCAGCTCTCGCAGGCTCGGTGTATGACCTTGAGAGAGAATTCCAATGCGAAAGATGCGTGCCGCCGCGAATACGCACACTCCGGTCCCCAACAGCATCGCCAGCATCGTGCCGATCGATTGCCAAACTGGAATGGAGCTGGAGACCATCATCCGAACAATCATCAGCAGCGGCGTGGCCGGCGGGTAGAATGAGAGGCCAACCGCCAGTCCGGAATCCGGGTCACGGATGACGTTGAACCAGACGAACATTGGCAGCAACAGGAAGATCAAGAGCGGCATCATCAGCGACTGGGCGTCCTTGGTGCTGTTGGCGGCCGCGCCCACGGCCATAAACAGGGAACTGTACAACGTCACGCCCAGCAGTTGATAGACGACGAACCATGGCACGATTTTCCAGGGAATTTTCTCCCAGTAATCCAGATACCAGGCAACCACCAGCGCGGCGCCGGCATAGATGGCCAGGGTTGTCAAAGAACAGAGCACACTTCCCAACAACTTGCCCGTCATCCACTGGATCGGCTGGATCGATCCCAGCAGAACTTCGGAGATCCGCAGTTGTTTCTCCTCGAGGATGCTCTCCAGCGACGGTTGCGCCGTCATCCACAGCAATGCGAACATCGCCAGCATCAAGCCCATTGGCAGGAAAATCGCTGACAGTCGGTCGACCGTCTCCGCCTTGCGAATGCCGCCGTCGCGATCACGCTCAACCAGCCCAAAGCCCTCTACTGCAACGGGTCGATTCGCCTGTTGCACAACCTCGGGATTGAGCCCCGCAGCCTGCAGCCTGCGCTCCCTTACCGCATCGCTGATCGCTCGATCAAACCAGCGCCTCACGTCCGACAGGGCTCCTCCATCGGCATAGAAAGCAGCACCCGTGCCAGTACGGTCCGTCGTAGGGCTCGCCGAGGGTTGTGAAAGATCGAACAGCCGCGTATCCAATTCGACGAAGCAGAATATCTCCTTGCTGCGAATACGATCCGACTGTTCCAGGCGTAGGGCATCGGTGAGATGCTCGACCAATCGCAGATCGATTTCGTAACGTGGCCCCGTGGGCCTGCCGCTTTCATCGACAATCTCTCGTTGATTCCGGTGTTCGGCCATCTGCTGGAGTATCCGTCCCAGAGGCTCGAGTTGGTTGTTGCCATCGATTTCGTTCGCCTCGGATTGTCTCGACGTTTCGCTGGCATCGAAGACAACGATCCTTTTCGTTTCCAGATCCGGGCGCGCGGTCAACAGGCGAGGCAGGACCGCGCCACCTCCCATCAGCACAGGCATCAATGCCAGCCCAATCAAGAACGATCGCGTGGCCACGGCGGCCAGGTACTCTCGACGTGCAACCACCAACACCTTACCCATCGACGCCTCCTTCATTCTGCGCGCATTCATTCTGCGCGCACGTGTCGCCGGCAATGCGCAGGAAAATATCGTGCAGCGTCGGGTGCCCCAACTCAAAATGCTCCAGGGGCCCCGCCTGCACGAGATTCCGCAATATCGATTGAACGTCCGCTCCCTGGCGCATTCGCAATTCCCGCATGCGTCCAAGATCATTGATCCGCATCACACCGTCCAACCGCAGCAATTCCGAATTGGTCAGTCCGGTCCGTACCCGAATCGTGTCCTCGCCGTATTGCCGGCGGACTTCGTCCAACGGACCATCGAGTACCTTTCGCCCTCGATGGATCATGCAAATGGAATCGCACATCTGCTCCGCGACGGACATGTCATGGGTCGAGAACAGAACAGTCATTCCGCCACGCTTCAGATCCAGAATCGCATCCTTGAACAGTTCACGATTCACGGGATCGAGGCCACTGAACGGTTCATCCAGTATCAGCAGTTCAGGGCGCGCGATAACTGCGGCGATGAATTGGACCTTTTGCGCCATGCCCTTGGACAACGACTCCACGCGATGATTGGCTCGATCGGCGAGCGAGAACCGCCGCAACCAGTCGTCGATATCGGCTTGGGAATGGCGTGAACCTTTCAGGTCCGCAAAGAACTTGATCACGTCGTGGACTCGCATTTTCTTGTAAAGTCCGCGTTCCTCCGGCAGGTACCCGATGCGATCGTCAGCGACCTCCCCATGCTCCTTCCCGAAGACGATGACTTGACCTCGATCGGGCGCAAAGACTCGCAGGATCATTCGAATCGTGGTTGTTTTCCCGGATCCATTGGGGCCGATGAAGCCGTGAATCCGCCCCGCGGCGATCGTCAGGTCGAGCCGATCCACTGCCAAACGAGCACCAAAAGATCGGCAAACATCGTGCAATTCAATTACGTTCATAGGCGAGCACAGTCAGCCAGCAGAGCCATGAATCGACGCGGTCACTCGCCGCGCGTTCCCAAGGCGGATTGATGTTCAAATTCGGCAGGAAGCGATTGGCTTGCGCGCGGCGCTGGCGCGTCCTGCCGGGCCAATTGCAAGCGAACCGAGTCCCGCAACACGCAGGCGCGATCGGCCAACCCAAGGTGAAATTCGTGAGCGCCGGGATCAGTGCATGTTGGAATTGGATCTCGCACTCGGCGCCGGCTTCCGCGGAAGCTGCGAAGAACTGGCCCCGGTTGTCCCACCCTGGATCCTCCCTGCCCGCTGATCGCAGATACGCCTCGTGCACCAGCGCCGTCGCATCCAGGGACTGTCCCGGCGGTTCGGCAGCCGGACGCATCGACGCCAGCCGACGTGATTCCCGGTAGTTCAAGGAGAGCCGTTCCGCCGCTGCATGCTCGTCACGGTCGCGAATCGATTGCATAATCAGGGTTACATCGCGGCTCATGGGCTCAATAATACCATCTCAGGAAATTCGCAATTCATGTCCCACAGAAAAACGGCGATCGTGACGGGAGCGGGATCGGGAGTTGGCAAGGCGACAACGCAGTTGTTGCTGAACGACGGCTATAACGTGGTGTTGGTCGGACGCCGCATGGAACGGCTGACCGAGGTACGCAATGCCGCCGTCGAGGGCGGTGCCGACCTCAACCAGGTGTTGCTTGTAGCCGCCGACGTCAGCGATCCGGCGTCCGTCGAACAGTTGTTCGCCGCCGCGGCGGCAAAATTTCCCCGCCTCGACCTGCTCTTTAACAACGCCGGCAGCAACGTTCCGGCGGTCCCGATCGAAGAATTGTCGATCGAACAGTGGAAAAGCGTGTTGGATGTCAATGTTACCGGCACGTTTCTCTGCACCCGCGCTGCGGTGCGATGGATGAAACGCCAACAACCCCAAGGCGGACGGATCATCAACAACGGCTCGGTCTCCGCTCAGGTGCCGCGCCCAAATACCGCTCCCTATACCGCCAGCAAACATGCCGTGACCGGGTTGACGCGCGCGACGGCCCTGGACGGACGTCGATTCAACATCGCTTGCGGGCAGATCGACATCGGCAACGCCGTTACCGAGATGTCGGCGCGTACCCAGGTCGGCGTGCTGCAAGCGAATGGCCAGATCGAAGCGGAACCAATGATGGATGTCGCGAATGTGGCCCGCTCCGTTTTGCACATGGCCAGCCTCCCCTTGGACGCGAATATACTCTTCCTGACCGTGATGGCTACGGGAATGCCGTTCGTCGGCCGAGGGTGACGGAGAACATTGCGACGAAACATGCGAGGGGTCACTACCATTGGCAAGACGGGTGATTGTATGGCCACAAGCGAATCCGCCAATTCAACAACTGAAGCAACCGGTATCGCTCCAATTTGACTTCCCCACCCCTTTCCCCATAGCGGACACGTGGCCTTTGGATACGGCCCGTGCGTGACATCTCAAACCCGCATTTCCCAGATGACTCGCCTTGGAATGGCATGCGATTTGCGCCAGACCCCTGAAAAGCACGGGGCTTTTGCCAAATCATGCCAAGCTGACAGGGGAACCTCATGGGTGACTGCCAAAACGGGGATTTGCGGGTCGGTTTTGACCGTCGCTTGAAGCTGAAATTCCTGGGCAGCCAGATCACCAGTGATGCTGGACTGCTGGCCCACCGCGAACTCGATGAAACGCTGGGCCTCACTGAAATAGGCGCAGAGATGCTGACCGATTCTCGCCAGGGGAGCAACAAGCGGCACCAGATCTTGCCGCTGCTGCGTCAATCCGTGTTGAGCCGCTTGGCCGGATACGAAGACGTCAACGACGCCGAACGCCTGTGCCTCGACCCAACGATACGCTACGTCGTCGGCGGGCGAGCGGCGCTGCCCGAGAACCGTGCGGCTTCCGCCAGCGAGGTCGGCCGCTTCGAGACCGAGACGCTCAGCACACAGAACAACCTCACGGCGTTGCGGGAGAAGCTGATCAAGATCGGCGCGAAGGTGACGCGGCACTCGAAGTACGTGACGTTTTGCCTGGCCGAGGTGGTCGTGACGCGCAACCTGTTTGCAGCGATTCTCGAACGGATCGCGCGATTGGCGATTCCGCCGCCGGTTCCTATGGGCGGAATGCCGGGCTAGTCACTGGACAACGACGAAAACAGGTCGGTCCCAGAGAGAAGGTCTGCGCGGCGCCCGGGTCGAAGGCTGCAGAACGGCCTTTTCGGACTCCAATCCAGTCGTCGAAACGAGGGGCTCGGGATCGAAACGGAGAAAACGATGAAAATTCGTTCCTCGCTCGACGCAGGGGGGGGACGCGATATTAAAATGGCGAGCGTTTCGAGCTGGGATCGGGTCCCAGGCTCGAGCCAAATGGGAAATGTCGGTTTAAGGAAGGGGATCAGATCAAGTAAAGGAAGAACGCCGTGAAGTGGACGAAGCTCTCCTGCCGCACATTCAAGGACAACCAGGCGCGGCTGCAGTTGTTCGCGTTGGCCTACAACCTGGGCAACTTGCTCCGGCGGCTGGTCCTGTCCAAACCGATGCGACACGGGTCGTTTACATCGCTGCGAGAGACGTTGATCAAGATCGGAGCAAATGTCACACGACACGCCAAATACGTGACGTTCCAGTCAGCCGTGGTGGCCGTGATGATTCTGTTTTCCTCTGCCACACGGGGACAAGAAACCCTCGAGACACCCACCTTTCCCGCGGAGCCGCCATCGAGCTGGTTGACCTATCACCTGGCTCACCCGGGAACGACAGCACCGGGGGATCCGAATGCGGGGTTTTACTGGAAGGGGCGTTACCACCTGCATTACATCTACGAAGCCAAGAGCGGCGCTTCGTGGGCCCATGTTTCCAGCACCGACATGGTTCACTGGAAATGGCATCCCACGACGCTGACTCCAGCCGCGATGGGCCACGAACTATTCAGCGGAACCGGTTTCATCACGAAAGAAGGACGGCCCGCGATCATCTATCACGGCGCAGGGTCGGGGCGCAATCAAATTGCGATTGCCGAGGACGACTTGTTGGAGCGATGGTCGAAGCCGGTGCCGGTTGATCCCAAGACGCGATCCGGCGAACTGCCCGCTATGCGACACTGGGATCCCGACTGCTGGCTTGACGGAGACACGTACTATGCAGTCTCCGGAGGCAAGGATCCGCACCTGATGAAGTCGGCGGATTTGCGGAACTGGGAGTATCTCGGCCGCCTGCTTCATGACCGGATGCCCGCACTCGATGTGCCTCGCGATGAGGATATCTCCTGCCCGAACATGTTCCGCATCGGGGACAAGTGGGTGCTGTTATGCCTGAGTCATTGGATTGGAAGCCGCTATTACGTGGGCCATTTTCAGGATAATAAGTTTCTTCCGGAATCGCATGGCCGGTTGAACTGGATGTGTGCGTTTAACCAGGGCCACGAAGATGCCGACGTGTTCGCCCCGGAAAGTTTGCAGACTCCTGATGGCCGGCGCGTCATGTGGGCCTGGTCACGGATGAAACAGCGACTCAAGGACGTGCCCGTCCAGAGCAGCATCCAATGCCTGCCACGCGAATTGAGCCTGACGGCGGATGGTCTGCTTCGCGTGAAGCCGCTTCGCGAACTGGAGCAGCTCCGTTACAACGCTCAATCCGCATCGAACCTGACGATCCCTGCCGACACCGTCCATCGACTCGAGCAGGTGGAAAGTGATGCGCTGGAGTTGAGGATCGTGTTTCAACTGGGCAGTAACACGAAGTTTCAGGTCCAAGTGTATTGCGATCGAGATGGCCGGAATGGTTTTCCGATCACGTTCGAGCCGGCGACGCAGATGCTGACTATGGGAGAAACAAAGATCCCATTCGCATGGCAGGCGACTGAAGATGTCGAGCTGCGTGTATTCCTCGACAAAAGCATCGTTGAGGTCTTTGCCAACGACCGATTGGCGGCGTTGGCGCCGCATCGTTATCCGCCGGGCGATCTCGGTGTCAGCTTGTGGAGCGAAGGCGGCTCGGTCCGCGCGAAGAAAGTCGAAAGCTGGCAGTTGCGATCGATCTATTCCGGCGTGAACAGTTTCGTGCCGACGAAAAACTCAACTCGCCCGTGAACGCTCCGTTGAATTTTCCGGTGGAAGCCCATCGACACCCGGGACGAAGATAAGACTAATCGAAGAAGGCCTCTTCCCGACATTGTGTAGATCGCCGTTGCATCTCATTCGAATGATGGCGGCTAGCAACGGATGAGGGCTGATCAACCTTTGGGAACTGGATAGGACGCGTTTAGCTGGACATGTTCCTCCAGCAACTCCGCGATCACCGCGTTCTTCTTCTCGATCTTGGACTCCAGTTGGGTGATTTTGTCCGCCTGAGCGTCCCGGCGCCGGCGTTCATTCTCGGAGTTCGCCGTGCGTTCCAACGCCGCCGCGCCGTTCTCGACCAGCTGACGTTGCCAATTGTAGAAATTCACCGGACTGATCCGATGTTTATCACAAAGCTGAGAAACCGGCACCTTCTCCAGCAAATGCTCGCGCAAAATCGCTGCCTTCTCTTCTGCCGTCAAAAACCGCCGCGGGCCCGTTGTACGGTAACCTTTCTGATACCGCTAAGCTCTAGCACACGATTCCTGACACCAGTCCAGCTGAGGCAAAACACACGCCGGAACGGCATATTCCAGCCTGGAGTCTGCGCGCGAACATTGCCGGCTCCTCGATGGCCCTCCCGCCGCCCACCTCCCGCCCACCCGCCGCTTCCCCCGATGGGGCCACTTGCAGGCCGACGGACCGGGTTGGTCCCGGTACGGTGGCAAGGCCAAATTTTACAGATACGATCCGATTTGAGAGCCCCCCCTCTGCGAGCGGATTTCGTCCTGCGGAACCCATTTCGGCGATGGCATCGCCGGTCGGCCGTCCGGTGCCGCAGGTTCTTTCGTTGAATCGACGCGAACCGCGACTCGGACTTGAATTTGGTTGAAAATTTGGCAGAATGTTCCATTTCCAGAATTCGGCAGAGTGCGCGACAGTACGAGCGCCCGCCGAGTAGCTGCGAAACGGCGGGTTGGGACCAAAACCACAAGACTTGGTTCCCCCAAATTACGCAAAAATGCCACGCATTGATTGTGCTTGACGTTGGACTATTGAATCGGCGCGTGCGGCGCGGCCAAGGTCGTTCCGAGCGATCCGGACAAAAACGATTTTAGAGGATATAGCCATGAGGGATTCGTTAACGGTTTCGGAGCGGTCCGAACTGGGAAAACTGCACGTACGACGTTTGAGGAATCAAGGGAAGGTGCCAGCGATTCTTTACGGACACGGTGAAGCCAATGTGAATCTGGCGGTCCCCAGTGAGCAAGTCGCGTTGGCGGTCCGCCACGGCAGCCGACTGGTCGACCTGAACGGTGCCGTCAATGAAACGGTCTTGGTCCGGCAAGTGCAGTGGGACGCGTTTGGCCTGCATGTTCTGCACTTGGATTTCAGCCGCATTTCCGCCGACGAGTCGGTGGACATTGTGTTGCCGATCGAGTTGAAAGGCGCGGCGATCGGCACGAAAGAGGGCGGCGTGATCGAACATATCAAGCACGAATTACGCATTCGCTGTCCCGCGCTGCGGATTCCCGAGAAATTGGAAGTCAACATATCCGCGCTGCACCTAGATCAGGCGGTGACTTCGGGACAGGTGACTTTGCCGGAAGGCGCGCAACTGTTGACCGATGCGGACGAGATCGTGGTCCACTGCATCAAGCCGATGGTGGAAGACGAATTGAGCACGGCGGCGGCGGAATCCGGGGAGCCGGAAGTCATCGGTCGGAAGAAGGAAGACGCGGAGGGTGAGGGCGGCGACGAAGAATAGACAAGTCGCGCGCGGAGCGTACGGTGAGAATCCTGCATGAACAAGTTGGTGGTCGGACTCGGAAATCCCGGCCGCAGGTACGCGGACACGCGACACAATGTCGGTTTCAGAGTGCTTGACGAGTTGGAGCGGCGCGCAATCCGCGGCGGAAGTGGAGGAATAACGGGCGAACGACGAACGCGATTTGAGGCGGAACAGCGCGACCTGGAAATCGATGGTTGCCGGGTTTTATTGGTCTGGCCGCAGACGTTTATGAACCTGAGCGGCGGCTCGGTTCAGGCCACACGCGATTTTTTCAAGCTGGCGAATACCGACGTTCTCGTGGTGTGCGATGACATGAGTTTGCCGCTGGGACGGATGCGGTTTCGCAGCGGTGGTTCCTCGGGAGGACAAAAGGGACTCGCAGATATTCTGATGCGGCTGGGGACAGAACAGATTCCCCGATTGCGATTGGGGATCGGGCCTTCCCAGCCGCAACAGGCCGTGGATTATGTTTTGGGACGATTTACCGCGGACGAACGCCCGCGGATGGAAAAAATGGTCAGCCGGGCCGCCGATGCGGTCGGCGATTGGGTGAAGTTCGGTATCGAAAAATGTATGAATCGCTACAATGGCACGGATGCCAGCACCGAGGATGGAACCGCCGATGGTCGGTAAGCGGATCCGAAACGGAAACAAGGGCAGCTGAATTTCGGCGGCCCAAAATGCATGGGAGAAAGAGTCTTGGCAAAAACTGTTTATGAATGCCTGTTCCTACTCGATTCCAATCGCTATGCGCGCGATCCGGGGGGAGTTTCTGGCGGATTGGTGGACTTGATCGAGAAATGCGGCGGGGAGATTCTGGCGAGCCGTTTGTGGTTCGAGCAGAAACTGGCGTACCCGGTCAACGGCCATCGCAAAGGCACCTACTGGCTGACGATTTTTCGGCTGGAAAGTACAGAACTGACAAATTTCAATCGCCAATGCCGCTTGAACGAAACGATTCTGCGGCAATTGGCTCTGAAAGTGGAACCACGGTTAGTGAACGTTTTGGTCGAGCATGCCCAAGGGGGCAGCAATCCTCGACCCCGGCCCGAACTGGAAGCGGTTGGATCGGCTCCCAGGCGCGAGTTGGATGTGCCCGAGATCGACGAGTAATCGGCAACGCGGCCCGACTGGTTTTCCCTCGACAACACTTGATTGACGCGGCCCGAACCGTTAGCATTCAGGGAACGTTTGTTCACTTATTCCAAAGGAGGGTACGATGGCCAGTTTTAATCGAGTGATCCTGGTGGGGAATCTCACGCGGGACGTGGAATTGAAGTACTTGCAGAGTGGAACGGCGGTGACCGAGGTAGGTTTGGCGGTCAATAGCCGCCGCAAGAACCAGGCTGGCGAGTGGGTCGAGGAGACTGTTTTTGTCGACGTGACTTTATGGGGACGCACGGCGGAAGTGGCCAGTGAATTCCTGGGAAAAGGCTCGTCAGTGTTGATTGAAGGTCGTTTAAAGCTTGACAGTTGGGAGAAAGATGGCCAGAAACACTCCCGATTGCGGGTCGTCGGCGAAACGATGCAGATGCTTGGCGCGCCGCGAGGTTCAAGTAACACGAGTCGTGCTTCGCGACCGCCAGAGCATTTTGATGAATCGGAGCATTCTCGTCCTGCCGAGGCGACTCGCGCACGTGGCGGCGAGAATGCGGCAAGCGGCCTGGAAACCGTGAAAATCGCGGAGTTACCAGAATCCGCCCCAGGATCGACAGGAGAAGACATCCCCTTTTAGTTGATGAGTCCGACGGCTGGATGGAAGGCATCCGGCGGTCCATTCCCGGTTCGTTCCTGCCTGCCGGGGGCAGGAAGCCGGCTCGACCGAAGTCCCTTTTTTTCCATCAATAATTTTCCCTGAAACTTTGTTGAATAGAAGTCGCACCATGTCGCATTCCAAAACCAGCAGACTCCGTCCATTTCGCCCATTACCGCGAGGCAAGACGCGAGGCGTCCAGCTCCTTTTGATCCAGACGGTCGATCACCTTGGCAAGCAAGGGGACGTCGTCGAAGTACGAGCGGGATACGCGAGAAACTATCTTTTGCCCCAGGGGCTGGCCACGATCGCTACCGATCACCACCGGCGGATGGTGGAGAAGCACCGGGCAAAACTGCTGGAAATCGAGAAGCAGCGTCTTTCCAGCCTGCGCGCCCTGGCCGATGTGATCGGCAAGCAAAGTGTGACAATCGAGGCGAATGCGAACGATGAAGGGCATCTGTACGGCAGTGTCGGGGCGTCCGAGATCATCGCCGCGCTGAAGCAGGCGAATATCACGTTGACTACCGATCAAGTGCGACTCGAAGGGCCACTCAAGGAACTGGGCCTGTACACGGTCAAGATTCATTTGCATGCGGACATTGAGGCGGAATTGAAAGTCTGGGTGGTGCCGACCGTCACGGAGGAGGCAGCCGCTAAGCCGGCAGGCGAGTCGCGAGACGCAAGTGGAAAAGAGGCGGGCGGCAAGGATGGCGCAAAGAGTGGCAGGAAATAGCCCATCCGGGCCGATCCGGCTTTGTTGCGAGCCGTGGTCGACGTCATAGAATCCGTTGCGGTGGCCGCTGAAATCAACTACAGGGAGGGTCGTGATGTCCACCACGCGCCGTGCCGATTTCCCCCGGCGCCCCGAGCCTTCCGGCATATCCGACCTGATCGAACGGCAGCTACCGTACGATCGGGACGCGGAGCAGGCGGTGCTTGGGAGTATCCTCCTGATGCCCGATGTCATCGACGAAGTGGCGTTGACGCTGCGCGCTGACGACTTTTTTGACGACGCCCACCGCAAGCTGTTTGGTCATATGGTCGATATGCACGACGCTAATGTGCGCATCGATATTACTTTGCTTGCCGATCGACTGCGGACGACCGGCGATCTGGACCTGATTGGTGGGGCCGCCTATCTCGCACGATTGTTCAACGCGGTCCCGAATTCGGCTCACTCTCTGTTCTACGCGCGCATCGTTCGCGAAAAATCGACCTTTCGTTCGCTGATCGAAGCCAGCACGGAAATCCTCCGAGATGCCTACGGGCAAGCTCAGGAAGCCAAGCACCTTCTCGGCCAGGCGGAGCAGCGGATTTTCGGAATCCTTGACAGCCGCGGTTCCAGCAGCATCCAGTCGATTCGCGATGTGCTGCACGATGCCATGGATCGCATGGATGCGCGGATGAAAGGCGAACATACCTCCGGAGGCGTCGATACCGGTTTCGCCGATATGGATGGGCTGATGGGCGGTCTGCATAATTCGGAGCTCATCATCCTTGCCGCGCGTCCTAGCATGGGCAAGACCGCTTTTGCGATGAATATCGCCGAGTATGTCGCGACGGAGTTGCGCAGCCCGACGCTGTTTGTGAGCCTGGAAATGGCGGCGTCGGAATTAGCCGATCGGTTGCTCTGCAGCAACGCGCGCGTCAACAGCCACCGTCTGCGCAATGGCACGCTGTCGGCCGAAGATCGAAAAAAACTGCTGCAGTCGGCCGGCAAGATGTCGGAGGCCCCGCTGTTCGTCGACGATGCGCCGGGGCGCACCGTAACCGAAATCGCCGCCGCCGCACGGCGGATTCGTCGCCGAGAAAACGGACTGGGGCTGATCGTGATCGACTACCTGCAGCTGATCGAGCCCGACAATCCGCGCGACCCGCGCCAGGAGCAAGTCGCACGCATCGCGCGACGGCTGAAGGGGCTCGCGCGCGAACTGCGCGTGCCCGTGCTGTGCCTGGCGCAACTCAACCGGCAGGCCGAGGACTCCAAAGACCACGTCCCACGCCTCAGCCATCTCCGCGAATCGGGCGCAATCGAACAGGATGCCGACGTGGTGATGTTTGTGCATCGCGAGGAATACTACCGGCGTGGCGACGATCGCGACGAGGTCGCCGGCCTCGCGGAAATCCATATCGCCAAACAACGCAACGGACCGGTCGGGCAGGTCGACCTCGTGTGGCACAAGGAATTCACGCGATTCGACAACAAAACCGTATCGCGCAATTCCGACTTTGATCAATTCAACGATCCGCTGGCGGGAGCCTCGGCTGACCAATTCATGTAACCGGCAATGAAATCAGTTTCAAGCAAGGAGGCTTGGAATGTCCCTCTTCTGGACAACCGTCTTCAATTCGGCCTGCCGTTCAACGCACCATAAACTGGCGATCGACGCGTTGCTCCATCTCCAGCATCCCAGTCACGAACTGTGGCGCAATCTGCTGCTGCACAACTACGAAGCCTACCTGCTGGGCTCGAAAGCCCCCGACGACCAATTCAAGGACTTCAAGAATCACGTCCTACATGTGCGTGAGAATTTCTGGGGCGGAGCCGTCACCGCGGCACGCTCCTGGTTCGAACGTACCGTGATGGCGCTTCGATCCGGCCAATGGTCGGACGCCGCATTCGCCGCTGGAGTCACCAGCCACTACTTCACCGATCCGCACATGCCGCTGCATACAGGACAGTCGGAGGAAGAGGGAAGCGTGCATCGACCGGCCGAATGGAGCGTGACCTGCTGCTACGATCAACTGCGGGCCATGATTGTCGCGGCAAACGGTTATCCTCAAATCCAGACGCCCCCGGCAAGCGATTGGCTGGAACAATTGATGCGCATCGGCGCGACGCGCGCGAACGCCCACTACGAAGCGATCCTCGATCACTACAGCCTCGAAAAGGGCGTTCGAGATCCGCAGGCGGGTCTGGATTCCGACCTGCGCAGCCGTTTCGCCGAGTGCATCGGACTGGCAACGATCGGGTTTGCCCGCGTGCTGGACCGCGCGTTTGCGAATTCCGCCGTCGCGCCCCCGGCCGTCGACCTGACCGTCGATTCGATCTGGGCGCTCGCCAAGACGCCCGCCAGATACTTTATGCGGATGAGCGAATCAGAACGCGATCGCGGCTTGGTCCGCAGGATTCATCAGGAATGGAAAACGCGGGGCAAAGTTGTCGAGAACCTGCCCCCCGACGAGAAATTCGTGCGCGAATTGCATGCTCGACAGGTTCTGAAAGTCCCCCTGGCGCAACTTGACGCCAAGAAGGCCCGCAGCGTCGGCACGCTCCACGGCCTTCTCGGGACCGTCACCAGATCGGGCGGATCCGTCGACTCCTCCAGCCGGTCAAAAATCCCGCTTCGGAAGAACCGCCGTTCGCCATCGGTGCCGCCGGTCATGCGCTCCACGCCGGCGGTCGAATCGGTCAGCATCCGTTCCGATTCCGGGGTTCCGTCGATAACTCCGCCGGCCCCTTCACCACCATCACCAGGAATCGCCCACCGAAAGCCCGAACGCGCTCCGGACAACGCCGCAAGAATTTCGCCACCTCGAATTGAGGACGACAAACCGCACGAACAACCGTTGGCGGACGACGTGCGAACGCGATCCGATGGCCGAAAACGTTTCTGGGAGCGATTGCGCAACGCCCCGCGACCTTCCTGGCCGCCATGGCTGCGGCTCCCCTGGCGCGGCCGCGACGATTCGAAGCCCACTCCCGATGATCGCCAGCAGAACGAGCAGCAGGGCGAGGAACCTTACGAGCGCAAGGAAGGGGCGAGCCGCGCAGCAGCCGATGATGACCTCGTCGAACAACAACCAGCAACCGACACCCGGCGCGGACACGATGCCGGTCGGCCAACTCGATTCCATCTTGACCTCGACAGCCCGATCGTCGACGCGCCTTCGATCGGTCCCCGTATGGCGCGGCGATTTGCGGCGATCGGCGTCGAAACGGTCAGTGATTTTCTGGAACTGAGGGCCGAAGAGGCCGCTGCACGGTTAGGGGTAAAGTCTTTTGATGCCACCACGCTACGCGCCTGGCAGAACCAGGCCGAATTGGTCTGCCGTATTCCTGAACTTCGCGGTCATGACGCTCAACTACTGGTCGAAGCCGGTGTGACACATCCCGAAGAGATCGAGAGCATGACCCCTTCCGAACTGCTGGAGCAACTCGCAGCCGTACTGGAGACTCCGGCGGCAGCCCGCATCTTGCGCGGAGCCGCGAAACCGGACCTCAATGAGATCCAACAATGGATCGCCTGCGCGCGGCAGGCACGCGGCTTGCGCGCCGCATGAAACGTGGGATCGTACTCTGAGCCACCAAAGAAAAAAACAAAGACGCCCAAGCGTTTGACGAGTAGGGCGAGCACCGGTTCCGGACTTGAAAACTAAGATTCCGATTGCACTGGCCGTCGATAATGTCGCAGAAATTGTCCCACGATCTTCTCGAATCGCTTGGACGCGGAGGCGGACCGAAACTTACCTCCAACGTTTCCGGTTCCACGTCGATCTCCCGGGCAGCGGCTGGGATGGACGTGAGATTCCGGTTCGGCGGTGTCGGCGGTCGGCCTGTCGTTGGCCCGCGACAGGGGCAGCGTTACTTTGCCCCTTTGCCTGCCTTCATCTCCTGCACTTCCTTGCGAAGCTGTCGAACTTCCTCGAGCAATTCCGCAAGCGAGCCATCGCCCGCGGTCGTCGAGCGGTTGGATTCGGATCTTTCGATGCGCACCCTGCTCCCCGGCCTGGCAGGTACCGCGGGTACAGCAGGTACCGCTGCCTCAGGCACCCGCAACCATCGGCCCATTGGTGCCCCCGGGGCGAACGCGTGCAACCGCAGTTCGCCCGGTGCGTGCAGCATTCCTTCCACGTGGGGGCGAAGATCGGCTGGCAGTTCCTCAAACTTTCCTTCGCTGACTACCCACGTCTTGCCGTCACGCGTCACCGTGATCTTCGCTGGCTGTTCGCCTTCTTTGTTGATCTGAATAGAGACATCGCGGGGTAGTCCGCTGTCGGCCCCACGAGTCGCCAAACGCCGTTCGATTTCCCCGCCCACGATTCCAGGGCGGAAGAACAACATGTCAATCGGCTTTCCGTCGGCACCGCTGCTTTTCAACGCCTCCATCGCTTTTTGCATATACTGTTGGTAGAGTTCCATCGCCTTCTTTTGTTCGGCTTCGGGCAACCCCGCAATCCCCTCGAAGCGGGATGCTTGCGCCATCGGTGCTCCGCGCTTCGCCGGAGTTACCTTGATCACCATTTCTTTGCCGCCCCGGACCACCGTCACCGCCAATGCGGATTCTTTGGCGGCGTCGACCGCTTTGACGAGATCGCCGGCCTCTTTCACCGAGGAGTCTCCCGCCTTGACGACGATGTCGTAAACCTTCAAGCCGGCTTTCTCGGCCGGGGAATCGGGATAGACGGCGTTCACCGCCAGACCTTGATCGACGCTCAATTGGTTCTTGAGCAGATCGTTCAGAGGCTCGAGCGACACGCCGATCCAGAATTCGGACGGAGCGGCGGCAACGTCGAGATTGGCGAACGCAAGGACCTTTCCTTCCGGACTGTCCTCGGTGACCAATTGAAGCACGATTTCTTTGGCCTCGAGATTTACTGGTGGAGTCTCCTGGCCCGGCGATTGGTTGGCGCTGAGCGCCAGCGTCGCGCCGGCCAAACCGGTCAGGACCCATTTTGAGAACTGCTTGCACATGGTAACGACACCTTTCTCTTGACTGAAATGGAATTTAGGTACAGCCTAGTACGGCCTGGAACCAACGGGGACGACTTGATATCCATCCACAGGGACCACTGCCTGCCGACCGTCCTCCAATTCCACAGGTATGTAACGCTGGTACCTCTGAACCCGGAAACCTCGACTTTGCAGCAGATCCAGCATCGGGCGAGGAAGACTCTCTTCGTCGGATGCCAGAAACTCCGTGCCAACTCGGTTGACGTCATAAAGCGGAATATCGATGGGCCGCGATTGCCCCTGGCCGTCACTGACCATTAATTGCAAATTGGTGACCGGCACGATCTCACTCGCGGGCGACTTGCCTGCGTTTGGCCCATTCGCGTTCGGCAACTCCGTGCGTCGTACCATGTGCGTTCCCTCGACACCGGGCATGTTCATTTCAGACTCGGATAATTCCCGGTGTGCCAGAACGCCGAGGCCGAACGTCAGCATCAGGCTGGCGGCAATCGCCAGATGATTCGCCCACCGCCAAGGGTTCACGACCGATGGGGCCTTTGTGCTGACCGGTCTTTCGAAGGAATTCGCGGAGGGTATCGCCGGCATCTCGCGCGACCAGGCCTGGACTTCCAGGAAGGCCATTGCACATCGTCGCCAGCCGTCGGGGACTTCTTCCAGCGCCGCCAGCAGGTCCCGATATTCCGAAGAGGAAAGCTCTCCGTCCACCAGCCGATCCAGTTTTGCGTCGTCGTCGGATACGATGCGGTCGAATTTGTTCATTGTCGAGCCTCAAGCACCTGCATGTTGAACAACTCCTGACGCAGCTTCGCCCGCGCACGATGCAGTCGCGTTTCCACCGCGCTGTGGCTCACGCCCAGCCTGGCGGCGATTTCGTGGTAGCTCCAACCTTCCGAATACTTCAACAGAAGAATCTCCGCGTCACGGGGCGGTAATTGCGCCATTGTCTTGCGTATCAACTGCTGTCGTTCGGTCGCCAGCAACCAGTCCAGCGGCTCCGGAACGGTACGATCCGTCTCGTCGGTCTGCACCACATCGCTGTACCGCTGCCGCAGTTTCTTGCGCCGCCCGCAGCCTCGGCGATACAACATCGACTGCCGCACCGCAAGCCGGTAGAGCCAGGGGGCGACCTTGGCGGGATCGGTCAACGGTGCGGCCTGTTTGACGGCGGCCAGGGATACTTCCTGCATGACGTCGTCCACCGCCTCACGCTCCCCCAGGCGCGCAAAAACAATGGTCCGCAGCCAGCGGTCATGGTCCGTCAGGATTTTTGACCAGTCCATTCGGGTTACGACCACTGTCAGGTGCGACTTTCCGGGGCTACTTTTCGAGGCGATTCCAGCGATTGATGACGCCATCTTAATAGTTGCCGGCCGGCCGCGGTTCTTGCGGCAAAGTTTTGGGAAGAACGGGGGAACGGGGGGAACGTAGTTCTCAGTCCCGAAGCGCGCCTTTGCGCAATAGGTCCACGATCCGATCGACGTCGTAGACACAGCCTCCCCACGTCCCACCGCCGGCGGCCTGCAAGGCGGCCCATAAACGCGTGTCGTCAGGCAATTGGGGATCGGGCTTCAAGTCGCCGCGGAGGGGACGGTTCGCCAGAATGGCAGTACCGGCCGCGGCGCTTAGGTTTTCATTGTTCTCCCCGACCAGATTGACGCTGCCGATCAGCCGATTCCGGTCGACCACAATTTCGATCCAGTCTCCATCGCGTACTTTTCCGATCGGGCCTCCTGCGAGTGCTTCGGGGCCAACATGACCGATACAGGCTCCGGTGCTGACGCCGGAGAAGCGCGCGTCGGTTACGACCGCTACCTCACGTCCCCAAGGGAGAAATTTTAAAGCGGACGTGATCTGGTAAGTCTCCTCCATGCCGGTGCCGAGCGGTCCGCGGGCGATCAGTACCAGGATGTCGCCCGGCTGCAGCGGTCGTTCCCCCTGGCCTTTGATCGCGGCGATCGCGTCGCGTTCGCGCGTAAAGACGCGCGCCGGTCCCGTCTTTCGATAGACGCCGTCGGCGTCGACGACGCGAGCATCGATCGCAGTCGCCTTGATCACGGACCCCTCCGGGCAGAGGTTGCCGACCGGAAAACAGACGGTGCTCGTCAGCCCGCGCTGTCGCGCCAGTTCGGGTGGAATGATGACGTCGTCGGCACGAACTCCATCGGCGGTGAACAGCCGTTCGCGGACCTGCCGCCGGCGATCGGATTGCTCCCACCACTCCAGGACGTCTCCGAGCGACTTGCCGGTGACGGTGAGCGCGTCCAAGTCGAGCAGTTTCCTTGCGCGCAGGTGCAGCATGATCTCAGGGACTCCTCCCGCGAGGAAGACCCGGACGGTCGGGTGATTGGTGGGACCGTTGGGCAGCACGTCGACGAAGCGCGGAACACTGCGGTTGACTTCGTTCCATTCGGCGACACTCGGACGCTGCAGGCCGGCTGCGTGCGCAATCGCGGGGATGTGCAGCAGCAAGTTCGTCGATCCGCCGCAGGCGGCGTGGACGACCATGGCGTTACGAATGGATGCCGGAGTAATAATCTGTCGCATTGTCCGGCCTGACATGGCCAGATCCCAGAGAACGCGCGCGCTGCGCGTGGCCAATTCCCGCCAGACCGGTTGGCCGCTCGGCGCGAGTGCCGAATGGGGAAGGGCCATTCCGAGAGCTTCCGCCACGACCTGGGAGGTGGCCGCGGTTCCTAGAAACTGACAGCCTCCGCCGGGTGATGCGCAGGCTGCGCACCCGGCCGCTGCCGCTTCCTCCAGGCTGATCTGTCCGTGGGCGTAGCGCGCGCCGATCGTCTGTACTTTGCCGGCATCCTCGCCCTGCGTCGGCGGCAGCGTCACGCCTCCCGGCACCAGGACGCACGGCAGATCGTGCATCGCGGCCAGTGCCATCATCATTGCGGGCAGTCCCTTGTCACAAGTTGCGACGCCGACAACGCCACGTCGGGTCGGCAGCGATCGGATCAGGCGGCGCAGCACCATCGCCGCGTCATTCCGATAGGGCAGGCTATCGAACATTCCGGTCGTGCCCTGGGTTCGTCCGTCGCATGGATCGGAGCAATAGGCGGCGAACGGCACACCGCCCAGCGACTTCAGTTCCCTGGCTGCCGCCTGCACCAGCAATCCAACTTCCCAGTGGCCGGTGTGGTATCCCAGGGCCACGGGGGTACCGTCGGCGCCGCGTAGTCCTCCCTGAGTCGAGAGCAGCAGGAACTGGGGGCCCAACAGGTCCTGCGGTCGCCAACCCATTCCGACATTCTGCGTCCAGCCGAACAGATCGCCGCTCGACCAGTTCCGCAGCATTTCGTCGGTCAGCGGCAGCGCGCCTTGCGGCCCCGCGGCATGCGTCTGGATTTCTCCGAGCAGCGAACTGTCCATCTCCAGTAATTCCGCCAATGCGGTTGTCATGAGCGATCCTTTTTTCCGGCCAATCGGTCCTGGGCGATCTCCACGAAACGCTCCATTTCCTGATTTCCCTTATAGAGTTTCACGATACTGCTCCAGATTTTTCGCGCCTCGAGCGTGCTTCCCTGTTCCATCAGTTCGTCGGCGGTCTGCAGCCGGGACTGCAGGAAGGCGCTCCGATCGATCGTGGATTCGTCGGATTCGATTCGAGCAATCTGGCGCCGCGCAAGATTGAAGTAGACGCGGGCGTCGGAATCGCCTTCCATCAAATCGACGATCCCCTGGTACTTTTCCAGAGCGGTGATACGGTCGCCAAACTGTTCGCAATTCCAGGCGTCGATATAGAGTCGCTCCACTTCGGTCTGGGGCTCTCGTCCGAACTTGATCTTGAGACGCAAGCGGTTTTCCGCGAGGTCCATATCGATCTTGTCGATCTGCTGCCTGGCCGCCGCCGCGTGGTGGCTGTCGGGGTATCTTTCCAGCAACGGCAGCAGGTAATCGGTTTTTGCGCGCTGCCCGCTGTCGCGATCCTCGCTGGCGAGCAACTGCGCTGCGCGGTCCATCATTTGGTCGGCGTTGAGCGGTCGCGCCGCGAAGTAGATTCCAACGGAGCCAACGCAAAGGACGACCGCGAGGCAGGTCGCGAGAAACCAGGCCCGTTCCAGCAGCGGCGGCTTCTTTTCCTCTTCCAGATCACGTTCCTCGGCGACGTGGCCGAGCAGCCGCTGGGCGTCGGAGCGTTGCGCTTGCAGCCGTACGGCACTTATGCCACGGGTCATCTGTTCTGTCACGCTGATCCCTTCAGCGACTCGCCTTTCCGTCTCCTCCAGCGCCATCACCAGGGCGGCCGCGGAATGCGTGCGCGTCAGCGGATTCTTCTGCAACAGCTGCGCGATAACCGCATCGAGCCAGATGGGGCAGTCAAAAACCAGGGTGGCGACGCGGGGCGGATTCTGTTGCCGATGTGCCTCCAGCAATTCCTCAACCGATCGCCCCGGGCAGGGCAAATGGGAGGTGAGCATCCGGAACATCAGGACCCCCAGGGCATAAAGGTCGACTTTGGGGGTGGCGAGCGTGGAGCCTGGACTGAACTCGGGCGCTAGCCCGCTTGCCGATTCGGCGGTGCGCGGTTTGCGCGTCACAAAGGTGCTTCCCAGATGCCGTTGAATGCGGAAGTCGAGGATCCGCGGCAAGCCGTGTTCATCGATCATGATCTTTTCCGGAATCAACAGCTCGTGGAAAATCCCCTGCTCGTGGGCGACGACCAGCGCCGAGGCGATCTCCTTGGCGTACGTCACCGCGGTCTGCCACGGCAGACTGCCTTGCCGGAGCGATTCGGCGAGCGATTCGCCGGTGACGATTTCTGACGCCAGATAGGCGAACTGGTCAACGATCCCGCCGCCGAAGCTGCGGGCAATCCGAGGATGGCGTAACCGGTTCAACCGCTCGCATTCGTCGATATATTCGGCGGCCGCCGCGGGGTTGACGCCCAAGGCCAGCGGAAACACCTTGAGTGCCACCGTTTTACGCTTCGCGACATGCACCGCGCGGAAAGTCGATTCCGCTCCCGGCAATCGCTCTTCCAGGGCAAACGGTCCGATTCGCGATGGGTCCACCGAAATCCCCCCTCGAAACTGCCCTTCGGTCGGCCCACATTGGCCGGACCGGCGAGTCTCGTTGATGGAAACATCTTTGCTCGTTATACTTTGCGGTTCGTCGAATAGCCAGGAGCCCCCCAATGACGATTGATAAGAGCTTGAAGGTGCGTCGCGGACTCGTCCGCGTGCGCAGTGTCATGACCCGTGCCGAACGTTTGGCGAACCTGAAGCAGGCCGATCGCTGGAAAGAAGGCGACAGCGTTTTGGGGCTACCCAAGGTGCGCGTGGCCAAAGTGGCGATGAAAAAGAAAAAGGTCAAGAAGGAAGAAGCCGCCGAGGGCGCCGCTGCCGCTGCCGCTCCCGCCGATGCCGCAAAAAAGGCTGCCGCCCCCGCCAAGCCAAAGAAATAACGCGACCCAACTCGCCCTGGAACGTCGCTCGACCCTGCCGGATTTTTCCCCGGCAGCAAGGAATGACCTGTCATGCGCTGCAAGTTGTCGTATGGCCGGAGCGTACTGGAAGTCGAGTTGCCCACGGAACGCGTGGTCAAGTCCTTGGCCTACCAACCGGCAGCGCCATTGGTCGAACCTCGCGAGACGCTCGAGCAACTGCTGGGATCGCCCCTGGGAACTCCTCCGCTGGCGGAGTTGGCTCGCGGGAAGCGCAATGCCTGCATTTTGATCTGCGACATCACGCGACCTGTTCCCAACGAATTAATCCTGCGGCCGATCCTGCGCACATTGGAACGAGCCGGGGTTCCGCGTGAGCAGATTCTGATATTGATCGCCACGGGACTGCATCGTCCGAATCTCGGTGATGAGGTGGTGGAACTGGTCGGCAAGGAGATCGCAGCCAACTATCGGATCGAAAACCATGATGGGCTGGACCTTGGATCGCACACCTACCTGGGCGACAGCCCCCGTGGAGTTCCGATCTGGATCGATTCCCGCTACGTCCAAGCTGAGCTGAAAATTACGACCGGGCTGATCGAGCCTCACTTGATGGCCGGATATTCCGGAGGGCGTAAAGTGATCTGCCCGGGTGTCGCGGCGCTGGAAACCGTGAAGGTCTGGCATGGACCCAGGTTCCTGGAACACCCTCTGGCCGATTGTGGGATTATCGAAGGGAATCCGGTTCACGAGGAGAACAGCTGGATCGCCAGCCACGCGGGCTGCGACTTCATCGTCAACGTCGTTATGGACGCCGAGCGCCGGCCGTTGGCCTTTTTTGCGGGAGATATGCACCGCGCATTCCTCCAGGGCGTGGAGTTTGTTCGAGGCATCGTGCGTGACACCGTTCCCGAGCCCGTCGACATCGTGGTCACAAGTTCCGCGGGTTATCCACTCGACACGACTTTTTACCAATCGGTGAAAGGGATGACCGGTGCGCTGCCGATCGTCAAGCAGGGGGGAACGATCGTAATTGCCGCGAGCCTTACCGAGGGGATCGGCAGCGCGCCGTTCCAGCAACTGTTCCAGGAGCACGCCGACCTCGAGACGTTCATGCAACGGATCCTGGGCCGCGATTATTTTGTCATGGACCAGTGGCAGCTCGAAGAACTGGCCAAAGTACGGCGCAAAGCCCGCGTCAAGATGGTGAGCGACGGACTGTCGGCCAGCATGCTCGACCGACTTTTCGTGGAAAGTGCCGCCAGCGTTGAACTCGCCGTTGCCGAATCGCTTGCCGACTACGGATCGCAGGCGACGATCGCCGTGATCCCCAAGGGGCCTTACGTCCTGGCCCAGGTCGGATGACGCTGTTTCGCGAGTGATTCGCGGCAAGCAGGTCGGCGGAGCCTTCCCGAGTCTACGGGGGTGAAGTATTATTCGATGAGGGACGCGTAACGGTCGCAATTCACGGCCAGCGTGCAGCGGCCCAGATGGTCCCAAACACAGGCAGACTGTAGCCCACCTATGAGCAAGCTCGCGCCGGCGATCGGCATTGATCTGGGGACCACGTTTTCCGTGATTGCGCGATTGGACGACTTGGGGCGGCCGGAGACGATTACCAACGCCGAAGGGGACAAGATTACCCCCAGCGTCGTCTTGTTCGAGGGCACAAATATTGTCGTCGGCAAGGAAGCCGTCAAAGCGATCGCCACCGATGCCGGATCCGTCGCCGAGTGCGCTAAACGGCAGTTGGGGCAGCGCGTATTCGACAAGTTGCTGGGGGGGCGTCATTATCCCCCCGAGGCGCTGCAGGCGATGGTGCTTAACAAGCTGCGACAGGATGCCTCGCAGCGGATCGGCGAAATCCGGCAGGCCATCATTACGGTCCCGGCCTATTTTGACGAAATTCGCCGCAAGGCGACCCAGGATGCCGGTTACATGGCCGGGCTGGAAGTCATGAACATTATCAATGAGCCCACGGCGGCGGCGGTCGCGTTCGGCTTCAAGGAAGGATTCCTCAATCCGGATGGTCAGGGCGCCGAACGGTGTAATATCCTGGTTTACGACCTGGGGGGAGGCACGTTCGACGTCACGGTCATGGAATTGAACGGCAAGGAGTTCAACACCCTGGCGACAGATGGCGACGTGCAGCTTGGCGGCCGTGATTGGGACCAGAGACTCGTCGATCTGGTCGCGGAGGAGTTCATCCGTCGGCATCGCATCGACCCGCGCGAGGACGCAAATACGGAAGGCCGATTGTGGCGGGAATGCGAGGACGCCAAGAGAACGCTCTCGGCTCGCATGAAGACGTCCATTGCCTGCGACTACCGGGGACAAGCGATACGCCTGGAGGTGACCCGCGACAAGTTCCACGAAATCACGCAGGATCTCCTCGATCGCACTGCGTTCACGACCCGGCAGACTCTGCAGGCGGCTGGACTGGACTGGAAAGATGTCGGCCGAGTGCTGCTCGTCGGCGGTTCAACACGAATGCCCGCGGTCGTCGAGATGCTGAGGAGTCTCAGCGGCAAAGAACCGGATACATCCGTCTCCCCCGATGAAGCGGTCGCCCACGGGGCGGCGCTTCACGCGGGCCTGCTGCTCGCGCGCAGCAATGGACCCCCGCCCCGATTCAATATCCGCAACGTCAACTCGCACAGCCTGGGTGTCGTGGCGGTCGATCCGCAAACAAACCGGCGGCGCACAGCGATCATGATCCCGCGCAATACGCCGCTGCCGGTCAAATACAAACGGTCGTTCAAGACCATCAAGCCCAATCAACGCTCCATCCTGGTCAACATCGTCGAGGGGGAGAGTCCTTCGCCGGATGATTGTGCCCAGATTGGAAAATGCTCGGTCAAGCCCTTGCCGGCGAGACTGCCGGCGGATACGCCGATCGACGTCTACTTTCGCTACGAGGAAAACGGGCGACTGACAGTGACGGTCAATGTCGCCGACAAGAAAATTCGTCATGAAATCGAGCGGGACAATTCGCTCAGCCAGGACCAACTCGACAGTTGGCGCCGCTTCATCGTCAAGCCGGTCGGCTAGTTGTATAGCCCCACTTTGCGGCGAATTCTCATCGGCTTCCGCCGTGGGAGCCACAACGAAAGCAAGGATAGATGTTGCGGCCGACGTGTGGGACGCGTTGCTCCGCTCCAAACTATGAGGGCCGCCCCGTTGGGGCTTTCGGTTTTTTCTCGATACGGTCCCCGGGGCTTCGCCGGAGTACCGGCTCCGTCCCGGGCTTAACTAGGGCCGCCGCTTCGCGGCTAAGAGTGCTGTTGCAAGCGGCGAAGCTATGTCGCGCGGTTCAAATCCAGCCCCTTGGTAATATTCCCAACGGGATCCACCAAGACAGCCAAACGTTATTCTGGAGAATGATGGCGGAACGGTGAGTCGCAAGCGTCAGTCATTCCTTGGTGGTTTCCTCAGCGCGTTTCCATACCTTTCCGCGAAGTTGTGAACCCAAGACAGTGCGCGCCGGCCAATGCCGACTGTCACGGGAGAGGATTGGATTGTCGCCCAACAGGAAGTACTCGTCGTCCGCCAACGGCACGGCGGAGTTCCAGGACGGATCGTCGACGCCGGTTCCCCGGTAGTAAATATCGCGCCAGATCCGGATACGTTCCAGGCGCATCCAGGCGGGATCCAGGGAAGAACGGCGATACGGGCAAGCCCCGAATTGGATGCTGCCGCGAGGAGCAGGCGTATTGTTCGCGAGTTCTTTGGGGATCTCCGAATGGACCAATTGCTCGCCGTCGATATGCAGCCAGATTTGCCGGTCGCAAAGTGTGAAATCGACGTTCACCCAGGCGTCCGATCGGAACGCGGAGGTCTTGAATTTTTCAATCAAGCGTTCCTGCAGGAAAACCTCGCCGCCGACGTCGTCGACGCGCAGCCGGACTTCGATCCAGTCGGCGCCCCACGGCAGCCGCATCGCCAGCAAGGCACCATCGGCGGTGATCAGTTCCAAGCTCACTGCCAGATCATGGACCGGCCGCAGATGGTGCGAGGATGCGGAATTATAGGGATCGTTGTCGAGAATCGGCCCGGTTTCGAAACGTGGATGGGGACCATCGACGCAGTTCCAATGCTGGTACTCGATCCAATCGAGCCGGTCAGGGTGCGTAGATTCGCTGTTTCCGATTTCGCGCTGCCATCGCAGTCCCTTCGCGGTCAGCCGCCAGGGCTCCGAACCTGCGTCGGGCTTCCATCGTGGAGGAGGCGACTGCTCCAGGGAGGGGCGATGCAGGTCGTCATAGACCAGGACTGCCAGCTCACAAAACTGCTGGTAGTTCTTCCGCCAGAGCTCATCGTTGACGTACAGTTCTCCGTCGCGAATCGCGATCCGCTCGCCGGGCAAGCCAACGACGCGCTTGATCACCGCCGCGCTGCCTTCTTCAGCAACGACCGCCGCCAGCACATCGCCACGCTGAATTGCGCCGCGAGTAACCGGCCAGTGGTCAACCATTACCCGCTGCCCTTGACGCAGAATTGCCCCATCGTCGAGGCAATTGACGAAGCCGCAATTCGGGCAGACGATGCGGCCGCGGCGGGCGGTCGAGGCATCCACGCGAAAGCGGAAGCGACAATCCCGGCAAGCCAGACTGAAGTGTTCGCCGGGGTAGGCTTCCGCCATCGAGCCGCCGCTGACCCGTAGAGTACTGAACAGCCCGCGGAAAAATGACAAGCGGACGACGACCAGAATGGCGGCCACGAACAGCATCCATTGGAACGCCCGTCGCCGCTTCACGCGTCATCCCTTCTCCTGGCCAGCGCTTAGCGCGGCCCCTTGGTTCCTGGAGCGGTGCCGCTTTTGGTCGTCGTCGACGGCCGGCCGCCGGTCGGGGCCGGCTTCGAAGCGACCTCCGTGTTGAGCGCCTTGACCACAAAGGGGGTCATATCCATCTCTTTGTCGCTGTAGATAACGAGTCGACCGATGCCCGCCTGGACGGCAACGGGATTGCGCTCATCAATCTCCTGGCTGTCGAATCTCAACACCAGTCGGCACTGAGCATTATTGGCGATGCGCGTCACTTCCTGCACCACTTCCTGATAGGTTTCATAGTGGATGCGGGCATCCTCTTCGCGCAGTTCCTTCTGCTTGATCATCTTGGTGACGTTATTGTCGGATTTTTCACGGGCGATCTCCTCTTCCAGCCGCTTGAAGTCCGGGGTGCCCAGGGCGAAATCCTTGATCCGCTCGATCTTCTTGTTGATCGCAGCGTCTTTCTCGGTCAGTTCCTTCTGGGCCGCCTGCGTTTTCTTGCCCAGCGCCTCGATCCGTTGTTTGTAACGTTCGTGTTTGGAAAAAATATAAGCGATGTCGACCAGCCCCACCGCCGATGCGTCATCGGAACCGGCATAGAGTGCAACCGGCCCTCCCAGAGATGACAGGATTACGCTGGCAAGAACGATGAAACGAGAAACCGGCATACCATGGCCCTCCTTGGCAACAAAAAACTGCGTTCCGACGTGCCACAACGGCTTGCGGTGCTTGTATCACGTGGCACAAGGCGTGCCAACAGGAAAATCCGCAAGCAATTTCCTGGAACGGGCATTCGCGGTTGCGGAAATCCCGCGGAAAAAGCCGTCTACTTTCCGCCTCCCCGACCCGCTGCCACGGTCGAACGGCCTCGATCGCGAACTAGTCGCCCGCCGAAGTCCGACTTGCTAGCATTCCCGAAATTGCAAACGCGATTGTAATTTATGCACGGAAACCGTGCCGTCGAGACGTCAACGGTACGGATTGACGACGACCTGTTGCTCCGGTGCCGACCAGCCAAAACCTTGCCGGTCGTCAACTGGTTTCGCTCGGAAATACGGGTTTTCGATCAGCTGTGGCTGGATTTCGACCGCCCATTTCCGCTCGCGTGCCGTCACTTTCTCGCCTTCCGAAGCGGGGAACGGACTGCTGCCATAATCCGAACGCTGTATCCGACCGCTGTAGTAGACCGGCGGACGGACGGAGAAGTAGGGTGGGGCTCCGACATAGTCGGGAGTATAGGCCCAGGTATTCCATCCGAACCAGCTGAAATTCCAGGTCCCGCCCCACGGGGAGCAGTTGAGTCCATCGCAGGCTGTTGCGGACTGCACGACGAGCAAGGTGATCGCGATAGCGGCGACAGAGTTCGAAGTTCTGGCGGTCATGATCTTCTTCGTTCGCGTAGAGCTGTGACTTGCCGGACCAGGGTGGGAAGAGGGGTAGCGAAATCTCCCATGCCCGATACTATTCACGTTAATTGCTGACCAGGTGACTGGCAACATTCCGGCGCGCGGAATTTTCCGCGACGGGAACCCTTCCGCCGGTAATGCCGTGGACGCCCATTCCGCGAACTGGGGAACTTCCCGGGCGGCGGGGAACTGTCGCGAGCCGGTTGCCCAGGACACCGGGCGTCGAATGCCCCCCGCAGGATGACGCTGATGGACCTCACGACTCGCATCCGCCGGCACGCCACGGAACTCGGCTTCACCCGAGTCGGAATCTGCCGCGCGCAAGCTCCGCCGCGATGGGGGCAATTCCGTGACTGGCTTGCGGCCGGCTACGACGGCGAAATGAGATACCTGCGGAATCGCGAGCAGGCATATGCCCATCCGCAGTCGGTGCTGGACGGTGTTGTCAGCGTGGTGATGCTGTCCTTGCCTTACAAGACCGCGATGCCGTCAAAGGCGGAGACGGGCACAGGCCGAATCTCACGTTATGCCTGGGGGCCATGCGATTATCACGACGTGATCCACCGTAAACTCGATCAGCTCTGCTACCAGATCGTGCAAGCCGCGCCGACCGCGCAGGTGCGCGGCGTTGTCGACACGGCGCCGCTTCTGGAACGTGAGTTCGCCCAACTCGCCGGATTGGGATGGATTGGCAAGAACACGATGTTGATTCACCCGCAGGACGGGAGTTTTCTGTTTCTGGCCGCTTTGCTGACCGACCTGCCGCTGGACGACGATTCGCCTTTCGTCAGCGATCATTGTGGTACCTGTCGGGCTTGCCTCGACGCCTGTCCGACCCAGGCGTTTCCTCGCCCGTACCTGCTCGACGCACGCCGTTGTATCAGTTATCTGAACATTGAACTGCGCACGGCGATCCCGGAACCACTGCGAGCGCCGATGGCCGACTGGATTTTTGGCTGCGACGTCTGCCAGGAGGTCTGTCCTTGGAATCACAAGCCTGTCGCCGCACACTCTCCCGATTTCTCACCCAAGGAAGGCAGCAATCCCCTGCCACTTGGCGGACTGTTCGCACTCGACGACCTGGAATTCCGCAACCAATTTCGTGCGACGCCGTTGTGGCGAGCCAAGCGTCGCGGAATCCTGCGCAATGCCGCGATTGTGCTCGGCAATCAGCGAGCTTGCGACGCGAAGGACGAACTGGCTTTGGGGTTGGTCGACCACGAGCCCCTGGTGCGGGAAGCGGCGGCCTGGGCGCTTGGCCGATTGCCGATACGCGAGGCTCGTGATCTGCTAAGATTGCGACACGGCGTGGAAACGGACCCGCTGGTCCGTCGCCGCATTGAAATCGAACTGGAACTTTGAATCGCCCTGGGGCCCGACGGCATGAAACCGGATGGATCACAGAACTTCCACGTAGCCGACCCGCAGGCGGGAAAAACTCTGGCGGCCGCGCTTCGCTTCTGGCTGTCCGGGCTCTCCTGGTCGAAAATCCGCCAGAAAATCGCCACGCGACGCGTCCAGATCAACGGCAACCTCTGCCTGGACGAAGAACGCCGCTTGCGCGCCGGCGATGTCGTCAAACTGCTCGAACATTCGCTGGCTCCTCCGCCCGACGCTGCGGATATCACGATTCGGTATCTGGATGCCCACCTTGTCGTCGTGGAGAAACCGGCGGGAATGACGACGATGCGACATTGGGAAGAACGCAATTGGTCTGTCCGGCGTTGTCAGAAGCAGCTCACGCTGCTGGAGATGTTGCCTCGAGTGATCGCGGAGGCCGAGACCCGTCGACAACGACCCGATAAGTCACGCCCTTCCCCCACTGCGCCGTCCCGGTCGCGAAAAGACCCCAACCGCGCGCAGGGCCGACTCCCCATGGTGCGCGCCGTGCACCGACTGGACCGTGATACCAGCGGGCTGATGGTTTTCGCGCGAACGGTACCGGCCGAACGGGGCCTCGTCCAGCAATTCCGACGCCACACCATCCGCCGCTCGTATCTGACCGTCGTGCATGGCCATCCCGCCGCTCAAACCATCCGCTCCCATCTCGTTCGCGACCGTGGCGATGGCCGTCGCGGCAGCACCACGTTGCCGAATACAGGTCAGTTGTCGGTGACCCATCTCCGCCCGCTTGAAAGGCTCGGACCCTACGAATTGCTGGAATGCCGCCTGGAAACAGGACGGACGCATCAGATTCGCATCCACCTGTCCGAAGCCGGGCATTTTGTTTGTGGAGACAAAGTCTATTGTCAGCCGCTGTTTGAAAAACCGAAACCGGACCGGAGTGGCGCCCCGCGGCTGGCCCTGCATGCGCGCGAAATCGGTTTTCTGCACCCGATCAGTGGCGAGCCACTGCATTTTGAAATGGAATTGCCAGACGACTTGCGGGATTTCATCAGCCGGCTGCGCAAGAATCGTCCCCAGGAGGGAACAGCCAGCGAGTAACGGGGCATGCGGGATCGACGCGCAATGGATCCAAGTACCGTAAGTATCAGCTTGGATTAGGGTTAGATTCTTCGATCGCGTGCAGCGACAGTGGCCGTCAGCCCAGTTTGTGACGCGGACTCGTTAAATCTAATAGACCTTCAATTCAAGACATCGCGCACCGCGAGGTGCGCGTCGAGTAATTCCGCGTCGCGATCGGACAGTGTCCTGACCAGGTACTCCAGAAATTAACGACGCGGTGGGCAATACGATGGAACCATGAATCGGGCGTGGTTAAGGAAGTTCGGTGGGGAAAATCTCGGGCCAGTTCGTTCAGCTCATCGCGAAGCCGCCACAACACTCGGTACTTTGACTACTGGACCGCTCCGGTGGAGATTCCGAGTTCATCCGCCACCAGCGTAGACGACGCGCCCTCGACCGTGCACCGCCAGGCCGCTCAAGGTTTATCGCCCCCAGAAATCTTGGGCGTTTTGCACCTTTCGCAATCCCTTGATCTCGACCCGGGCGCCAGCGGGTATCCCCAGCATGTTGATCGATACAAGGTTTGGGAATTCGTTTCGCGGATTGCCGAAATAGTTGTCGGAGCGGTAAAGCGGCGGAACGTGCCAGTAGAGCTGATAACCGATTTCCAACAGGAAGGAGATCAACTCGGGCGATTTCTCTGGCCGATCATTTTCCAGGTAAAGAAGCGGCTTGTCCCGTCGCAATGTCCGCAGACCACCTTGCAGCACCGCCAGTTCCATTCCTTCCACGTCCGCTTTCAGAAAATCGCAGCGCGGAATCGACAGCGAGTCAATCGACAATAACGGGACCGGTTCACCGCGGTCATACGCTCCCAGCGCCAGACCACCAAAGTTATTGGGTTGATCGTACGCCAACCGTGGCACCTGGATCGACCCACATTCCGCTCCCAAAGCCGCATGGCGGCATTCCACATTCGCGAGGCTGTTGAGCGCAATGGTTCCGCAAAGGGCCTCAAACAGAGCCCGCTGCGGCTCAAAAGCCAGCACCCTGCCCTGATCGCCGACGAGTTTCGCCAGCGGAATGGTGTGCGCGCCGATATTCGCGCCCGCCTCAATCACCGTCTGCCCGCCGCGCACGAATTGCCGGAACAGTTCGACCTCGCCCTCGGAGAATTCACCGTAGCATTCGATCGAACGCCCGATGTAAGTGTCCATTCGGTTGCTGATCAACAAGCCATGCCGCGCGCTGGTCAGTTGCTGGACGGCCGACGACGCCAGCCGAAACTCGTCCGGGCGACGCTTCCTGACGCGAGCATCGATCGCCGGTAATTCCTCCGCAATCTGCCCGATCACGCTCGACCAATCCCCGACCCGCGGCTGCCTGAAAATCCGCAAGCTTGGGTACCAGGGGCTGTCGGTCCGATCGAGCATCCAGCGCCAGTCGGGAACGTGGGCGAGCAGCAGCCAGGTTGGAACGCCCAGGGATCCGGCGACGTGCGCGATCGCGGAATCGATGGTGATGACGAGATCCAGGTTGCGCATGATCGCCGCCGAGTCCAGAAACGCCGCGCTCGATTCGTCCATGCCGGGAATCAGCTCGACGTCCAATTGTCCCGCAAAGCGATCACGCTGTTCCAACCCCGCGCCCTTCTGCAGGCTCAACCACTGGACTCCCGCGAACTTCTGGAGCGGAATCAGCTCTGCGAATGGGATGCTGCGAATGCGGTCGGCCTGATGCTGGGGGTTTCCCTGCCAGGTGAGCCCGACACGCATGCCCCCGAATTCCTCGAGCTTCGAGCGCCAGAATTCGACGCGATCCGCTTGCGCGTGCAGATAGGGCACGGAATTCGGAAACTCCCGCGGCTCGCAGTGGCCCAGTCGCGCAGGCACGCTCAAAAGCGGACACCATACGTCAAATCGGGGAGGCGTCTCCTGGCTGGGCACGAACCGGTCGACACCATTTCCCGACTTTAGAAAAGGAATGACCGCGGCGGGACATTGAAGTACGACCTGGCAATCGAAGCGGCGTTTTAGTTCCGTGCCATATCGAAAAAACTGGATCGTATCCCCCAGCCCCTGCTCCCCCACCAGCAAAAGCGTTTTTCCGTCCAGGCAGGATCCGTCCCATGCCGGCTGCGCGGGGGCCGGAAAACTGCATTCGGGCAGCCGCAGCCTCCATTCGTACTCGGGCCATCCTTCGCGAAAATCGCCCCGCATCAGCCCGATTACACCGATATTCTTGTGCGTCTCAGCATCGTCCGGCGACAATCGCAGCGCCTGCCGGTAACACTCCAGCGCCGCATCGATTCGACCTTCCCAAAGCAGGGTCGTGCCTTTGTTGCGATAGGCATTCACGTAGTCGGGCTTGAGCAGCAGTGCTTGGTCAAATGCGGCGACGGCGTCATCGAGCCGCCGCAACTGCCGAAAACTGTTCCCCAGATTGTTCCAGGCAACCGGAAAGCGCGATTGGATTTCCAGCGCCTTCCGGTAGGCTTGAACGGCTTCTTCAAATCGCTGTCGATCGTGGCAGACCATCCCCAGATAGCACCAGGCGTTGGCGTTCTCTGGCGATTCGCAAAGCACCTCGCGATAGACCTTCTCGGCCGACGCCAGATCGCCTGCCTGGTGCGACTTCCAACCCGCAACAAGTCGCGCTTCGAAATCCACCATGACTCTTGTTCCTGATCGACCGTCCCAGGATCTTCGCAACTCTATTTAGATGAAAGTCGCTGGCTTGACAATGGAAGATGTTCGATCGAGTCGATTTATCAGCCCGTCCCCCGTGCGTTGTCAGCTCTTAGACTTAGGGAACGACGGACTTCCAGGCCGGCGCAACACACGTCGCGCAACGGACTTGGAAGTCCGTTGTACGGAGTGCCAACCCCAAGTCCTCGCTTGACAATGCATGAGGCCCGGCATGGACGCTCGAAAAACGTCCGAATATCAGAGAGACCGAGGCCGCGGAACTGCCCTGCTTGGTGTTTGGGGCTCAGACGCCTCCCCGAACCGGCAACCATTCCGGGTAATGCCCGCGCCAACGTGACTCGCGGTCGCAATCGGCATCTCGCGAGGACGGCCTTCGGTACCGGATCACTAAGCCTGCCGTGGCCCGCGTGGGCGGAATGATCGGCCGCATGTTGCGAGTTGCCCGCCGCGAACTGCTGCGGGCTTTGCAAGCATCTGGTTTGTTGTATCCTGGCGAGAAGTGAAGCAAGGGGACCAGTACAATGCGTGGCCCCCGGGGATCGGCTCCACGAGGGCCGAGGGATCAAAGCCGATGCAACCTCCAGGCGACATTCATCATCGGATTGCACGCCGGACCTTCCTTGGGCGAACCAGCGGATGGCTAGGCGCGACCGCGCTGGCCTCGCTGCTGCAGACTCCAGGCCCGTTGTCGGCCGTCGATTGGCTGGCAACGCAAGGGGTCGTCACTCCGACGCATCATCGGCCGCGGGCCAAGCGTGTCATATTCTTGTACATGTCCGGAGGACCTTCGCAGTTCGAGACGTTTGATAATAAGCCGAAACTGACGGAGCTTACCGGTGCTCCGATGCCTGCTTCCGTGATCAGCGGGCAGCCGATCGCCCAACTGCAGGGGCAAAAACTCTACTGCCTCGGATCGCAGTTTCCGTTCCGTAAATGCGGCCAGTCGGGGCAGGAAATCAGCGAAGTCCTGCCGCGGATCGGATCGATCGCAGATGAGATCTGTATTGTGCGGTCGATGGTCACCGACGCGATCAACCATGATCCGGCCCATACGATGATGAATACCGGGACGACGATTTCCGGTCGACCGAGTATGGGGTCGTGGATTCACTATGGCCTGGGAAGCGAGAATCAAGACCTGCCAGGATTTGTCGTGCTGACATCGCAAGGAGGAAGGAATCCTCAACCGATCTCCACAAGACAGTGGCACCATGGTTTTCTGCCGGCCACTCATCAAGGAATTCAATTCCATTCCCAGGGCGACCCCGTTCCGTATCTTGGTAGTCCCGCGGGTGTCGATGCCCAACGCCAGCAGGAAGTCGTCGACGCCGTCCGGCGCCTGAACCACGAGGAATTGGGAATCACGGACGACCCGGAAATATCGGCTCGAATTGCGCAACTCGAGCTGGCGTTCCGTATGCAGTCCAGCGTTCCGTCGCTCTTGGACATCCGAGACGAACCCGAATCGATACGGCAGTTGTACGGCGTCCAGTCGATCGACGGGAGCTTTGCCGCCAACTGCCTGCTCGCTCGGCGCATGGCCGAGCGTGGCGTGCGGTTCATTCAGCTTTACCATCGCGGTTGGGATCACCATAACGACATCAAGATGTTCATGGGTAAATGTGCCGGATTCTGCGACCAGGCGTCCGCCGCATTGATCATGGATCTGAAGCAGCGCGGCATGCTCGACGAGACGCTGGTGATCTGGGGTGGCGAGTTTGGCCGCACGCCGATGTCCCAATCCGGCAAGGGAGAGCAGGTGGGGCGAGATCATCACATGCGGGCGTTCTCGATCTGGCTGGCGGGGGGCGGCATTCGGCCTGGAATCACCTATGGTGCCACGGACGAGCTCGGCTACCACGCGGTCGAGAACCTGGTGCATGTGCACGATCTGCACGCGACCGTGCTGCACCTGCTTGGAATCGACCACCTGCGATTGACCGTCCGCTTCCAGGGTCGGGATTTTCGCCTGACCGACGTCGCCGGCTCCGTCGTCGCGCCGATCCTGGCCTGAGCTTCTCGCGCTTTCTCGCTCGGCGCTATCCTTTTGAGCCGACTTGCGTCGAATTGACGACGGATTCGCCGTCGCCACCGGCCGTCGCCGTGGCGGACGATTCGGCGAAAGTCCCGTGGCAGTAAGCGATTACACCCGCTCCCGGCTTGGGGCAACTGGTCTGGCATTTGGGCTGCACGTTGCCATCTCCGATTTACGGCCTTGGTTCCGAAGGGACTGAGTGCCTCAAGATAGGCGGCGAAAGACAGCGCAGGCGTATTGCTGCCACAACGCACCGCGTTGGCAGGCCTGCGCCGGACCCCACTGGAGAAACCTATGAAGACGGAACGAACGATTGGGATTCGCGAGCTGGCGGCTTTGCGAACCAGCACCAACAAGTCGGCCCGGGAACATCATCGCTGTTGCAGATGTTGCCGCTGCTGCCGTGGTGGTCGACGCAAGAAGAAGTGAATTCGCACGGTCTAAAACGGTTTTCGGAGTCGTGTGGCGCTTGACTTGCCTTAGCGCCCGCGACTCGCGGAACTGCTGCTACCCGGTTTTTTAGAACGAGCAGGACGGAAAATGCCCACAGAAGTCGGCTACGCATTACGGGAACAGAATCGGTTGATTGTCGAGCGGGAGCCAGCGGTGACGGCGGTCGAGATTACCTTCGAGCGCGCCGACGATCCGCTGCGGACCGACCGCTATCTACAAGGCGCGCAGGTGCCCTACGTCAGTGTGCATGCACTGAAAATGTCACCGGCCAGCGCCGACCCGCCGGACCGCAGGTACCTCGACGCGATCCGCGCGATTGCGCTGGAAAATGACGCGCAATCGGTGAGCGATCACCTGGGCTTTACGCGCTCAGGAGACGGCGGCGCCGAAATGGGACATTTTGCTCTGCCGCCGTTTTCCGAAATCGCCCTGGATGCGGTACGCAGAAATGTCGAACGCATTCAGAATTACTTCTATCCGCTGCACTTTTACCTGGAGAATATCGCCTACCTGTTTCGGCTTGACGGAACGATGAGCGAGGCGGCGTTCTTGCGGCGGGTCCTCGGTACCACCGGTTGCGGCTGGTTGCTCGATGTGACCAACGTCTACGCCAATGCCGTGAATTTCGGGTTTGACGCGCGGCAGTTCATCGCCGAGGTGATTCCGGCCGCCAGCCGACTGCAGATTCATCTGGCGGGTGGCTTCTTTGATCAACAGCTCGACCGCTACATCGACAGCCATTCGACTCCCGTACCGGAGGCTGTCTGGGAGTTGTATCAGGATGCGGTGCTCATGGCCGGTGATCGGCTGGATGCGGTCTTTATCGAGCGAGACGAGGACTTTCCAGCGGACCGCGGCTGGCGCGATGAAGTTCGCCGGGCGCGACGTATCGTCAATCAGGTCGCGGCTTCCCGCGCCGCGCGACGAGAAATCACGGTGGGAAGATGAAAACAAACCCAACACACCCAACGCCCCGCGACACCGACCCGTTCATCAAGCACAATGGACCGAAGGCCGGCGCCGATGAACAGTATCGACGCGACCTGGAGAGGATCAGCCGCTTGCTGCTGGGCAGTGGCGTCACCGGGCGTCGATGGAGCCGGGCGTCGAGCGGAAGCCTCACGTTTGAGGCCGGGACGCGCCGCGCCGACATCCAGGCCTTTCAGGGCGATACCTTCCAGAAACGATTCGACAAGCTGTCGGCACAATTGGAATTCCTGCGTCCGGCATTTGCCGACCTCGGGATCCTGATCGAAGAGTACATCTCGCAAGTCCTTCCTGACGCTTATGACCATTCCGTTGCCGATGGCGATCGCATGTTGGGCTGGCTGGCGGAGCGCGACGACGTCACCGAAGAACAACACGATTTTCTGGCCTGCCAGCGGGCGCGGCACGCGGTCGAGGAACTCGCCCGCGCGGAGCGTTGGAAGCACCTGCGATTCCAGGAATGTCACAGCGTGGTCGGAACGGCGCTGCGCGAACGGACGTCGCGCTCGACCTGGCGGATTCAGGTCAACCCGATCCGCGTCTGGACCACCTTTCGCACGCGACGTTTTGTGGGCGAGGAAGCCGAGTTGCCGGCCCACCTGCTCTTTTTCGCGCGCGGCGGACTGGTTGCGACGGCGGTGCTCGACCTGGAATCGCAAGTCTATTGGAACGAGCTCGTCGAATTCTCGCCCTGCACGTTCGTCCAATGGTTGCGTCTCAGCGCACTCCCCGACCGTCGTCGGCTGCTGAAGCTGACGCGGCGATTGGCGAGAATGGGGCTGGTGGCACTCGTCTGAAAACACACACGGGCGACCGACTTACCTTCGTCCCGTTGCGGCGGTAAGGCCCTGGACGCCGTTGGGGTTCGGGGCACATAAAAAAACAGCCGGGCAACGATCGGGCGAATCCCCCATCGTTCCCGGCTGCGGTCTTCTTACTACCAGGACGCCACCGAATCGCTCGGTCGAAGCCCGATTTCACCACGACTACCTGGCCAGATAAAGCCAGATAAAGCCGGTGCGGTCCTCGCTGACGAACTTCTGCCGCGCGGCGTAAAGTTCGTTAATCCGCTTGCTGGCTTTCTCCGCCGCCTCTTTGTCGGCGGCATTGATCCGCGTGGCCTGTTCAAATTCCTTCTGCCATTCGTCGGATTTCTTCTTGAATTCCGCGAGCGATAATCCCTTGGCGGGCGATACCAGTGTCACGTTGTCGCCGAGCAGAATATCGAGTTTGCCGTCGCCGTTCACGTCGTCGACCCAGACGCGCGTGGAGTTCGATGGTCCCTTGATATTGTCCTCCTGGACCGGCTGTCCGTACGGAACGTCCGCAGAGGGCGCGATCAACGCAACGAACTGTTTCAGTTCGGGCTTCTTGCCTTTTCCGGCGGTATTCTCCGCCCACTGCACCCCACCGTTGCTGGAACCGCTGACAATATCGAGATCCCCGTCGCCGTCGATGTCGACAACAAACGGATCACTATGTACGCCCTTGATCTGAAGCGGTCCAGCGTCCGCCATCAGCACTTCGGGCTTCGGAGCAAACTGGCCCTTGCCTTCGCCGTGGAACAGATAAAAGCTGCCGGCGAAGTTGCCGACGACCAGATCGAGCTTCCCGTCACCATCCCAATCCACGGCCGTCGGACGCGTGCAGATATTCTGCACCTGCTCCTTTTCGTCCTTGATCGGAATGATCAGCGGCTCGCCGTCCGTGCCCTTGAGTTCCGCCGCTTTCTTGAACGTTCCGTCGGCACTGCCTTTGAGTACCTGGAACAAACCCGCCATTGAAGGTTCCATGCGCGAATAGGAACCGGAGAGAATGTCGTTAACGCCATCGCAGTCGAGGTCCACAACCTGTGGAGTCGAACTGGTGCATCACCAAACCCCGGGCACTTCCGCGGTTGCCCCCTCCGCCTTCAGCCACTCGCCGGACGCGAGCTTGCCGCCTCCCAGATTCTTAAAATAGTGGATCTTGCCCTGGCGGAACTGACCAACAAGAAGATCCTTGACACCATCACCATCAACATCCGCCCAACACGGCGCGGCATAACCGGGACTTTCAACCCGGATTGGATTGCCTCCCGCCGTCAGCCGAACCGGCTTTTCAAACTCCACGCCGCCAACCTGACTGGCACACGCCAGCAGGCTCGCGGCGAACCAAAACGTTCGTCGCATAGTTCAGTCCTCGCTTTCTTGGTGGAACGGGGAACGGGGGACGGTTTAAACGATCACGATTACGGATATCAGGATACAGGTTTCATTGGATCGGGAAAATAGGAGCGGAGAGCGGAATGGTTTGACGAAACAAGAATCGCGGCAAAGCCCGGCTAATGGCACGTGGCGTAGCGAATCGAATCGGGCCCAATCCGTATTGGTAGCTGGCTTTGGCAGGCCGTCGACTTGCTGTCCGAATTCCAGAGATGACCCCGGGGAACAGTTTGGCCAGAACGCCGAAGTCAGCAATTGGGTGCTGTTAATCGCTGATTTTCAGAACGAGGCGCGTCGAGTGGGCGGCGGCGCGGTTGATCGGAACGGTGCGTAAGAGACCAGCCGCAGACCGTCCGGTGGAACGACCTTGTACGTGATCCCTCGCCAGCGAACAGTATGCGCCATGGCGGCGGCGAGCGTTGCCAGTGTGTGCGCGACAAGTGCGACGCTGAGCGCGGCCAGCAAACGCATTCGCGTGGACGTCGTCAGCGCCGCGGGTTCGATGCCCTGAACCTCGCGAATGTGCTGCCCGATGACGGCATGCAGGCGCTCGATCAACAACCAGTTGACGAGCGCGAATGTCCCGACTCCCGCGGCATGAAACATCGCGCTGATCCACCCCCCGCTCAGAGCACTGGCGCCCATGCCGATCGTCGCGCCGGCCAGCAGTCCATAGTTCATCGACGTTCCGCCCAGAATTCCCGACCCTCGGTGGTTAATTCCAGCATCGCCGAGGGGTGGCCGATATTTTCGCGATGGGAGTTCGCTTGTTTAAGGGCTAGTACACTTTTTTCAGTGCCGCCTGCGCCGCCGCCAACCGTGCGATTGGCACTCGGAATGGCGAACAACTCACGTAGTTGAGCCCGATCGAATCGCAGAAAATGACCGAGGTCGGATCGCCGCCATGCTCGCCGCAAATACCGCATTTCAGGTCGGCGCGGACCGAGCGACCTCGCTCGACGCCGATCTTCATCAGCTGCCCGACACCGGTCGCGTCGATCGTGGCAAACGGGTTTGACTTGATAATTTCGGCGCCCTGATACGAAGGCAGGAACGAGCCCGAATCGTCGCGGCTCATCCCCAGGCAGGTCTGGGTCAGATCGTTGGTCCCGAACGAGAAAAACTCGGCCGTTTCCGCGATCTCATTCGCCGTGAGCGCGCCGCGCGGCACTTCGATCATCGTACCTACCTGGTAGGCGAACTTCTTCCCGGTGGCTTTCATCACTTCGCGTGCAACGCGATGCACGATTTCCACCTGCAGATCAAGTTCCTTCTTGAATCCGACGAGCGGAATCATGATTTCAGGCTTGACCTTGATTCCCTCTTTGATCACCTGTGCAGCCGCCTGGAAAATCGCCCGCGCCTGCATTTCCGAGATCTCGGGGAATCGGATCCCTAACCGGCAGCCGCGGAAGCCCAGCATCGGATTGAACTCATGAAGCTCCTCGACGCGTTCCGCCACCTTGCTGACCGGAACCCCCAGCTGCGTGGCGACTTCCTTCTGTCCCTTGGCGTTATCCTTCTGCGGCAGGAATTCGTGCAAGGGCGGATCGAGCAGTCGGATGCAGGCGGGCAATCCGTTGAGCGCTCGGAAAATTCCCTCGAAGTCACTTTGCTGGTGGGGAAGCAGCTTTTCCAGCGCCGCTTTGCGGGTCGATTCGTCCTCCGCCAGAATCATCTGGCGCACGGCGATAATCCGATCGCCCTCAAAGAACATATGCTCCGTGCGGCAAAGCCCAATCCCCTCGGCGCCGAAGGCGATCGCATTGGCAACTTGATCCGGCTGATCCGCGTTGGTGCGAATGCCCATCCGGCGGAACTTGTCGGCCAGTTTCATCACGAAGTTGTAGTACTGGAAGACTTTGCTGTCGGCAGGCTTGAGCTTTTTTGTCACCAGCACCTGCTTTAGCTCGCTGTCGGTCGTGGCAATCAGCCCATGAAAGACCTCACCGGTGGAACCATTGATGCTGATGGAATCGCCCTCCTTCAGCGTGACGCCGCCACAGGTCAATTTCGACGTCTTGTAGTCGATATGAATCTCCCCGACGCCGGCCACGCATACTTTGCCCATCTGTCGGGCAACCAGCGCGGCGTGGCTGGAGACGCCGCCACGGCAAGTGAGAATTCCATCCGAGGCGATCATTCCGCGCAGATCTTCGGGGCTGGTTTCGATGCGGGCCAGTACAACATGCTCGCCGTTGCGCGCCAGCTCTTCCGCTTTGGCTGCGGTGAACACGACCCGCCCCGACGCGGCCCCGGGCCCCGCCGCCAAACCGGTCGCCATCAGTCGCCCTTCCTTCTTGGCCTTTTCGTAGGCCGTCCGGTCAAACACCGGCTGCAGCAACTGGTTCAGCGCCTCGGGATCTCCGGATGCAATCGCGTGTTCCGAGGTCATCAATTTCTCTTTGACCATGTCGTGCGCGATCTTCACGTAGGCCAGCGCGGTGCGCTTGCCGTTGCGGGTCTGCAGCATGTACAGTTTCTTGCGCTCGATCGTAAACTCAAAATCCTGCACGTCGCCAAAGTTCTTCTCCAACGCCTTGCGAACCTGGACCAGTTCCTTGTAGGCCGCGCCGATGATCGGGTCGTGCGCCATTTGCGAAATGGTATTGGGTGTGCGGACTCCCGCCACGACATCCTCTCCCTGGGCATTGATCAGGTACTCGCCATAAAACACGTTCTCGCCGGTCGCCGGATCGCGCGTAAATGCAACTCCGGTGGCGCTGTCGTCTCCCATGTTGCCGAAGACCATGCTCTGCACATTGACCGCGGTGCCCCAATCGTCGGGAATCCGGTACTTCTGCCGGTAGATGATCGCTCGTTCATTCATCCAGGAACCAAATACTGCGCCCACCGCACCCTCTAACTGGCGCACGGGATCGCTGGGAAATTCTTTTCCCGTTCGCTCCTTGATCAGTTTCTTGAATCGCTTCACCAATTCCTGAAGATCGGCTTCGCAAAGTTGGGTGTCCTCTTTCACCCCAAGTTCGTGCTTCAGGTGGTCCATCACCTCGTCGAACGGCTCGTGCTCGTTTTCGTGGCGCTTCTGTACTCCCATCACGACATCGCCGTACATCTGCACAAAACGCCGGTACGAATCCCAGGCGAAGCGGCCATTGTTCGTGGCGGCTTTCAAGCCTTCCGTGGTCGTGTCGTTCAATCCGAGGTTCAGAATTGTATCCATCATGCCGGGCATCGAGTCCCGTGCGCCCGAACGGACCGAAACCAGCAGCGGGTTCTTGGGATCGCCAAATTTCTTGCCGTTTTCCTTTTCCAGCCAGGCGATCGCCTTGGCCATTTCGTCGACCAGTCCGGCGGGGAATTTCTTCCCGCTCCGGTAATAATCGATGCACATCTCCGTGGTAATCGTGAAACCCGGCGGAACCGGCAGTCCGATCCGGGTCATCGCGGCCAGATTTGAGCCTTTTCCTCCCAGCAGCGCCTTCATGTCGCCTTTGCCGTCGCAACGCGATTTCCCAAAGTAGTAGATCATTTTTGCGTTTGCGGCGGTTTTCTTGGCCATGACGTTCACCCTTGTGTGTTTATGATTCCCGTGCCGGGTCGGTGTTTCCACAGCGGCGCCGATACGGCCGGCACGATGCTCTGCGCATAAACCGGGAGAGTCTATCAGTCCTGTTTTTGAGCGTCAAGGAAGGCGTTTCGTTCGGCGGAATTCCAGGACGTTTCGGCCAAAGTTGAACCGTTAGGCGGACTAATAGGGTGTGAATCCGACCCTACTCGACTATTCGGATTTGGCGGCGAGAATCAGCCGCAATCGGTTCGCCAATTCTCCTTGCTCGTGGCGCCCCGTCGCAAAAAGGTGGGACTCGAGATTCGTCATCATTCTCTGCAGCATCTCGTGCGATGTGCCCGCCTTCACGTTGCTGGGATCCAACCCGGGAAAGCTGCGGTCCCAAGCCTCTTGGTCCAGGATCCGTCCGCCTTCGTACGGGTTCAAGTAGATGTCGGGTACCGCGCGGCGTGGCGCACGGCTTCCGTCGTACTTGACGATGTATCGGCCTGGCGTCGGTAGGCCGACGATCGGGATGCCGACGCGCCGCGCGACCGCGATCACGACTTGCGACAGGGTGATCGGCAACCCCTTTCTCGAACGCAGGACGGCGGCAATCGAACTATTATCGGGATTGGTGTAATCCGCATCGTTGCCGCGCAAGCCAAAATCGCCGAACAGTACCTGCTGCAACGCGGCAATCGCCTGCTGTGGTTCGGCATCGCTGGCCGGGCTGGTCGGCTCGAGTTGGCGTCGCACACGGTCGGCTAATTCGTCGAGCGACTTCTGGATTTCTTCGAGAGAACAGGCAGGGTCGAGGATTCGGGCAATCAACCACATTCCCCGCTCGACGTCGATCCGGTCGGGATCGGCAGCAGCGAGTTGCTCAAACGCGCGAACCAACCCTTGTTCGTGGGTCAGCGTCATCACGCGCCGTGCTCGATAACGGACTTCCGCGGAGGGACTTTTCAGTGCTTCGGTCAATTGGGGAATGGCCGATTCCCCAAGTTCCAACAACCGTCTGTAGGCGACGTCGCGCCGATCGAACTGCGGCGCATCCAGATCATCGATCAACTTCCGGATCCCCACCGCGTCGGGCGGCCGGGGCGGCGTGGGACGAGTTGCTGGCGGTCCAATGTCCGCCGGAGATTGTCCGAACGCAACGACATTCCCAGCTGGCCCCCACGACAATGACACCGCGAAAAAAAATGACACCGCGGGGAAAATTGCCAACAGTACGATCGGCGGGAAGTGCTTACCACTGCAAGCCATTTTCCGGCTCCGAGGGTTCGCTTGTCAGGTACGCCAGTGGCAGACAATTGTAACACGCCGCTAGCGGCGTAAGCGACAGCACTCCGTCGTCACGGCCGTTGCCGTCGCAGATCGTATCCCCAAAAAATTGACTCCACCGCGCATTCGCACAGCCCCCAGCCATCCTGCCCCGACCTCCTTACGTTGCTGGGGCATCCTGCCCCAGTCTCCTCCCGGTGATATGCAATTATGGTTGCGATAGAATCCGGAGTCATTCCAGTTCCTCACTCGCTTCCACCAGGAACGTCCATGTCTGAATTCGTGTTTCGCACGGCGGCCGAGATCGAAGCTGGATTGCCGCATCTGCGCCAGTCACCGGCCGATCATGGCGTCTTGGAGGCGATTGTCATTCGGCCTGGTCCGGGCAAACGGCAAAGCCTGATGGCCTGCCGTTTGAGCCCGGAAGCAGGAACGGAAGGTGACCGCTGGGCCGACAATTGCTGGCTCAAGTTACCCGATGGAGGACCGGACCCAGACGTGCAGATCTGCATCATGAACGCGCGGATGATCCAGCTGATCGCAGGCGACAAACCGTCCTGGTCCCAGGCCGGAGACAACCTGTTCGTCGATTTCGATCTTCGTCGCGAGAATCTCCTGACCGGGCAGCGATTGCGGATCGGCGCGTGCCTGGTCGAGATCACCGGACAACCTCATAACGGTTGCCAGAAATTCGGGGAGCGCTTCGGTTCCGATGCGCTGGCCTGGGTCAATTCTCCCCAGGGCAAACAGCTGCGGCTTCGCGGCGTGTATGCCAAGGTCATTCAGGCTGCGATCGTTCGCGTCGGTGATCCGATCATCAAGGTACCGTCGGACCTTCCACTGGACTCCGCCGCCGGGCGATAGGCGGGCAGGCACCAGGGGTAATGGCCAACGCGCTGCCATGACGATCGGATGCGAGCGGATCGTCGCGCCTCCAAGGAACTACTGCCTTGGCAGGCGGCGGCGATGTACAATACGCGGCCAGATGGCGGAGTCGCGGTCGGAGACGACTGTAGCGATCCATATTTTCGAGAGCATCCCAAGTCGAGCGAGTTGAACTATGCCAGTCAATGCATCGGATCGTCCCAGTCGTCGCGCATTTCTTTCGAATTCGACGGTCACCGCCGCTTCGGCGCTGGGAGTGCCATTGCTCGTGCGAACCGCACGCGGTAAGGAAGCGCCAAGCGATCGATTCAACGTCGGCGCGATTGGAACCAGTATCTATTCGGATCGTTACACCGGGAAAGGCGATCATCCTGGTCGCGGAGCCGAGATCGGCCATCAGGCCGGCCGACTGGGAAATATGGTCGCCGTCGCGGACGTCAACCTCCGCAGCGCTCGCTTCTTCGCGGAACGCTACGAAGGCAAATGTGAACTCTATCAGGATTACCGCAAGTTGCTCGATCGTGACGACATCGACTTGGTAACGATCGGTACTCCCGACCACTGGCACGCCAAGATCGCCATCGATGCGATGCGCGCCGGGAAGGACGTTTACTGCGAAAAGCCACTGACGCTTACGATTCGCGAAGGCCAGCAGATTATCAAAGTCATGCAGGAAACGAAGCGGATCGTGCAGGTCGGGACCCAGCAGCGCTCGGAATTCGGAGCCGCGTTCTTGAAGGCGGTCGCCATCGCCCGCAGCGGCCGACTCGGCGACCGTCTCGATGCGCTCGTCTCCGTGGAAAAGGGCACGCGCGGCGGCCCATTTGAAAATGGCGACCCGCCCGCCGAATTGGACTGGAACGTCTGGCTGGGGCAGGCACCCCTGGTTCCCTACTGCAAGCAGCGTCATGACTTCGATTTCCGCTGGTGGCTCGAATATTCGGGAGGCCAGGTCACCGATTGGGGTGTGCACCATATGGATATCGCCTTGTGGGCTTTGGGAGTCGAAAAGACCGGGCCCGTGGAACTGGAAGGGGCCGGCAGTTTTGGCGAGATCCCCAATGGATTCAATGTGGCTCACCAGTTTCATTGCTATTTCCGCTATGCCAACGGAAATGTGATCCGACTGTTCAGTGGTCCGAACGAACTGATCATCTCCGGCAGCAAAGGACGCATCCGCGTGAACCGCGGCGGACTGCGGGGAGCGATCGTGGAACAGATGACCGCCCAGGAAAAAGCGAATCTGGATGAGGAAGTTTACAAACTCTACGGCGATCGCGAGCCGACGACACATATGCAGAACTTCTTCGACTGCGTCAAGAGTCGCCGGCAGCCGATTTCCGACGTCGAGTCCCACCATCGCTGCGCAACAAACTGCCACATGGCCAACATCGCCATGAAGCTCGAACGACGCCTGCAATGGGATCCGGTTAAGGAGGAGTTCCTCTCGGACGAACAGGCCAACGCCATGCGGTCGCGCGAGCAACGCGCCGGTTTCGAAATCGACGTTGCTTGACGGCGAACCAGCCAACCCCCGTGGGCGTAGAGGCTCGCTTCAGATGCGTCGTGCGGCAATCGCCTTCGGCGAAGGCAATTTGACGTCCCAGGCCAGGCGGCATGCCTGCATCAACCGAATCACCAGCCAGCTTGCGTCGAATTGCCACCAGGCCAGGCCATGGCGAGCGGAAGTCGGGAAGGCATGATGGTTGTTGTGCCAGCCTTCGCCCAGCCCCAGAATCCCGCAAAGGGCGTTATTGGTGGACCCGTCAGCCGTTCGAAACATCCGGCTGCCGTAAACGTGGCAAATCGAATTGATCGACCAGGTAATGTGGTGCGTCAGAAAGACGCGCACCAATCCGCCCCAAAGCAGTCCCATCAGCGCGGCGTTGACGCCGCCACCGACAAGGCCGGCGATCGCGGTGGGAATCGCGAGACTGATCAGAACAAACAAGTAGTAGTACCGATCGACCCAAACCAACGAAGGCTCCGCCAGGAGATCGGGAACATATCGCCGCAGTTGGGGATCGCTCCAATAACCGGCGAAGAGCCATCCGACCTGCGCGTTCCAGAGTCCACGCAGCGTGGAATTCCACCCGCCGCCGCGTGGATGAGGAGAATGCGGGTCCCCCGGCAGATCGCTGTGCTCGTGGTGCCGCCGATGGATGGCGCACCAGACGAGCGGCGAGCCTTCAATCGCCATGGCGCCCATCGCCATCCAGAATGCGCGGATCAACGCGTAAGTTTCGAAACCGCGATGTGTCAGCAGCCGATGAAACCCTATCGTTATACCCAGCCCGGTAGCCAGCCACCCACCGACGAGCAGCCCGACATGCAACCAGCCGACTCCGCCGTGCGTCCAAAACAGGGCGGCTGCCACGAGCGTTCCCAGGAATGGCACCACAACGGCTACCAGCATGGCGAACTGGTCGGCCAGCGGAGGGCGGGCCGGTAGCGTGCCGGCGACCGGTATTCCACTTCGCCCAGCGGTATCGCTTTCCTGGAGGGCGGTGTCCGATCGGAGATCGTCCAACGTGGATTCGGGAACCAATTCAGATCAGCTCCCGAATCGGCGCATTTCCAGGTTCCACAAGATACTGCGGCCGGCCGCGCAAATCGAATTCCCTCACGTTGAGATCCAGTCCGGCCTTCGCGTAGAGCGTCGCAAACACCTCCTGGAACTTGATCGGTCGGTCGACCGGGTGTTCGGCGTACTTGTTGGTCTGACCGATGACCTGTCCCAGCCGCATTCCGCCTCCGGCGATCACCGCCGCGTTGGCCTGGGGCCAGTGGTCACGGCTGTTCATGCCGTTCAGACGCGGCGTGCGGCCAAATTCGCCCCAGACAATCACGCTGACGTCGCGGTCCATGCCTCGCTCACTCAAATCACGCAGTAAGGAGGAAAGGCCGATGTCCAACAGCGGAAAATCCCGTTTGGAATTGACGAAATTCATGCCATCCCCACCATGCCAGTCCCAGCGAATGAAGTTCATCGATACCGCGCGCGCTCCCGCCTCCACCAGCCGCCGAGCAATGCAGAAGTTGCGCGTCATGCGCGGCGCGCCGTCGCGCTCGAAAATCGGATCGTCCACGCCGTATTTTTCCAGGACCTTGGGATCTTCCAGCGACAAATCGAGCGCTTCCGCCAATCTGCTGGAAGTGAGGATTCCCATTGCCTTTTGGGAAAAAGAATCGAGTCCGTCCATGGCACCGCTGCTGTCGGCATCCCGGCGGAATCGGTCGAGCGAGGTTCGCAGAAGCTCCCGGTCTCCAAGCCGCTCCAGGGTGATCCCCTGAAGAGTCATGCTGTCGGTTTTCCGCTTCTCGGTCGCTTCGCGATCAACCACCTTGAACGGCGCATGTCCGATGCCGAGAAAACCGCCGTCCCCAGAGTTCCCCCAGTCCGAATGGCTGCATCGATACATCAGCGAAATGTTCGGCGGTACCGCGGGATCGACATGACCCTGCATTCGACTCTGCCAGGCCCCGAACGACGGCCACCCGCCTGGTGGTGGCTGGCCTTCCCGAGGCCGTCGCCCCGTCATGCACTGGTAGGCGCTGTGATCGCCCGAACTGTCGCTTAACGAGCGAATAATCGCGAACTTGTCCGCCATCGTCGCCAGCTTCGGGAATAACTCGCAGATCTCCAACCCCGGCACGTTCGTCTTGATCGGATTGTACTCGCCGCGGATCTCGCGCGGCGCGTCAGGCTTCAAATCCCACATGTCGATATGAGGAGGCCCACCCGGCAGAAAAACATTGATGATCGCCTTGTGCCCGCGCGACCAGGGCTGCGCTTCGGCACGCAACAGCGACGGCATCGCCAATCCCCCTAACGCCATGCCGCCAATCGTCAGGAAATCACGCCGGGCGATTCGGTCACAGAAACCGCCGTACGTCTTGCGGCCAAATATCGTCAGCATCGTGTCTGTTCTCCGCGGTTGAATACGGTCCGTTGCCGGAAAGCTGTTGCGCCGGATCCGCACGACTTGCGAGCCTTATTATCGCCAACCGCAGCCAAAAGTCGATGCGAATTCCAAGACCGGGGTCGGGAGTCTTTGGCGGCAACGCGGCTCGCGCCGCGCCGCTTGACTTCGCGCAATAGAAACCTGTTCCTTGCCCCCGTTCCCCTCTTCACCCCAACGCATCCAGCAGTTGTTCGATATCGCGTTCCGTATTATAGCCGTGGATGGCGATCCGCAGCCGCCCGGCGCTGCACATCAGGTGGATGCCGCGGTGCCGCAATTCGCGGTGGACCCGTTCCGCATCGGGATGCTGGAAGGCGAGGATTCCGGCGCGGGGCGCTTCGGGATGCGTGAGCAGTTGCAGCGGGAGCTTGCGCAGGCCGTCCAGGCATTGTTCGACGAGCGGCGAGGCAGCGGAGTCGATCGCCGCGACACCCACATTGCGAATGTAGTTCAAAGCGGCGCGCGTGGCATAGATTGCCGGGAAATTCGGCATTCCGACAGCGAAGCTGGCCGCCCCCGGCTGGCTGATCGCCCGCTCAAATCGCTCGGCGCCAAACGGTTCCTGAAGGTGGTACCATCCGCCGGCATGCGCCGTCAGTTCCTGCATCCGTCCGCGGGGAACTCCGACCAGTCCTCCACCGTGCGGGCCGAGAATCCACTTGTGCGTGCTGCTGACGATCCAGTCGACTCCGCGCAAGTCGAGAGGGATGCGCCCCAATGCCTGCGTGACGTCGACGGCCACCAGCGCCGGGGAGCAGCGCCGAACCGTCTCCAGAAACTCGGGAAGGTCCAGCCGAAATCCATTGTAGAAGCTCACCAGGGACGTCGTGACCAGGCGCGTGCGCGGTCCCAGGAGCGGCGCCAGATCGTCGCAAAGCAGCATTCCGTTCCGCGCGCGCCAGACACGAGTCGCGGAAACTTCGAAGTTCTGCAACCAGGGCGTTACACCGGCGGGGAAGTCCAGGTCGTTAACGACCACTTCGTCGCCCGGTTGCAGACGCAGCGCGGAGGCGAGCAGATTGTATGCTTCCGAGGTGCACGAGCAAACAGCGACCTCGTCCTCAGATAATCCATAGAACTCCGCCGTCAATGCTCGCAAACCGCGCAATTCGGCAAAGTGCCGCTCGCGCCCGTCCATCCCGAGTTGTTTATCGGCGAAGTACTGGCGCAATGCCTCGCCGACGCAGAGCGGCACAATGCCTTCCGCCGCCGTATTCAGGTAGGCCATCCGGGAGAGAGTGGGGAAGTCGGATCTTCGCGATTCGGCCGTTAGCATGAAGGAACTCCAGGTGGAATCGAAATGCGCGCGAGGCTTGACCCTGTCTCGGCCAGGCTTTGGCGGATCATGGAACCCCGGCGCAATGCGGTTCGATCGTTCGGCAATTTACCGTGACCGAGCATTCACGGGACTTCGGGACCCTGGTGGACATGTTCCAAGATAATCGATTGCCGTCGACGAACAATCATGCCCGGGAGAAATGGGCCGATCCGTTTACCATCGACGAGACTCGACAGGATTACCCGAACACCTTGCCGACGACTTGTCCACCATCGACGACTTTGATCGGTCGTCCGATGCTGCTCATATTCTCCTGGTTCGCGTCGATCTTCATGCTGTGGCAAAGCGTCTGAAAGAGATCGTTCACGGCTACCGGCTCGTCCTTGACATCGGCGCCCGCGGCATCGGTGCGGCCGATTACCTGACCGCCGCGCACACCGGCTCCGGCCAGCACGACGTCAAACGCGCGAGGATAATGATCCCGCCCGCCGCGTGGATTGATTTTCGGTGTACGTCCGAACTCCCCCATCCATACCACCAGAGTCTTGTCCAAGAGACCGCGTTGACGCAAGTCCCGAATCAATTGCGCGAAGGGGCGGTCGATGTCGCCGCACAGTTTACGGCAGCGATCAAAGTTATCGTCGTGGGTATCCCAGCTGCCGGCCGTAACTTCGACAAACGTCACACCGGCCTCGATGAGCCGCCGAGCGAGCAGGCAGCCCGTGGCGAAATCTCCTGTCCCATACGCCTCGCGAACCGACGATGACTCGCGATTCACGTCAAAAGCCTCCATGCGCGAGCTGAGGATCATTTTGGACGCTTTGGCGTAGAGCTTCTCGTGGTCGACGACTTCCTGTTTCCCGCCGCGGTTGGCATAGTCGGTTTCGAGTCGCCCCAGCAATCGCAGGCGGCGTTGGAATCGCCGTTCGTCGGTAGGCAACGTCGTATTATCGGGAAGCCGATTGGGATCGCCGATCACGAACGGATCATACTCGACGCCCAGAAATCCCGCCGAGTCATTGCCCTGTCGACCTCGGCCGATCCGCACAAAACTGGGAAGGTCAAAATTCCTGTCGGATCGTTCTCGAGCGACCACCGAACCCAGCGTGGGGTACTTCAAGCTGGCGGTCGGCAGATAACCGGTGTGCAGCAGGTAGGTCGCCCGTGGATGGTTTCCTTCTTTACTGGTCATCGATCGAATCAGGCAGAGATCTTCCGTGACGCGGGACAGTTCCGGGAGATTTTCCGAGAACTGAAGCCCCGCGGTCCGTGTATCGATCGCCTTGGTTTCGCCGCCGTTTTCGTGCCCTGGCTTTGGCGAAAATGTCTCGAACTGGCTGGGGCCTCCCTGCATCCAGAGCAGGATGCAGGCTCGGCCGTCCTGCCGAATCTGGTCGGCCTTTGCCGTAACCAGATCGGCCCAACTCAAGAAGCCCGCGGCGCCGGCCGAAAGCGTAATGCGGCGAAAGAACTCGCGTCTGCCAACCGTATGGCCGTGACGCAGTTCGATTTCCGTTTCCCGATGAAATTGTTCGTTCATGTTGCAACTCCGAATGGAGAGTGGATACGGTGACTCGGATTTCCCACCCCGGTCGGGAAAAGCGGCCCGATCAACGACGATGCAGGAACTCCGTGGAATTCACAAGAGACCACAAGATGTCCTCAAACGCTTCCGAGCGATTCCCTACCTCCCGGATGAACTTGCGACAGACGTCAAGCTCGCCGTCGGACGGCTGTCGGGACAATGTGCGGAGGTACAATTCCACGATCAGTTCGTCGTCGTTCTTGACGGAGCCCAGCAGGCGGGCAAGAACGCCGCGCCGGGCATCAACGCCTTGCCGGACCACGTTGTGATTCATCAGCAGGAGTGCCTGCGGAATCGAGCCGGCAACTTCATCGCGTGGCGCACTAGGATCGTAGCCGAAAATGGAGTTGAACTGAAAACGAGGCGAACGATTCATCAAGCCGGGGCGCGCGGCCGCTCCCGCCGGCGCGCCACTTTCGGGGATGCCGAAGAGATTACTGATCTGGCTGTAGATCTGGTCGGCGCGCAGCCGCTGCGGCACACTGGCCTGAAATGGCGCTGTATCCGGAGGGTGCCGGGCCAGACTTGCGTGCTGGTAGGCCTCCGTCGACATAATCGTGTGGAACAACCATCGCGTGTCGTAGCCACTTTCGACGAACCGGGCGGCCAGGTAATCCAGCGTCGCCGGTGTGGCACACTCGCGATCGGGCCCCAGGTCATCGATCGGCTCGTAAAACCCTTCGCCAACCAGTTCCGCCCAGATGCGATTGACGTACGCCTTGGCAAACCACGGGTTGCCTGGATTGGTGATCCATTCCGCCAACGCGCCGCGCCGTTCGCTGTCCTTGGTGCCAGTCTTCACGCTTTGACCTGTCAGGAAGAAAACCGGGTTCATCACCGTTCCCCGCGCGCTGGGATCGTCCTTATCGGGCATCCGATGTTCGGGGGTGCCGATCTGCCGCTGATTCGCATTGGGGCGGCGTGGCATCGACTGCTCGCGGTCGTTGACCACGACCGTAAATGTGGGTGGTTGCGTGCTCATATCGCGGCGCACAGCGACACGAGGAAAGAACGCGGCTAATTCATGGAACTGCTCCCGCTTCCAGCGATCGGTCGGATGGTCGTGACATTGCGCACACTGGATCTGGATCCCGAGAAAGATCCGCGACACTTCCGCGACGACTTCCTCGGGTTTGCCGCCCTGTGCCATGATCAGCCCGGCGTTACCATGTTCACGCACGTCGCCGGTCGCCGTGATGAAGGCGGTTGCGATCTGATCCCAGGATGCATTGCGGTTCAACTCTTCTGCCAGATATTTCGCACAGACCTCAGCGGCAAACAGCGCCCGCTCTTCCGTTTTGCGGTAGAAGATTACGTCGCGCCAGTAACGGCCCCAGTTTTCACCGAATCGGGGATCGTTCAGTAAACGTTCGATCAACTCCTGTCGCTTCTGGG
>Ga0194128_10000902_pt1 | contig 52703 bp, 41 predicted proteins | sample TA2KigCa65mmetaG_FD_148650 | JGI IMG/M metagenome (GOLD analysis project Ga0194128, IMG submission 148650) | Freshwater microbial communities from Lake Tanganyika, Tanzania - TA2015037 Kigoma Deep Cast 65m | ecosystem: Environmental > Aquatic > Freshwater > Lake | place: Tanzania: Lake...
GTCCGCACGCGCCGCCGCGCCGTCGTCGCCGAAGCCGGGCGCGCCGCTGCCGCCGGCCGCTGCCGGCGACCTCAAGGGCCGCGTGCTCGGAGCGCTCAAGGACAAGCCGCTGCTCGCCGGCACGCTGGAGCAGTGCGCGTTCCAGGGGCCGGACGCCGACGGTCGCGTCGTCGTCACGCTGCAGACCGAGCGCAAGATGTACCACGACCGCTTGGCGTCGACGGCGGTCCAGCAGGACCTCGTGCGCGCCATGCAGGACGCCGCCGGCCGGCCGCTGAAGGTCGAGTGGCGGCTGCCGACGCATGGCAACGGCGGCGTCGCTGCGCCGTCGCCGAAGGTCGATCCGGGCGACGCCACCAAGCGCGTGATGGGCGCCTTCAAGGGTCGCGTCGTGCAGGTCAACCCCGAGGATCGTGCGGCGAAGCCGAAGGACCCGGAGGCGCCGGCGAACGACGGCGGCAGCGATGCGCCGCCATGGGACGGCGGCGGCAACCTGCAGGAGTGAGCGCCGCGGGGCTGGCGGCGTGATTCGCCAACCGTTGCTCCCCGCGTAGCGCCGGCGACCCAGCGCCTGCTGCGGCGGCGTGTGGAACGTCCATGGAGCCGGCGCCGCGGGGCTGGCGGCGTGATTCGCCAACCGTTGCTCCCCGCGTAGCGCCGGCGACCCAGCGCCTGCTGCGGCGGCGTGTGGAACGTCCATGGAGCCGGCGCCGCGGGGCTGGCGGCGTGATTCGCCAACCGTTGCTCCCCGCGTAGCGCCGGCGACCCAGCAATCAGTTCAGGCCGATGACCTGCACGATTGCGTTGCTCGACGACGTGATCAGGTCGGCTGCGCCGAACAGGCCGCCGAGCGTGACGAACTGCGCGTGGATCGTCGTGCCGGAGAAGCCTGGCGGAACGGCCAGTGGCACGGTGCCGACCGCGGTCGACGCCGGCAGCACGAAGAGCTCCCACAGCGTCGCGCCGGTCGTCGTGCTGAGCATGCAGCCCGGCGCGGTGATCGTCGGGATCTGCAGGCCGGGGCGGCTCGACGCGAGGTCGATCAACTGCGCGCCGAGGAGCGTGCCGGCCGGCACGTTCGTCGCGTTCCACGTTGCGGTCTGGCCGGGGTAGAGGCGGCCACCGTACTGCGCGCCGCCGGCGTTCGGCGTGGTCAGCGCGACCTGCCCGATGTTGCCGACGCCGCCCTCGGGTTGCGTGCTGAACGGCGCCTCGAGCGACAGGTCGCGGTTCTGTGGATCGGCGGCGTTGACGCCGGCGAGGCCGCCGATGCGTCCTGGCGAGAAGCCGACCATCGCGGCGTAGCAGTTGACGGTCACCGTCGACGCGCCGACGTAGGTCGGCGTGCTGCCGTAGCGGTACTGCACGAGGCCGTTCTCGAAGAGGACCATCTGGAGGGTCCAGCGCGCATGCCCGTTGACGCCCGTGCCGCCGACGATGTTGAACGGCGCGACGTCGAGCCAGGTGACGTAGCAGATGTTGTTGCCAGCGCCGCCGGTCGAGTCGACCAGCACGTGCAGGCCGGCGTTCGGGTTGAGGCCGACGTTGCGCTGCATGTTGAGGTCGCTCCAGAGGATCGCCAGACGCCCGCCGCTGTAGAGCGGCGCGGTAGTGCCGGTGACCGGATCGCCGAGCAGGCGCGCGGCCACGGCGGCGAAGGCGCTGTCGGTCATCGCGCCATCCAGCCACACGAAGCCGTTCGTGCTCGGCACGATCGTCGTCGTCGCGCCGCCCGGGAACGGGAAGCTGAAGCCGAGCGGGAAGTTGACGACGCCGTCGTCGAGGATGGAGTTCGGCGAGACGTTGACCTTGGTCAGGTCCGGAGCGGGGGCGCCGGAGGTGATGGTGTAGGTCGTCGGAGCGGAGCTGTTGTCCGGGATCAGCGTCAGGCCAGCGCCGAGGTCGAACCGCTGGCCGTTGACGAAGCCCTGGTAGAAGCTCGACGCGCTGCCGCCGCAGGCGCCGCCGTAGAATTCGTTGCTCGCCGCGACCACCGTCGTGTAGCCGCCCGGCCCGAGGAACTCGACGCCGATCACCAGCGGGTTGGCGTTGAGCGTGCCGGTCGCAGCGCCCGCAGCCGTCGCTGTCAGGCCCTGGCCGCGGATCTGCGCCAGCGTGCCGGTGGTGTTCTGCATGGCGATGAGGCCGAGCGGCGGCGCGTTGGCCGGCGCCGTCGGGACGTTGACGTCGATCAGCAGGTTGGGCTCGGCGCCGAGCGGGTTGAACTGCGCGACGATGCCCATCGCGACGAGGTCGAGTTCGATGTTCCAGTTGTTGGGCATCGTGCCGGCCGCCGGCGCGACGGTGACGTTGGTCGTGCCGACTGCGCCCATCGTCGTCGTGCTCGGCGCGGCGGGCGCGAGGTTGGCCGCGAACGTCGTGCTCAGTGCGCCGGCGGCGAGCGTCGTCGAGCCGACCTGCACGGTGACGCCGTTGTAGACCTGGCCGCCGAGGTTGGTCTCCGCGTCCTCGCCGCGGAACTTGATCTTGGTGATCGTGATCGGGCCGGTGACGCCCGAGTTGCCGGTGAAGTGGCTGCCGTTGTAGACGATCTGGAAGCGGCTGGGACCGGCGGCGCGCCACCAGACGCCGGAGCCGGTGTTGCCGAGTTGGCTAGGGTTCTCCGACAGGTAGTGGTTGTCGGGCAGCGTCAACTGCTGGGTCTGCGCGACGAGGCCGCTGGCGGCGAGCGCCAGCGCGAAGGCGACGAGGGGGTGGGAGTGGGGCATGGCGATTGGCGCGATCGGGAATGGCCGCGGCAACCATGCGGCGGCAGCACCGCACGTTAGCCGATCCCGCTGGCGCCGGCAGGGGCGGTGCGCCCATCGGCGGCGGCGTCCCGGCGCCTTATTCGGGCCGGCGAATCCGACGTCGTGTATTGACCATCCCGTCGGGCACAGAGCACCATTGGATCGCGGACTCGGAGGTACCCATGCGCCACCAACTCAGTGCTCTGCTTGCCCTCACCGTCACATCGGCCGCGGTGGCCCAGTCGTTGGTGAACTACGAGAGCGGCCCGATCCACCCGATGCGGATGTCGCCTGATGGCACGCGGCTGTTCGTCGCCGACACGGTCGGCGGCCGCCTGGGCGTGTTCGACCTGCGCGACCCGACGCAGCCGTTCCTGCTGGCCGAGATCCCGGTCGGCATGGACCCGGTGTCGGTGCAGCCGCGCACGCGCGACGAGGTGTGGGTGACCAACCTGCTGTCGGACAGCGTCAGCATCGTCAGCATCCCCGAGCGCCGCGTGATCGACACGCTGCGCGTCGTCGACGAGCCGAGCGACGTCGTGTTCGCCGCCGGCAAGGCCTTCGTCAGCGCCGCGACGACTGACCAGATCCAGGTGTTCGACGCGACGACGCGCGCCAGCCTCGGCACGGTCCCGATCTTCGGCAAGGACCCGCGCGCGCTCGCGGTCAGCCCCGACGGCACGCGCGTTTACGCCGTGGTGCACCGTTCCGGCAACGGCACGACGATCCTGCCGTTCGGCGTGCAGGCGCCGCCGGCGCCGACCAACCCGTTGCTGCCGGCGGCGCCGGCGCAGGGCATCATCGTGCGCGCCAACGACCCGGCGTGGGCGAGCCAGATCCCGTACACGCTGCCGGACAACGACGTCGCGCAGATCAACACGGCGACGCTGGCGGTGACGCGCTACTTCCCCGGCGTCGGCACGACCAACACCGCGATCGCGGTGCACCCGACGAGCGGCGACCTGTGGGTGACCAACATCGAGGCGCGCAACCTCGTGCGCTTCGAGCCCAATCTGCGCGGCCACACCGTCGACAGCCGGGTGACGAAGATCACCACCGGCGCCACGCCGGTGGTCACGCCGATCGACCTCAACCCGGGCGTCAACTACAGCCAGTTGCCGAACACGGCGGCGATGGGCACGGCGCTGGCCGAGCCGTTCGGCGTCGCCATCGACGCGACGGCGGGCCTCGTCTACGTCGCCGCGCACGGCACCGACCGCATCGGCGTGCTCAACCTCGCCGGCGCCGTGCAGGCGCGCATCGAGATCGGCGTCACGCCGGGCAGCACGGTCAACACGCGGCAGAAGCGCGGCCCGCGGGCGCTGGCGCTGCACCCGAGCCAGCCGCGGCTGTACGTGCTCAACCGGCTGACCGACACGCTGAGCGTCGTCGACACCGGCACGCGCACGGTGCTGTCCGAGCGGCCGATCGCGACGTTCGACCCGATGCCGCTGGCGACGCGCGAGGGCCGCAAGTTCCTCTACGACGCCAAGCTGTCGGGCAACGGCACCATGTCGTGCGCGTCCTGCCACATCGACGGCGACATCGACGGCATCGCCTGGGACCTCGGCGACCCGAACGGCGTGATGGAGGCGGCGCCGGCCAACCAGCCGCTGCCGTTCATCGGCCTCGTGCCGTTCCACCCGATGAAGGGTCCGATGACCACGCAGACGCTGCGCGGCATGCAGGGCACCGGCCTGCTGCACTGGCGCGGCGACAAGGCCAACTTCCAGGCGTTCAACGGCGCGTTCGCGTCGCTGATGGGCGGCGCGCTGCTGCCGGCGGCGGACATAACCAGCTACACGCAGTTCGCGATGGCGATCAAGCACCCGCCGAACCCCAACCAGCTGCTCGACCGCACGCGCCGCACGGCGCCGGCCGGCAACAACGAGGAAGCGGGGTTCGTCGCCTACAACCAGCCGACGTCCGCGCTGCTCAGCTGCAACACCTGCCACGCGCTGCCGAGCGGCACCAACGGCTTCGTCATCAACGCCAACATCCTGCAGGAGCCGCAGCAGATGAAGGTGCCGCAGCTGCGCAACATGTACCGCAAGGGCGGCTTCAACCGCACGGCGGGCCCGCAGAAGAGCGGCTTCGGCTTCGTGCACGACGGTTCGCTCGACACCCTGACGAACTTCTTCGCGCAGCCGGTGTTCAACCCGTGGCCGGCGGCCACGAAGGACGACATCGTCACCTTCCTCAACGTGTTCGACACTGGCACGGCGCCGCTGGTCGGCTACCAGTTCCAGCTGACGCAGGCCAACGCGGCGGCGGCGGCGACGACGAACGCCTTCGCGCTGACCACGACGCGCGCGGCGGCCGGTGACTGCGAAGTCACCGCGCACGGCCGCGTCGATGGCCGCATGGTCGGCCTGCTGTACGACGCGATCGCGGCGACGTGGCGCGCGGACGCCGCCGGCGTCGGGCCGTTCACGCAGGCGCAGCTGGTCAGCAAGGCGCAGGCCGGCAACGCCGCGCTGGCGTTCACCTGCGTGACGCCGGGCCAGGGCAACCGCGTCGCGCTCGACCGCGACGGCGACGGCACGCTGAACGGCGACGAAGGCCTGCTGGCCTACGGCGCTGCGAGTCCGGGCTGCGCTGGCCCGTCGACGCTGGGTGGCAACAGCGAGCCGAAGGTCGGCAACGCCGCGTACGGCTTCGTCATGGGCAACGCGCAGGCCAGCACGGTCGGCGTGATGGCGCTGGCGCTCGGCCAGTCGTCGCTGCCGGTGATCGGCATCAATGTGCTGGTCGACCCGGCGACGGCGGTGACGCTCGGCATCACGGCCGACGGCTTCGGCCAAGGCGTGATGCCGTGGAGCATCCCGCCGAGCGCGTCGAACGTCGGCCTGCAGATCTTCACGCAGGCGCTGTGGCTCGACCTGTGCGGCAGCCAGCTGTGGGCGAGCAGCCCCGGCTTGCGCGTGACGATCCGGCCGTGAACGGCGGATGCCGCGCTGGCGCTGGCCGCGCGGCGCCGCAGTGATCGCGCGGCGGCGTCGCGACGGAAGCGCAGCGGCCGGTGGCGGGGGCGGCCCCGCGCCGGCATGATCGCCGCCGAGGTACACACGACATGGGACCCGGATTCGGCGACATGCAGAGCCTGCTCAAGCAGGCGCAGGACATGCAGCGGCGCATGGCCGACGCGACGCGCTCGCTCGGCGAGCGCGTCCTGGAGGGCTCGGCCGGCGGCGGCGCCGTCAAGGCCTACGTCAACGGCAACCAGGAACTGCAGGCGGTCAAGATCCAGAAGGCCGCCGTCGATCCGGGTGATGTCGACTCGCTGGAGGACCTCGTCACCGCCGCCGTTCGGCAGGCGCTGCAGGCGGCCAAGGAACTGCGCGAACGCGAGATGGGCAAGGTCACTGGCGGCCTCAATCTACCGGGCCTGGGCCTCTGACCGCGGCTCGCCCGCCCACACAGAGATGGCGCACCGCGACCGCACGATCGAGGCGCTGATCACGCGCCTCAACCGCCTGCCCGGCGTCGGCCCGAAGACCGCCGAGCGGTTGGCGTACCACTTGCTGCGCGTCGAGGCCGATGAGGCCCTGCAGCTAGCGAAGGCGATCGAGGAAGTGCGCGCGGCAGTCAAGTCGTGCAGCCAGTGCGGTCAGCTCGACGCCTGCGATCCGTGCAGCATCTGCAGCGACCCGGCGCGCGATCGGAGCATGCTGCTCGTCGTCGAGGATCCGCGCGAGGTCGCGCGTTTCGAGGACGTCGGCTATCAGGGTCTCTACCACGTGCTGCAGGGGCGCCTGTCGCAGCTCGAGGGCGTGCGGCCTGAGGACCTGACGGTGGCCTTGCTGCTGCAGCGGGCCCGTTCCGGCACGTTCGCCGAGATCTGCCTCGCGACCAATCCGGACCTCGAAGGCGAAGGCACCGCGCGCGTGCTCGCCGAGCAGCTCGCCGGCACCGGCGTGAAGGTCACGCGGCTCGCGCGCGGCCTGCCGGCCGGCGGGTCGATCGCGCAGGTCTCGGCCTCGATCCTCGCCGACGCGATTGAGGGCCGGCGCCCGCTGTCGTGACGCCGGTTCGCGAGCCGCTGCCGATCGACGACGCGCTGCCCGCCGTGCTGGCGGCGTTCCGGCGTGCGACCGCCGTGCTGCTGATGGCGCCGCCGGGCTCGGGCAAGACCACGCGCGTGCCGCCGGCGCTGCTCGACGCGCTCGGCGAGCGCGGCGGCCAGGTCGTCGTGCTCGAGCCGCGCCGGCTCGCCGCGCGCGCCGCCGCCGTGCGCGTGGCGCAGGAGACCGGCACGGCGCTCGGCGACCTCGTCGGCTACCAAGTGCGCGGCGACAGCAAGGTGTCCGGCCGCACGCGCGTGCGCTTCGTCACCGAGGGCGTGCTGGTGCGCCAGCTGGTGCAGGATCCGTTCCTGGAGGGCGTCGCCGCGGTCTGTCTCGACGAGTTCCACGAACGCCACCTCGAAGGCGACCTGGCGCTGGCGATGCTCGCCGAGGCGCGCGCCACCGTGCGCCAGGATCTGAAGCTCTGCGTGATGTCGGCGACGCTCGATCCTGCGCCGCTGCGCGCGTTCCTCGCCGGCGCCGAGGTGGTGGAGGCCGACGGCCGGTTGCACCCGGTGCGCGTCGAGCGGTTGGAGCGCAGCGCGCCCGATGCGCTCGAGGTCACCGTGCGCAACCTGGTCGAGAAGGCGCTCGACGAGACCCCCGGCGACGTGCTGGTGTTCCTGCCGGGCGCCGGCGAGATCGCTCGCTGCGAGGACGCGCTCGCCAACCTCGCGCGCAGGCGCGATGTGCTGGTGTTGCCGCTGCACGGCCGCCTCGAGCCCGCCGACCAGGACTTCGCCATCCGGCCACAGCGCCAGCGCAAGGTCGTGCTGTCGACCAACGTCGCTGAAAGCTCGCTGACCATCGCCGGTGTCACCGCCGTCGTCGACACCGGGCTTGCGCGCGAGCTGCGCTTCGACCGCGGCCGCGGCGTCGACGTGCTGCAGCTCGAACGCATCAGCCTCGCGTCGGCGACGCAGCGCGCCGGCCGCGCTGGCCGCACCGGCCCAGGCGTCTGCTATCGCGCGTGGACCGCGCCCGAGGAACGTGGCATGCCGGCGCGCGCGCTGCCCGACGTGCAGCGCATCGACCTGTGCGGGCCAGCGCTGCTGGTGCGCGCCTTCGCCGGCCGCGATCCGCGGCAGTTCGGCTGGTTCGAGGCGCCGCCGGCCGACGCGCTCGCCGCCGCCGACAATTTGCTGCGCGAACTCGGCGCCATCGATGCCGCCAGCGGCGCGTTGACGCGGTTCGGCCAGGCGCTGCTGGCGCTGCCGCTGCATCCGCGCCTTGGCGCCGTCGTGCTCGCCGGCCGCGAACTCGGCTGTGCTGTCGCCGCCGCGACCGCGGCGACGCTGCTCGCCGACGTCGACCAGCTCGGCCGCGGCGACGGCGCCGACTTGCACGTCGCGGTCGACGCCTTCCTGCTGGCCGAGGAGCGCGGTTTTTCCGAGCACCTCTGCCGCGAGGTCGGCCTCTCGGCGTGGCAGGCGCGCACCGTCAAGACGGCGCGCGACCGCCTGCTCGCCGGCCGCCGCGACGACGGCCGGGACACGACGTCGCTCGGCCGCTGCCTGCTCGCCGGCTTCCCCGATCGCGTCGCCGTGCGCAGCGAGGGCGGCGAACCCCGCACGGCGACGATGGTCGGCGGTCGCGGGCTCGTGCTGCCTGCCGCGGCCGACGGCCAGGAACTAGTGGTGGCGTTGCGGCTGCACGAAGCCGGCCGCCAGCAGCGGTCGAAGGTCGTGCTGTTCGCCGGACTCGCGCCCGCCGACCTGCAGGCCGCCGCCGGCGCGCTCGCCACCGTCGTCGTCGCCGAACTCGACGAAGCCAACGGTCGTGTTGTCGCCGTGCGCGAGCAGCGCTATCGCGACCTGCCGCTGCGCTCGGCGCGCGGCGGCGAGCTGCCGGCGGGCGCGGCCGCCGAGAAGCTGCTGCCCGTGTTCGCGCGCGATCCGTGGCGTTGGCTCGGCGAACAGAAGGACCTGCGCCGCTTGCTGGCGCGCTTGCGTTGGCTCGCCGTGCGCCAGCCGGACCTCGCGCTACCGCCGTTCGACGACGCCGCCGTCGCCGCGGCGGCGCTGCAACTGCTCGGCGATCGCACGGACCTGCGCGCGCTGCGCGACGCCCAGGTCGGTGAACTGCTGTTGGCGCAACTGACGTCGCCGCAGCGACGCGCGCTGCACCAGGGCGCGCCCGATCGCATCGAGCTGCCGTCGGGCCGGGACGCCATCGTCGACTACGACGCGCCGGCCGGACCGACGATCGCCGCCCGACTGCAGGAGTTCTTCGGCTTGCGCGCGGTCGGCGCTCTCGCCGGCGGCCGTGTGCCGGTGGTGCTCGAACTGCTGGCGCCGAACCATCGGCCAGTGCAGGTGACCACCGACCTGCCGAGCTTCTGGGCCAACGTCTATCCGCAGGTGCGCCGCGAACTGTCGCGGCGCTACCCGCGCCACAGCTGGCCCGAAGACCCGCTGGCGGCCAATCCGGAAGCGCGGCCGCAGCGCCGTCGGCCGAGCTGACGGCGTCGGCTCGGGTCGCTCCGGGGCCGCTCGCTGACTGCCGGCGCGCGGTCTGCCTGCGGACGGCTGGCGTGGCGCCAGCCGCGCGCCGATGCGGTCGCCCGGACTGCCGCCGTCGCCGCCGCTTGCGCTGGCTGTGTCGATTTCCGCGACACCGTCGCCCCCGGCTCAAGCTCGCTGCCGCGAACGGCCGAAATCCCGCTGGGAGCGACTGTTCGACATGTCCCTCGAATTCCGACTTGGCCAGCGACAGGAGCAGCGCCTAGCGCTGCTGCCGCAGATGCTGCAGTCGATCGAGGTGCTGCAACTCGCCACGGCCGAACTGCTGGCGAAGGTCGAGGCCGAACTGCAGCAGAACGAGACGCTCGAAGCATTGCCGCCCGCCGCGGTCGAACCGCCGCCGGTTGTGCCGCCGCGCGCCGCGGCCGATGACGAGCGCTTCGACTGGCGCCGCGGCGGCGCCGCCGATGGCGAGGACGGCAAGTCGGCGTTCCTGGCCAACGTGCCGGCGCGGGCGGAGACGCTGCACGATGCCGTGCGCGGCCAGCTCGCCTTCCGCGGCGTGCCGGCGCTGCTCGCTGACGCCGTCGCGATGCTGGTCGACCACCTCGACGAGCGCGGCCTGCTGCCGGCGACCGACGACGAACTCGCCGCGCGCCTCGACCTGCCCGTGGACCTGATCGCGCAAGCGCGCGCGCAACTGCAGCAACTTGAGCCGCGCGGCCTCGGCGCGCCGGATCCCGTGGCCGCGATGCTGCTGCAAGCGCACGCCGACCCGGACCTGCCGACCATCGAGCGCATCCTGCGCGAGCACCTCGCCGACCTCGCGCGCAACAAGGTGCCCGACGTCGCGCGTGCGCTGGCGCTCTCGGTCGACGAACTCGACGACTTGCTTGCCCGCATCCGCGTGCTCAACCCGCGCCCGGCCGCCGGCTTCGCCGACGCCGCCGCGCCCGGGCTGCACGCCGATGCCTACGCATGGTTGCACGACGGCGAGGTCCACGTCGCGCTCGACGACGCGTCGTTGCCCGACCTACAGGTCAACGCCGAGTACGCGGCGTTGGCGCGGGCCAAGGCCACGGCGCCCGAGGTGCGCGCGTACCTGCGGCCGAAGCTGCGCTCGGCGCGTGACCTGATCGAGGCGGTGGCGCAGCGGCAGGCGACGCTGCTGCGCGTCATCGACGCGATCATGCGCGAACAGCGTGGCTTCCTGCAGCAGGGCCGCGCCGCGATCAAGCCGCTGCGTATGGCTGACGTAGCCGCCGGGCTCGGCCTGCACTCGTCGACAATCAGTCGCGCCATCGCCGGCAAACACGTGCAGACTGATCGCGGCGTGTTCCGCCTGCGCGACTTCTTCGACGGCGGCCGCGCCGACGAAGCTGGCGCCGCCGCGCCGGGCCAGGGTCGCATGGCCATCGCGCAGCAGATCGCCGAACTGGTCGCGGCCGAGGACAAGTCGGCGCCGCTGTCGGACGACGAACTCGTCGCCCGGCTGCAGGCGCGCGGCGTGCAATGCGCCCGGCGCACGGTGACCAAGCACCGCAAGGAACTCGGCATTCCGTCGAGCTACCTGCGCCGGCGATACGGAGGCCAGCCATGACGCAGTACGACCCGTTCTCCTGCGGCGCCGCGCCGATGAGCCAGAAGGGCGCCCTGCCGACGACGCCCGCCGACACCCTGTTCGCTGAGACGCCGTCGTCGCCAGTGCCGACGTCGCGCAAGGCAGCCAAGGCGCCCGCGCGCAGCGCTGGCGACGCCGATTGGGCGCCGGTCGCCGATGACGGTTTCGCCGCCATGCTGACGTTGGGCGCGATGCCGCAGCAAGCGACGGCCAACGCGCTCGCGTTTGGCGCCGACGCGCTCGGCGAGGTCGCGCCAGTCGCGTCGGCCGCGCCAAACAAGGCGCCGACGCCGCCGCACGGCGCCCGCGCGCCGAAGGGGCCGATCAAGCCGAAGGAGGCGCTGCCGCGCCGCCTGACCGAGCTGCTGCCGGCGCCGCCGAAGAGCGTTTCCGCGGCGGGCGCCGCGATGGCGATGGCGTTCGCCGCCGCTGGCCTCGCGTGGTCGTCTTGGCTGTTCTTCGCCGCCGGCAACCCGATCCTCGCGGCGATCGTCGCCGCCGCCGCCCTCGTCGGCGGCGCGATGGTGTGGCTGCTGCTGCGGCGATGATCGGCCGCGGCGCGGTCGCGCTATGGTGCGCGCCGTGCCGACCTACCTGCTGACGATCGCCTACCACGGCACGGCCTTCCACGGCTGGCAATGGCAGGACGGCTACCGCACCGTGCAGCAGGCGCTGCAGGAAGCGTTCGCGGCGATCGGTTGCCCCGACACGCACGTCGAGGGCGCTGGTCGCACCGACGCCGGCGTGCACGCGCTCGGCCAGTGCGCGCACGCGACGATCGCGCGCGACTTCGCGCCGGAGCGGTTGCTGCTGGCGCTCAACGCCAACCTGCCCGACGACGTCGCCGTGCAGCGCGTCGTGCGCGCGCCCGATGGCTTCCACGCGCGCTTCCACGCTCGTGGCAAGCGCTACGCCTACCGCTGCGTGACCGCGCCCGTGCGGCCGGCGATCGGCCGCGACCTGTACCACTGGGTCCGCCGCCCGGTTGACGTCACCGCCATGCGGCAGGCGGCGCAGTGTCTCGTCGGCCGCCACGACTTCGCGTCGTTCGCCAGCAATCCCGGCTACGCGCGCAAGCGCGGCACCGTGCGCACGCTGCACCACGCGCACCTCGTGCAAAGGCCGGCCGGCTTCGACTTCGTCGTGCAGGGCGGCGGCTTCCTCTACAACATGGTGCGCAACGTCGTCGGCACGCTGCTGGAGGTCGGCTACGGCAATCGCCCGCCGGCGTGGTTCGCCGAGGTCCTGGCCGCGCGCGCTCGCCGCGCTGGCGGCCCGACCGCGCCGCCGCAGGGCCTCTACCTGCTGCGCGTGCTGTACGCCGACGACCTGTCGCCTGCAGGCGACGAACCAGGGGTCGCCGGCGCCGAAGCCGGCGGCGACGACGGCTGAACCGGCACCGCGGGTTCTCCCGCAGCTTCGGTGCGAGCGCTCAGGCATTCGCCGTGGCTCTGCAATACTGTGTGCCCAGAGCCGCATCGTCGGCCGCTCCGTACTGCGCATGAACCAGCTCCGCCCCGCCCTGTCCCTGCTCCTGCTGCTCGTGCCCGCGCTGGCCCAGGAGACCCGCGCGCTGCCGCGCGTCGCCGAAGACCTGTTGCCGGCGTCGACCTACGCGACGTGGCGTTTCGGCGGGCTGGCGGCCTGCCGCGCCGCCGCAAGCGCGCAGCCGCTGACCGCGCTGATCGAGTCGACGCTGGCCACGCTGCCGGCCGACGTGAAGGAGTCGCGCATCGACGCGCCGCTCGACTTCGCCGCCAACGAGTTCGCCTCGCAACTCGATGATCAGGGCGTCAAGGTCGGTCCGCTGCGCGCCGCGCTCGGCCAGCCGATGACGCTGGCGCTCGGCCGGCTGGCGCTCGAAGGCATGGGCCCGTCGGTCGCGCTCGTCGTCGACATTGGCGACCAGCGTCGCGCGATCAACCAGATCGTGCAGTTCGCCGCACAGAGCATCGCCGCTGACGCCGGCGGCGCCGACACGCGCGAGGAGACGATCGGCGGCTTCACGTTCCACGCAATGACGCCGGACGACGGCCCGTCGCTGTTCGCTGGCGCGATCGGCAGCCTGTACGTGATCAGCAACAGCCGCGGCTTCCTCGCCGAGATGGCCGACGTCGCCGCCGGGAAGAAGCGGTCGCTGGCGCAGGCGACGCCGCTCGGCGGCCTGCGCGCGCGCCTCGGGGCGCCCGCGGCGATCGAGGCGTTCGTGCACGTGGCGCGCCTATGGGACGCGATCGCGCCGCACCTGCCGTACGAGTGGGACGCGCTCGCCGACCTGCTCGGACTCGGCGCCATCGACGCGGTCTACGGCGGCTACGCGCCGACGGCCGAGGGCGGCGCCGACCTCGTGCACCTCGGCCTGCGCGGCAGCGGCAAGGGTCTGCTGAAGGCGATGGTCAGCGCGCCAGTCGACTTGTCGTTTGCGCAGGCATGCTCGCCGAACACCGTGCTGTTCGCGGCCGGCAGCTTCGACAGCGGCGCGCTGGTCGACGCCGGCAGCCGCCTGCTGCAGGCGCTGCCCCCGGTGTGGCAGGATCGCATGCGCGGCGGCCTCGAGCTGATGACGCTCGCCTTCGACGACGAAGCCGACGCCGAGGCGATGGCGCGCGCGTTCGGGCCGCAGGTCGGGCTGGCGATCAGCCTGGAGAAGGGCGCGGTGCCCAAGCCCGAGCTGGTCGTGCGCGTCGGCGTGCGCGACGCCGCGCGCGTCGCTGCGCTGTTGCGCCAGTTCGAGGCCGATTCGGCGCGCGACCAGGGCGCGGAATGGAAGGTCCGCAAGGTCGACGGCAAGGAGATCCGCTACACGATCGCCAAGGCCGAAGGCGCGCCGTTGCAGCTCAGCCCGTGCTACGCGCTCGTCGACGGCGGCCTGTGGCTCGCCAGCGACGTGATGGCGCTGGTGCGGACGCTGCGCCCGGCGGAGGACGCGCCGCCGCTCGCCGCCGAGCCGGACGTGCAGCAACTCGCCGGCGCGCTGGACGGCGCCAGCGGCGTCTTGCACTGGCGGCTGCACAAGCTCATCGAGTTGGGCTGGGTCGCCGTCGAAGCCAACGTCGCCGCTGCGCTCGACGCGCAGAAGGACGAACTCGGCTTCGGCAGCGAGGCGCTGCCCGACGCCGAGGCGCTGGCGCAGGCGTTTGGTGCGACCAGCTGGCTCTTGCGCGTTGGCGACGATGGCGTGACCGTGCGCGGCCGCGGCCAGATGACCTTCGGCTCGCTGTGCGGCGTGCTCGGCCTCGCGCTGGATGGTTTCCTGGCGCGCGCTAGCAAGCCAGCGAAACCGCGCTGAGCCGCTGCCGCGCCACGCGCGCGGCGGTCAGATGTGCGCCAACGCCAGCTTGAGCGGCGGCTTGCCGTCGAACGACGGGAAGTCGCCGTCGATCGGCACGCGTTCGAGCGCGCGCAGCGGCCGGCCGGCCTTCTCGGCGCACCGGCGCAGCGCGTCGTGCCAGCCGGCCTCGTCAACCGTCGGCACGTGGTTGGTCGCCAGCACGGCGCCGCCGTCGGCGAGCGCCAGCAGCGCTGGCTTGAACAGCGACTGGTAGTCGCGCACGACGTCGATCGTGCCGAACGGCGTCTTGGCGAAGCGCGGCGGGTCGAGCACGACGAGGTCGAACGGCTCGTGTTCGACGCGCGCATACGGCAGGTTCTTGCCGCGGCGCTGCACCGGCAGCTTCGCGAGCTGGCGCAGCACCGGCAGGCAGTCGGCGCGCAGGAAGGCGCAGCGGTCGGCCAGCCCGTTCGCGGCGGCGTTGTCGGCGCCGACGTCGAGCGCGCTCTGCGCGAAGTCGACGTTGAGCGCGCGGCTGGCGCCACCGGCGGCCGCGGCGACGCCGACGCCGCAGGTGTAGGCGAACAGATTGAGCACGCGCTTGCCGGTGGCGCGTTGTTGCACGAGCGCGCGGCCGCTGCGGAAGTCGAGGAAGAGCCACGGATCCTGGCCGCGGTGCCGGGCGCGGAAGCGGCAGCGCAGGCCGCGCTCGCACGCGACGTGCTCGGCGAGCGCGGCCTCGCTCGGCGCATGCGCGACGAAGTCCGGCGGCGGCGCCGCGCCGCGGTGGTTGCACGCGATCGGCAGGTCGAGCCCGAGCGCATCGTTGGCGGCGCGCTGGAGTTCATCGACAGCGTGCGCCGCGAGCGGCGCGCGGAACGTCTGCACCAGCAGGCAGCCGCCGTAGCGGTCGACGCTGACGCCCGGCGCGTCCTCGGCGACGCCGTGCAGCAGCCGCACACAATCGGTGCCTTCGGCCTGCAGGCGTGCGAGCAGCGCGGCGCGGGCGTCGATGGCGGCGAGCAGTCGGTCGCGGAGCGTCATGGCGGGGGAGCGGAGCGCCGCATCATGGCCATCGTCGCGCGCGACGCCAGCCGAGGCTTGCGCCCGCCGTCGCGTTCGCCGACGGTGCGCCCATGCCGACCGACAAGGAACTCGAACGCCTGCGCAAGACGCTCCGCCACAAGCTCGATGGCGCCGCCGGCGAGGTGACGATCGCCGCCGACGACCTGCGCACGGTGCTCGGCGAACTCGGTCGGCTGCACCAGAGCAACGAGCGCCTGCGCCGGCAGAACCGCCGCATCCGACTCAAGCTGCAGCGCGCCGGCCTCGTCGACGACGACGGCGCCGCGGACGGTTCCGACGGCGGCGACGGCTCGACCGACGGCGACGTCTGAGGCGCGGGTCGGTTTGCCGGCGCGCGCGCGGCGGCGTACTGTTACCATGACCATCGCACGGAGGCGTTCGTGAGCAAGTTGCCGCTGCTTTCGCTGATCATCGCGCTGCTGTTCGCCGCCGCTGCCGCCGCCCAGAACTGGGTGCTGATCCCCGAGAAGATCGAGCGCGCGACCGTCGCCGCCGACGATGGCATGCAGCGCTGGGCGGAGTGGAAGCCCGGCAAGTGCCCCAACTGCGAAGGCAAGAAGAAGGTCAAGTGCGGCACCTGCGAGCGCTTCGCCGAAGACGCCACGAACTGCATCGAGTGCAAGCGCAACGAGAAGAAGGAAGCCGACTGCCGCATGTGCGTCGGCACGGGCGAACTCGCCGATCCGCTCGACAAGGTGTCGTGCCCCGGGTGCCTCGGCGCGGGCTTCTTCCTGTGCACGATCTGCTCCGGCGGCGGTCGGTTGAGGATCGGCGACGCCAAGAAGTTCGGCGACTGCGTCGGCTGCCGCGGCGCTGGCGGCTGGAAGTGCGGGGCGTGCAACGGCGCCCGCCTCGTGGAGCCGGCCGCGCTCAAGCCATCGCTCCGTGAAGCCGCGCCGAAGGACCTCGCCAAGGCGGCGACGGTTACCGACGCGGCGCTCAAGGAGCTCGAGGCCGTCACGCCGACAGGCGGCGACAAGGCGCGCAAGGAAGTGAAGGCGCTGGTCAAGGCCTTCGACGCCGCCGGCGCCGTGCACCCGGCGATGAAGCGCCTCGGCAAGCCGTTCGAGGACTACATGGGCAAGATCTACGCCGGCAAGCAGTTCCAGGGCTCGGCGGAGAACGAGGCGGAGACGATGAGCGCGGTGAAGGCGTCGGCCGAGTACTACCTCAAGCACCAGAAGCGCATGCTGGAGCTGGCGCAGAAACGCGCCGAGGCCAACGCCAAGGTCGCCGGCGAGCAGAAGGCCAAGTAGGCGCGACCCGCCGCGGCGCGCGTGGCGGGCCGAAGGCGCGCCGCCTACGCTGCGCGGATGCGTTCGCGTCCGTCGCTGGTCCTGCTCGCCCTGTCCGTCGTCGCCGCCGTCCTGCCCGCGCAGGGCGACGTGCAGCCGACGCTGCTCGCGCCGCGCGCCGACGAGCCGGAGTCGCCGGCGCGCCGCGCCGGCCCGGCGGGCCTCGTCGCCAAGGTCCGGCCGGCGGTGGTGTGGGTCGCTGTCGAGGTCGACGGCGCGCGCGGCAAGTTCACCGTCGAGCGCGCCAGCACCGGCGTCGTCGCCGATGGCTCGGGCCTCGTGCTGACGCTGGCACGGCTGGTGAAGGAAGCCGTCGGCGCCGACGACAAGCGCATGCTCGTGCAACTCGACGACGCCGGTAACACGCAACTGCCGGCGACGATCGTGCGCCTCGACGAGCGCTCGGGCCTCGCGCTGTTGCGCGTGCAGCCGCCGACCGCCGACCTGCAGGCCGCCGCGTTCGGCCCCGATTCGCCGGCTGCCGGCGAGCCGTTGGTCGTCGTCGCGCGGCCGGACGGCAAGGAGATGCTCGCCTTCGGCGGCACCGCGAGTCCGGCGCAGGCCGGCGTGCTGCTCGGCGGCGTGCCCTTCGCCGCCGGCGACCTGTTCCTGACCGACTCGCGCAACGACGAACGGTGCGACGGCGCCCCCGTGTTCGACGCGGCGGGCCGGTGCGTCGGCCTGTACGACGCCGAGCACGTCCGCCGCGACGTGCAGGATCCGACGCTCGACGACCTGCGCAAGCCGAGCTTCGGCGTCGCGCGGGCGGCGCGCGTGCTGCGCGGCGCATTCGCGGCGGAGTTCGCCAGTGCGAAGAACGCCTCGCTGCAGCGGCCAGCGTCCGGCGCCGCGCACGCGCAAGTTGCCGCGGTCGCCAACGCGGCCAAGGCGGTGGTCGGGGTGTGGTGCGGCGACGGCGACTGGCCGGCGCTCGGCGGCGACGATCCGGGCGCGGTGCGCCGGCGCGACGGCCTCGGCTCGGGCGTCGTGCTGACGCCGCAAGGCCTCGTGGTCGCCAACGCGCACGTCGTGCGCGGCGGCAGCCCGCGCGTGCGCCTCGCCGACGGCCGCGCCTTCCCGGCCAAGGTCGTGAAGACCGCAGCCAACCCCAACCTGGCGCTGCTGCAGGCGGAGTTGCCAGCCGGCACGACGTTGCCGGCCGCAGCCGCCAACGGCGATGGCGACGTCGTGCTCGGCGAAGGCGTGCTCGCGATCGGCAACCCGCTCGGCGGCCGTCCGATCGTCTCCGCCGGCGTGGTGTCGGCGCTGCGCAGCAACGGCGATCGCATCCAGGCCGACGCCAAGCTCGGCGCGCAGAACGGCGGCGGCGCGGTGGTCGACGCCAACGGCCGCCTGCTCGGCATCGGCGACGCCGGCGCGAGCGATCCGCTGGAGACGGCGTTCGCGCTGCGCGGCGACCGCGTGTCGACCGAGACCGACCTGTCGACGTTCGTGGCGATCGCGCGCGTGCGCAAGGCCTTCGCCGCCGAGCTCGGCGCGCTGCCGGCAGCGGCGTCGTCGGACGCCGACCGCGCGCGGCGAGCGAGCCGGCTGACCGCGATGGTCGAGAAGGTCCGCGGCGCGATGCTCAACCTCTACGTCGCCGAGAACGTCGCCAAGCAGAAGGAGGACGACCTGTTCCCACCGGAGCCGGTCTGGCTGGTCCGCAGCCTCGGCTCGGGCGTGGTGATCTCGCCCGACGGCCTCGCGATCAGCAACTGGCACGTCGTCGACGACGCCACCAACCCCGACGGCTCGATGGTCGCCGACCGCCGCGTCACCGCGCGCGTGTTCGGCGGCAAGGAGCACGTCGTCAAGGTGCTCAGCATCTCGCGCGAGGACGATCTGTCGCTGCTGCAGCTGGAGCTGGCGCCGGGCGAACGGCTGACGCCGGTCGAGCTCGGCAGTTCGGCCGCGCTCGCGGTCGGCGAGGAGGTCGCGGCGATCGGCAATCCGCTCGGCCAGGCCAACACCATCACCGCCGGCATCGTCACCGCCAAGGGCCAGGAGCTGCGGGTCAAACGCCGCTGGGCCAAGCTCGAGCACCTGATCGAGAGCGACGCCACGATCAACGGCGGCAACAGCGGCGGCGCGCTGCTCGACCGCAACGGCCGGCTGGTCGGGATCAACAGCGCCGGCGGCGGCGTGTTCAACAACAAGGGCTACGCCATCGATGTCGACCATGTGCGCAAGCAACTGCTCGGCCTGCTGCTCTCGGCCTACAAGCTGCGCAGCCCCGACCTCGGCCTGCGCGTCGTCGACGAGGACGGCCGCACGCTGGTGTTCGACGTCGATCCGCGCGGCCCGGCGGCCGCGGCCGGCGTGAAGTCCGGCGATCGGATCACTGCGCTCGGCGGCACGGCGATCGCGTGGGGGCCGGGCTTCGCGCTGACGCTGCTGCGCCTGCCGGCCGAGCAGCCGGCCAAACTCGAACTCGAGCGCGCCGGCGCCAAGGTCGCCGTCGACGTGGCGCCGATGGCGCCCGAGCGCTGGGCGGTCGTGCGGCAGTCGGGCCTGCTGGTGCGCGACTTCGCCTTCGCCGACGACCCCGACCGCGTGCGCGCCGCGGCGATCGCGCTGCACCGCGAGTTCACCGGCGACCGCAACGGCGAGCCGCAGTCGATTCCGCTGCAGGTGGTCGCCGTCGACAAGGTCATCCTGGGTGAGCAGCCTGATGGCGTCGACATCGCGGCGGGTGACTTCCTGCTCGCCTGTGAGTTCGTCACCGACAAGGGCGACGCCGTGCGCAAGGACATCGGCAGCGTCGCGGCGCTGCGCGACCTGTGGAACGACCGCGAACTCGGCGACTACGACCGCCAGCAGGCGCGCTGGAAGTGCTGGGTTGCGCGCGGCGCCGCGGTGCGCATCGTCGAGTTGCGCGCCAACCGGCTGTTCTGGTGAGCCGCCAGACGCTGCGGGCGCGCCGGCGACGCGGCGGTCACTTCGCCGCGAAGGCGCCCTTCAGCGCAATCTGCTTGTCGCCGCCCACCCAGCTCCATTGGAAGCTGATCTTGCCCTTGGGCAGCGGGTCGAGCGGCCAGAACGTCGCCATGCCCGGCGCCGTCGTCGTGCGGATTTCGCCGTCGTCGTAGACGAGTTTGCCTTCGATCGGATCGCCCTTCGGGCCGACGACCGTGCAGGTCAGCGAGCCGCGCACGCCGATGCCGCCGGTGCTGCCAAAGTGCAGCGTCAGTGGGAAGCCGATCGTCTTCTTGCCCTCGCGGCCGTTGGCCTTCAGCACCGCCGCGGCCTCGGGGCCGAGCTCGGCGACCGGCACCTCGCCGTCGAAGATGAGGCCGGTGTCGTTGCGCGACGGGAAGCAGTCGGCGCCGGTGTTGGCGGCGCTGGGTTGGCCGATGCCGCTGGTGGCGTTGACCACCAGCACGTCGCCGTCGAGGAACATGCCGATCGTCAGGATCGTGTTGTTCATCAGCGCGTCGCGGTAGCCCGGCCAGTAGGTCCAGCGCTCGAAGATCTTCTTGGCGTTGCCGATCGATGCGTTGGGCTGCACCAGCGCCATCTGCGCGAACAGGCTGCCGACGTAGCTGCCGCCGAGGTCGACGGTCTGCGTGTGCATCGAGGCCGGGTCGCGCAGGTCCTTGTTCTTCTTGAGGTACTCGGCGTGCTCCTTGCACCGGGCCGAGAAGTTGGCCGACCACGTCACCGGCGTCTTGCCGTTGGCCTTGCGCGCCTCGTTGAAGGCGACGATCCACTTGTCGACGCCCTTGCTGCTCGCCGACAGCGGCGGGGTGTTGTTCTGGATCGCCTTCAGCACTGGCGACGCGCCGGTCCAGAAGTCTTCCCACTCCTTGTCGAGCTGGGGGATGGTGACGTCCTTGTGCGCCTCGCCGAAGGCCTTCTCGAACTCGGCCGGCTGCTTGACGCGGCGCTTCTGCAGGTCGAGGGCGATCGCATCCATCGTGCGCAGCATCTGCGGGTCGCGGCGCATCAGGTAGTCGCAGAACGACCACGCCTTGATGCGTTCCTCGTTGCTGAAGTTGGACGCGTCGCAGAACGGCAGCTTGTTGGCGGGCACGCCGCCGGTGCTCTTCCAGGCCAGCTCGAGGCTCAGGTTCTTCCAGACGTCGAAGTCCGGCGAGCTGAACTCGCGGTCCTCCTCGCTCGCCGCCGTGCCCTGCTGTTTCTTCAGGTCGACCGAGAACAGGCGGTTGTTGTTGAAGATCATGCCGACGAACGTGTGGCCGATGCCTTCGACGAAGCCGTCGGAGCCGAAGCCGGCGCAGCCGCGCGCGACGTTGCGCACGCAGCTGTCGAACAGCGTCTGCTTGCCGTTGGTCGATGCGATGGCGGTGTTGCCGATGCCGCTCGTCGACGTGTGCTCCAGCTTCCACTCGAGGTCCGGCACCTTGTTGGCGCGCAGGATCTGCTGGTAGGTCTCCTTCTTGTCGAAGCAGGCCCAGTCCTGCGGCCACTTCTCGACCTCCAGCGGCCACGGGAACGCCACCTGGCAGACCCGCAGCGCGCGTTCGGCCCAGCGCAGCGCGTCCTTGAGGTTCTCGAACTCCTCCTTGTCGCCGTGCAGCAGGAAGTGCTCCGACGACACGGTGACGTACGGCACCTGCGCCTGCAGCAGCGGCGCGCACTCGACGCCCGGCTTCTCCTCGACCGGGTAGTCGATCTTGGACTGCTCCTCGACGGCCTTCTCGATCGCCTTGCTGCGGTCGTAGAGCGTCTTCTCCAGCTCGGTGCCGCTGATGGCGCCGACCTCGACGTGGTTGAGCGCCGCCTGCGCCTGCTCGTCCTTGTCGATCCAGCGCAGCACCATCGCCCAGTGCTTGTCGGCGCGCGCCTTGTCGCCGGCCTTGGCGAGTTTCTCGGCGATGGCGCGGTGCTGGTTGGCGAGGTCCTTCTTCAGCGCCTCCCACTGCTTGCTCAGCGACTGGCCATCGGCGCCAGCGCCGGTGTCCGTCGTCGGGTAGGGGCGCTTGGGATCGGGGTTCCAGCTGGCGCCCATCTTGACGTAGCCGAGCGACGTCCACGCCTCGGCGTTGTCCGGCTCGTACAGCTTGATGAGCTGCATCCAGACCTGCTTGGCGACGCGCGGGAAGCCCTCCTTGGAGGCCTTCTTGGCGAAGTTGTTCATCGCCTTGGCCTGACGGGCGTTGAGTTCGGCGTCACCGCCCTGGGCGGGGACGGCCGCGAGCAGCGTCAGCGCGGCGAGCGCGGCGGCGAAGGATCGGGATGGACCGGCGGGAACGGGCGTGGACATCGCGGCCGGCAGCGTAGCGGCGGCGACGGCCGCGCGCAGCCGGCTCGCCGGGCGGAGTGCCCTCGCCGTTGTCCCGGCGCGGCCCGGACGCCATGCTGCTCGCCCCCGAAACCCGGCCGTGGCGCGCCCGGCCCCAACGAGAACGACATGAGCAAGGTCTACGACATCGGAGTCCTCCCCGGCGACGGCATCGGCGAAGAGGTCGTGCGCGAGGCGCTGAAGGTGCTCGACGCGATCCAGTCGGTGCACGGTTTCAGCACCAAGCGGGAGCACCTGCCCTACGGCGCCGAGCACTTCCTGAAGACGGGCGAGACGATGCCGGACGTCGCCTTCGACCGCATCCGCCAGATGCACGCCGTGCTGTTCGGCGCCATTGGCGACCCGCGCATCGAGGTCGGCAAGCTCGAGTTCGCGATCATCGCCGGCATGCGGCACAAGCTCGACCTGTACGTCAACCTGCGCCCGGTCAAGCTGTACCACGAGTCGATGTGCCCGCTGAAGGGCAAGACCCCGGCCGACATCGACATCGTCTTCCTGCGCGAGAACACCGAGGACGCCTACGCCGGCATCCACGGCACGACCAAGAAGGACACCGACTTCGAGATCGCGCTGCAGCAGATGGTCTACACGGCCCGCGGCACCGAGCGCATCATCCGCCACGCCTTCGAGACGGCCGTGAAGCGCGGCCCGAAGCCGGGCAAGGCGAAGCCGCAGGTCACGCTGATCGACAAGGCCAACGCCGTGCGCGCGCAGGACATCTGGACGCGCATCTTCGCCAAGGTCGCCAAGGAGTATCCGGGCGTCGCCACCGACCACGCGTACATCGACGCGGCGTGCATGTGGATGATCAAGAACCCGGACTGGTTCGACGTCTGCGTCACGACCAACCTGTTCGGCGACATCATCACCGACCTCGGCGCCATGCTGATCGGCGGCATGGGCATCGCCTCGTCGGGCAACATCCACCCCGGCAAAGTGTCGATGTTCGAGGGCATCCACGGCAGCGCGCCGAAGTACAAGGGCACCGACAAGGCGAGCCCGCTCGCGACCATCCTGTCGATGGGCCTGATGCTCGACCACATCGGCCAGCCGGCGGCGGCGAAGGAATTGGAGGCGACGGTCGCCAGCCTGATCCAGACCGGCCGCATCCGCAGCCTCAAGGCCGGCGAGCACAAGTGCAGCGAACTCGGCACGATGGTGCGCGACGAGTTCCTCGCCCGCGCCAAGGCGCGCGGCTAACGGCAGGTCGGCGCGCCGAAGGCGAGCGCCGCCAGTGGCCGCACAGCGCCTGCGGCTCGTCGACGGGTAGTTGACGCCGATGGCATGGTCGCAAAGCGGCACGCTTGCGGATCGTCCTTATGCTAGACTTGCGCGTCGGGGCACCCGCATGGTCTGGCGACCCCGCTGTCGCCCTATGCCACACATTTTCGCCGCCTTGCTCCGCGCCGTCTTCGTGCTTGCGCTGGTTGCCGTCGCCGCTCGAGCACAGGGCTATCCGACGCACCTGCCGCCGGCCTGGGCCCAGGCCTTCGCTGTGCAGTCCGGCACGCTGCAGAGCCTTGCGCTGCCCGCGACGCCGGTCGGCAACGTCGCGGTGCCCGTGGTGATGGGCGGCGTGCCGATCCTGATCGAACTCGCGCCGTTCGACGTGCGCTCGCCGGGCTTCCAGTTGTGGACGCGCCACGGCGACCAGCTCACCGAGGTCGTGCCGTCGCCGGCGGCGGCGACCTGGCGCGGCGCGATTGCCGGCGAGGTCGGCAGCGCCGTCGCCGCGACGATCGTCGCCGGCGGCCTCAAGGCCTACGTCCGGCGCGGCAACGGCGAGGTGTGGGTCGTGCAGCCGCTGCGCGACGTGATGCCCGCCGCGGCGGCGACGACGCACGCGGTCTTCCGCGGCGCCGACACGCTGCCGCAGCCCGGCCACTGCGGCGTCACCCAGGCGCCGGTCGCCGTGCCGGCCGGCGGCGGCAGCGGCGACATCGTCTACGTCTGCGATCTGGCGCTGGAGGCGGACTACCCGCTGTACCAGGCCAACGGCAGCAGCCTGACCAACACGCAGAACGACGTGCTTGGCGTGATCAACGCCGTCGACCTGATCTACCGCAACGACGTGCAGATCGACTTCGCGGTCACTCAACTCGTCGTCAACTCGGCGCCGGATCCGTACACGACCAGCGTCGCCAACACGCTGCTGACGCAGTTCCAGCAGCGTTGGACGACGACCTACGCGGCGGTGCCGCGCGACATCGCGCACCTGATGACCGGCCGCAACGTCGGCCAGGCCAGCGGCGGCACGATCGGCCTGGCGTACGTCGGCTCGGTCTGCAGCTTCACCTACGGCTACGGCCTGTCGCAGACGCGCTGGACCACGAACTTCGCGCTGCGGGTCGCGGTGACGGCGCACGAGATCGGCCACAACTTCAACGCCGCGCACTGCGACGGCCAGACCGGCTGCGCGATCATGTGCAGCAGCGCTGGCGGCTGCACCGGCGTGGTCAACACGTTCAGCGCCTACGAGCGCGCGCAGATCGTCGCCTTCCGCGCGACGGCGCCCTGCCTGACGGCGCAGCCGACCACGCCGCAGATCACGTCGACAACGCCGAACAGCTTCCTGACCGTCAACCCGCCGCTGATCACGCTCAACGGCACGGGCTTCTACGGCGTCAACCTCGTCACGATCGGCGGTTTGCCGGTTACGACCGGCATCACGGTGGTCAGCGACACGCAGATGCGCTTCACGCCGCCGATTGGCGTGCCGCTCGGCCCGCAACTGCTGTCGGTGACCAACTCGGCCGGCACCAGCAATGTGCAGTTGGTCAGCGTCAATCCAGCCAACCCTTGCCTGCTGTTCGTGCCGTCGGCGACGTACGGCGGCGCGACGCTGGCGTGGCGCATGGGCGGCTGGGCGGCCGACCCGGCGCTGCTCGGCGTCAGCATCGTCAATTCGACGTCGCCGTTCCTTGGCCAGCAGTTGATGGACGGCTTCCTGACGCTGTGGAGCGGCGTGCTCGACAGCCGCGGCTTGGCCAACTTCTCGGTGGTCGTGCCGCCGGGATTGCTCACCGGCTTCACGATCTACTCGCAGTTGCTCGACATCGATCCGGCGACCAACACGCTGCGCAGCGTGTCGACCCTGCCGAGCACGTGGATCGTCTTCTAGTTCGAGCGACTCTGCCGCAGCACGCCGGATTGCACGGCCAGGCATCCCGCGCGCAGGTTGCCTCCCTAGGCCGGCGGCGGGTCGGTCGGTAGGCGCCAGCGCGCCTCGGCGGGGGCGCCGTCAGCCACCCGGTCGGCAGGGGGCGGCGGCAGGGCCGCGGCGGCACCGGGCGCCGCTTGGGCGGGCGGCTGCGCTCGGTACGATGGTCGTTTCATGCGCCCCCTGGTGGGCGTCCGGGGGCAATCTGGTGGGAGACCATTCCTTTACGTGGGGGATCGGACCCCTTCGCGTAACCTATCCTCGTCGCTGGTCCGACCCAGGTCGTTCCGGACCCGGAATCGGCAGCGCGCGCACCGCCTTCCCACGATGACCATGAAGATCCGCATTGCCTCCCTCCTCCTCGCCCTCGCCCTGCCGCTAACCGCCCAGGACGCCGGCAATTCGGCCGACCTTGACGGCATGTTCTACAAGGCCTTCTACCTGGAGAAGGGCCAGCGCGACTTCGCCGGCGCAATGGCGCTGTACGAGCAGTTCCTGACCAAGGCCCCGGAGCACAAGTTCGCCGCCGAGGCCGCCAAGCAGCAGTTCCGCCTGCTCGACGCAACTGGCAAGACGAAGGAGCGCGACGCCTTCAAGGCCAAGTACCAGAAGCTGCTTGGCGCGGTCGCCGCGGCCTCGGCCCCGACGCCGGCGGCGCAAGAGCGTCCGGCGCGCGGCGGCGAGGGCGGCGAGCGCCCGGCCCGCGGCGAAGGCGGCCGGCCGGACATGGCGGCGCGCATGGCCGAGGTGGAGAAGCAACTCGCTGCGGCGAAGGAAGCCGGCAACGCCGACGAGGTGAAGCGCCTGGAGCAGCAGATCGAGCGCATGAAGTCGATGGGCAACCGCGGCCAGGGCGGCCCCGGTGGCGCCGGCGGCCGCGGCGGCCGCGGCGGCCTGACGGGCGCGCTCATGGGCGGCAAGCCCGTCGCGGAGATGAGCGACGAGGAGATCGGCCAGCTCAAGAGCGGCATCGAGCAGTCGAGCCAGATGATCGAGAGGCAGCGCGAGCGCAGCCCCGAGACGGCCGACAAGATGGAGAAGGGCGTTGCTGACCTGAAGAAGGCGCTCGACGCCGGCGACAAGGCGGCGGCGCAGAAGGCACTCGATGGGCTCAAGGTCATGCTGCAGAGCCAGCGCGGCGGTCGCGGCGGTGAAGCCGGTGGTCGCGGCGGTGAAGCCGGCGGTCGCGGCGGTGAAGCCGGCGGTCGCGGCGGTGAAGCCGGTGGTCGCGGCGGTGAAGCCGGCGGTCGCGGCGGTGAAGCCGGCGGTCGCGGCGGTAACGGTGGCGGCGGCGGCGGCAACTGAGCCGCAGCACGCAGTCTGACCGCACGACGCGGCCGCTCCGGGCGAACCCGGGGCGGCCGCGCGCGTTTCCGGCGGCCTGCCGCTTCCTTCGCGCGCCGTCGGCGGGGATCGTGCGCGCGTGGCCAGCCGCCGCGTCGATCCGGTCCGCCTCGAAGTGTTCCACCACCTCTTCAGCGCCTTCTGCGAGGAGGCCGGCGTGCGCCTGCAGCGCAGCGCCATCAGCCCCAACATCCGCGAACGCGCCGACTTCTCCGTTGCGGTGTTCGATCGCCGCGGCGGCCTCGTCGCGCAGGCGGCGCACATCCCGGTGCACCTCGGCAGCGCTGGCGACGCCGTCGCCGCTGTGCGGCGCGACCTCGAACTCGCGCCCGGCGACGTTGCCATCCTCAACGATCCCTACGCCGGCGGCACGCACCTGCCCGACATCACGATGGTGCGGCCAGTGTTCGTGCCGGGCGGCCGCGCGCCCGAGTGGTTCGTCGTCAATCGCGCGCACCACGCCGACGTCGGCGGCGCCGCGCCTGGCTCGATGGCGATCGCCGCCGACCTGCACGCTGAGGGCTTCGTGGTGCCGCCGGTGCACCTGCGCCGGCGCGGCGCGCTGCAGCAGGACCTGTGGCGGCTGTTCGCGCGCAACGTCCGCGGCGCCGACGAACGCCTCGTCGACCTCGCGGCGCAGGAGGCGAGCCTCGCGCGGCTCGCCGAACGGTTGCTCGGCGCCGCGACCGAGCACGGCCTCGCGACCGTGCGCGCCGTGCAGGACCAGCTGTGCGACTACGCCGAGCGCGCCGGCGCGGCGATGCTGCGGGCGCTGCCGGCGGGCACGTACCGCGCCGCCGACGCGCTCGAGGACGACGGCCTCGGCCACGGCCCGTTGCGCCTGGAACTGGCGCTGCGTCTTGGCGGCGGCCGCGCGGTGTTCGACTGGACGCGCAGCTGCGACGCGGCGCACGGTGGCGTCAACGCCAACCGCAGCATCGTGCTCGCCGCGTGCGTGTACGCGCTGCGCTGCCTGTGCCCTGGCCGGCTGCCGACCAACCAAGGCTTGTTCCGGCTGGTCGAACTCCGCACGCGATCGGGCAGCCTGGTCGATCCGCGTTCGCCGTCGCCGGTCGCCGGCGGCAACGTCGAGACCAGCCAGCGGCTCGTCGACGTGGTCTTCGCGGCGCTCGCCAAGGCCGCGCCCGACCGCGCGCCGGCGGCTTCGGCCGGCACGATGAGCAACTTCTCGTTCGGCGGCCGGCGCGCCGACGGCGGCGAGTTCACCAGCTACGAGACGATCCCGGGCGGCGCGGGCGCGACGCGCGAGCGCGCCGGCCAGTCGGCGATCCAGACGCACATGACCAACACGCGCAACACGCCGATCGAGGAACTCGAACGGCGTGCGCCGGTGCGCGTGGTGGCGTTGTCGGTGCGCCGCGGCAGCGGCGGCGCCGGCGCCCGCCGCGGTGGCGATGGCCTCTGCAAGGTCGTCGAGGCGCGCGCGCCGCTGCGTGCGTCGTTCCTCGGCGAACGCCACGCCACGCGCCCGCCCGGTGCGGCCGGCGGTCATCCGGGCGCGCCCGGTTCATTGCACGTCGTCCGCGGCGGCGTGCGCATGGCGTTGCCGGCGAAGGCCTCGTTCGACCTGCGGCCCGGCGATCGCGTTGAAATTGGCACGCCGGGCGGCGGCGGCCATGGCCGCGCCGGCCGCGGGCGCTAGGGCGTGGCCTTCTGTGGCGCAGACTCCGAGGAGTCGACGAGCCCGGCGGCGGTCGCGGCGGCGCGCAGGGCCAGATCGCGCGGCCGGCGCGCCAGCGCGCGGCGGAGCAAGCGGACCGCGCCGACGCGGTCGCCGCGGGCTTCCCGCAGGCGCGCGCGCGCCAGCGCCGACGTCGCCGCCGGCAACGCGGCGAGGCGGCGGCCGTGCCGCAGCGCGATTGCGGCGGCCCCTGCTTCGCCGGCGGCGATGAGCGCTTCGAAGCGCCAGCCCCACGCCGCTGCGGAGTGCGGCGCCAGCTCCGTCGCGTCGGCCAGCAGCGCCCGCGCTGCCTCCGGGGCGATGCCGGTGCGCAGGCAGCGGCGTGCGATCTGCCGTTCCGCGCGCGTCGCCGGCTGCAGCGGCAGGTGGCGAGCGAGCCGGCGCAGGCGGCGACGGCGTGCCGCGACGTCGGGCGCGGGCCGCGCGCGCGGCAGCAGGAACACGCGGTTGCCAGCGCGGAGCAGGTCGGCGGCGAGTCCGACGAGCCCCTCGGCCAACCGCGCGCGCCAGAACTCCTGCTGCGCCGGGTTGCTGCCGCAGCGCGTCGCCACGCGATCGAGCTCGCGCCGCATCTGTCGTGTCGGCACGCCGGCCCGCGCCGCCGTCTGCGCGAGATTGCAGCGGCCGTTGGCCAGCGTCGCGACTTCAAGCGCCGGCGTGGGCGCCAGTTGCCACGGCTGCGATCCGGGCGCTGGCAGCTCGTCCAGCGCCGACGGCGCGCCGTCGCGCTCTGTCGTGATGCGCCGCCGCGCAGCGACGCAGTGCCGGTAGATGTAGCGATCCGCGAGGCGCATCCAGCGCAGGTGCCGCGCACGCGGGGGCAGCGCCACGACCTCGGCTGCGTGCGCCAGCGCATCGACGACCATTTCCTGACCAAGCTCCTCCAGCAGATCGGCGTGCATGCGCCGTGGCACGCCCTTCCAGGCGGCGACGCGCCGCAGCGCTGCGGGCAACAATCGGGCGCAGAACGCGCGGCAGTGGGCCAACGCGCGCTCGCGTGGCCCGTCGTCCCCGGCGGTCGCTTCGGTCGCACTATGCATGGAGTTGCACGGTGCGCGACCGGGGGCAAGGGAACCCGATGCGAAGGTGGCGGTCGCCGCGGGGCCACGGCTAGACTCGCGCCCTTTTTCCGCCGCTGCGCTGATCCATGCCGACCACCTGTGTCGTAGGCATCCTGTGGGGTGACGAGGGCAAGGGCAAAGTCATCGACTTCCTTGCTGCCGAGACGGACTTCGTCGTGCGTTACGGCGGCGGCCACAATGCCGGCCACACGCTGGTGCTGCCCACCGGCAAGCTCGTCCTGCACCTGGTCCCCTCGGGCATCGTTCACCCGCACACCGTCAACGTGATCGGCAACGGCGTTGTGGTCGACCCCGTCCACCTGTGCAGCGAGGTCGAGAAGCTGCGCCAGCGTGGCCTCGACGTCCGCTTGGGCCACAACCTGCTCGTCAGCGAGCGCGCGCACGTGATCGTCGAGGCGCACCGCCGCCAGGACCAATGGACCGAGGCCAAGCGCGGCGACGGCAAGATCGGCACCACCGGTCGCGGCATCGGCCCGGCCTACGCCGACCGCAGCGGCCGCATCGGCCTGCGCATGGGCGACCTGTTGCGCCCGGCCCGCCTGCGGGCGGCGTGCGCGGCGTTCGCGGCGCACAAGAACGCGTGGTTCGAGCCGGCCGGCCTAGTGCCGGTCGATACCGACGCCCTGGTCGCCGAACTCACCAAGGCCGGCGAGGCCCTGCGGCCGGCGATCGTCGACGCTGGCGCGACGCTGCGGCGCGCGCAGGCGGCCGGCAAGCGCGTGCTGCTGGAAGGCGCGCAGGGCTGCCTGCTCGATCTCGAGCAGGGCACCTACCCGTACGTCACCAGCTCGCACGCCAGCACCGGCGGGGCGTTCTCCGGCACCGGCCTGCCGCCGCACGCCATGCGCGTTGTCGGCATCGCCAAGGCCTACGCCACGCGCGTCGGCGAGGGGCCGTTTCCGACCGAGCTGAAGGACGAACTCGGCAACACGCTCCGCATCGCCGGCAACGAGTTCGGCTCGACGACCGGCCGGCCGCGGCGCTGCGGCTGGTTCGACACCGTCGCCGTGCGCTACAGCGGCGCGGTGTCTGGCGCGAGCGAACTGGTGCTGACCAACCTCGACGTGCTGAAGGGCTTCGGGCCGCTGCGGCTGTGCGTCGCCTACCGCCTGCCCGACGGTACGCGCACGACCGAGTTCCCGGCGTTCGACCTCGAAGGGGCCGTGCCGGAGTTCGTCGACCTGCCGGGCTTCACCGAGGACGTGCGCGCGGTGCGCCGCTTCGAGGATCTGCCGGCCAACGCCCGTGCCTACGTGCAGGCGATCGAGCAGCGCACCGGCATTCCGGTGCGTACCGTGTCGGTCGGCCCCGAACGGCAGCAGGTCATCCTGCGGTGAGCGCCGCGGCGGACGACCCCGGGCTCGTGGTTCCGCGCAGTGTCGCGGTGATCATGGACGGCAATGGCCGCTGGGCGAAGCAGGCCGGACTCGAGCGCATCCGCGGCCACGAGAAAGGCATCGACGCCGTGCGCGCGACGGTCACCGAGTGCGCGCGACTGGGAGTGCAGGCGCTGGTGCTGTACGCGTTCTCGGAGGAGAACTGGCAGCGGCCGCAGCGCGAGATCGACTTGTTGTTCAAGCTGCTCAAGCGCTTCCTCAGCGAAGAATTGCCGACACTGATGCAGAACCGCGTGCGGCTGCTGCACTCGGGCCGTCGCGAGCGCCTTGCGCCCGACGTGATCGAACTGCTCGACCGCACGATCGCCGCGACGGCCGGCAACGACGGCATGCGTCTGAGCCTCGCGATCAGCTACGGCGGCCGCCAGGAGATCGTCGACGCGGTGCGCGCGCTCGCTGCCGACGCGCAGCGCGGCAAGATCGCGCCGGCGGCGATCGACGAGGCGGCGATCCACGCGCGTCTCTATCACCCTGAGCTGCCCGATCCCGACCTGCTGATCCGCACGGCGGGGGAACGGCGCATCAGCAACTTCCTGCTCTGGCAGGTCAGCTACGCCGAGATCCACGTCGCCGACGTCTGCTGGCCGGACTTTCGCGCCGAGCACCTGCACGCAGCCTTCCGCGACTACGGCTGCCGCGTGCGCAAGTTCGGCAAGGTGACCTGATGGCTAGCGACCTACGCACCCGTGCCGTGTTGGCGCCGACGATGCTCGCGATCGTCGGGCTCGTCTACTGGCTCGACCTGCGCGACGTGCTCGGCCTCGGCCAGGGCGCGCTGTCGGCGGCCGTGCTCGGCCTGCTCGGCTTCGCCGGCGTGCTGGAGTACACGGCGCTGCTGCGCGGCGGCGGCTTCGCCGTCTCGCGCTGGTCGCTGCCGCTCGTCAGCGCGCTGCTGCTCGCGTCGGCGCCGTTCCTCGGCTGGAGCCAACTCGATCGCGAGCTGTATCCGCCTGTGCTCGCCACGTTGGTGCTGCTGTTCCCGATCGCGGCGCGCTCGCTTGGCCGCGACGACATACGCGTCGGCCTCGAGAAGCAGGGCGCGACGCTGCTCGGCTTCATCTACGTGGCGTGGCCGATGTACTTCGCCATGGGCACGGCGCTGCGCCATCTGCCGTCGGTGCTGTTCGTCGTGCTGGTGTGCAAGGGCGGCGACATCGGCGGCTACTGCGTTGGTCGCGTGCTCGGCCGCCAGAAGCTGATCCCGCACATCAGTCCCGGCAAGACCGTCGAGGGCGCGCTCGGCAGCCTCGCCGCGTCGCTGGCGCTGGCCCTCGCGCTGCGCGAGCCGCTGCTGGCGCCGGTCGTCGACCTGCCGGCGTGGCTCGCGGCCATCGCTGGCGTCGTGCTCAACGTCACCACTCAGGTTGGTGACCTGATCGAGTCCCAGCTGAAGCGTCGCTGCGGCGCCAAGGACAGTTCCCGGTTGCTGCCCGCGCACGGCGGCGTGCTCGATCTGCTCGACAGCCTGCTGTTCTCGTTCTGCGCCTGGTTTCTGCTGCTGGTTTGGCGCACCTGAGCTGTGCCGGAACGCGCCGCGCGGACTAGACTCGTTCGGAGATGACAGACGCCGACATCCACATTCCGGTGCAGTCCGTCGAGGAGGCGCGCACCCTGCTCGGCCCGCTCGACAGCAACACCCGGCTGATCCGCGAACTGCACGGCGTCAGCGTGCTGGCGCGCGACGGCAGCCTGCGGTTGCTCGGCGATGACGGCCACGTGCACGTCGTGCAGCAGGTGCTCGAGGAGTGCCTCGGCATGATGCGCGGCGGCCGTCGCGTCAGCACCCAGGAGGTCGCCGGCCGGCTGCGCGCGACGCTCGGCGTCGATGCCACTGTCGATCCCGTCGCCGCCGCCGAGCGCGCCAAGTTCGCCGTGCCGGCCGCTGCAGCGCCGACGCCGGCGGCGCGCGCGCGCACGCCGGGCCAGCAGCGTTATCTCGAGTGCATGGACCAGCACGACGTCGTCTTCGGCGTCGGTCCGGCCGGCACCGGCAAAACCTACCTCGCCGTCGCCAAGGCGATCGAGGCGATGAAGCGCGGCGCCGTGCGCCGACTCGTGCTCGTTCGTCCTGCGGTCGAGGCCGGCGAGAAGCTCGGCTTCCTACCCGGCGACTTCCAGGCCAAGATCGATCCGTACCTGCGGCCGATGTACGACGCGCTGCAAGACCTGCTCGACCCGCGCACGCGCATGCGTTGGCTCGAAAGCGAGGTCGTCGAGGTGTGCCCGCTCGCCTACATGCGCGGCCGCACGCTCAACCGCGCGTTCTGCATCCTCGACGAGGCGCAGAACACCACCGTGCCGCAGATGCTGATGTTCCTGACGCGCCTGGGCGAAGGCTCGCGCATGGTCGTCACCGGCGACCCGTCGCAGACCGACCTGCCGCACAATGTGCAGTCGGGCCTCGGCGACGCGCTGCGCAAGCTCGAGGGCGTCGACGGCATCGGCATCACGCGCCTCGACAGCGCTGACGTCGTGCGCCACGCCGTCGTCAGCCGCATCGTCAACGCCTACGACGCGGCCGGCCACGGCCAGCCGCGGCCGCGATGACGCGGCGCCGCGCGCCGAAGGCCGGCCTGCAGCTGGACGTTGTCGACCGCGGCACGCCGCGCACGCCGCGGCTGTTCCTTGCGCGCGTCGTGCAGGCAGCGCTCGCGCACGGCGGCCGCCCGGACCTGCCGGTGTCGCTGCTGCTGACTGGCGACCGCGAGATCGCGCGCTTGCACGGCGAGTTCCTCGGCGATCCAACGCCGACCGACGTCATCTCGTTCGACGTCGACGGCGGCGCCGAATTGGTGGTCAGCGTCGACACTGCGCGTCGGGTCGCCGGACAGAAGGGCCATGCCACGCGCGCCGAGGTGGCGCTGTACGTCGTGCACGGCTTGTTGCACGTCATGGGCTGGGACGACCTGCGGGCGAAGGCGCGCGCCGAGATGCGCGCCGCCGAGGCCGCCGTGATGCGCACGCTCGGGCTCGCGTACGCGCCGGTGGATGCGGCTGGCGCGGCTGGGACGCGGCGGCGCGCGGCGGTGGGGCGGGTCAAGGCGAAGCGGGGCGCAGGCAGCGCGCGACGGGGTTGAGGAGCGCCGTCGCGGCAATGGGCGGGTCGAGTCGGCGCGGGCTCGACATGCCCTAGACACCTCCTCCCTCCCTCGGGCACAGTCCCCACCCGCCGCCATCCCACCCCGCGCCGCCCACCTGATGCCCTCTGACCGCCACCCTTGCGCCGGCGCCGGCACGCCCGAGTTCCATCGCCGCAACGGCGAGCTCTGGTGCGAGGACGTTCCGCTCACTGCGCTCGTTGCGCGCCTGGGCACGCCGCTCTACGTCTACTCGCGCGCCGCGATCACCGCTCGCCTGGCCACCGTCCGCGCCGCCTTTGGCCCCGATGCGACGATCTGCTACGCGGTGAAGGCGAACGGCGCGCTCGCGGTGCTGCGCACGGTGCACGCCGGCGGCGCCGGCTTCGACGTGGTCAGCGGCGGCGAACTGCGCCGCGTGCAGGCTGCCGGCCTGCCGACCGACCGCGTGGTCTTCGCCGGCGTCGCCAAGGAGCGGTGGGAGGTCGAAGCCGCCGCCGCCGCCGGCATCCTGGCCTTCCACGTCGAGTCACCGCACGAGCTGCAGCAGCTCGCCAGCGTTGGCAGCCAGCTCGGCCGTCGTCTGCGCGTCATGCTGCGCGTCAACCCGGACGTCGACGCCGGCACGCACGCGTACATCAGCACCGGCAAGAAGGAGAATAAGTTCGGCGTGTCGCTCGGCGTCGCCGGCGAGGCGGTGACCACGATCGTCGCGTCGCCGTGGCTGCAACTCGTCGGTTACCACGTGCATCTCGGCAGCCAGTTGCGCAGCGTCGAGCCGTACGCGCAGGCGCTTGCCAAGGTCGAGGCGTTCGTCGACGCCGATCCGATCCGCGCCCGCGGCGTGACCCACTACGACCTCGGCGGCGGCTTCGGCATCAGCTACGGCGCCGGCGAGCCGTTCGACCTCGCCGCCGTCGCCGCGGCGTTGTTGCCGCGGCTGCAGGCGCGCGGCTGGCGGCCGATCGTCGAGCCCGGGCGCTACGTCGTCGGCGACGCCGGCGTGCTGCTGACGCGCGTGCTGGGCGAGAAGCCGCAAGGTGGGACGACGTTCCTGCTCGTCGACGCGGCGATGAACGATCTGCTGCGCCCGGCGTTGTACTCCGCCGAGCATCCGATCGTCGCGGTGGCGCCCCGCGCCGGGCCGCCGCGCACGGTTGACGTCGTCGGCCCGGTCTGCGAGACCGGCGACTTCCTCGGCAAGCGCCGCGACCTGCTGCCGACCCAGCCGGGCGACCTGCTCGCGGTGCTGGCGGCGGGGGCCTATGGCGCCAGCATGGCATTGAACTACAACACCCGTCGTCGGCCGGCCGAAGCGCTTGTCGACGGCGGCACGGCGCGGCTGGTGCGCCGCCGCGAGACCTTCGACCAACTGCTGCAAAACGAGGTGCCCGATGCCGAACCGTTCGTCCCGTAGCGGCTCCGCCCGCCGTGCGCTTTGCGTCGCTCTGCTCGCTTGTCTCGCAGGCTGCACCTTCTTGCAGAACGAGTTCATGCCGCTAGACGCCGCGCCGACGCGCGTCGCTCCGCCGGCCGTCGCCGTCGAAGGGCCGTGAGGCGACCGTGGTCGGTTCGCGCCTCCGCGACGTCCTGACCGCCGGCCTCGGCGTCGGCGAACTCGTCGGGTCGGGCGTCGCTGTCGGCCGAGCCGAGCACCCGGTCTGTGGCGACCAGGTGGAACTGTCGCTGCGCCTCGAGGGCGGCGTGGTGCGCGAGGCTCGCTGGCGCGCCGCCGGGTGTCCGGCCGCGATGGCCTGTGCGGCGCTGGCGGCCAGGGTCCTGCCCGGCGTCGCGGTCGGCGCGGCGGTCGCGGCATTGCGCGGCGCGATCGCTGCCCACGGCGGACTCGCCGCGAGCGAGTTGCACGCCGAGGCGCTGCTGGCGCGTGCGCTCGCGGCCGCTGGCTGCCGCTGAGGCGGCGACGCCGCGCGGCGCGGACCGCGGATCGCGCACCAACCGCGGCCGCGAGGTCATTTTGACCGGGCTCTTCGGCGCAGATTTTCGGGCGCCGTGCAACCGCCGGCGCGTCGGCCGCGAAGCCAGCGCGGGCGAGTTGGCATGCCGGCCTTCGCCCTCACGACGTTTTTGGTCGCCGTCCGGTTTGCGCCGGTGGCGGCCTCGGATGCGCGGAGCGGGTTCGCGGCGCGACTCCTTCCGGGGCAGGCAGGGCCGCATCGCGGACCCACCGCGTGTGTTGCGCGGTCCGTGCATCCGACTTTTCCTTCGAGCGCGCACGCCGTCATCGCCGACGAAGCCGCTCCCGACTAGGGCAGGCAGGGACGGTGGCAGCGGTTGCGTGGTCCTCACGCAGCGGCGTGCGCGCTCGTGTTTCTCTGGCCTTGCAGCCGGCGGCCACTTTTTCCGATCCCTGGGCTGCCGTAGAAGGCCGGAATGGCGAAGAACGTCCCCGAATCCGCCCCCGATGCGGTCGAGCGCGGCCCCGCGGGCCCGGACGCCGCCGCCATCGGCGCCACTGACCCGGCCATCAGCGGCTCGATGGTCGTGCAGGACGCCCTGCCCGACACGATGTTCGTGTTCCCTCTGCGCAAGGCGGCGCCATTCCCCAACCTGATGATGCCGCTGCTGCTCGAGCAGCAGCCCGCGCGCGACATCGTCGCCAAGGCTGAAGCCCACAACGGCTACCTGTTCCTCGCGCTGCAGAAGGATCCCGAGCAGGACGCGCCGGGGCCCGCCGATCTGCACGAGGTCGGCGTTGTCACGCGCATCCTCAAGACGATCAAGCTGCCCGACGGCAGCATGTCGGCGATGACGCAGGGCTTGCGGCGAGCGCGCCTCGTCAAGATGGTGCGCGAGGCGCCGCACATGGTCGCGCGCGTGAAGGAACTGGTGGAGATCCCGGCCCAGGGCGAGCGCGCCGGCTCGCTGTTCCGGTTGCTGCAGAAGCAACTGCGGCAACTCGCCGAGCTACAGGAGCAGGGCGACACCGGCTTTGCCAGCGCGCTGCTCAACGTCGAGGAGCCGGGCCAGCTCGCTGACTTCTCGGCGGGCGTCATGCGCAAGGTCGAGGATCGCCAGCGGCTGCTCGAGCAGGTCGACGTCGAGAAGCGCCTCGAGCTGGCGCTGCAACTGGCGATGGCCGAGGGCGAGCTCGTCGCGCTCGACAAGAAGATCCTCGGCGAGATCCGCGACAAGGCCGAGAAGGCGCAGAAGGACTACTTCCTGCGCGAGCAGCTCAAGAGCATCCGCCGCGAACTCGGCGAGGAGAAGGATCCACGGGTGGCCGAGTTGCGCCGGCTGGAGGAAGCGGTGGCCAAGGCCAAGCTGCCGGAGCTGGCGCAGAAGCGCGCCAAGGAAGAACTCACGCGCCTGCAGACGACGCCGGTCGAGTCGGCCGAGTACGCCGTCGTGCGCAACTACCTCGACTGGCTGGTCGCGCTGCCGTGGAGCGCGTCGACCGTCGACGACGGCGACCTCGACCGTGCTGCGCGCGTGCTCGCCGACGACCACTTCGGCCTCGACGAGGTCAAGGATCGCATCCTCGAGTTCCTGGCTGTGCGCAAGCTCCGGCCCGGCCACGCCGGCTCGATCCTCTGCCTCGCCGGCCCGCCCGGCGTCGGCAAGACCAGCCTTGGCCGCAGCATCGCGCGCGCGATGGGGCGCAAGTTCAATCGCTTCTCGCTCGGCGGCATGCGCGACGAGGCCGAGATCAAGGGTCACCGTCGCACCTACGTCGGCGCGCTACCGGGCCGCATCCTGCAGGGTCTCAAGGTCGTCGGCAGCAACAACCCGGTGCTGCTGCTCGACGAGATCGACAAGCTCGGCAGCGACTTCCGCGGCGATCCGAGCTCGGCGCTGCTCGAGGTGCTCGATCCCGAGCAGAACCACGCCTTCGTCGACCACTACCTCGACGTGCCGTTCGACCTGTCGAAGGTGATGTTCCTGGCGACGGCCAACGTGCTGTCGGACATCCCCGAACCGCTGCGCGACCGCATGGAGGTCCTGGAGATCCCCGGCTACTTGCTAGAGGAGAAGGTCGAGATCGCGCGCCGCCACCTGCTGCCCAAGCAACTCGAGCGCCACGGCCTCGCCAGCAAGCACCTGTCGGTGGCGCCGCCGGTGCTGCGCCAGATCGTGCAGCAGCACACGCGCGAAGCCGGTGTGCGCGGCCTCGACAAGGTCGTGCAGCGGCTGTGCCGCAAGGTCGCGCGCGACGTCGTCGCCGGCGGCAAGGGTCCCGGCCGGCTGGCGGCCGCCGAGGCGACCAAGCTGCTCGGCCGGCCGCGCTTCCAGCCGGAGGAGCGGCGCAGGCTGCGCCTGCCCGGCGTCGTGCAGGGGCTGGCCTGGACGCCGGCCGGCGGCGACGTGCTGTACGTCGAGGCGATCGCCAGCAAGGGCAAGGGCGGCCTGCAGCTGACCGGCAGCCTCGGCGACGTGATGAGCGAGTCGGCGCGCCTCGCGCTCAGCTACCTGCGCGGCCACGCCGAGCGCTTCGGCCTCGACTTGCAGGCGATGGGGGAGCAGGACCTGCATCTGCACTTCCCCGCCGGCGCGATCAAGAAGGACGGGCCGTCGGCCGGCATCGCCATCGCCTGCGCCTTCCTTGGCGCGCTGCTCGGTCGCACGGCGCCGATGGCCGTCGCCATGACCGGCGAACTCACCGTCGTCGGCGAGGTGCTGCCGATTGGCGGCGTGCGCGAGAAGGTGCTCGCGGCGAAGAATTTCGGCATCACGCGCGTGATCCTGCCCAAGGGCAACGAAGCGGAAGCGCGCGAACTGCGGCCCGAGCTGGCTGCAGGCGTCGAGCTTGCCTTCGTCGACCGCTTCGAGCAGGTGTTCGCCCTCGTGTTCGGCGACGGCAAGGCGGCGGCGACGGCGCTGGGCAAGTCCGTCGCCAAGCCGGCGGGCCGCCCGACGGGCGGTGGCCGCGCCAAGGGCCGCGCCGGCAGGCCGTCGCGCTGACGGCCGCCGCCGCGCTCAGCGCGCCCGCGACGCCTTTTCCTCGCGCCGCCGCGCGCCGCTCATCGCCCAGCTGCAGATCGGGCACGCGGCGGGGTCGTGCCGGAGCGCTGGGCAAAAGGCGCGGCCGAAGTGGATGATCTGCAGGTGCAGGTCGTTCCAGCGTTCGCGCGGGAAGCTGCGCACGAGGTCGCGCTCGGTGCGCTCGACGCTGCTGCCATTCGACAGGCCCCAGCGCCACGCGAGGCGATGGATGTGCGTGTCGACCGGGAAGCTCGGCACGCCGAAGGCCTGCGCCATGACCACGCTCGCGGTCTTGTGGCCGACGCCGGGCAGCCGTTCGAGCGCCGCGAGGTCGCGCGGCACTTCGCCGCCGTGCTCGGCGCACAGGATCGCCGACAGACCGACCAGCGCCTTGGACTTCGCCGGCGACAGGCCGCACGGGCGGATCAGCGCGCGCACGTCGGCGACCGGCAGCTGCGCCATCGCCGGCGGCGTGCGGGCGCGCGCGAACAGGGCCGGCGTGACCTGGTTGACGCGCTCGTCGGTGCACTGCGCCGACAGCACGACGGCGCACAGCAGCGTGAACGGGTCGCTGTGATCGAGCGGCACCGGCGGCGCGGGGAAGCGCTCGTCCAGGATCGCCTGGATGCGCGCTGCCTTGTCGAGCCGCTTCATGGCTGCCTGCATAGCTCCATTTGCCCCGCGAACCAACGCCGTCCCTGGCGCGCGTCGGCGGCGCGGCCTACCCTCTTCGCCGCCCGATGAGCGATCCGGCCTTTGCCCAGTGGTTCGAAGCGGTGTGGTCCGACCGCGAGGACCGCGCCTTCAAGGAGCTCTTCGGCAATCTCGACGAGGGCGTCTACACCGCCGGTCCGAGCGCCTACCAGCGCTACGGCAAGAAGCCCCATCCCGGCTGGCTCAACCACGGCGTGTTCGCCAGCCCGCCGAACCCGACGCGCGACTCGTGGCTCTACGTCACCTCGGGGCTCAGCAACCCGTGGAATCTCGACCAGCCGGGCCAGGATCCATCGGGCTTCTCGGGGCTTGGCTTCGAGTTGGCCATCGAGACGTCGCAGTCGGCCAAATGGGCGGTGTCGCTGCTGCACAACTTGATGGCGTACCAACTGCTCGTCGCCGTCGGCACGTACGACGACCAGGACCTGCTCGAATACGGCAACCGCGTGCCGCTCGGCGGCTCGATCACGCCCGAGTTCGACAGCGCCATCCGCTGGCTGCTCGTCGAGGCGCCCAAGCACTACCCGGCGTCGTTCCAGTTGGCGTCGGGCCGCGTCGACGTCTTCCATCTCGTTGGCGCCACCGACGCCGAGGTCGAACTCGCGCGCCAGTCCGACCAGGACATGCTGGTCGCGCTGCTGCAGACGGGGGGCGTGTGGCCGCGCACGGACGCGGCGCGCGCGAGCCTGCGATGAACCCGACCGATCCGCGCTGCCACAAGGGCCCGCCGCTGTCGCCCTGCATCAAGGTCTGCCACGTCGACCGCGATTCCGGCCTGTGCGTCGGCTGCTGGCGCACGACCGACGAGATTGCGACGTGGTTCCGCATGGCCGACGACGGCAAGCGCGCGATCCTGGCCGAACTGCCCGAGCGCCAGCGGCGGGCAGGGCAGTAGAGTCTGCGCCACGGCAGGCCACGCCGCCCGGCCCGCGTCGCCGCGTCCGGCGGCTCCCGTCGATCCTCGGCGGAGCCCCCGACCCGCCTGCGGCCAAAGGCTTCGCCCAGGCCGCGAATCCACGCGCCGGCCGCCGCGCGTCCCGTCTAGCGCGCACTCCCGCGCCGTCGCGCTGGACCGGCGCGGCACGCCGCTGCACGATGCGGGTTCGACGATGCCCGCACCCGACCCTTCGCAAGCGTCGCGCCCGCTGCGCGTCCGTCCGCTCGCCGAGCGCAAGAATCTCGTGCGCAAGGAGGACTTCGCCAAGGCGCTGCCGCCAACACCGGGCTTCCTGCAGTGGTTCGAGGCCCTGCCGGAGATCTACGGCAGCAAGGCGCTGAAGCAGGTCGTCGACCGCGTGGTGACCGCGCGCCAGCAGGGCCGCGAGGTCGGCGTGTCGCTCGGCGCGCACGTGCTCAAGGTCGGCCTGTCGCCGCTGATCATCGACCTGATGCGCCGCGGCCTCGTCACGCACGTCGCCACCAACGGCGCGTCGGCGATCCACGACTGGGAGACCGCCTACCAGGGCGCCACCAGCGAGGACGTGGCGCAGAACCTGCCCGACGGCTCGTTCGGCTTCTGGCGCGAGACGATGACGGCGCTCAACGGCGCGGCCAAGCGCGCGCACGAGCGCGGCGAGGGCTACGGCCTCGCCATCGGCCGCGCGATCAACGAGGCCAACCTGCCGCATCGCCAGCTGTCGGTGTTCGCCGAGGCTGCGCGCCTCTGCGTGCCGGCGACGGTGCACGTCGCTTTCGGCTGCGACATCACGCACATGGACCCGGCGCTCGATGGCGCGGCACTCGGCGCGGCGACGCAGAAGGACTTCTGGACCTTCGCCGAGACTGTCGGTCGCCTCGAGCACGGCGTGTGGCTGAACGTCGGCTCGGCGGTGATCATGCCCGAGGTCTTCCTCAAGGCGGTGTCGATCGCGCGCAATCGCGGCCAGCTCGGCGCCGACTTCCTGACCGCCAACTTCGACATGCTGCAGCACTACCGCGCCGTGACCAACGTCGTGCAGCGGCCGCCGAAGGAAGGCAAGTCGATCACCGCCATGCACGAGATCGTGCTACCGCTGCTGCACCAGGCGCTGCTGTGCACGGCAGAGGCGCGCGGCGTGCTGCAGGAGCCCCGCTGATGGAAGCGCCCGCCGCCACCAACCGCCGCCTCGCCGACCTGCTCGCCGACCTGCCGCAGGCCAAGGTCCTCGTCGTCGGCGACCTGATCCTCGACCGCTACGCCGACGGCAAGACGACGCGCGTGTCGCCCGAGGCGCCGGTGTTGGTGTTCGAAGCCGGCGCCGAGCGCTACCTGCTCGGCGGCGCCGGCAACGTCGCCGCCAACCTGCGCGAACTCGGCGCCGCCACGGCGGTGCTCGGCGTGATCGGCGACGACGATGGCGGCCGGCAGCTGACCAAACTGCTCGGCGACGCCGGCATCGAAACGCAGGCGCTGGTCGTCGATCGCACGCGGCCGACGACGCGCAAGACCCGCTACGTCGCCAAGACGCTGCAGGTGCTGCGCGTCGACGAGGAGAGCCGCGCGCCGGTCGCCGGCGACGCCGAGCGCGCCATGCTGGCCGTGCTCGAGCAGCGGCCGTTCCCGTGGCGCAGCGTGCTGCTCAGCGACTACGGCAAGGGCGCGCTGACGGCGCGCGTCATCCAGGCGTCGATCGCCGCGGCCCGCTCGCAGGGCGGCGTCGTCGTCGTCGACCCCAAGGGCAAGGACTACTCGATCTACCGCGGCGTCGACCTGCTGACGCCCAACCGCGAAGAGGCCGAGGCCGCGACCGGCGTGGCGATCCGCACGTCGGACGACATGCAGAAGGCCGCGCGCAGGCTGCGCGAGATCACCGGCACCCGCAACGCGGTGATCACGCTGGGCAAGGACGGCATCTACTTCGAGACCGACGACGGCGCGCACCGCATCCTGCCGACCGAGGCGCGCGCGGTGTTCGACGTCACCGGCGCTGGCGACACCGTGGTCTCGATGCTGGCCTACTGCCGCACGTGCGGCGTCGGCCTCGAGGACAGCCTGCGCCTCGCCAACCACGCCGCCGGCATCACCGTCGCCAAGCTCGGCACTTGGGCGCCGAGTCGCCGCGAAGTGCTGGCGCGCCTGGGCGACGCGCCGGGCAGCGAGGGCAAGGTGCTGACGCAGGAGCAGGCGGTCGAGGTCGCCGGCCGCCTGCGTGCCGAGGGCAAACGCCTCGTGTTCACCAACGGCTGCTTCGACATCCTGCACGCCGGCCACTGCGACTACCTGCAGAAGGCGCGCAGCTACGGCGACGCGCTGATGGTCGGCGTCAACACCGACGCGTCGGTGCGGCGCCAGGAGAAGGGGCGGGGCCGGCCGTTCAACGGCCTCGCGGACCGCGCCGCGGTGCTCGCTGCGCTCGCCGCCGTCGACTACGTGGTGGCGTTCGACGACGACACGCCCAAGGCCTTGATCGAGGCCGTCACGCCGCACGTGCTCGCCAAGGGCGAGGACTGGCGCGACAAGGGCGTCGTCGGCCGCGAGTGGGTGGAGCAGCACGGCGGCCAGGTCGTGCTGGTGCCGCTCGTCGCCGGCCGGTCGACGACCAACGTCGTGCAGAAGATCCTGCAGTCGGGCCGCTGAGGGCCGCGCAAGCGATCGTCACCGTGCTAGCCGCCCGCGCCGCCACGGCGCGCGGCTCATCGCCAGCGCGCGCTCGATGCGCTGCGGCTCGCGCGCGTGGTCAGTGCACAGGCGGTGCGGCGCGGGCGTGATGCCGACGCGACCGCGTCGCATCAGGTCGCGACGGCTTCCGCCGCGGACTGCCGCGCGCGCAGCGCCGCCGGCGGACCGCCGCCATCAACCTCAGCGCGCGCTTGCCGAGCTGCGGGTCCTTGTCGCCGCGGCGCGCGAGGTCGGCTGCCGAAGACCGAGCACGGGTGGGCGCAGACGACGAAGATCGCCGTGAAGTTCGGCAGCTGACCGCGGGCCATGGCGGCGGCGACCGCGTGCCGACCGCGCCTACTTCGCCTCCGCCGCCCCGCGCGCCGCCGCCTGCAGCAAGCCGTCTTGCGCCATCAGCGCCTCGATCGCCGCCGGCGTCGACGGCACGCCTGCGCTCAGCACCTCGCAGCCGTCCGCGGTCACGAGGATGGTGTCCTCGATGCGGCAACCCATGCCGACGTCGCGCAGGTACGCGCCCGGCTCGACGGTGATCACCATGCCAGCCTGCAGCACGTCGGGGTTCGGGTCGTGCACGGCGAGGCCGACGTGGTGGCACGGGCCGTGGTCGTTCTTGTAGCCGCGCTCGGTCAATAGCTTGGCGCACAAGGCGCCGATCGCCGACAGCTTGGCGCCGGGCTTCACCTCGCGGATCAGCGCCTGCTGCACGTCGTGCACGTCCTGCACGATCTGGCGCTGTGCCGGCGAGAACCTGCCCGACGCCGGGAAGGTGCGCGTGACGTCGACGGCGTAGCCGTGCAGCGTCGGCGCGTAGTCCATGACGATCAGGTCATCGGCCTGCAGCGTCCGCGTCAGCGCGTTGTAGTGCAGGATGCAGCCGTTGGGGCCGCCGCCGACGATCGCGCCGTAGGCATCGGGGCCCGCGCCGTGCAGCGAGAACTGCAGACGCGCGACGGCGGCGAGCTGGGCCTCGCCGACGCCCGGCGTGCACGAGCGCATCGCCTCGGCGTGGCCGGCGGCGGTCAGCTCGGAGCAGCGGCGCAGGATCGCGACCTCGTGCGCCGACTTGTGCGCGCGCAGGCCGTGCACGATCGGCTCCAGGCTCGCGACTCGCAGGCCGGCGTGCGCCGCCTTGAGAGTGTCGACCATCGCTGTCTCGCGGCTGCTGCGGCCGTCGAAGCGGTCCTGCTGCATCTCGCGCGCGCCGTCGGCGGCCTTGCGCGGTGTGCTGCCGGTGCGCGCCGCCGGCTGGGTCAGCGTGAACAGCACGGGTCGCGCGCCGGCGGCGTCGGCGGCGAGCAGCTCGTCGAGCTGGCGGTGCAGGCTGCGCACGTTGCCGGCGGCGCCGAAGCCGGTGCGCTTGGCGGCGGCCTCGCCCGGGGCGAGGAAGTTGCCGTCCCAGGTGGCGGCGAAGCGCGAGAACGGCGGCACCAGCAACTCGTCGCGCACCAGCGCGCCATCGGGGCCGACGACCAGCAGCACGGCGAGGTCGGGCTCGGGCACGCCGGCGAGGTAGAGGAAGTCCTGCAGTTGCACGAACGCGCCCATGTCGGCCTGGCGCGACGCGCCGCGCACGACGACGACCGCGGTCTTGCCTTCGGCTTGCTTCGCCACCGCCTGCGCCACGGCTTCGCGGCGGGCGCGCAGTTCGGCCGGCGGCACCGGGCCGACGGGCGCGGACTCGGCGACGGCGGTAGGGGCCTGGGCAAGGGCTGCGGCGGCGAGCAGCAACGGCAGGACGGAGCGCGCGAGGCGGAGCGGCATACGTTGCACGATAGCGACGCCGCGGCGGCTGTCGCCTGCGGCGGCGTCGGGTATGACGGCTGGGATGCAACGCCTGTTCGCCGTCGCCTGCTTCGCCGTCGCCCTCGCTGGCCAGGAGCCCGCCGCCGATCCGTTCGGCCACAGCCGCCACGGCGGCGAGTTCGATGACGGCCCGCGCCGCGCCGCCTACGCGATGCCGGGCATGAGCTCGCAGGTGCGCTTCCCGGTGCAGGGGTTGGCGCCACAGGCGCAGGCGTTCTTCGAGCAGGGCGTCTGCCAGCAACACGGCTTCTGGTACTTCGAGGCCGAGCGCAGCTTCCGCCAGGTCGCGAAGCTCCAGCCCGAGTGCGCGATGGCGTACTGGGGCATGGCGATGGCCAACGTCGAGAACTGGCAGCGCGCCGCCGGCTTCGCCGCGCAGGCGGTGCAGCGCCAGCAGGGCCTGCCGCCGCGCGAATCGCTGTGGATCGACGCGCTCGCGGCGCTGTACCAGATCGACGACACCCAGAAGGCCGACCTGCAGTCGGGCGACGTCGACAAGGTCAAGAAGGCGAAGGAAGCCATCGTCGGCAAGAAGGAGCGCGACGAGAAGAAGCTCAACCGCGAGTTCCTGCGCCGCATCGAGGCGGTGGTCGCGGCCTGCCCCGACGACGTCGAGGCCAAGGCGTTCCTCGCCATCCAGAGCTGGCGCAACAGCGGGCACGGCGTCGAGATCACCAGCCACGGCGCCGTCGACGCGCTGCTCGAGCAGGTGTTCGCCGTGGCCCCGGCGCACCCGGCGCACCACTACCGCATCCACCTGTGGGACAGCGAGAAGGCCGAGCGGGCGCTGCGCTCGGCGGCGGCCAACGGCGGCAGCGCGCCGGCGATCGCGCACCAGTGGCACATGAGCGGCCACATCTACGCCAAGCTCCATCGCCACCGCGAGGCGAGCTGGCAGCAGGACGCCAGTGGCCGCGCCGACCACGCGCACATGATGCGTGACCGGGTGATGCCGTTCCTGATCCACAACTACGGCCACAACCAGGAGTGGTTGGCGCGCAGCCTCGGCTACGTCGGCGACGGCGAGACAGCGCTGGCAATCGCCAAGAACATGGCCTCGCTGCCGCGGCATCCCGTGCACAACAAGCTCGACGCCGGCGACGACATCGCCGGCTACGCGCGCGCGCGCCTCGTGCAGCTGTGCGAGGACCTCGAACTCTGGGACGACGCGATCGCGCTCTGCCGCGACGGCTATCTCGAGCCGAACGGCACGGTGAAGGGCGAGGTGCAGCGACTGGGCTTGCTCGGCCGCGCGCTATTCCGCCTGGGCCGCGTCGACGAAGCGCAGCGCGTGGTCGCCGACGCCGACGCGCTGCTGGTCCGCGCCCGCGCCGAGCGCGCCGCCGCCATCGACAAGGCCGAGGACGAGGCGTTCGCCAAGAAGGCCGATCGCGGCAAGACCGTCGAGGCGATCGCCGAGGCCGGCCGCGAACCGACCAGCTCGGCGCGCTCGGTGCTCGACCTGCGGCGCGAGCTCGCCGGCGAACGCAAGCTCGCCGCCGGCGACGCCGCGGGCGCGCTGGCCGAGTTCGAGGCGGTCGGCGACATGCCCAAGTGGCTGCTCGCCGACGCGCACGTCGCTGCCGGCCAGGCCGACAAGGCGGTCGAGATCCTCGCCAAGGAGGTCAAGGAGCGGCCGCGGCGCTTCGCCACCAGCGCGCGGCTGTTGCTGGCGCTGCGCGCGCAGAACAAACCCGAGGAGCAGGCGCGCATCGCCGAGCTCGCCGCCGAGCTCGCCGGCCCGCAGCATGCCATCGGCCGCGCCGGGCTCGCCGCCCGCGCCGGCCTGCTGCCGCCGGACGGCGTCGTCGCGTCCGCGCTCGGCGACGGCTTCGCCGCCGCGCGCGGCGCCGACTTCGGCGAGCGACCCGCGCTCGCTTCGCTTGGGCCGTCGACGTGGCGACCGACCGGCCACCCCGGCTTCGACCTCGCCGCCGCCGATGGCGGCCGGCGCGCGCTGGCTCCGTCCGGCGGGCGGCCGACCCTGGTCGTCTTCTTCCTCGGCTTCGGCTGCCTGCACTGCGTCGATCAGCTCAAGGCGCTGGCGCCCAAGGCTGGCGAATTCGCCGCCGCCGGCGTCGACGTCGTCGCCATCGGCAACGAGCCGCTCGCCAAGCTTCAGGAGCACGTCGAAGCGCTCGGCGAGCAGAAGTTCCCGTTCCCGCTGCTCGCCGACCCAGAACTGGCGGCGTTCCGCGCCTGGCAGTGCCACGACGACTTCGAGGCCATGCCGCTGCACGGCACGTTTCTCGTCGACGCCGACGGCGCGGTGCGGTGGCAGGACATCTCGTTCGAGCCGTTCAAGCAGATCGACTGGTTGCTGACGGAAGCGAGGCGATTGCTGGCGCTGCCGCCGCAGTCCGGCGCGAAGTGAGCGCGCGGAAGCCGCTGCGTCGTTGCCGTCGCGCGGGGCGCGTGGCAAGCTAGGCGCCTCTCCGATTCCAGCTCGTTCCAGGGAGGTCCGCTTTGGTCGTCGTTCCGCGCAAGCAGCGCTCGAAGGACAAGGTCATCACCGACCGCAAGTGTCTCGCCATGATCCTCGCCGGCCTGAGGGCCAGCGGGAAGACGGTCGTCCTGACCAACGGCGTATACGACCTGCTGCATGTCGGCCACACGCGCTGCCTCGAGGACGCGCGCTCGCGCGGCGACATCCTGGTGGTGGCGGTCAACTCCGACGCATCGACCGGAGAACTCAAGGGCATGGGCCTGCCGATCGTTCCGGCCGCCGAGCGCATGGAGGTGCTGTCGTCGCTGTCGTTCGTCGACTACGTCACCGAGTTCGCCGAGGCGACCGCGGACGAACTGCTCAAGCAGCTGAAGCCGACGCTGTACGCCAAGGGCGTCGACTACACGCTCAAGACGCTGCCTGAGAAGGACACGATCAAGGCGCTGGACATCAAGGCTGTGTTCGTCGGCGACAAGAAGTCGCACTCGACGACGAAGATGATCAAGCAGATTCAGAAGCTGAAGAAGAAGTAGTCCGCGTCGCCGACGCCATCGAAGCTTCCCGCGCGCCGCCAGGTAGCCACCAGCGCGCCGCCGCCGAATGCCGATTCCCCCTACGCACCATGGGGGAAGACACCGCACAGATCGCCGTCGCGGCTTGGACGGCCGTGCCACTGCACGGCCTCGCCGATGACCGGCCGTTGCCCTTCCCACTGTTCCTATGCACCGGCGACGACGCGCACGTGTTGTACCGCAAGGCCGGCGACAGCGTCGACGCCGCGCACTTGGGTCGGCTGCGCGCTGAGGGCGTCGACCGGCTGTTCGTGCGTGGTGATGACCTGCCGGCCTACTACGCGCGCATCGAGAGCGCATTGCAGGACGTCCTGCTCGACAAGGCCGTGCCGCTCGCTGACCGCGCCGACGTGCTGCACGGGGTCGCACGGCAGGTGGTCAATGAACTGTTCTCGTCGCCGATCGAACGCGTGGGCCTGCGCCGTGCCCAGCGCGTGATCACGGCCACCGGCGCGCTGCTGCTGCGCGAGACCAAGGCGTTCGCGGCGGTGCGCGCGGCGCTCGACAGCCAACCAGAACTCGCTGCGCACGGACTGCGCACGAGCATGCTGGCGATGGGTCTGGCCCGCGCAGTGCTCAGCGCGGACGCGGCGACGGTCGGCGAGGCCGGCCTCGCCGGCCTGTTGCACGACGTCGGCCGCATCGGCGCCGACCTCGGCGACAGCGACGTCGGCCACGCCGCACGCGGCGCCGCCATGCTGCAGAAACACGGCCTGTCGGTGACCGTCGTCGCCGCCGTGCGCGACCACCATGAGCGCGTCGACGGCAGTGGCAAGCCGAACGGCCTGCGTGCCGCCGCTGCGTCCGAGCTGGGCCTGCTGGTCGGACTCGCCGACGTCTTCGACGACCTCTACACGCATCGACCGGCGGGAGCCACGTTGTTCGACGTGCTGCGCGTGCTGGCCACTACCGGTCGCGAGCGCTTCGACGAGCGCTGTGCACAGGCGCTCGTGCAGTTGTTCCGCCGCTGACACGCCGCGCCGCGCGACCAGCGCGTCAGTCGACCAGCGCGCCGAATGCCGACCAGTAGCCGTCCGCGCCCTCGGCGCGCAGCGCCGCTGGATCGCCGTAGCCGTACAGGCAGGCGATCGTGCGCACGCCTGCGGCCTTGCCGGCGCGCACGTCCTGCACGCCATCGCCGACCATGGTCGCGCCGCGCGGTCCGGCGCCGAGTTGCGCCAGCGCGTGGCGGATTGGTGCCGCGTCGGGCTTGCGCTGCGGCAGCGTGTCGCCGCCGACGACCACGGGCAGCAGCCGTTCGAGCCCGAGCGCCCGCAGGATCGGCGCGGTGAAGCGGGTCGGCTTGTTGGTGACGACGGCGAGCGGATGGCCGCCTTCGTGCAGCGCCTGCAGGGCCCGGAGCGCGCCGGGGTAGAGCCGGGCGTGCACGGTGCACTGAGTCGCGTGGTGGGCGACGTAGCCGGCGAAGGCGTCGTCGAGAGCGCGCGCGGCGGCGTCGGCATCGGTCGGCAGCGCGCCGTGCAGCGCGCGGGCCAGCAGCGTGCGCGCGCCGTCGCCGACGAAGCCGCGCACGGTCGCGGTCAAGCACGGCGGCAGGCCGAAGCGCGCGCGGACGTGGTTGCAGCTGGCGGCGATGTCCGGCAGCGTATCGGCCAACGTGCCGTCGAGGTCGAACAGGAATGGGGCCGGCGCGAGCACGCCGCCGGTATACTGCCCGCCCCGATGCGCTCCCACTGCATGTGCGTGCTGCCGTTCCTATTCGCGTCCTGCGGCCTCGTGCGCGACTGGCGCGAACTGGAGAGCAAGCCCATGCCGATCGGCGAGTGTTTCGATGGCGTCGCGCATTGCGCCACTGGCATGCGCTTCACCCCCGACGACAGCGTCACCGACCGCGGCTTCGGCGTCTGGCAGTCGCGCTGGCGCCAGCGCGTCAAGTCGCCGGTCGGCCATCCGGCGCGCTACCGGCTGCGCGTCGAGATCCTCGTCGACGATGGCTCGGCCAGGACCGGTTGGCCGCTGCGCTTCGCCATCGACCAGGAGTGGATCGACGACCTGCGCCGCGCCAACTCGCCCGAAGAGCAAGACTGGTCGAGCGACGGTCAGGACCGCGAACTCGAAGCCATCTTCGGCGAGGCCCTGCGCCGCAAGCTGGCGCCGCAGGCCAGCGGCAGCGCTGTGCTGCGGGCCAAGGACGTTGCTCCGCCCGGGTCGTAGTCGCCGCGCCGCCTCGGAACCGCCCATGCCTTCGAGGCGACGCGCGCATGGTCCGCTGCGCCGCAATGTGCTTTGCTTGCCGCGTCTGTTTCGTCGATTCCTAGTGCGCGCATGACACCTGGGCCGACCAGTCGCTGCGACACCGCCCGAGCCGAGGCGAGTCCGCCCGAACTCTCGGTACTGATCGTCAACTACAACACCTGGCACGTGTGCGCGAACGCGATCGCGTCGCTGCGCCAGCACGGTCCGACGCGGCCCGATGGCACGCCGATGCCGTTCGAGTGCGTTGTCGTCGACAACAAGTCGCCGCATTGCGCCGACGACGCCGTGCAACTGGTGCGCGACGAACTGGCGAAGCTCGCCGCCGGGCAGGGCGACCCGCGCGCCGGCCGGCTCGTCATGCACGACGAGAACGGCGGCTACAGCAAGGGCATGAACCTCGCGCTCTCGCACGCCCGCGGTCGCTGGATCCTGGTCAGCAACCCCGACGTGCTGTTCCAGCCTGGCATGTTGCCGGCGCTGCAGCGTCGGCTCGAGGCGGATCCGCGCATCGGCATCACCGTGCCGAAGGGCTACTGGGACCCTGAGTGCGGCAGCCGCCTGCCGCCGAACACGCTGCCGACGCTGCGCGAGGTCGTCTGGCACGCGCTAGCCGCCATTTCGCCGAGGTTCAGCCACTGGTACGCACGGCGCCAGGCGCGGCAGTGGTTGCGCGTCTGGCTGGCTGAGCAGCCGCTCGCGCTCGAGATGATGTCGGGCTGCATGTTCCTCGTCGAACGCGCGTTCTTCGAGTCGATCGGCAGCTTCGACGAGCGCTACCCGCTGTACTACGAGGACACGGATCTCTCGCGCACGATCCACCGCGCCGGCCGGACCATCGTGCAGGCGCCCGACGCGCACCTCGTCCACTTCGTCAATCGTTCGGGCATGACCGAGCTGGAGGCGATGTGGCAGCGACACAAGACCAGCCGCGCGCTTTACTACCGCAAGTGGTACGGCCGGCTTGGCGCGGCGTTCGTGCGCGTCGTCGACGGCCTGTTGGCTGCGAAGTGGACGCAGCGGTTTCGCCGCTTCCGGCACGCCACGCCGCTCGTCGACCTCGGCGCCAGCGCCAGCGCGCCGGTCCTCGACTTCGGCCGCGACTGTGAGCGCTACCTCGTGCTGCTTTCGCTCGATCCGCGCTTCTTCCTGGCCGGCGGCATACTCGGCACTGGCAGGGCATGGACGCCGAGCGCGCTCGGCTTCTCGTACTTCGTGCACGCGGTCTACTACTTCCAGGCCTACGACCTGAGCGGTGGCCGCTTCGAGCGCGTCGGCACATGGCGCTACCAGTGCATGTCGCACCTCGGCAAGGCCATGCCGGCCGGGGTGGCGCCATGACCGTGCCGACGCTGTCAGTGGTGGTGCTGAGCTGGAACACGCGCGCGCTGACGCTCGCGTGCCTGCAGGCGCTGTTCGCCGAGGCGCCGCGGCATCCGCGCGAGGTGATCGTCGTCGACAACGGCAGCGCTGACGGCAGCGCCGACGCGATCGCCGCCGCGTATCCACAGGTCCGGTTGCTGCGCAATGCCGACAACCGTCTGTACGCCGCCGGCAACAACCAGGGCGCCGCGGTCGCGCTCGGCGCGTACGTCTGCACGCTCAACAGCGACACGGAGGTGCGCCCCGGCGCGCTCGACCTGCTGGTTGATTGGCTGCGCGACCGCGCCGACTACGGCGCCGCCGCGCCGCGGCTCGTCCATCCCGACGGCCGCGTGCAGCGCGCCTGCATGCGCTTCCCGGGGTTCGCCTCGGCGCTGTGCTTCGACTCGTGGTGGGGGACGTGGTGGCCGGGCTCGTGGGCGCAGCGCCGCTACACCATGGCGGACTTCGACCACCTCGCCGCGCGCGACGTCGACCAACCACCCGGCGCTTGCTGCGTGCTGCGGGCCGACGAGTGGCGCGCGCTCGGCGGCTTCGACGAGTCGCTGTCGCTGTTCTTCAACGACGTCGACCTGTGCCGCCGGCTGTGGCGCGGCGGCCGCCGCATCCGTTACGTCGCCGAGGCCGAGGTCCTGCACCATCTCGGCGCGTCGACCCGTAACTTTGCGCGCATGCTGGCGATCTGGCACAAGAACCGCCGCGCCTACTACAAGAAGCACCACGGCGTCGTCGGCGCGCTGTGGATCGACGTCTGCGTGCAACTGCGCGTGTGGGAGGAGTGGCTCAAGATCGGCCGACGCAACCGTCGCGACCCGGCGCGCAAGCGCGCCGAGCGCGCGCACCTCGCCGCGGCGCGGAAGGAGCTGCGCGCGTCGTGAAGGCCTGCTTCCTCGTCGCCAACCATCCGCCTGAGGCCTGGGGCGGCACCGAGCAGGTCGTCGTCGCCCTGGCGCGCGAGCTGCGCGGGCTCGGCGTCGAGGTCGTGATCGTCAGTGGCAGCGCCGCGCCGCACGCCGGCGTCGATGTCATGCGCGAGGAGTTTGCCGGCGTCGTCGTGCATCGCGTGCCGAAACTGCCCGACGAATGGGACCGCCATGGCTTTGTGCGGCCGCGCCTCCTAGCGTTGGTCCGCGCGCTGCTGGCGCAGGAGCGTCCCGACGTGCTGCACGTGCACTCGTCGGCCTCGCTGGGCTTCGGCATGACGCCGCTCGCGCGCGCGCTCGGCGTCCCGGCGGTGACGACGTTTCACGATCTGTGGGCCACCTGCGCGCGCTACTTCCGGTTGCCGGTCGGCGGCGTCACGTGCCCTAGCGGCGCCGAGCGTGAGCCGTGCGTGCGCTGCGTCGCGACCGACGTCGGCTTGCCGCCCGAAGCGGTGCGCGCAGCGCTCGCCGAGCGCGACCGGCTGGCGCGCGCCGAGGTCGCGGCCGCCAGCGCGCTGACCGCGCC
>Ga0194128_10000909_pt1 | contig 52496 bp, 48 predicted proteins | sample TA2KigCa65mmetaG_FD_148650 | JGI IMG/M metagenome (GOLD analysis project Ga0194128, IMG submission 148650) | Freshwater microbial communities from Lake Tanganyika, Tanzania - TA2015037 Kigoma Deep Cast 65m | ecosystem: Environmental > Aquatic > Freshwater > Lake | place: Tanzania: Lake...
CGGGTCCGCGTCGGCGACGGACGCAGCGAGTCCGAGGGCAGCGACGGCCAAGACGGCGGAAGGGACGAGGATGCGGCGTGATCGGATTCCCATCACCCACTCCCTCCCGAGTGCAGGATCGAGGCGAGGGCCGCCGCGCTCGGGTGACCGGCCCTCGCCTTTGCGCCACGGCTGCGTGGCGCGGGTGTTCTAGTCGCAGCAGCTTCCGGTGCCGGCGATGCCGCCGCGCTCCTCGCACTTCTCGACGGAGGCCTTGGTCGAGCAACGAAGGACCGGGCAGTCGGCGGCGGTATCGCACGCGACTTCCGGATCGTCCGCGCATGTGCCCTCGGCGACCCCGTCCGCGACGAGATCGGAGCACTCGTCCGGGATGCGGCACGTCACGAAGCCCGGCTTGCCGCAGCTCGAGCGGGCGCCGCAGCTCGCGACGCGACGGAGACACGGCTTCGGAAGCTCGAGATCCTTCGCGACCTGGTTCCTCTCGCGGACGACGCACGAGACGTACTGACCGTGGTTATTCCAGGGCGTCACTGCACCGCTCGGAGAGACCCGACCGTCGCACGGGCAGGCTTCCGCGATCGCCGCCGCCGCGGCTTCGATGTCGGCGGGATCGCACGCGGGCGCGGCAAAGGCTGGCACCGCGAGAGCGAGCACGAGGCCCGCCGTGGCGAGACCGATACGCGAGAACTGCATGGTTCGTTTCCTTTCTCCTTGGGAATCGGCGCTGCTCGAGGTCGCGCCCCGGCAGGCGGATCTTGTGCACGCTGCGCCCGCCGCCGCGCCTCCCCTGACCTGGGGGGAACCCCGAGAAGAGCCGCGCCTGTCCCTGAGGTCTGATCCTCCTTGCGCGGGTACTTACGGAGGACGCCCGCGCTGGCCGTGCGGCGTAGTAGTGTCTTCACCGCAATGGCCTCCTTTCGAGTCGTCCTCATCGACGATCACAATCTGGTGCGCGCGGGAATGCGCGCGCTCGTCGAGAAGCTGTCCGGCATCGAGGTCGTGGGCGAAGCGGGTGACGGGCGCGAAGCGCTGGCGATCGTCGAGACGAGCAAACCCGATCTCGTGCTGATGGATCTCTCGATGCCGGGGTTCAATGGAGTCGAGGCGACCGCAAGGATCGGCAAGGCTTCACCGGGAACGCGCGTGATCATCGTCTCCGTGCACGGCGATCCTCAGTCCGTTCTCGCCGCGATCGACGCGGGTGCGAAGGGCTACATGTCGAAGGACGCGAGCGTCGCCGAGCTCGACCTCGCGGTGAAGGCGGTGATGCGCGGCGGGACGTACCTCTCTCCGAGCATCTCGCAGCACGTCGTCGACGACTACCGGCGTCGCACCGTCGACGGCGTCACCGCTCCGGGAACGCCCTCGTTCGGCTCGGCCGATCGCGCGCGGCTTGCGCGCTTGACGCCACGCCAGCGGGAGGTCCTCCAGCTCCTGGCGGAGGGCGCCTCGTCTCGAAAGATGGCGCGGGTGCTGAAGCTCAGCGTCAAGACGATCGAGACCCACCGCGCACTGCTGATGGAGCGTCTCGACATCCACGACGTCGCGGGGCTCGTCCGGTTCGCGATCCGGGCGGGCGTCGTGCGCTCGGACGACGCATGAGGACGGCCGAATCGGTACTCGCCTGGAGGGCTCCGGAGGGGTGCGCTCGGGGCGTGCTCCTCCGACTCCTCCGCACCTCGTTCCTCGTCACCTCGATGGTCCTGCCGATCGCGGGCGCCGCGCACGCGGCGAAGTGGAAAGCGTGCCCCTCGGGGCCGCTCCCCGTGTACCGATCGGCCCTGGGCGCGACCGCGGCGCCGTTCATCCATCCGTCGCACGAGCTCCGGATCCTCCTGAACTCCGCGCAGGTCGCTTCGGGTGGCGGCTTCAGCGTCGAGCCGAAGGGCAACCTCGTCGAGATCACGTTTGCGTCGCTCTTCGGCGAGCCGATCTCGCTCGCGTCGCGTCGCGTCGCCGCGGCGAGCCCGGGGACGTTGACGTTTCCCTTCCCCGACACGACGGCGGAGGTCGGCCGCCCGCTCGCCGGTCCCGTCGAGATCCGTGTCACGAAGGGAGAGAAGGTCGTCGCCCGGATCGATCCGCAGGATCTCGTGGCGCTGCCGCCGGCGATCGACGTGACCTCGATGCTGCTCGGGGAGACGCCGCGTCAAGTCGTCTACGGCGCATTGTCCGCCGACGGCGATCTCTGGGTGCCCGCGCTCTTCAACGGTGACCCGATGCCGATGCCCGGCTGTCCCGGCGACTTCATGATGCCGATGCCGATCGAAATCGGTGCGGCGACGATTCCCGGCCTCGTGGTCCAGGGCGCGGAGCCTCTCGCGCGGATCCGGCGCATGAGCCTCTATCTCGGCGACATGGACATCGGCGGGACGAGCTTCTACGGGATGCTCTTCTCGAACCGCATCTCGCTCGTGCACGCGGGCGGGACGCGCGGCGTCACGCTCTGCCAGATGAACGATTCGATCGATCTGGTGCTGCGCGTGAAGGGCAGTCGCGCGTGGTCGCGCTCCAAGCGGTCGCCGATGCGCGAGGTCGTCCTCGATGCGGCCCCGATCCCGCTCCTCTTGAAGGGCGCGAAGTCGATGCCAGAAACGGCGAAGGCCCTCTGGATCGGCGAGGACAGCTTCGGCAATAGCTGCGAGCCGACGCCGCCGACCCTCGACGTCACTCCCGGGAAGCCCTGACCGGAGCTTCTTGCCTCCAGGCAAGCACGCCGCGCGCCGTCGCCAGGACCGCGACGACCCAGCACAGCGCGAGAAGCGGCGAAGCCCAGCGTACGGCGGGAGCCGGCTCGGGCGGTCCGACCTCGAGCTGGGTGACGCCGTCCTTCGGGCGCGCGACGTCGCGTCCGTAGCGATCGATCGCGAGGCTCTCGCCGCGGTTCGCCGCGCGGAGCACCGGCAGCCCGGTCTCGACCGCGCGAAGTCGCGCCTCGGCGACTTCGATGTCGATGGCGCTCGAAGGAAGCTCCGCGTCGTTCGTCTGGATCAGGATCGCATCCGCGCCGCCGGCGGCGAGCTCGCGTGCGAGCTCGGGGCGGTCGGCCTCGAAGCAGATCAGGATCCCGATCCGACATCCGCCGGCGCGCATCCACGCGGGCTCGCTCCCCGCGACGACGTCCTCGGCCGCGAGCCAACCCGGGCGCGAGACGAGCGACGTCGGCCACGACTCCGCGAACGGTACGAGGGCCCGCTTGTCGTACGCGACGACGGCTTCCGCTTCGTCGCCGGCGATGCGAAAGACCGAGTTCCGCTCGCGCGGCTCCCAGTCCGCATCGAACTCGAAGCGCGGGCCTCCCGCGAGGAGGACCGCGCCGGACTCGTTCGAGAGCGCTCGCAGAGCACGCAGGAGCTCCGGATCCTGCAGCGGATCGCGCGGCAACGCCGACTCCGGCTAGACGATCGCGTCGGGGCTCGAAGAAGCCGCTCGCCGGCTCGCCTCGACGTAGCGCGCGAGCACCTCGCCCTCTGGAACCTCGGGGCTCGGGATCGACGCGTCGACGGCGGCGATCGAGCACGATGGATCGTGGGCGGGCTCGCTCGAGCGGAGTCGGATCGCACCGTAGAGCAGCGTCGCGAGCGCGACGACGAGAGCGAAGGCGGAGGCGAGGGGGAGCGCGAGCGCCGAGCGCGGCGTTCTTTCCCCGCTCTCCGATCGGAGGCGGTGAACCCAAGCGTGTCCGAGCGCGCTCCCGAAGAGAGCGAGCACGAGCGAGACGCCCGGCGCTCCGCCGAGGCTCGCCGCCTGCAGGACGATCGGGACGTCCGCCTGCGTGGCCGCGAGTCCGATCCAGGGATAGAAGGGAAACGAGATGCGCGTGAGACTCTCCCAGGCCACCCAGGCGGCCGCGCTCGCCGCAATCGACCCTGCGCCCGGAGGTCGCGTCGCGGCGCGCAGCGCGAGCCCGAGGAGCGCTCCCATGGGCAGAGCGGTCGCGCCGCAGAGGACCAGCGCGGCCGGCCACGCGGCGGCCGGCGAAAGCGAAAAGTATCCTGCCGCGACCTCTGCGAGCCAGGCGGCGTGCACGAGCAGCGCGAGCTCGAGCGCGAACGCCGCACCGAGCACGGCGGCCTCTGTCCACGAGCGTGTCCGACTCGCGGTGGCAACGAGCGGTGCGCAGACGAGCCACGCGAGCGGCGCTTCGAGGCGGTGCGCCGCGAGAAGCAGCAGTGCGGAAGCGGCCGCGGCCGCGAGCGCTCGCTTCAACGCCTCGCCCGAGCCCCGGTGAGCACGCGTCGCTCCTCGACGCCGGCGCTGCTCGTCACGGCGGCGGTGGTTCTCGCGACCGCGGTCTGCCTCGTCAACGGAGCGCGACGCATCGGCGAGCCGTTCCCGGGGTTCCTCGTCGCGGAGAACCGGACCGTCTTCTCGATCGGACGAGCGGGCTGGTCCATCGAGCGCGTCCCGCGCGCGTTCTTCTCGCAGGTCATCGCCGTCGAGCGGCGTCCAATCACGCGTGCGGAGGAAATCCAAGCGGCGATCGCCGACCTGCCCGAGGGAGCCGAGGTGAATTACCGCTTCCGCATGGGGCCTGACATCTTCGCCGCTCCGGTCACCGTGCAACGCTTCGGCGTCGGCGACTTCTTCGCGGTCTACGGCACCTACGCCGCCGTCGGTCTCGTCTTCGCGCTGGCCGGCCTGTGGGCCTGGCTGCGCCTGGCCGGAGCGGCGCGCGCTTCGATCCTTCCCTTCTTCGTCCTCTGCCAGGCGGTCGGGTTCGCTCTCGGCACGGCGGGCGACGTCTACGGGCCGTACTGGCTCGTGCCGCTCTACTTCGCGGCGCAATGCGTGACGTTCGCGAGCCTCGTGCACCTGGCGGTGAGCTACCCGCAGCCGCTCGGCGTCGGCTCGCGCTGGCGTCCCGTCGGCCTCGGGCTCCTGTACGCTGCGGCGCTCGCGCTCGCCGTGGGACTCGTGGCGACGGGCGAGGACGTCTTCCTCTACGTGCCGCTGCTCTACGTCATGTATCTTTTGCTTGCCAACGCGATCTTCCTCTACCTCGGCGCGCTCGCGATGGGGTTCCCGGCGGCCGAGAGCGAGGCACGTGGGGGCCTGCGCTGGGCGCTCGCCGGAGCGCTCGCGGTCGTCGTCCTCCCGGCGATGATCTTCCTCGTCTATCCGATCCTGCGGCAGAGCATCTCGCCCACCGTGCTCGTCGGCCCGCTGGCCCTCTTTCCGCTGCTGACGGCTTCGGCGCTCGCGCGAGACGCTCCGGAGAAGCCGCAGCCGCGGACCTCGGTTCGTCTTCGCCTGGCGATCCTCTTCCTCGGAGCGGTGGAGACTTCGTTCCTGATCGCGGTCGCGGTGTTCTGGCAGAACAACAGCTGGGCGCAGCTCCTCGACGACTTGACGCTGAACCAGCGTCAGCAGGCGACCGTGGAGCAGGTGCTCGCGGAGGGGGCCTCGGCCGCGAACGGCGCGGGACTCGCGCGTCTCGCGGGGCTCGTCCAGACCGAGCCCGAGAGCCGCCTCGCGTCCGCGGCGGGCGAGGCGCTCCGCAGCGGCGACAGGGACGCGGCGCAGCGGGAGCTCGCGGCCCTGGGCCGGATCTACGACGAGCACGCGCTCCGGCTCGAAGCGCGCAGGCGCTGGATCGGCGGGCTCGGCGTTCCGGTCCTCGCCGGACTTCTGCTCATCGCGGTGCTGCAAGCCGTCGCGTTCATGCTCGCGATTCGACGCTGGCTGATCGGCCCGCTCGACCGCGTCGCTGCTGCGACGAGCGTGATCGCGACGGGCGACCTCGCACACCGCCTCGAGCCGGAGCGCAGCGAGGAGTTCTCGCGGCTCGGCGGTGCGGTGAACGCGATGGCCGCTTCGCTGCAGGCGATCCAGCGTCGCGTCGAGCTCGCACGAGCCGCGCGCCAGCGTGCCGCCGGCGCGGCGCGCGACGCCGAGCGACGTCGCCTCGCGCGCGAGCTGCACGACGGGATTCTGCAGGACCTGAGCGCCGTGCGGCTCGGTCTCGAGAGCCGCGAGCCCATCGCGGGCGAAAGCAGCGCGGCCGGCGTGGTTGGCGCAATCTCCGGCGTGATCGCGGCGATCCGCGCCGTCGTCGACGACCTTCGCCCACCGGCGCTCCGCGGGGGCTCGCTCGAGGAAGCGATCGCAGGACACGCACGCGTCCTCGCCTGGGCACAGGGGATCGAGCTGTCGCTCGACCTCCCTGGAGCGGAGACCGTGCCGGAGTGGGCGGCGCGCGACCTCTACCGGATCGCGCAGGAAGCGACGGCGAACGCGCTCCGCCACGCGAGCGCGAAACGGATCTGGATCCGCCTCGTCCGCGAGGGAGGGGACACGATCCTCGAGGTCGAGGACGACGGCGTCGGCTTCGACGTCGAGACGAGCTCGCTCGGAAGCGGTGTCCAGGGGATGCGCGAGCGCGCCGCGATCCTCGGCGCGGAGCTCGACCTTGGCCGCCGTGAGAAGGGCGGCACGCGTGTCCGTCTCATCCTGCGCTTGCAGACGCCACCGCCCGCGACGGATCCGGCGTGAGCGCTTCGCGCGCAGGCGTTCGGTCGAAGCGGAGCCGCAGGAGATCGAGGAGCGAGGCGCTGCGCGCCGGATCGACGTCGTCGAGACCGTAGACGACGCCGTACGCCTCGTCGGTCCGCCGGAACGTGCCGAACGCACGATCGAACACGGAGAAGAGGTTCCCGTAGTTCGAGTCGGTCTGCGGGAGCGCTCGCGAGTGGTGGACCTTGTGCATGTTCGGCGTCACCCAGAGGAGCGAGATCGGCTCGAGGGGGCGCCACAGGCGGACGTTCGCGTGCTCGAGGATCGCCTGGAGGGCCGAGGCGAGCCGGTACGCGAGGACGCCCAGCGCGGGCAGGCCGAGCGCCCACACGGGCACGACGACCCAGACGAAGCGCCAGAGCGTCTCCAGCGGATGCTGACGGAAGGTCGTCGTCACGTCGAGGAACGCGTCCGCATGATGCACGCGATGGACGCGCCAGAGCGACGGCAGCGCGTGCATCGAGCGGTGCGCGAGATACGTCGCGAGGTCGAGCGTCGGAATCGTGATCGCGACGAGGAGGGCCAGCGGCAGCTTCAGGGAGCCGAGGAGCCCGCCCCCCTCGATCGAGAGCGAGAGCGCGAGGACGGCCGCGAAGCTCGCGAGCCCCCAATTGGAGAGGAGCGTGATCGCCGTCAAGCCGAGATTGGCGCGGAGACGCCTCGGCTCCGTCCGATCGCGTCCCAAGAGCGGCACGGCGAGCTCGACGAGCGCGAGCACGCCCATCGCGAAGACGAGCGCCAGGGCGCTCGTGAAGAATTCTCTCTGGGTCACGGGTTCGTCCTCCTTGCAAGGGCGAACGCCGTGGCCGGGCGATTCGTTACGCGTCGGAAGAAGAGCCCGCGAACCGCACGGCGCCGAGCTTCTCCGGGGCGAGGACCGAGTGGAGCTCGCGGATCCTCCCGTTTGGGTCGATCTCACAGCGGAGCACCGTGCGTGGCGCCTGCCGTCGCTGCGGACGAGCGAGCTCGATCACCGCCGCGGGCAGCCCGTTCACCACGCGCACCTCGATGCGCGGCTCGGCGACCTGCCGCAGGAGCGCGGCTCGGAGGTAGAAGACCGACACGCGATCGCGACCCGCGAGCGGCTCACGGAGCGCCGTGTACGCGCCTCCGGCGTCGGTCACCGTCCGCACCGAATCGGCGAGGAGAGCTTCCAGGCCGCGCGCATCCTGCTGCGCGAGACACCGCAGGAACTCCTCGAGTGCGATCCGCGTCCGCTCGCGGTGCGCTTCGGTCGGGATCGTGCGCTCGGCGTCGTAGCTCGCGAGAGCGAGGCGCGCGCGATGATGCAGGATCCGCACGTTCGCCTCGGTCGTTCCGACCACGTCCGCGGTCTCGCGCGCCGAGTAGTCGAGGACGTCGCGCAGCACGAGAACCGCGCGCTGCCGCGGCCCGAGCGCCTCGAGCGCCAGCAGGAACGCGAACGAGGCGCTCTCGAGGACGCCGTACCGCGCCTCGGGCGAGCTCGAAGCGGCGGAGGCGAGCTCGCTTTCGGACGGATCGCCTTCGATCGGCGACGGCAGCCACGGGCCGTCGTAACCGCGCCGCTTTCGCCGGCGGAGAGCGTCGAGGGCGAGGTTCGTCGCCACGCGCACGAGCCACGGGCGAAGGCCCTCGTCCTCGGGCGCGGGTCCCCGCTCGAGGGCCCGGACGAACGCTTCCTGTACGATGTCCTCCGCGTCGGCGGCGCTCCCCGTCAGGCGGTAGGCGAGGCCCCAGAGTCCCCGCTGCTCCCGCTCGAAGAGCGCAGCGAGAGCCGCGGGCGCGGGTTCCGTCTCCGATCGAGGCTTCGTCCGGCCTCCCATCTTCCTTCCAACGTCCGGGACCCGGCCGGCGTTACGGGATCCGACCGGGATCTCGCCCCGGCGTACGGCGGGCATTTCGCTTCCGTCAGGGCGGTGGCCTCGCTTCAATGGGAGGCTCGCCGCCGCGGGCTCGTCGGGCAGGGGGGCGGATATGGGGAGGCCGGGGCCATGACGAACATCGACGCGTTCCTTTCGCTGCCGCTGTGGGTGATCACGATCGTCGTGTTCCTCGGCTGGGGCGCGGTCGCGGTCGTGACCCATCGCGTGCTGGTCCCCTGGATCGCGGGACGGGAAGGCTCGAAGCTCGGCGGCTTCGAGGCCGAGGTCGTCGCGTTGATGGGGCTGACGTTCGGTCTCCTGATCTCGTTCAATGCCGTCACGGTCTGGCAGACGGTCGACATGGCGCGCGACGCGGTGATCCGCGAGGTCGCCGCACTCGAGGAAGCCGGCTACGAGATCGACGCGCTCGCGGACGCCGACCGGGAGCGCGCGAAGGAGACGCTGCGGAAGTACGTCGACTACGTCCTCGATACCGAGTGGCCGCTCCTCGCCTACGGCGAGGCGCAGACCGAGCGTCCGCAGCCGCTCCTCGATCTGATCGCGATCGGGCGGGAGGTCGGCCACGATCACCTCTACGACGCGCTCGACACCGCGGTCGACGCGCGGATGGAGCGCATCCGTCTCAGCCTCTATCGGATGAGCCGCGCTCGCTGGTCGGTCGTCATCTGGCTCGCTGCGCTGCTGACGATCTCGATGGGTCTCCTGCACGCGGAGCATCCGCGCGGACGGGCCGTGGCGCTCACCTTCGTCGCAATCGCGATCGGCGTCTGCTTCATCATCCTCTTCGCGCACGGTCGCCCGTTCGTCGGCGAGAACGCGCTGCAGCCGACGGACCTGCGAACGCTCGCGGACCGTCTCGCGCAATCCTGAAGAAGCGGACCGGGTCCACGGACGGCGAATCGGGGCGCTTGGCGCACGCCGCCTCGTGGGGCTAGCTTGCGCGCCATGCTCGCCGCCCTGTGCATGGTGCTCCTCGCGATCGCCGGCTGCAGCACTCCGGCTCCCGCTCCGAAGAAAGAGGTCGACGTCGGCTCCCGCCGCTCGCCCCCGGCCGGCGACGTCGTCGGCTCGGTCGGCGCGAGCGGAGCGTACGAGTACCTCGGCCTACCGTACGCAGAGCCGCCCGTCGGAGAGGGCCGCTGGCGCGCGCCGAAGCGCACGAAGCGCTGGTCGGACGCACGCGAGGCGACGGCGCTCGGCGCCGCGTGCGTCCAGTTCCCGAGCCGCTTCGGCGGCCTTCCTGGCGATCCCGGCGAGGCGCAGGGCGACGAGGACTGTCTCTTCCTGAACGTCTACACGCCGCGCTACGCGGGGCCGGTCCCGAGCGGGGACCAGGCGCTGCCGGTGATGGTGTGGATCCACGGCGGCGGCAACGTGATCGGGCAGGGCGGCAACTACGACGGCGGCTACCTCGCGGTCGCGCAGGACCTCGTGGTCGTGACGATCAACTACCGCCTCGGTCCTCTCGGCTGGTTCCGCCACGCTTCGCTGCGCGGCGAGGGAACGACTCCCGAGGACGCCTCCGGAAACTTCGGCACGCTCGACATGATCCTCGCGCTCGACTGGGTGCGCGACAACATCGCGGCGTTCGGCGGCGATCCCGGCAACGTCACGATCTTCGGCGAGTCCGCCGGCGGCCGCGACGTGCTGAGCCTCGTGCAGTCGCCGCCGGCGCGCGGGCGCTTCCATCGCGCGATCAGCCAGAGCGGCGGCATGCGGCGCAGCACGGCCGAGGACGCCGAGAACTTCGTCGACGATCCCGAGCCCGGACACAAGGCGAGCTCGAGCGAGATCCTGCTGCGCTGGCTGATCGCCGACGGACGAGCCGCGGACCGCGAGTCCGCGAAGACCGCGCTCGCCTCGATGAGCCCCGACGAGATCGCGAAGTACCTCCGCGGGAAGAGCGCCGAGGAGTTCCTCGAGACGTATCCGCACGAGGCGACCGAGGGTCTGATCGACGTGCCGCAGGTCTTCGCGGAGGGGACGGTCCTTCCGATCGGCGACGGCCTCGCGAGCTTCGCGAGCGCGGACGGACACGCGAAGGTGCCGGTGATGCTCGGCACGAACCGCGACGAGCAGAAGCTCTTCCTGTATCCGAACCCGGAGCACGTGCGACAGGTCCTCTGGATCCTGCCGCGCTTGCGCGATCCCGATCGCTACGAGGCGCTCTCCGAGCACTCGAGCGCCCTGTGGAAGGCGACCGGCGCCGACGAGCCGGCGGCGGCGCTCATCCGCGGCGGTGCACCCGGCGTGTTCGTGTATCGCTTCGACTGGGACGAGGAGCCGACCATCTTCGGCGCCGACCTCGGCCAGATGATCGGCGCGGCGCACGGCTTCGAGATCCCCTTCGTCCTCGGAAACTTCGATCTCGGCGAGGAGGCGAACGTCGTCTGGACGGAGGAGAACGAGCCGGGGCGGAAGCTCCTCTCCGAGCAGATGATGTCCTACTGGGCGAACTTCGCGGCGACGGGCTCACCCGGGCGCGGCCGGAAGGGAGACCTGCCGGAGTGGAAGCACGCGCCGTCGTTTCTCGTGTTCGACACGGCTGCCGGCGGCGGGGTTCGCATGTCGCAGGACACGATCGGCGAAGAGGAAGCGCTCGCCGACGCGTACGACGACGCGCGCCTCGGGAACGACGAGGAGCGCTGCGCCGCCTACCGCGATCTCGTCGCGCAGAGCACGCGGCACGGCCGCAAAGGGGCCGAGGGGCCGTGCGCGGAGGTGCCGAGAACGAGCTGAAGCCGACCTGAGGGTGACCCCCGCCGACCTGAGACGGTGTTCGTCGATCTGATCGCGGGAGACGAGCTGAGCCTCGTCGGCCCGACGTTCAAGCTCGTGACCGCGGGCACCTACATCGTCGGCGACGTCATCGTGCAGGCTTCGGCGGGCGACTCGCTCGAGCTCTTCGTCGACGGGCTCGCGCTGACACTCGTCCCCGGAGACTCCGCCTCGATCACGATCCAGCGTTTGAGCCGAGACCGTGAGCTCTCGCGCGCCACGGCCGGGCGCGCCGAGCGCGGGAGGAGGGGGCGGCGACGTAGTCGAACGAGGGGCACGCGCCCCTCACCCCATGCGGCAGAGCCGCCTGGGGCCCCACTCCCGCGCTCGCTTCGCTCGGCCGCGCGCCATGCGCGCGGAGGCACGCGACTAGAACTTCTCGTTGATGATGTTCGGGACGACCGGCTCGGTCGCGTCCTCGCTGTAGTAGCTGTTCGTCACCTGGTTCATCATCTCGCCGCGGTCGACCATCCCGTCCTTGTTCTCGTCCGCGTTCGTGAAGACTCCCTCGAGCTTCTCGCCGAGCGTCGCCGCCTCGTCCTTGTCGACGACGCCGTCTTTGTTCTTGTCGGCCTTCTCGTGCGTGGACATCGAGTCGGAGGCGCTCTGCGCGACCGCCTTCCCGAGCTCGAAGAGGGTCACCTGACCGTCGGCGTCGCCGTCGGCGGACTTGAAGTCCGCGGCGGAGGAGGAGAAGAAGCCGGCTTTCTTCGCTTCGTCCGGGCTGAGCTTCCCGTCGCCGTTCTCATCCGCCTTCTGGAACGCCTTCTGGAAGGCGGGAGTCGGCGAGGGATCCGGCGCGGCGAGAGCCGCCGGCGCGAGAGCGAGCGAGAGGGTGAGCGAGAAGGCGAGTGCGAACGTGCCGCGTGCGAGCGTTGGCTTCATGCGGCCGAGGCTAGCCTGCATTTCTCACCAGATCACGTCGCGAGGCGGTCGAGAGTGCCGAAGATTCGCGAGCCTCGGACCGGAGGGCGACGCAGGCGTACTTGAACAGTACGTCGAGGAGCCCGGAGGGAGAAGCTCGCGAAGATTCGGTGCTATCGGCCGCCGCAGTAGGGATCTGGTGAGAAATGCAGGCTAGCAGGTCGGCCGCGCTCCCTCATGCGGCGCGAGGCACTTTTCGTCGCTCAGCCGGCGGTCGCGCCGTCCGACGCCCCGCGGCGGAGGCGCGAGGAGAGGGCCGAGAAGGCCGCCATGTGATCGTCCGTCAGCTCGAACGACGTCGTACCGGCCTCGAAGTGCGCGGCGTTCGCGCGCATCAGGCGGAGCACGGCGTCGCGCGGCACGACGAACGTCACCTGCTCGTCGCGCAGCTCGGAGCGCGGGCCGCGGCCCTGGCGGCGCGGCTTCTTCGCGTCGTACTGCACCACGGGGAGCTCGACGATCGTGCCGTCGATCCGGAGCTGTCCCGTCTTCGTCCCGGCGAGGCTGCCGCGCGCGCTCCGGCGATCGAGGGTCATCCACACGATCGCGGTGCCCGGCTCCGGCGGCCGGATCGCGCGGAAGTGGATCCACTCGCGCATCGGGAGAGGACCCTCGTCGATCGTGCGGTAGCTCGGCGTCGAGTAGCTCGTCGCTCCCGAGCTCGGGTCGCGATTCACCTGCAGCGAGACACGCCGCATCGGGACGTGCTCCGCCTGGATCTCGACTTCCTCCTGCGCGGTTCCGTCCGGACCGGGTGGGTGCGCGATCACGCGGCCCGTCGCCGGCGCGGCGGGCGTCACGCCGGCGGGCGCCGCCTGCGGATTTCCCTGCTGCTGGCGGAGGCGCTCGACCTCCTCACGGAGCCGCGCGTTCTCGTCGCGGAGCTCCTGCACCTCGTCGGTCGCGTGCGCCGCCTCGGGCGCACCGAGGCCCGCCCCGAGGAGGAGAGCAGAAGCGAGCACGAGTCGCGCCCGGCGCGCGCGCTTGCAGGCCCAATTCGTCGTCCTTCGCACGTCTTCCCTCCGTCCTCGTCTGACCGCCTCCGGCCTACCACCCGCCGCGACGCGGAGAAAGGCGGCGTTACGAGCGCTCGATGTGCTCGTGCAGGAGACGGCCGAACCAGCGCCGGAAGCGGAGATCGGCGGAGCGGCGCTCCGCTCCGGTCGCGCCGAAGGCCTCCGTCGAGAGCGCGTCGCCGAGCGTCGCCGCGGTCGCGAGCCGGACGATGAACCACGAATCTTCGCGCGGCGGCGGACGAAGCCTTTGCTCTTTCGCGTGCGCGACGCGGCGCTCGTGCAGGATTCCTGCGATCCCGTCGAGGATCTCGCGCGTCTCGGCTCCGCCGTCGGCGGATTCGAAGGAGAGCTCGCGCCAGGCGAGAAGGCGCGCCGTCCCCGTGTCGCGCAGCGTCGAGAAGACGTGCTCGATCATCTCGACGGCGCTCGCCTCGGTCGCCGGGCTGCGCGCGATCGCCTCGAGGATTTCCTCGCCGAGCTTGCGCCCGATCCGCTTCGCGAGCTCGCGCGTCAGCCCGTCGCGGCTCTCGAAGTGGTGCAGGATCGTCGGGTGCGAGATGCCCGCGTCGGCTGCGATCTCCTGCAGACGGATCGCCTCCGGACCGCCGCGTCGGAGGCGCGCCTCGGCGGCGTCGAGGATGCGCTCGCGTGCTTCCTCGGCGGTGCGGCGGACGCGCATGCGGAGGGGATGGGGTTTGGCAGGCTTCTTCGAAGCCGAGGAGCGCTTTCCGGGCACTATTGACAATCCTGTCGATGTGGTCCATTTACAGTATTGTCGGTAGGAGGTGGAACCATGGCGAGCTCGACCGCTCGAAAGAAGATCCGTCCTCTCGTTGCGCTGCGCGCCATTCGCGCACTCATCCAGGATCCCGACGACACCCGCAAGGTCTTCGAGGTGATCGACGCGCTCTCGGGGAGCGCACTCGAGCGGGCGTTCCGGCGCTTTCGCGGCACCGAGACGGGACGTCGCCTCCTCGAAGAGCGTCCCGATCTGCTCGCCGTCCTGAGCGACCGCGAGCGTCTTCTCGCGATGCGGGTCGGTACGCTCGGCCGCGCGTACGGTGAGTTCGTCCACCGCGAGCAGCTCTCCGCCGACGGGCTCGTCGAGGCGAGCATGACCGCCGAGGAGCTCGATCCGACGATCCCGGAGGAGCGCTTCTGGTTCGGCGAGCGCCTGCGCGACATGCACGATCTCTGGCACGTCGTCACCGGCTACAACCGCGACCTGATCGGCGAAGCGGCGCTCCTCTCGTTCACCTATGCGCAGGTGCGAAACCGCGGCGTCGGGCTGATCGTCCTCGCGGCGTACCTGCAGGCGAACGGCGAGATCCGCTGGGCGCGGAAGGTGATGCGCGACGCGTACCGCCGTGGAAATCGCGCCGCGTGGTTCGCCGGACAGGACTGGGAAGCGCTCCTCGAGCGCCCGCTCGCCGAGGTGCGCCGCGATCTCGGCGTCGAGGCGCTGCCGGTCTACCAGGAGATCCGTTCCGAGGGCGCTCCCTCGCTCGCCTGAGCGACTGGATCGGTCGGATGGATCCATCGCGCCGTCCTCGCCTTTCGAGATCGACGCCTGGACCGAGTCCTCTCCACGAGCGCGCAATCGAAGCGCTTGATCTCGATCGGTCGAGCGAAATAAGGGCGGGAGATGCGCCCCCCCTCCGGCACCGCCGCGCTCCTCGCGGCCGTCGCAGTGGGCTTCGTCGCCTGCTCCTCCGAGGCTCCGGAGGAGATCGGGGCCACGGCCAAGGTCGAGCGTTCCCGCATCGAGCGCCGGATCGTCGCGACCGGCACGATCGAGCCGGAAAAGGAAGTCGAGGTCCGGCCGCGGATCTCCGGCATCGTCGAGGCCGTGCACGTCGAAGCGGGCGACCGCGTCGCCGCGGGCGAGCCTCTGATCGAGGTCGAGCGCGAGCTGACGCAGTACCGTCTGCGCGAGGCTCAGGCGCAGCTCGACGAAGCGCGTGCCGAGCTCCGCTTCGCCGGGGCGGCGCGGCAGCGTGCGGACAAGCTCCATCGCGGCGGGACGATGGACGAGCAGGCGTACGACGAGGTCGCGGCGCGATTCGAGCGCGCTCAGGCCGCTGCGGCGCGAGCCGAGGCGAGCGAGCGTCTTCTCCAGGTCGAGCTGCGGTACGCGACCGTCGAGGCGCCGATCGACGGGAAGATCCTCGACGTCGACGTCGAGGAGGGTTCGGCGGTCGCCTCGGTGGCTTCGGTGACGGGCGGGACGCCGCTTCTCTCGATCGCCGCGGACGAGGTCCTCCACCTCGAGGGCCTGGTCGACGAGAACGAGATCGCCCGCGTCGCGATCGGGCAGGAAGCGCGTCTCCGCACGGAGGCGTTCGGCGATCGCGTGTTCCGCGGGCGCGTCCGTGACGTCGCGCCGATCGGTGAGCGCCAACAGAGCGTCACCTACTTCGAGGTCGAGGTCGCGATCGAGGACGAGGACGCGAAGCTCCTCCGGCCGCGGATGTCGGGAGACGCGGACATCATTGCCGAGGTGGTCGAGGACGCTCTCGTCATCCCCGAGACTGCGCTCGTCTACGACGGCGAGGACGTGTTCGTCGAGCACGTGGTGTCGCGCGATCCGCCCGAGACCGAGCGCGTCCCGATCGAGATCGGTATCGTCGACGACGATCGCGTCGAGGTGAAGAAGGGCCTCGAGGAGGGCTGGGAGGTCGAGCTTCGATGAGGGACGAGGCGACGCGGGCGGAAGCGTCGACGCCCGTCGTCTCGTTGCGAGGGATCTCGAAGACCTACGCGAGCGGGCGCGTGCACGTGGAGGCGCTGTCCGGCGTCGACCTCCGGATCGACCGTGCGGAGCTTCTCGCGATCATGGGCCCCTCGGGCTCCGGGAAGACGACCTTGATGGAGATCCTCGGCTGCCTGCTGCAGCCGACCTCCGGCGAATACCGCTTCCGCGGAACGCCGATCCAGTCGATCAAGCCCGACGGGCTCGCGAGGCTCCGCGGCGAGGAGATCGGCTTCGTGTTCCAGAGCTTCAACCTCTTGCCGCGCCTGACCGCGGTCGAGAACGTCGAGCTGCCGCTCTCGTACCGCCGGATCGGACGGAAGGAGCGGCGCAGCCGGGCTCTCGCGAGCCTCGAGCGCGTCGGGCTCGCGGAGCGGACGCGTCACCTCCCGTCGGAGATGTCCGGCGGCGAGCGCCAGCGCGTCGCGATCGCGCGTGCTCTCGTGAATGCACCGAGCTTCATCCTCGCGGACGAGCCGACGGGAAACCTCGACACGAGGACGGGCGCCGACATCATGGCTCTCCTGCACCGCTTGAACGACGACGGCACGACGGTCGTCCTCGTCACGCACGATCTCGCGGTCGGCGACTCGGCGAAGCGCCGCCTCTACATCCGCGACGGCCGCGTGCAGGAGCACGCTCCCGAGGAGTGGGGGCCGCGGTGAACTTTGCGCAGATCGTGCGAAGCGCGCTCCTGACGCTCCAGACGCAGAAGCTCCGCACGGCGCTGACGCTCTTCGGGATGATCTGGGGCACGGCTTCCGTCGTGTTCCTCCTCGCCTGGGGCCTCGGGCTCGAGCGGATGCTCGAGAGCGGCTTCACGAGGCTCGGGAAGAACGTCGTGCACGCCTGGCCGGGCAAGATCGGCGAGGACTTCACGCCCGCCGCGGACCGGCGCGAGCTCTGGTTCACGCCCGCGGAGGTCGAGGCCGTCGAGAAGGGCGTGCGGAACGCCGATCTCGTCCTCGGCGAGTCGCGCGGCTGGTACCCGGTCACGTACGGAAGCACGCTTCTGACGCGCGACGTGCGCGGCGTCGAGCCGCGCCACATGCACGTGCGCGGGACGAGGATCGCGGCGGGACGTGCGATCACGCGCGCGGACGTCGGGAGCCGTCACCGCGTCGCGGTTCTCGGCGACACCGCGCGGCAGAAGATCCTCGGCCCGGAGGGCCGCCTCGGCGCGACGATCCGCATCCTTGGCACGCCGTTCGAGGTGATCGGCTTCTTCGAGCGCGTCGGGACGCAGCTCACGCGAGACGCGGACGAGATCGACGAGCAGGTCTGGATCCCGATCACCGCGCTGCACGGAATCCGCCCGGGACGCGGCGCCGATCGCGAGGTGATCGACATCGTCGTGCTCCGGGCCCGGAGCCGCGAGACCTACGACGACCTGAAGACCGAGGTGCGCTCCATTCTCGCGCGCCAGCTCGGCGTCTCCCCGGACGACGAGGAAGCCGTCATCGTCATGAGCCCGATCGAGAATCTGAAGGCGATGCCGATCGACCAGATGCGCGGCATGCTCTTCGTGCTCGCGGTGACGACGCTCGGCATCGGCGGGATCGGCATCCTCAACATGATGCTCGACTCCGTGCAGGAGCGCCGCCAGGAGATCGGCGTCCGCCTCGCGGTCGGTGCACGCCGCCGCGACGTCGTCGGACAGTTCTTCCTCGAGACGCTCGTCGTGACGGGGGTCGGCGGGCTCGTCGGCCTCGGGCTCGGCGTCGGGCTGTGCGCGTTGCTCGGCAGCTTGCACGCCCCCGACGTGATTCCGCTCCCGATCCTGCGCGCCTGGATCGTATGGACGGCGCTCGGTGTGATGACGCTCGTCGGCGTGCTCTCGGGCCTGATCCCGGCGTGGCGCGCTGCGGGCGTCGATCCGTCCGTCACGCTGCGCGCGGAGTGAGCCGTGGGCGATCTCTGGCGCGAAACCCTGCGGAGCCTGGCGGCGCACAAGCTCCGCTTCGCTCTCACCGCGAGCGGAATCGTCTGGGGCATCTGGATGCTGACGTTCCTCTCCGCGTACATGCACGGGAGCGACGTCCACTTCGCGAAGCAGATGACGAAGATCGGGCAGAAGGTCGTTTTCCTGTTCCCCGGCTCGGTGCGGCGGCCGGGCGTCGGCGAGCGCGCTTCGCGTCCGGTCGAGCTCGAGCTCGACGACGTCGCACGGATCCAGGCGCTCGAGTCCGTCGACGCGGCTGGGACGAACCTCTTCCTCCAGAACCTCGTCGTGCGGGCGAACGGACGCACGCGCCTCGTCTGGGCGTACGGCGCGACGGAGCACACCGCTTCGATCCGGAACTTCGACCTCGGCGCGGGACGCTTCCCGTCGCGGCGGGACGTCGACGAGGCGGCGCGCGTCGTCTTCCTCGGCGCCGGCATCGCGAAGCGGCTCTTCGGGAACCGCCCGGCGGTGGGCGAGCGGGTCCTCATCGAGTCGATCCCGTTTCGCGTGATCGGCGTCTCCGCGGAGAAGGGGAAGCAGCTCATCTTCAGCGGGCCGCCGGACGACCTGGCGGCGCTCGTGCCGATCACGACCGCGCGGCGCTGGTTCTCGAAGAACGACAACGTCGGGCAGATCCTCTTCGCGCCGACGACGCGCGAGGCCGGCTGGGAGGCGATCCCGTCCGTGCGCGGTCTCCTCGGCGTCCATCACGACTTCCGCTCGGGTGACGACAGCGCGCTCGGATCGTTCTACATCATGGAGGCGGTGCAGATCATCGAGCTCTTGCTCCTCGGGATGCGGATCTTCCTGACCTTCGCGGTCTTCGTGACGCTCCTCGTCGGCGCGGCGGGCGTGATGAACGTGATGTTCGTCATCGTGACGGAGCGCACGCGCGAGATCGGTCTGCGGAAGGCGATCGGTGCTTCCAACGGTGCGATCTTCGCGCAGTTCGTCGCCGAGTCGGTCGCGATCACGTTCGTGTCGGGCCTCGTCGGCGCGCTGCTCGGCGTCGCGACCGTGCTCGCGGCGCAAGCGGCGCTGGGGCAGGGGACGGAGCTCGCTTCGACCCCGCAGCTCGACCCCGGCTCGTTCGCGACGATCGTCGCGACGATGATGGTCGTCGGCGTCGGGGCGGGCGTCCTCCCGGCGATTCGCGCCGCGCGCATCGATCCGGCGGTCTCGCTGCGCGCCACCTGAGCATGCGAATCGGCGGAGGCGGTCGATGAGGACGCCGGAGGGACGGCGTCCTGACGGCGATCGTCGCGGTGTCCGCGCTCGGGAGCGACCTCGCGCCCGTCGTCCGGCTCTTCGTCATGGCACCGCTGGCTCTCGCCGTGGCGCTCGGGGCGGTCTTCTGGCTTCAGCCGCTGCCGAGCGCGACCTGACCGGGCTTGCGGCGGCCGTCGCCTCCGCGCGAGCGTTTCGCCTCGCGGCGGCCCTCCTTCGCGCGTGCGACGATCGCCTCGACGTCGAGGTGGTCGTCGCCGCAGTGCGCGAGGTACTCCGCGTAGGAGCCCGCGAAGTCGACGATGCCGTCGCGGCGCACCTCGAGGATCCGCGTCGCGAGCCGGTTCACGAGCCAGCGGTCGTGCGAGACGAAGAGGAGGGTTCCCTCGTAGGCGAGGAGCGACGCGGCGAGCGCCTCGATGCCTTCGAGGTCGAGGTGGTTCGTCGGCTCGTCGAGGACGAGCACGTTCGGCTCCTCGACGCCGAGCCGTGCGAACACGAGGCGCGCGCCCTCGCCGCCGGAGAGGTGCTCGACGCGCTTCTCGGCTTCTTCTTTTTTGAAGAGGACGCGCGCGAGCCGCGCGCGCACATAGCCGATCGACTCGGTCGGGCAGCGATCCCAGAGCCAGCTCTGGATCGTCTCGCGCTCCTGCTCGAGGAGCTCGCGGTGATCCTGGGCGAAGTAGCCGGGGTGCGTCTCGTAGCCCCACGCGACGGCGCCCGCGTCGGCCTCGAGACGTCCCATCACGATCTTGAGGAGCGTCGACTTCCCGATGCCGTTCGGTCCGATCACGGCGACGCGCTCGCCGCGCGCGATACGGAGTGTCACGTCCGTGAGGACCGTCTTCTCGCCGAAGGCCTTCGAGACGCCGTCGATCTCGAGCACGGTCCGGCCCGAAGCCCGCTTGCACGGGAACTCGAACGCAGGATAGCGGCGCGACGACTGGGGTAGCTCCTCGATTTCGATCTTGTCGATCTGCTTCGCGCGGCTCTTCGCCTGGCGGGCTTTCGTCGGCTTCGCGCGGAAGCGCTCGACGAAGCGCTTGTGGTCCTCGATCTCGCGTTCGCGCTTCGCGATCTCGGCTTCCTTTCGCTCGCGCTCCTCGACTTTCGCGACGGAGAAGGCGTCGTAGTTCCCGCGGTAGAGGGTCGCCAGCTCGTAGTCGACGTCGACCACGTGCGTGCAGACGTTGTTCAGGAAGCGATGATCGTGCGAGACGATCAGTACGAGCCCCTTGAAGTCCGTCAGGAAGCGCTCGAGCCAGCGGATCGACAGGATGTCGAGGTGGTTCGTGGGCTCGTCGAGGAGAAGGACATCGGGCTCGCCGGCGAGAAGCTTCCCGAGGAGCGCGCGGAGCTTGTAGCCGCCCGAGAGGACCGAGAGCGGCTGCGCGTGGAGTGCGGTGTCGATGCCGAGTCCCGCGAGGATCTCCGCGGCGCGCGCCTCGAGCACGTAGCCGCCGTTCTCCTGGATGAAGGACTCGAGCTCGCCGAAGCGGTCGACGTCGAAGTCGGCTTCGCCGCGCTCGAGGAGGCGGCGCTTCTCCTCCATCGCGCCCCAGAGCTCCTCGTGGCCCATCATGGCGACGTCGAGGATCGGCACGTCGTCGTACTGGAAGTGGTCCTGCTCGAGCACGCCGAGGCGCGCGCGCCGGACGAGCGTGCAGGAGCCCGCGCTCGGCTCCTCGTCGCCCGCGACGATGCGGAGGAGCGTCGACTTCCCGGAGCCGTTCGCGCCGACGATGCCGACGCGCTGGCCCGCGTGGAAGTTGATCGAAACGTCGCGGAAGAGAGTGCGCGCGCCGTACTGCTTGGCGAGGTTCTGGAGCGAGAGCATGTCTCTCGTCGGTAGCAGAGGGGATCGATGGGTGCTTACCTTTCGCATCCCGGATTCCACGAGGAGGACATCCATGAAGAACCCCGTGATCGTCACCGCCGTCCGCACGCCGATCGCCCGCGCGCGCAAGGGCTCGCTGGTGGGCAAGGATGCGTTTCAGCTCGCCGAGGCGGCGGTGCGAGGCGTCCTCGAGCGCTCGAAGATCGATCCGAAGGAGATCGACGACGTGATCATCGCCGAGAGCCTGCAGGGCGGCGGGGTGATCGCGCGCCACACGACCGTCGTGCTCGGTCTCCAGAGCGTTCCGGGGCTCGCGACGAACCGGCACTGCGCCGCCGGGCTCGGCGCGATCTCGATCGGCGCCGGATCGATCGCGGCCGGCATGGATCGCGTCGTCCTCGCGGGCGGGACCGAGAGCATGAGCACGATGCCGATGGCGACGAAGCGGCTCGCCCCCGGCGCGGAAGCGCAGATGTGGATGTCGCCCTCGCATCCGGAGACGCCGGACGCTCCCGCCTTCGACATGTCGATCACCGTCGGCCACAACGCCGCCGTCGAGGCGGGGCTGTCGCGCGCGGACGTGGATCAGTGGGCGGTCTACAGCCACGGGCGCGCGCTCGAGAGCATCGACTCGGGCGCCTTCAAGGGGCAGATCGTGCCCGTCGAGGTGCAGGGCTCGGATGGCAAGGTCCGCGTGTTCGACACCGACGAGCATCCGCGGCGTGGCTTGACGCTCGAGGGCATGGCCGAGCTGAAGGTGCTCCATCCCGAGATTCCGGGCTTCACCGTGACCGCGGGCAACGCCGCCGGGCTCAACGACGCGGCCGCCGCGGTGCTGCTCATGGACGCCGACTATGCGAACTCGAACGGCTTCGAGCCGCTGGCGGCGATCCGCTCGTGGGCTTCGGTGGGTGTCGCGCCGGGGCGCACCGGGATGGCGCCGATCGACGCGATTCCGAAGGCTCTCTCGCGTGCGAAGGTCGAGAAGAAGGACGTCGATCTCTTCGAGATCAACGAGGCCTTCTGCTCGGTCCCCGTCGCGGCGACGCGCGCGCTTGGCATCGACCAGGAGATCTGCAACGTCAACGGTAGCGGCTGCAGCCTGGGACACCCGATCGCCGCCACGGGCGCCCGCATGGTCGTGACGATGATCCACGAGCTCCGGCGCCGCGGAGCGCGGCTCGGGTGCGTCTCGATGTGCGCGGGCGGCGGCATGGGCATGGCGATGGTGCTCGAGGCGACGTGAGGAAGCGCGCCCCTCTCTCCATCGCGACACGCGGCCGTCACGGCCCGACGACGTCCACCAGCACGGGCGCGCCGAAGGTCCTGTCGGGCTTCTTCTCGCCGCAGCCCTTGTCGAGCAGGGGCTTCGCCGGGTAGGGATCGACTTCGCCTGGCGGCGTCACCGTCCGCGGGCAAACGTCGTCCGCGGGGTGGGCGTCGGACCCGCCGAGCGGAGTGTGGTCGACACGTGCCGAGACCGAGAAGTCCGTGTGCCCGGTGCCCTTCGCCGGATCGTTGGCGCAGTCGAAGGTCACGTCGAACAGGAGCTTCCGCTTCTTGCCCGGTTTCAACGTGATCGGCTTGGGCTTCTTCGGCACCCGGAAGGTCGCGCTCGCGTCCGCGCACGCGCCGCTGGAATCGACGGTGACGTCGACCAGCGCGGCGAGCGTCGCGACGTCGGGAATGGTTTCGACGAGGCGGCTGCGGTTCTGGATCTCGACCGCGACGGTGACCGTCTTGGCGGGCTGCGTCGTCGTCAGCTTGACGGTCTTCGGAGCCTTCAGCTTGACGGTCTTCGGAGCCTTCAGCTTGGTGATCGCGAGATCGTTCTCGGTGCCGCAGACCGTGAGCGCGCGCGCGACGTCGGCGGTGACGGGCACCGCCTCGGTGTTGTCCACGACGTCGCGAGCGACGCTGTAGAAGGCGTAGCCGTTGCCGCTCGTTCCCTCGTAGACGGCGGAGGTCGCGGTCGTGTTCTCCTGCCAGCGCGTGAAGGACCCGCCGTTCACCGACACGAAGACGGAGTAGTCGGTGATGATCGACCCCTCGTCGGTGCCCGACCAGTTGACGGTGATGCTCGTGTCGCAGGCGTCGTCGACGTCGGCGGACGTGACCGCGCTCACCGGCGGGGTTTTGTCGATCGTGTTCGACACCTCCGGCGTCTCGATCGGCGCGTTCACGTCGAACACGATCGACGCCTTGTTCTTGATCACCGTGCCGGTCGCGACCGTCGACTTCGCCGCGACCGTGAAGAACACGCGGCCTTCGCCGTCGGGCGGATTCGTGTTCGGCGGCAGGAAGCCGGCAGCGGCATCGTCGGTCAGCTGCATGGTTTCGGGATCGAGGGACGTGAACGTTCAGGTCACCACGCCGGTCTGCGCATCGAGGTGCGCGTCGACCAGCACGATGAGGTCGTTCCCGGGACGGAGGTCGGCACCACCGTGGAACTCCGCCAGGCCCTGCGGCGGGACGGTCGTGATGTTTGCACCGACCGAGATCGGGCCGAAGCTGAACGTCGAGAGATCGAGCGAGGCGGTGTCGAGCTGATCGATGATCTGCACGACCTGCGCGGCGCCGGTCGCCTCGGGCTTGTTCTCGAAGGCGATGGCGTACTTCAACGGCTCGTCGCCGGTGACGACGTGCTCCGGACCGGAGCCGGCCGAGGGTGTCTTGTCGTTCGGGTCGACCGAATTAAGGATCGGAATGGGACGGCAGTCGGGGTCGCTGTAGAAGGGATTCGGGATGATGGGGCAGCCGTTGCTCGGGTGCGGGACGCATTGCGTGCCGTCGTCGGACAGACGGTGCCTGCCCATTTCGCGGCACTCGGCGGGCGTGATGCCGGGTTTCGGCGGGTTCGGCGGCCCCGGGGGCGGTTTCGGTTCGCAATTGTCACACCTGCATCCGCCTTCGGGGAGGGGACCGTCGGCGCACGTGCAGGCAGCGCACACCGCGGCGTGCGCCGTGTCGACGACGGGCGCGAGGAAGGCGAAGAAGCGGTCGAGCGGCGCACCCCAGCGTGAGCGAGCCGTCGTCTGGTCGGCCATGAAGGCCGCGAGATCGATGGTGATGTGCCCGACGCTGTAGAGCGAGCGGACATCCCCCCGCAGCGCCACCAGCTCGGCGCGTCCGCCGGCAGCGATGGCTTCGAGCTGCATGCGCGCGTACGTGACCGCCGCCGCGTCGACGCTTCCCGGCACCGGCGTCCCGAACGAGCGCTCGGCGTACGCGCGCGCGCCGCGCACGAGCTCGGCGACCGTGGCATCGCGCCTCGCCTCGTCACCGAGCATCGGCTCGGTCGCCATCTTCACGGCCACGAGGAACTGCTCACCGTGCGGGACGCCCACGGGCAGCGTGAGGAGATAGTCGATGGTGCCGGTGAACCCGGCGGGCACGACGGGCAGAAGCAGGGGGATGCTGAGGAGGTCGCTCGCCGTGTCGACGGCGGCGGCGATCGGCACGGTGCGGAAGTCGTTGAACGACTGAGAAGGTGACTCGGGCGGTGCAGCAATCGCGAAGAGCGGGTCGAAGAGAAAGTCCTTCGGCAGTACGAGGGTCAGCGGCACGTCGGCCGCATCGACGTTGCCGCGGTTGCCATAGATGATCGTGAAGCGCACCGGCGGACCGGCGCGAATCGCGCTCCGGCTGATGATGTCAGACCAGAGCTGCGGCTCGCGCGTGGCCTCGACCGTGAACGCCGCTGGCAGGGTCACGGGCGCACCGCCGCCGGGGTTCGTGACCGTCACGTCCCAGGCGCCGAGCGCACGGCCGGCGAGGTCGAAGCTCGTCGCGAGCGACGCACCGGCGGACTCGACGTTCACGGGCGTGCCGGCGACGTCGGCCTCGCCGCTCCGGCTGAGCGTCACCGTCGCCCCTTTCTCGAAGCCGCTACCGCTGAGGATGACGGCGAGAGGGCCGGCATTGCCGGCGCGCGCCGGCGCGATCTTCGTCACGGCGAGCGACCCGCCGCGCTCGAACGCGCCGATGTCGCACCGCGCTCCGATCGGCCGCAGGACGGCGCGCTGATCGATCGCGGGGCACGCGAGCCCGCCGCTCGCCGGATCCGCGGGGTTGGCGGCGTCGATGGCCGGGCTCGCGGGAGCGGCGCCGCTCGCGCCGAGCGGGGCGTGCGTCCGCGTCGGTCCGCCGTTGTCGGCGAGCTCGCCGAGGCGGGCCGAGACGTTGAGGACATTGCCGGTCGTGTCCCCGCTGAGCGGACAGGAACTGTTGAAGACGCCGATCAGGTTGTAGCCCTGCGACGTGAACGGACCGCCGCAGTCCGGAATGGACCCGTTCGTCGACGTGTTTCCGGCGACGATCGTGTTCCGCATGGTCACGCCATGGTTGCCGTTGAAATAGAAGCCGCCGGGCCCATTGTTTCCGTGGTTCCTGGTGATCGTGCTGCTCTCCAGGTGCGTCGAGGCGCCGCCGTGACCGATGCCGCCGCCGTAGCCGGTATTCCCGCTGATGGTGGAGTTCCGCACCGTCAGGACGCCGCCGAAATCCTGGTAGATGCCGCCGCCGAGGTTCGCGGTGTTGCCGTCGATGGTGCTGTTGATCACGGCGGTGACCCAGGTGTTGGCGATCCCACCCCCGTTCTGGGCGCCGTTGGTGTTGATCGTGCTGTCGATCACCGTCAGCGTGATGGACGGCACCGTGAAGCCGCCCGGGCAACAGGTGTTGCTGATGCCGCCGCCGGAGCCGGTGTTGGTCGAGTTCCCGGTGATCGTGCTGCGGAGCACCGTCAACGTACCGATGTTGTGCAAGCCTCCGCCGCTGCCATGCACCAGCTGGTTGTTCGTCACCAGGCTGTCGGAGAGGGTGAGCGTGCCGTGGTTGTTGATCCCCGCGCCGCCGCCGATCTGGAACCCGAAGCCGCCGCGGCCGCCGCTCAACGTGACTTCGCTGATGTTCACCGTCTTCGCTTTGCTGACCGCGAAGATGCGATCGGTGCCGTTGCTCTGGATGAACGTCGCGTTCCGGCCGGCGCCGACGATGTCGAGGTCGCTGTTCAAGCAGATGGCGGTGACCGACTGGCCGCCGACGCTGTCTCCGACCGCCGCGGCGAAGAAGCACGGGCTCGCGACGCTCAGCGTGTACGTGCCGGCGGGAACGACGATGGTGTCGTGCGCGGCAGTGCCGTTGGCCTTCGAGACCGCGCCGCGCAAGCTGCAATCGTCCGCTACGGCGTCGTCGCAGGCCGACTTGGCGACGGCGTCGACCGTCGTGTCGACGTTCAACGTCGCGGCACCCGTGGGGCTCGCCGGGAGTGCTACCGCCAACAGGGCGGTGAGCGTCACGGCGAGGCGGATGAGGCGATCGACCGAGGAAGCGGTCCGAAGGGAGACGGGGAACGGCGGAGTGGCGAGCACGGCAGAGCTCCTTTTCCGAATCCGAGGTCTGGGCGCCTGGCTAGCTGAGGGTGATCGAGCCGAGGCCGAGGTGAATGAGCTTGATCCCCTTGGTGCCACATTGCTGCGTGATCGAACCGAAAGTCTTCATCTCACGTTCCTTTCACGGGTGTGGCATGCGCGCCGCGAGGCGCCCGCAATGGACGTTCTCGATCGAAACGGGGTGAGAACCCGGCACATCGTGCCAAGCGCGGACCGGACCGATCCCAGGTCGGGCAGGAGCGGCTCGACGAGCTCGCCCGATGCCGCGTCGATCACCGACCGCATCGCCTCCTCGGCGGAGAAGCTCTGCGCGCGGCCGCCGGCGGGGCTTCTCGGGCCTGGGATCATGCGCGCATCTGACGGGATCGACGCCCCCCGCGCATCGGGGCGTACCCTACTTATTGGCCGTGCACCGGATCGGCTCACGAGCCGCGCGTCGTGGCGACGTCACGGACCACTCGATCCCGCTGGCGTACCCGGGTTTCGAACGTCGTCCCGCGAGGATTGGAACCCGGAGCGCCCGTCCGGCACAATCGGCGCCGATGTCTTGCCGGACCCACGCGCTCGTCCTCGTGACGCTCGCGCTCGCCCCGGTGATCACGGGTGGCGTACGTCGCGCCGACGCCAGCGAGATCGTCGTCATGATGCGGGATCGCGTCGGGCGGGACTCGGACCTCGATGCGAAGCCGCTCACGCCCGAAGAGCTCGCGCGGCTGCAGCAATCCGCGGGAGTCACCCTTCGCCCGGTTCGGCTCGCCGACGACGGAGCGCAGGTGCTGGCGCTTCCGGCCGCGCTCGACCAAGGCGCCGCGCGCGACATCCTCGCCGATCTCCGCGGGCTGCACGAGGTCGTCTACGCCGATGACGATCTCGTGACGCCGCTCGCCTCCGACATCCCCGCGGGAATGGTCGATCGCATCGTCATCCGGCTGGACGACCGGGGCTCGCGTGATGCCTCCGATGCGGGGATCGCGATGCCGCAGGAGACCGTTCGCGCGCTCTCCGCCGTCGCCGGCGTGCCTCTCTTCTACGAGCGGCCCGTCTCGGGCGGCGCGTACGCGCTCCGTCTCTTCCAGCGGCTCGCCGGAGCCGAGGTCGCGCGCATCGCGAAGCGTCTCGCCGCCGACTCGCGCGTCGCGTACGCGGAGCCGGCAGCGCGAGGTCGCTTCCAGGCGATCCCCGACGACCCGCTCTTCGCGAAGCAATGGGACCTCCTCGCGACGCCGGCGGGAATCAACGCGCCCGCGGCGTGGGAGAGGACCGCCGGCAACCCCGACGTCGTCGTCGCGGTGCTCGACTCGGGGATCGTTCGCGATCATCCCGATCTTCGCGGGCGCACGCTCCAGGGCTGGGACTTCGTCTCCGACGTCCGTCGCTCGAGCGACTGGAATGGCCGCGATCCCGATCCCGGAGATCCGGGCGACGCGACCGCCGCCTCCGAGTGCGCCGCCGGCGACCCTTCCTCCGAGTCGACGTGGCACGGGACGCACGTCGCGGGAATGATCGGCGCGCGCGCGAACGACGGCGTCGGGATCGCGGGAGTCGCTTCGGGTGCGCGCCTTCTTCCCGTGCGCGTCGGCGCGAAGTGCGGCATCGATCCGATCGACCTCGCGGACGCGGTCCGCTGGGCCTCGGGCGCGGTCGTTCCCGGAGCACACCTCGCGGACGTGCCGGTCGCGAACCCGCAGCCGGCGCGCGTCCTCAACCTGAGCATGGAGTTCCCCGGTCCGTGTCCGCGCTTCCTGCAAGATGCGATCACCGCCGCGACGAAGGCCGGTGCGCTCGTCGTCGCCGCGGCGGGAAACGCCGCGAGCCCGGCCGAGCGCTACTATCCGGCGAACTGCGCGGGCGTGCTCGCGGTCGGCGCGACCGATCGGAGCGGCGGGCGCACGCCGTACTCGAACTACGGTCGCGTGCACGTCTCCGCGCCGGGCGGCTCGCTCGCCGCCTCGCCGGAGGAGGGCGTGCTCTCGACCTGGAACACGGGCAAGCGCGCGCCGGCCGCGCACTCCTTTGGCTTCAAGGAAGGGACGAGCATGTCCGCTCCGCTCGTCGCCGGCGTCGCGGCGCTCGTGCTCTCCCTCGATCCGTCGCTCGATCCCGGCGCCGTGCACAACCTCGTAGCGGACACCGCGCGCCCGTTCCCCGTCGGGACGGCCGCGGACTGCGTCTCGGACGGACCCCGCTCGTGCGGCGCGGGCATCCTCGACGCGGCGGCGGCGGTCGCCGCGACCCCGACACGGCAAGGAGAAGGATGATGGCGCAGCTCGGAACCTTCGGCGACGTCGCGGTCGATCTCGACCCTGCCGACCACGTCGCGACCGCGGAGATCCGCCGCGCGCCGAACAACTTCTTCGACAAGACGCTGATCGCCTCGCTCGCGGACGCCTTCGAGGCGCTCGACGCGAACCCGGACTGCCGCGCGATCGTCCTCTGCTCGGAGGGAAAGCACTTCTGCGCCGGCGCGAACTTCGGCGGCGGCGATCCGGGGATCGGCGGACCGGGGCGCCACCTCTACGACGAAGCCGTGCGCCTCTTCTCGACGAAGACACCCGTCGTCGCGGCGGTGCAGGGCGCCGCGATCGGCGGCGGTCTCGGGTTGGCGCTGATGCCGGACTTCCGCGTCGCCTCGCCCGAGGCGCGCTTCAGCGCGAACTTCGCGCGACTCGGCTTTCATCACGGCTTTGGCTTGACGGTGACGCTGCCGCGCGTCGTCGGGCCGCAGAAGGCTCTCGAGCTGCTCTACCTCGGCGCGCGCCTCAGCGGCGAGGAAGCGCTCGCGATCGGGCTCTGCGACCGGCTCGCGGCACCGGATCGCGTACGCGAGGAAGCGCACGCGCTCGCGGCGGAGATCGCCGTCTCGGGCCCGCTCGCGATCGCCTCGATCCGCGAGACGATGCGCGCCGGGCTCGCGGACCAGATCCGCATCGCGACCGACCGCGAGAAGGCCGAGCAGGACCGGCTCGAGAAGACCGAGGACTTTCGCGAAGGCATCGCCGCGATGGCGGAGCGGCGGACGCCGCGATTCCGCGGGCGCTGAGATCCGCTCGCGCGGAGGAGGAGTGGGCCGTGAGGAAGAGGGGGGAATCGGACGTCGACGCGTCGCTCCGTTACTGGGCCGAGATGTTCCGCTACGAGCTCTGTCGGAACCGCCGCGGCCAGGGCTGCGTGCCCCCGGACGCGGGGAAGACCTTCTGAACGTCGAATGGATCCATCCTCGAATCCCGCACCGAAGCCGGCCGAGATCGAGCCCGCCGAGAGGCGCGCCAACCCGGCGGCGATCCTGCGCAACTTCCTGAGGGAGCACTCCTTCGGGGAGATCGCCTCGCTCGTCACCGAGCACTACCTCGGCGCGCTCGTGCGCGGCTTCCCCGGGATGACGGGGGTCGGCCTCCGCTGGCTCCTCTACAAGATGCTCTTCAAGCGGCTCGACGGCTTCGCGTTCATCTACGCCGGAGCGCGCCTCGATCACGTCCGCGGCATCGAGGCGGGTGCTTCCTGCTCGGTCAACGCGGGCGCGTTCGTCAGCGGCCGGGGCGGCTTGACGCTCGGGAGCGGGGTCCTGATCGGACCGAACGCGGTGATCGTGTCGACGGACCACGTCTTCGACGGCGCTCGCCCGATCGCGGAGCAGGGACAGCTCCTGCGCCCGACGACGATCGGCGACGACGTGTGGATCGGCGCGAACGCGGTGATCCTCGCCGGCGTCAAGATCGCGACCGGAACGGTCGTCGCGGCCGGCGCTGTGGTGGGCAAGGACACGGAGCCGTATACGATCGTCGGCGGCGTGCCGGCGCGCGAGATCGGCCGTCGGAAGAACGCACCCGTCTAGCCGAAGACGAGCACGACACGCCCACTTCCCCATGCAGGCCCGCCACCGTCGCATCCGCGCCGCGCTCTTCGCCTGCGTCGTCCTTGCCGCCTTGGTCGCACCGCCCGAGCGGGCTCGCGCGGTCGACCCGAATCCGGCCGTGTTCGACCTCGGACGGATGTCGCTCGGCTTCTTCTCGGGCGCGGGCTTCGGCTTCGCGCGGCCCGGCTACGCCGGGGGCGAGACGGACGAGGTGCTCCTCGTGCCGTTCTACCCGCAGCTCGGGATCGGCATCTCCGGCCCGCTCGGCGGAGAGGCCTGGTACGCCGGCGCCTTCGAGATGATGCTCGAAGGGACTTTCCTCGTGAACACGAGCCCGCGCAGCGGCTTCGCGGGCGGCGGCGGTGTCCTCTTCCGCTACGACTTCCTCTCCGTCCCGCACGTCGTTCCCTACGCCGAGCTCGGCGGCGGAATGCTCGACCTCGAGTTCGACCTGAACGACCAGCGCGACGGCTTCAACTTCAGCCTCGACGGCGGCCTCGGCATCCGCTGGTTCATCGACGCGAACACGGTGCTGTCGCTCGCCTATCGCTGGCAGCACCTCTCGAACGCCGGAACGGCCCTGCCGAACGACGGCATCGACACGCACCAGCCGCTCCTCGGGATCTCCTACTACTTCGACAGCTGACGGCTCGCGGCCTGCGCTCTCGCGCGCGCCGGCGTACGGGCGCCGTGGAGCGCTGCCGCCTCCGCGAGCCTCGTCGCGATCTCCTCGCGAAGCGAAGCCGGCTCGAGGACCTCGACCCACGGGCTCGTCGCCATGATCCAGTTCGAGAGCTCGGTCGTGCCGCGCACCTTCATCTCGAGGTGCGTCCGCCCGTCCGGTCCTGCGAAGAAACACTGCGTCGGATGGATCTGCCGCGCGCGGAGGTACGCCTCCGTCTCGCGCGTCTGCAGCGCGAGCACGACGCGCGTCGTCTCGCCGTCGACGATGCCGAACATCCCGTTCGTGTAGCGCGCGGGATCGAACCCTTTCGGATACGGGAAGTGGATCTTCTCGCCGCTCTCGTCGAGCTTGACGGACACGGAGCGGATGCGGTCGACCGCGAGCCAGACGGCCTTCCGGTAGAGGTGGCTGTGGCCGAGGAGGTAGAGCCCGCCGCGGTGCTCGACGAGGCTCAGCGGGTCGAACTCGTGCTCGCGGCCCTCGCCGACGAGACCCGCGTAGTGGATCACGAGCCGATATTGCTCGATCAGCGCGCGCAAGAGGCGATCGATCTCGTCCTCCATGCCGGCGTAGCTCTTCGGCATGTAGGGCAGGGCGTAGAACTTCCGGTCCGCGTTCTCGAGGCGCCGTCGCGCGCCGGACGGAACCGTCTCGCGGAGCCGCTCCCACACGTCCTGGTTGAACGAGTCGAGGATCGTGCCCGAGAGGACGCGCGCGAGGCGGAGCGCGAAGAAGAGGAAGAGCACCTCCCACTCCGTCGTCGCGGGAGCGGAGCGATGGTCGGCGAAGCGCAGCACGCGGCGATCGCCTTGACGCACGACCTCGAGCAGCGGGCGTCCGCGCGCGTCGACGAGCTCACGGCGGCAGACCTCGAGGTAGCGCGCGAGCGTGCGCTCGGTGATGCGGAGCTCGTCGCGGATCGCCTCGAGGCTCCAGCCGTTCGGGCGGTCGCGGAGCTCGTGGACGAGCCGCGCGAGCCGCGTCGCCGCTCCATAGGTCGGCCGGCGGGCTTCCACCGGCTTCTTCTTCGCTCGGGCCATCGGGAGGTCCTCCGCCCGACAGCCGTTGTCGGGGCATGGGACTATACGTCGTTCCATGCAGAACGCGAACAGACGGCGAAGAAGAATTCTGGGTTGGCGGTTCCGGCCGGCGAGATCCCTCGATCCGGCGTGGCGCCGGCAGGGGCCGAGCCGGCTTTCCCCGACGAGCCCGACGTGGCTCGTCCTCGGCATCTGCCTGTCGATCGGGATCGCCTGGGGAGGGGCGGTCGGGGCCGGTGCCGAGGAGGGTGGAAGCGCCGCCGCCCGGAGCGAAGCCGCGATGCGCGACGCCTTCTGCGCGCTCGCCGAGGCCTCGGAGTCGGCGGCGGACACGTGCCTTCGTTGCCTCGCGCATGCGCCCGCCTGCGAGGAGCTGCCGTCGCGCCTTCGGGCGATCGATGCGCGGATCGCGCTCGTCGAGCGCGTCTCGGCGGAGCACGCGGTGACGATCGATGCTGCGGAACCGATCGACCCCATCGACGCGGGAACGTGCGGCGATCGCTGGTTCGACGCGGAGCAGCGGCTCGGCGAATGCATGCTCGTCGCCCTGATCGTCCCGCCCGACGCGGCGGAGCCCGACGCGGCGGCGCTCAGGCCATGATGTCTCGAACGACCTTGCCGTGTACGTCGGTCAGGCGGAAGTCACGCCCCTGGTGGCGATAGACGAGCTTCTCGTGGTCGATGCCGAGGAGCGCCAGGACCGTCGCGTTCAGGTCGTGCACGTGCACGGGATTCTCGACGGCGGTGTGACCGAGCTCGTCGGTGCGTCCGTGGACGTGACCCGCCTTGACGCCTCCGCCGGCGAGCCAGATCGTGAAGGCGTCGCGCTGATGGTCTCGCCCGGCGGCGGCGCCCGCGCCCGACTGGTCCTTCGACTGCGCCATCGGCGTGCGCCCGAACTCGGAGGCCCAGATCACGAGCGTGTCCTCGAGGAGCCCCCTCTGCGCGAGGTCGCGCACGAGCGCCGCGGCGGGCCGGTCGATCCGATTGCACTTCCCGGGGAGAACCGCGCGCAGGGCCGTGTGGTGATCCCAGCCGTTGTCGAAGATCTGGACGAATCGGACGCCGCGCTCGATCAGGCGCCGCGCGAGGAGGCACTGATTCGCGAATGCATTCCGACCGAGCGACGTGCCGTACATCTCCTGGATCGCCGCGGGCTCCCGTGAGATGTCGGTCGCCTCCGGGACGGACATCTGCATCCGGAAGGCGAGCTCGTACTGCGCGATCCGCTCCTCGATCTCGGGCGAGTGCCACCGCTTGGCCGCCGCACCGTCGATCTTCGCCAGGGCGGCGACCGCTTCGCGTTGATCCTCGCGCGTGACGCCCGGCGGATCGGCGAGAAAGTGGACGGGGGAGCCCTGATCGCGGAGCTCCACTCCCTGGTAGCGGGTCGGCAGGAAGCCGCTGCCCCAGCTCGCGCGGCCGCTCGCGGGCTGCGTCGGCGTCGAGACGAGCGAGACGAACGCAGGCAGGTCCTCGTTCTCGCTGCCGAGGCCGTACGCGACCCAGGAGCCGATGCTCGGCCGGCCGAAGCGGCCGATCCCCGTGAGGAGCTCGAGCTCCGCCGGAGTGTGGTTGAACTCGTCCGTCTGCATCGAGTGGATCACGGTGACGTCGTCGACGATGTCGCGGAAGTGCGGCAGGAGCTCGGACACGCCGACGCCGGCGCGCCCGACGCGCTCGAACCGGTACGGAGAGCCGAACAGCACCGGGCTCTGGCGCAGGAACGCGAACCGCTTCCCGACGAAGAGCTCGTCCGGGCAGGCGTCGCCGTCGTGCCGGAGGAGAGTCGGCTTCGGATCGAGCAGGTCGAGCTGCGACGTCCCGCCGACCATCGTCAAGTAGATCACGCGCTTCGCCTTCGGTGCGAAGTGCGGCGGAGCCGAGAAGCCGCCGGCGAGCGCGGCGCGCGCTTCGCGTGCGAGCCATCCGCCGGCCGCGACCGACACGAGGCTCGTTCCGAGGTGGCCGAGGAAGCGTCGCCGCGTCACGCGCGGCTCTCGTTCTCGTTCGATCACGGCTGCTCCTATCCTCGCGTGATCGTCTCTTCGAGGTTCAGGATCACTCGCGTCGCATGGAACCAGCGGGCGAGCTCGTCCGGATCGACGCCCGGGCTCGGTGCGAAGCCCGCGGCGCTCGCGGCGAGTGCGGCGAGTGGAGAGGGGCGCTCCGCGGAAGGCGCGTCCGCGCCTGGCCGCTCGAGGAGCTCGCGAACGACCGAGGTCTCGAGGGAGGTCGGTGGGCGCGCGAGCGCGAGGCGGAACGCCCAGTCGATCCGCTCGTCCGTGGAGCCGGAAGGACGGCTCCGCAGGACGCGATCGGCGAGGGAAAGCGCTGCCTCGACGTAGACCTCGTCGTTCAGGAGCGTCAGGGCCTGCAGCGGCGTGTTCGAGCGGAAGCGAGAGGCCACGCACGAGGTCCGGTCTCCCGCGTCGAAGGCGACGAAGCTCGGATAGGGCGAGGTCCGCCGCCACACCGTGTACACCCCGCGCCGGTAGCGGCCCTCGCCCCGGTCCGGCTCGTACTTGACCGCGAAGAGCCCGTTCGGGCGCCACACGCCCGGGGGCTGCGGCGGATGGGCGGGTGGCCCGCGCCTCTTGGGCGAGAGCAGCCCCGCGATCTGCAGGGCGTTGTCGCGGATCGTCTCCGCCGGAAGGCGAAGGCGCGGGCTCCGCGCGAGGAGGCGGTTGTCGGGGTCCTTCTCGAGCGTCCCCGGGTCCGCCGGGAGAGCCGACTGCCGATACGTCGCGGAGCGCACGATCTCGCGAATCATGTGCTTGCGGCTCCAGCCGGACCCGGCGAGCTCCGTCGCGAGCCAGTCGAGGAGACCCGGGTGCGTCGGCGGCTCGCCGCGCGTCCCGAAGTCCTCCGGGGTCGCGACGAGGCCGCGACCGAAGAGCTCTCCCCACCACTGGTTCACGGCGACGCGCGCGAAGAGCGGGTTCGCCGGCGAAGCGACCCAGCGCGCGAGGCCGAGGCGATTGCGCGGCTCGGATCCCATCGGCGGGAGCGAGGCCGGCGTGCCCGGCGTCACGACGTCACCGGGCGACTGCGGATCGCCGCGCTCGAACACGCGCGTCGTGCGCGGCTCGGCGAGCTCCTCGACCACGTGGGCCCGCGGAGGCGGCGGGACCTCTTCGATCTCGCGCGCGGCGCGGTGGAACGCGGGCGTGAGCTCCGGAAGCCGGCCCGCGCGAGCCATCGTGCGGACGAGCGTCTGATCCGCCGGCGAGAGCTCCTCGGGGGTCTGATCGCGCAGCCGGGAGAGGAGCGGGCCGCGCAAGGTCACGATCGACGGATCCGCGGACGTGGTCTGGATCCGGAGGCGGCCGATCGTCTTTCCCGAGGGCGTCGCCTGACGGATCGTGATGCGAAACGACGTGCGGCCGTCGCCGGCAGCCGCGACCGGCCGGAGTGGCGCGACGACGATCCATTGATCTCCGCCCAAAGCGCCCGCCGACCAGCCCGTCGCCGGATCTCCGTCGATCGCCGACGCGGCCGTTTGCGGCGCGCTGCTCGCGTTCGTCCAGGCGAGCTCGAGCGGAGTCTCCTTCTCGCCGTCGACGAGAGCGATCTCGATCGCGTTCAGCGTGAACTCCCGCAGGACGGGATCGCCTCGCCCGGGACCGCCGCCGGGCAGCGCCGGATCCGCGAGGCCCTCGATGCGAAAGCCGGTGACGAGCGACGAAGGTGTCTCCACCTCTACGACGTACGTCGAGGCTTCGGGCACGTCGCTCTCGACGAGGATCGAGCCGTCGTCGAGCACGCGATGCGTTTCGCCGGCGCTGCCGGAGAACGAACCCACCGGCTGCACGGCCCAGCGGGGCGCGCCTTCGCGGATCTTCGCGCCGATCTCGCCCGCCCAGGGCTTCCACCAGTCCGCGCCGAACGCGCTCTCGAGCCGCGACTGGACGAGCGCCGCCGTCTTCGGCCGGATGCCGTCGAAGCGCCCTGCCGCCGCTTGCTCGAGCACGTGCGCCCGCTCCTCCGGCGTGATCGGCGGCGCCTCGGGCAGCGTCTCGTGCAGGATCGCGTCGACCTCGTCGAGGAGCCGCCGCGCGACGTCGCGCCCTCGCGCGACGTCCTCCGGCAGAGGAGGAAGCTCGAGCGTCGGTGCTTCCGGGCGCAGTGCCGCTGCGCCGTCGCGATCGAAGACCGCCGTCTCCTTCGTCGTGCCGTCGAAGAACGCGAGCAGGCGGTAGTAGTCGCGCTGCGTGAAGGGATCGTACTTGTGGTCGTGACATTGCGCGCACTCGATCGTCGTTCCGAGCATCGCCGAGCCGAGCGTGTTCACGCGATCGAAGACTTGCGCGATCCGCGCGTCCTCCTCGTGGACGCCGGCCTCGAGATTGAGCGGGGCGGCGCGCAGGAAGCCGGTCGCGATCTTCTGGTTCGCCGTCGCGTCCGGAAGGAGGTCTCCCGCGAGCTGCTCGATTGCGAACTGGTCGAACGGCATGTCGTCGTTGATCGCGTCGATCACCCAGTCGCGATACGGCCAGTTCGAGAGCATGACCTCCGACATGAATCCGGTCGAGTCGGCGTAGCGGGCGAGATCGAGCCACGAGCTCGCCCACCGCTCGCCGAAGCCGGGCGAGGCGAGGAGGCGATCGACCATCGCGTCCCAGCGCTCGGGCGACGGATCGGCGACGAAGGCTTCGACGTCCTCCGGCGGCGGGGGCAGTCCGACGAGGTCGAGCCAGAGCCGTCGCACGAGCGTCGACGGGTCCGCCTCGGGCGCCGGAGCGATCCCCTCGCGCTCGAGGCTCGCGAGGACGAAGCGGTCGATCGAGCTCCGCGGCCACGCCCCGTCCTTCACCTCGGGAAGCGGCGGGCGAGGCGGCGCGTGATACGCCCAGTGCGCCGGCGCCTCGTCCGGCCACTCCGCACCTTCGTCGATCCAGCGTGCGAGGAGCACGATCTCCTCCGGCGCGAGCGGATCGTGATCCTTCGGCATCCGCTCCTCGGGGTCGGAAGAGGAGACGAGCTCGTAGAGCGGGCTCAGGTCCGCGGCGCCCGGAACGATCACCGGGATCCCCGATTCGGACGGGGTGAGTGCGTCCTTGCGGTTCGTGAGGCGGAGGTCGCCCTTGCGCTCGGTCGAGCCGTGACACTCGTAGCAACGGCTTCGCAGGATGGGCTCCACCTGCGAGCGGAAGTCGACGGCGACGACGGGAGAGGACGGCGTCCACGCGCGCAGCGCGAACGCCGGGCGGGGCGCAGCGGCGTCCGCGAGGATCGCGGCGAGGAGAGCGCCGACGAGCGCGAGCTCGACGAAGCGTGCGCGCCGCGGCGTCGAGGCGCGCACGAGCGCGTCGAGAAACACGCCGGCGAGGAGACAGAACGGTGCCTCCATCGGCATCGCCGAGCGCGCGTGGATGAACCACGTGCCGGCGAACGGCACCATCGTCGCGAGGAGCCATCCGCCGAGCACGAGCGAGAGCGAAGCGAGCCGCCCGAGCTCCCCTCGCGCGGCCGCGACCGCGGAGCCGAGAGCGACGAGCGCGAGCACGAACCACGTCGCGGCGGGCGTCGCCTGGAGGAGGAGGACGAAGAAGCCGCCGACGTTGCTCAGCACGTGCCAGCCGAGGTGCGGCAGGTAGTAGCCGCCCGGCATCGGCAGGCGCGACGGGCCGATCAGGAGATAGCGAAACGGCACGTACGCGAGGAGCAGCAGCAGATGCGGCAGGCTCGCCCGGAGAGCCGTCCGCACGCGGGCGCCGAAGGTGCCCTCGGCGACGTGAAAGCCGAGCAGCAGGAGCGGCCCCGGTAGCGTCATCCCGAGCTCGTTCGAGAGGAGCGTCGCCACGAAGGCGGCGACGGACGCCGCCTGGAAGCGCCGGTCGTTCCGGAGGCGATACTCGAGGAACAGCGCGACGCAGAGGACGTAGAAGAAGCAGCCGGCGACCGTCTGGAATCCGGAGGCCCAGAAGAGGCTTCCCTCGAGCGACGGGTACAGCGCGACGCTCGCCGCGCCGACGAACATCGCGACGCGCGGATCGAAGTCGAGCCGTCGCGCGATCCGCCACACGACGGCTCCCGAAGCGAAGTGGAGGACGAGGCTCGCCAGCAAGTACGGAAACGGGTCGAGACCGGCAAGCGCAAAGAGCGCCGAGAAGTAGACCTCGATCGTCAGCGGGCGGTAGCTCCACCAGCCTCTCTCGCCGAGCGGCAGGAACGTGTGCCACCAGTCGCGACCGGTCTGCGCGCCGCGCAGGAAGTAGAAGTCGTCGCCGTAGAACCACTCGCGGCTCGCGAGGATCACGCAGGCGGCGGCGAGCGCGAGCACGACGACCAGCGTCGCCGCGACGTAGGCTCGCGAAGGACGAGGGACATCGGCGACTCTCATCTTCGACGACCGAGTGGCTGCCGCGACGGTACCACGCCCCTCTCGAGCCGGGCAACGCGACCGCTTGCGGAGGCCGCGTTCGACTGCTTGTCGCTCTTGCGATTCGATCGGGAGCGGAGGACGCATGGACATCCAAGGAGCCGGAGCGATCGTCGTCGGTGGAGCGTCGGGAATGGCGCGGGCGACGGCCCGCGATCTCGCCCAGCACGGCGCCAAGGTCGTGATCTTCGACCTGCCGAAGTCGAAGGGCGCCGAGGTCGCGGAGGAGATCGGCGGCGGGACGCAGTTCTTCCCGCTCGACATCATGGACGAGGCCGCGGTCGAGAGCACGATCGAGAAGGCGGTGCAGGCGCTCGGTGGACTGCACATCGGCGTGAACGTCGCCGGCTGGGGCTGGGCGCAGCGCACGATCACGCGCGACGGACCGCATCCGCTCGATCCGTTCCGCAAGGTGATGGAGATCAACGTCGTCGCGACGTTCAACCTGATCCGGTTGCAGGCGCATCACATGAGCAAGAACACGCCGAACGCCGACGGCGAGCGCGGCGTCATCCTTTGTACGTCCTCGATCGCCGCGTACGAAGGGCAGATCGGACAGGCCGCCTACAGCGCTTCGAAGGCGGCCGTCGCCGGGATGATGCTGCCGATCGCGCGCGACCTCGGGAGCCTCGGCATCCGCTGCAATGCGATCGCACCGAGCCTCTTCGACACCGGACTGATCGCTCCGCTGCCGGATCAGATGAAGAGCGCGCTGATCGAGGACGCCGCCTTCCCGCGCCGCATGGGCAAGCCCGAGGAGTACGCGCGTCTCGCGCGCGCGATCATCGAGAACCCGATGCTCAACGGAGGGACGATCCGTCTCGACGCGGGGCAGCGCTTCCGTCCGAAGTAGACTCGCGCGGCACGCGGAGCGTGATCCGCGTCCCCTGGTTCGGCGCGGTGTCGACCTTCGGCGCGTACGCGCGCCCGTACAGGTGGACGAGCCGGTCGCTCACGTTCCGGAGCCCGACGCCATTCGACGACGCCGCGCGCGGACCGTCCGTCATGCCGACGCCGGTGTCGTGGACGCCGACGACGAGCTCTCCGCCGCTGACGCGCGCCTGCACCGACACGGTGCCGCCGCCGACCTTCTTCGAGATGCCGTGGCGCACGGCGTTCTCGACGAGCGGCTGCAGGATCAGCGTCGGGACGATCCAGCTCCTTGCGCGGTCCTCGACGTCGAACTGCACGCGGAGCTGCTCGCCGAAGCGGGCGCGCTCGATGTCGAGATAGCCGTCCGCGATCTCGAGCTCGTCCGCGAGCGTGACGAAGGCGCGGTCCTTCGACGACAGGAGATAGCGGAAGATCTCGGCGAGCCGCTCGACGCAGGCTTCCGCGCGCTCCGGATCGGTCGAGATGAGGTGCGCGATCGAGTTCAGGCTGTTGAACAAGAAGTGCGGATCGATCTGCGCGCGCAGTGCCTCGAGCTGCGCGGAGGCAGCGAGCTCGTCCGCGCGCCGAGCGCGGTTCTCGAGGCGGAGCATCGGCGCCCAGCTCTGGTTGAACTGGAGCACGCACATCGCCGCGACCGGCAGGATCGGCAGGAGGAAGTACGTGATCGCCCGCTCCGCGATGAGGCCGCCCTGGCCGTCGCGTGTGAACATCCAGACCCGGTACTCGGCGATCAGGACCGCGTTCACGACGAGGAACGACGTCGCGGTCATCGCGAGAACGGCGATCACGGCCTGCAGCGCGATCCGTCCGAGCCAGGACTCCGTCTCGATCCGGGGAAACGTCCGCGAGCAGATGAAGAAGTAGGTCGCGCCGAAGGCGAGCGCACCGAGAGGATAGGTGACGAGCGGCTCCAGGCTCTCGGCCGCGATCGCGCCGAAGAGCCCGAGGAGGAGCCCGGTGACGAGCGCACCGGAGGCGACATGCCGGCCCTGGCTGCGCAGGAGGGTCGGTGAGAAGGGGCTGGAGTAGGCCATGGATCCTGCCCGCGAGGCTACCACCCGGGCACGCGCGCTTCGATCGCCGAATCCGCTTTGATAGGGCTCTCGGTAGCGCTGCGAAAACGACGATGGTGCGCACCCATCGGAGCTTCTGTCGGTTCTGTCACGCCATCTGCGGCATCGAGGTGGACGTGGAGGGGAATCGCGCGGTCGCCGTTCGCGGGGATCCGGCGCATCCGATCTCGAAGGGCTACCTCTGCGTCAAGGGCCGCGCGCCGGTCTCGGGAATCCCCCGGCAGAGCGCGATCCCGGTCCGCGTCCGCGCGCTGACGCCGGCGGAGCTCGCGGCGATCGCCGGCGAGGACGGGCTCAGCGCGACTCGCGCGCCGCGCTGACGCTCGCGCGGAGACGTCCGAGGTCGCGCAGGTAGAGCAGCGACAGCGGGACCCGCATCACGACGAACACGATCGGCAAGACGAAGCCGAAAGCGAGGAGGGCCGCCTCGGACGCGTACGGGCGATAGAAGTACACCACGGCGGCTTGCTGCGTCCCGAGCCCCGCCGGCGTGATCGGCAGCGTTCCCATCAAGAGGATCACGGGCACCGTCGCGGCGAGCTCCGCGAGGGGGACGTGGGCTCCGAAGGCCGGCAGCGCCACCCAGAAGAAGGCGATGAACCCCGCGAAGTAGACCGACCGGTATCCGACGACGACCAGCGCGTCGCGCAGACGCGCCTCCGTGTGCGTGCGGAAGATCGGCAGCGTCGTGATCCGCCGCATCCATCCCCACGACGGCTTCCAGGGGGACGGGAAGAAAGCGAGCGCACCCGCGAGCACCGCGACGAGGACCAGCGCGCCGTTCCGCACGTTCTCGAGGCCGAGCTCGCCGGGCATCGACGAGACGCCGACGAGCGCGACGGCCGACAGGATCAGCCCGTCGATCAGGTTGTAGAAGAGCATCGTGCTCGCCGCCTCCGCCAGGGGCACGTCCTTCACATGGGAGAGATGGAGAACGATCCCGCCGGACCCCAGGTTCCAGTTGACGACCGCGAGGAGATAGGTGAGCGCGCGGATCGAGCACGCCTCGCTCAGCGAGAACGGGGCGTGGAAGCGCGTGAAGAGATAGGAGAGGACCGCCGCGTCGAGCCAGAACCAGATCAGGACGCAGGCAAGTGCGGCGGGAACGAGCAGGCCGAGCTGGGCGCCCCGCAGGGCGGCGAGCGTCTCGCGGGTCGAGACCTGACGCAGCAGGATCCACACGAGGACGCCGGCGAACGCCCACGGGAGGACCCTGCGAGCGCCCGCGAGGAGCTGCTCGCGGAAGCGGGCGCCGTCGGGCGCCGTCTCGTCGACGGGCATTCCGCCAGTGTGCCGAGCGCGTGCGAGATGACGCAAGACCGTATGAACTTCCCGTTTCATCTATGGAGTCCCGCGGGCGGAAGCCTCGGCGAGCCAGAAAGTCGATTGCGACGAGCGACCAGCGTGCTAGGACGGAGCCCTGACGACGCACCGTCCATCCCCGCGCTCGCGCGGGCGCGGCCTGATGCGCGAACCCGCCGGCCCACCCGGGGCCGCGAGAGTACCGATTCGGAGGAGAGGAGTGCGATGAAGCGGATCAACTGGATCACGGCGATCTTCCTTATCGCGACGCCGATCGGCGCCCTGCTCTGGGGAGCGCTGCACGTCCGCTCCGAAGGGCTCGACCCGCGCGCCTTGGCGTTCTTCGCGGTCTACTTCGTCGCGACCAGCATGAGCATCACGGCGGGCTACCACCGCCTCTTCGCGCATCGCGCCTACGAGGCGCGCCCGCTCGTCCGCGCCGTGTACCTCCTGCTCGGCGCCGCGACCTTCCAGCACTCGGCGCTCTCGTGGTCGTCGGACCATCGCCTGCACCACCGGAACATCGATCGCGACGGCGATCCGTACAACGTGCGCAAGGGCTTCTGGTGGGCCCACATGGGCTGGCTCCTCTTCACGGACCACAAGAAGTCGCGCTTCGAGAACGTCCCCGACCTGCAGTCCGACTGGATGGTCGTCGCGCAGGATCGCTTCTACCTCCCGATCGCGATCGCGATGGGCTTCGGCCTGCCGCTCGCCATTGGCGCGGCGCTCGGGAATCCGTGGGGCTTCCTCCTCTGGGGAGGGCTGATCCGCGTCGTCCTCGGACACCACACGACGTTCCTCGTGAACTCCCTCGCGCACACGCTCGGGCGCCGTCCGTACGAGCCGGCGTTCTCCGCGCGCGACAGCTTCGTCACGGCGGTCCTCACGTTCGGCGAGGGGTACCACAACTTCCATCACCGGTTCGCGAGCGACTACCGGAACGGCGTGCGCCGCTTCCACTGGGACCCGACGAAGTGGCTCATCCGTGGCCTCGAGGGCATCGGGCTCGCCTCGAACCTCCGGCGCGTGCCGCGCGAGCGCATCATGGCGGCGCGGCTCCGCTCGGATCGAGCGCGTGTTCTCGCGCGCGTGCAGGAGAGCTCGCACGACGCGGTCGCCGCGGTGCAGCGTCAGGCGGCGGAGGTCTCGGCGATGGTCGAGCGCGCCGTGGCGCGGCTCGGCGAGCTCGAGCGCGAGCTGCTGCGCCTTCGCTCGCTGCGCGGGACGACCGAGCACCGTCGCGCCGTGAGGGTCGATCTGAAGGTCGCGCGGCGCGAGTTCCGCGACGCGTGGCGCCGCTGGAAGGAAGAGCTCGCGCGGTTCGTCGAAGCCCGGGACGGCGCGGGTACCGCGACGGCCTGAGCGAACGCGGGCGGGCGGCTCAGCGTCCCGGGCGCACAAGCTGGCTCGCGAGGACCGTGTCGAACGCGCGGTCCGGCAGCCAGCGCCGCGTCGCCATCAGCATGCGCGCGGCGAGCGTCACGGGGTAGCGCGAGCGCGGCCGGCGCGCCGTGACCGCCTTCTCGATCGCCTTCGCGACGTCCTCCGGCGTTCCGGCGAGGGCGCCCATCGGTCCATCGTAGGCGTCGCGGATCGACTGCTTCAGCCCCTCGCGGAACGGCCCGTATGGCGAATCGGCGCCCGCGCTCGCACCGAGCGAGTCGATCTTCGCGATCGCGGTGTTCGCGAACTCTGTCCGGATCGGCCCCGGCTCGACGACGACCACGTCGATCCCGAAGCCGCTCGTCTCGAAGCGAAGCGCGTCGCTCAGCGCCTCCACGGCGTACTTCGTCGCGTGGTAGAACGCGCCGCCCGGGAGCGTCAGACGGCCGCCCATCGAGCTGAGATTGACGATCCGGCCGAAGCGCTGGCGTCGCATCCCCGGGAGGCAGAGCTGCGTCAGGCGCACGAGGCCGAAGACGTTCGTCTCGAACTGCCGGCGGATCTCCTCCATCGGCACTTCCTCGAACGGGCCCTCGGAGCCGTAGCCGGCGTTGTTGATCAGGACGCCGACGGCACCTTCGGCCGCCTCGATCGTGCGCACCGCCTCGCGCATCGAGGTCTCGTCGCAGACGTCGAGCGGGATCGTCTTGCAGCCCTGGCCCGCGAGGTCGGCGATCGACTCGGCGCGGCGGGCGCTCGCGTAGACGGGCAGGCCCGCGGCAGCGAGCCGGACCGCCGTCGAGCGGCCGATCCCCGTCGAGCATCCGGTGATCAGCGTCGCTTTCGAGATGGAGTTGCTCATCGCTCCCTCCTGTCAGAAAAGCTCCGGCAAGGCCATGGACGTCGGTCGTCACCCGATCCCGGCCGCGGCGGCGTACACCGCTTCGAGGCTCGCCCGTCTCTCGCCCGAGGCGTGAGCTCGCCGAGTACTTCGCGGGCGAGCGCGGCTACTTCTCCGTGCCGGTCGATCTCTCGTCGATGCGCTCGTTCCAGCGGAGTGTTCTCGAGACGGCTTGCCGGATCCCGCTCGGCGAGGTGCGCTCGTACGGCTGGGTCGCCGCGGGTGCCGGGCATCCGGGCGCGGTGCGCGCGGTCGGAACGGCTCTCGGGACGAATCCCGTGCCGCTGATCGTTCCGTGTCACCGCGTGATCCGCTCGGACGGGAGCATCGGCGGCTACGGCGGCGGTCTGCCGCTGAAGCGACGTCTCCTCCGGCTCGAGAGCGAGATTCCGGCGCTGATCGGCATCGTCTCGACGAAGACGGTGTGCCGCGCGGGCTGTGCGAGCTTGCGCGGGAGGAGCGAGGCCGAGCGCGTCACGTTCTCCTCCGTCGAGGAGGCGCGCGTTGCCGGCTATCGTCGCTGCGCGACGTGTCGACCGGATTGAAACCCTTTGCGACTCGGAACGAGCTGGGATATGGCGGCCGCGGAGCAAAGGAAACGGTCCCGAGCGGGACGTACGGGGAGGAGGTCGCGTGATGCGTCGTTGGATGGTGGCTGTGCTCGCGGTCGCGAGCGTCTGCTTGGCGGTCGGTGGAGTCGGCGCTGCGGAAGGCGACAGCGAGAAGCCCGTCGGAAAGATCAAGCTCACCGCGGAGTCCGTCGCGGTCGGCGTCGGCTACTCCTGGGGAAGCGGCGTCCTCACCTTCGGGGGCAAGGAGTACAAGTTCAAGGTGACCGGCCTCTCCGCCGGTGCGACCGTGGGCGCGTCGCGCATGGAGGCGGTCGGCGACGTGTACTACTTGAAGAAGCTCTCCGACTTCAATGGCAACTACACGTCGTTCTCCGCGGGCGCGACCATCGGTGGCGGCGGCGGCATCATCAAGATGCGCAACCAGAACGGCGTGCACCTGAGCCTGCAGGGAACGACGCAGGGCTTGAAGCTGACGGTCGCGGCCGACGGTCTGAAGATCCAGATCGAGTAGGACGCAGCAGCGGCGACGCTTCCTACGGGATGTAGTACATCGGGTTCGGCAGCTTGAAGGTGGCCTCCGAGAGGCCACCTTCGAGATCGCTCCACTGGTCTCCGACGTTGACCACGATGCGATAGCCGCGCTTTTCGATCTCGCGGCGCGCGGCCGACTTGTAGGGCACGACCGAGGGCTTCGCGTAGCCGTTCGGCTTCAGGACGAGCCCGCGCCACTGGTCGTAGCCCGCCGAGCGGAGCTGGCGCTCGGTCGCGTCGCGAAGCCGCTCGCGCCGGCCCGTGACGAAGAAGACCGCGACGCCGCGCTCGACGGCGTGCCGATAGAGGGCGAGCACCCCGACGTTGGGCGGCGCGATCGCCTCGCGCACCCACTGGTCCCAGTACTCCGGAACGAATCCGAACTCCTGCTGGAGCTGGATCGCGAACGTCGAGAGGGCCGTGTCGTCGATGTCGAGAACGAGCGCGGGACCGCCCTTCGTCGGCGAGATCGGCTCCGGCACGGCCGTGTCCAGCGCCTTCTGCGCACGCTTCGACACCTGGTCGAGCTGCTTCTTCCAGAGCCCGCTCTCGTTGTACTGGACGATCCGTTGCTTGACGACGGCGAGGTTCGGGAGCTCCTTGCCGTCCTTCAGGACGACGCCGGAGCTCTGGAGGCCGGGGCTGCCGGCGGCGGAGGCGACCTGCGTCGGCTGCTCCGAGCCGAGCGGCGCGTGCACCGGAGTGCAGGCGGCAAGCGCGAGGCAGGCGAGGAGCAGCGCCGCCAAGGTGCTGTTCCATCGACGCGCGTTCTGGCGAGCGCTCATCGACATGAGATCGTCTCGCCTTTTTCAGCATGCGCGCGGGTGTCACAGCAAGTAAACGCGAGGTCCCGGCTTTCAGTGCTCCGTCCCCTCCTTCCGGCGCGGGCCGGAAGGCTCTACGCCGGGCCGACGGCGCGGGTGACGCTGTCGAGGAGCTGCTTCGCCGTGAACGGCTTCGGGATCGTGTGCGCCGCGCCGAAGCTCCGCGCGGTGCGAAGGAGATCCGACTTGTCGAGCGCGGCGCTTCCCCCCGAGACGGCGATGATCTGCAGACCGGGCCATCCCCTTCGCAGCTCGAGGATCGTCTCGAACCCCTCCTTCTCGGGCATGATGAGATCGGTGATCACGAGATCGCAGTTCGAAGCACGATGCATCTCGAGGCCGAGCTTGCCGTTCGGCGCCTGGACCACTTCGTGGCCGGCGCGCTCGAGGACCATGCGCACCATCTCGCGGACGGTGCGGGAGTCGTCGATGACGAGGATGCGAGCCACGCGTTCGGGAGTCTCCTGGCGGTCCCATCGGCGTTCCCGGAGCGGATCTGGAGTCCGAAGAGGCGCGCTTCCGAGCGTCCGCCCGATCGGATGAGATGCCTTCTGCGGCCCGTTTGACCGGATACGCCCGCGTTTCGTAAGCGAACCGGCAGGAGGACGACGATGCTGATCGTGGCTGGCACCATCACTTTCGACCCTACGAAGAGCGCCGAGCTTCAGGCGGCGTTCGACACGATGCGCGTGGCGACGCTCGAGGAGCCCGGCTGCCTCGCCTACCAGGCCTGGGCGGACCGGAAGGACCCCGGAACGGTCTTTCTCTTCGAGAAGTGGAAGAGCCAGGAAGCGCTCACGACGCACTTCCAGACGCCGCACATGGCGGCGTTCGGCGCGGCTCTCGGGTCGTGCGGGATCACCGGGATGGACGTGAAGAAGTACGAGATCTCGGCCGAAGGCTCGGTTCCCTGAGGCGGCGGGAAGCGAACGAAGGGAACGACATGAAGCTCGGTCGGATCGGCATCTGGGCCTTTCTCGACATGCTCCCGGCCGCGGAAGCGCAGGCGGCGGCACGCGAGGTCGAGGACCTGGGGTTCGAGGCGCTGTGGATTCCCGAGGCGATCGGTCGCGAGATCTTCACGAGCTCGGCGATCCTCCTCGCGGGAACGAAGAAGCTCGCGATCGCGACCGGCATCGCGAACGTGTGGGCGCGCGATGCGATGGCGATGGCGAACGCGCAGCGGACGCTCTGCGAAGCGTATCCCGAGCGCTTTCTCCTCGGGATCGGCGTCAGCCACGCGCCGCTGATCGACGCCGTGCGCGGGCATCACTATGCGAAGCCGCTCACGTACATGCGGAAGTACCTCGACGCGATGGATCAGGCGCCGTTCGCCGGCGCACCGCCGCCGAGCCCGCCGCGGCGCGTGATCGCAGCGCTCCATCCGAAGATGCTCGAGCTCGCGCGCGAGAAGAGCTGGGGCTCGCATCCGTACTTCGTTCCGCCCGAGCACACGGCGCGCGCGCGGAAGGCGCTCGGAGCAGACCGGCTTCTCGCGCCGGAGCAGGCGGTCGTCCTCGAGACGGACCCGGCGAAGGCGCGCGCGATCGCGCGCCAGCACATGGCGATCTACCTCGGTCTCCCGAACTACTGCCGGAACCTCTTGACGCTGGGCTTCACGCAAGAGGACCTCGCGAGCGGCGGGAGCGATCGCCTCGTCGACGCGATCGTCGCCTGGGGCGACGTAGAGACCGTGCGCGCGAGGGTGAAGGCGCACCACGACGCCGGCGCCGACCACGTCTGCCTGCAGGCCCTCGAGGCGAACATGGCCGAGCTCCCGCGCGGCCAATGGCGCCAGCTCGCGAAGGCGCTCCTCTAAGCTCGGCTGAGCTCGGGCTCCGGAAACCTCTGGCCGCTCCTACAGCGGCTTCGCGACCGGGAGCAGGGAGTCGAACTTCGGCTCGCGCTTCTCGGCCTTCGCCTGGAACGACTCCATCATGTCGGCGGGCTGGAACATGCCCGTCTGCCACGTCGCGATGTAGTTGAGCGAATCCGCGACGCTGTGGTCGCGGGCGTAGTTGACCATCTCCTTCGTACCCCAGATCGCGAGCGGCGAGCGCGAGGCGATCTCGCGCGCGACCTGCATCACGCCGTCGAGCAGGGCTGCATGGTCGTCGAAGACCTCGTTGACGAGCCCGACCTCGCGAGCCCGCGCGGCGGGCATCCGGCGGCCCGTGTACGCGAGCTCGCGGACGATTCCCTCCGGCACGATCTTCGGGAGGCGCTGCAGCGTGCCCACGTCGGCCGTCATGCCGATGTTGATCTCCTGGATGCAGAAGAACGCGTCGCGCGTCGCGTAGCGCATGTCGCAGGCGGAGATCATGTCGACCGCACCGCCGATGCAGCCGCCGTGGACCGCCGCGATCACCGGCATGCGCGCCTTCTCCAAGGCCGTGAAGCTCTCCTGCAGCTCGAGCACGTTCAGGCGCATGTTCGCGCGCATGCGGCCCATCTCGCCCTTCGCCTGCGCTCCGGCGCCGCCGGAGGTGAACACCGCGAGGTCCATGCCGGCGCAGAAATGCTTGCCCGTCGAGGAGATCACCAGCACACGGGCTTCGCCGCCGCGATCGATCTCTCGCACGATCGACGGGAGCTCGGACCAGAACGCCGGGATCATCGTGTTGAGGCTCTCGGGGCGACAGAGGCGCAGATGCGCGATGCCGTCCTCCACCTCGACTTCGAAGCACTGGTGACTCATGGAATCCTCCGCGCGAGCGAGAAGGGTGCGAAGCTCACGTGCTCCGCTTGAACCTCCGCCGGCCGACGTTGGCAAGTCCGCCTGCTACGCTCCACGCGCGATGCCGGGGAACGACCGCCGCGCGCTCTGGCTCCTCTCGCTCTGCCTCGTCTGCACGGGGATCGGACAGGCGGTTCTGTTCGCGATCCTGCCGCCCGCGGCGCGCGAGATCGGGCTCTCGCCGCTGCAGGTCTCGACGATCTTCGTCACGTCCGCTTGCCTCTGGGTCTTCGTCAGCCCGATGTGGGGCCGGCGGAGCGACGTCGTCGGACGCCGTCCGGTGATCCTGATCGGGCTGCTCGGCTTCGCTCTCTCGATGTTCCTTCTCGCGGGCACGATCGGCGCGAGCCTCGCCGGCTGGCTCGCGCCCGCGCTCGCGTGGCCGCTGATGATCGCGTCGCGCTCCGTCTTCGCTCTGCTCGGCTCGGGAACCGCGCCCGCCTCGCAAGCGTACGTCGCGGATCGAACCTCGCGCGAGGACCGGACCGCGGGCGTCGCCCTGATCAACGCGGCGTTCGGCATCGGGCAGATCGCCGGGCCTGCGGTCGGCGGGCTCGCGATCCTCGGTCTCCTGACGCCGCTCTACTTCGCGGCGGCGCTGTCCGTCGCGAGCGCGATCGCCATCTGGCTCTTTCTCCCCGAAGCGGGACCGGTGCACGCGACGGAGAGGGGAGCGCCCGCGCGCGTCGCGTTCACCGACTCGCGCATCCTTCCCTTCGTGGCGATCGGCATCGCGCAGCAGGCCGTGGGCGCGACGACGGCGATCACGCTCGCGTTCTTCCTGCAGGGCATGCTCGGTCTCACGCCCGATCAGACGGGGCAGCGCGCCGCGATGGGCTTCGCGGTGCTCGCGATCGCAGGGCTCGCGGGACAGCTCCTCGTCGTGCAGCGGCTGAAGCCTCTGCCGTCGACGCTGATGCATGGCGGGCTCGCCGCCTCTCTCGTCGCGTTCGTCCTGTTCAACATGACGGGAGGCTTCGGGCTGTACGTGACGGCACTCGCGTTCCTCGGGCTCGGTCTCGGGCTGCTCCGGCCCGGCAACGCAGCCGGCGCCTCGCTCTCGGTCGAGCCGGAGGAGCAGGGCGCCGTCGCCGGGATCACCGGTGCGATCAGCGTCCTCGGGAACGTCTTCGGGCCGCTCCTCGGCACGGCGCTCTACGAGCTCTCGCCACGCGGGCCGTATCTCCTGAACGGGATCCTGATGGCGCTCGGGCTCGCGTACAGCTTCGCGCATCCGCGGCTTCGCAGCGTGCGGCCGTAGAGGCGCCTGGAGCACGATGCGCGGGCTCATCCTCCAGCCGACGTATCGCCTCCGGCAAGGCCGGCCGGTCGTGCAGCTCCACGGCCGTCTCGAGGGCGGCCCCGGCTTCCTCGTCGAGGACGATCGTCTGCGGCCCTACTTCTTCGTACGGCAACGCGACGTCGCGCATCTCGGCGGCGCCAAGGTCGAGATCGAGGAGACCGACCTCGTCGATCTCGACGGCGAGCGAGTCGCGCGCGTCGGCGTCGACGCTCCAGGCGACGTGCCGCCGCTCCGCGAGAAGCTGAAGCGGGCGGGAGCGGTCGCGCTCGAGGCGGACCTGCGCTTCGCGTACCGCTACCTCGTCGATCACGGAGTCCGCGCGGGCGTCGAGATCGACGGCGAGAGCGAGGCGGGACCGAACGGCGTCCTCGTCTTCCGCAATCCGCGGCTCACGCCCGCGGAGGTCCGTCCGGAGCTTCGCGTCCTCTCCCTCGACCTCGAGACGACGCCGGACGCGAGTCGCATCTTCGCGGCGGCGCTCGCCGGCTGCGGCGTCGAGGAGGTCCACCTGGTCTTCGGCGAGTCCGTCGCCGGTACGGTGATCCATGCGGACGAGCGCGATCTCCTCGTCGCTCTCCTGCAGCGCGTGCGCGAGCTCGATCCGGACGTGATCGTCGGCTGGAACGTCGTCGATTTCGACCTGCGCGTCCTCGCGCGCCGCTGCGCCGCACGGCGGCTGGGTTGCGCGCTCGGCCGCGTGCCGGGCGACATCCGCTTCGCGACCGATCAGACCTTCACGCGGCAGGGCCGGGCGGAGATCCCCGGCCGCGCGGTGCTCGACGGCGGCTCGCTCGTGCGCGACGCGATCCGCCTGCCGGACTACCGGCTCGAGACGGTCGCGCGCGCGGTCCTCGGCCGCGGCAAGCTCATCGACTCGGAGGCCCCGGACGCCGCGCAGGAGATCTCGCGCCTCTACCGCGAGGACCCGAAGGCGCTCGTCGCCTACAACCTGGAGGATGCACGGCTCGTCCGCGACATCCTCGACCACGAGGGGCTCCTCGACTTGACGCTCGAGCGAAGCCTGCTCTCGGGCATGCCGTTCGATCGCGTCGGCGCGAGCATCGCTTCGTTCGACCGCCTCTACCTGCCGGAGCTTCGCCGTCGCGGCGTCGTCGCATGGTGCGTGGGCGACGTCGAGAGCAGCGCCGGCGTCGCCGGGGGCGCGGTCCTCGACTCGGTGCCCGGGCTCTTCTGCAACGTCGCGGTCTTCGACTTCAAGAGCCTGTACCCGAGCCTGATCCGCACGTTCCAGCTCGATCCGTATGCGCACGCCCGCGCCGCCGCGGGAGCGAGTGCGAGCGCGGACCCGATCGTCGCGCCGAACGGGGCGCGCTTCGCGCGCGAGGGCGCGATCCTGCCGAGCCTTCTCGATCATCTCATGGAGAGCCGCGAGGCGGCGCGCCGCCGCGGCGACCGCCACGCGGACCAGGCGATCAAGATCATGATGAACGCCTGCTTCGGCGTCCTCGCCTCGCCGGGCTGCCGCTTCTTCGAGCCGGCGGTCGCGAACGCGATCACGGGCTTCGGGCAGCAGATCCTCGGCTGGACGCGGGCGGCGTTCGAGGAAGCGGGCGTGCGCGTCCTCTACGGCGACACGGACTCGGTCTTCGTCGCGCTTCGCGAGGAGGACGACCTCGAGAAGGCCCGCTCCGAAGCGGAAGAGCTCCGCGCGCGCGTCGAGTCGGTGATCGCGGAGCGCGTGCGACGCCAGTACCGCGTCGAGCCGCGCCTCGTCCTCGAGCTCGAGTACGTGCTCGAGCGCTTTCTCCTGCCTCGGGTGCGCGGCGGCCGCGGCGGCAGCAAGAAGCGCTACGCCGGCTGGCGCGACGGGCGGCTCCTCGTCGTCGGGCTCGAGTCCGTGCGGCGCGACTGGCCCGCGGTGGCGCGGCGCCTGCAGGAGGGCATGCTGGAGCGCGTCTTCACCGACCGCGATCCCGCGCCGTTCGTCCGCGAGGTCGTCGGCGCGGTCGGGTCGGGCGAGCTCGACGAGGAGCTCGTCTACGTGAAGCGGATCCGCAAGGGCGATCTCGCGCGCTACACGCACGCGACGCCACCGCACGTGCGCGCGGCGCGAAAGCTCGACCAGCCGATCGGCAGCGTGATCCGCTACGTCGTCACGACGGACGGTCCCGAGCCGGTCGTGCCGGGCCGACAGCTCCCCCCGCGGATCGATCGCGGGCACGCGGTGGACCACATCCTCGAGCCGATCGCGGAGGCGATCCTCTGCGAGATCGGCTCGAGCTTCGACGAGGTGATCGGGCGGCCGCGGCAGCTCGTGCTGTTCTGAGCGTCGCCCTTCGAGAGGGAACTCGAAATGGATTGGAAGCTCTTCGCATCGACGTTCGTCGCGATCTTCGTCGCCGAGGTCGGCGACAAGACGCAGCTCGCCACGCTCTCGCTCGCAGCCGGAGGGTCGTCGCGCTGGGTCGTCTTCGCCGGCTCCGCGCTGGCCCTCGTCGCGACCTCCGCGATCGCCGTCCTGCTCGGCGAGGCCGTGAGCCAGGTGATCTCGCCGCTCTGGCTCCGGCGCGGCGCAGGCGTCGTCTTCCTCGTGCTCGGTGTGATTTTCCTTCTGGGCCGCGGCTGAAGCGCGGCGCGCGGTCAAAACGGAAGCTCGCCCTGCACGGGCGTCCGGCGCGGAGCCGGCTCGGGAGGAGGAGCGGCGGCAGGAGGCGGCGGCGCCTTCGCCGCATCGGGTGCGAGCGCGTCGGCGAGCCCCGAGCTCCGCGGCAGTCGCCGCGCGACGCCTTCCGCGAA
>Ga0194128_10000915_pt1 | contig 52348 bp, 47 predicted proteins | sample TA2KigCa65mmetaG_FD_148650 | JGI IMG/M metagenome (GOLD analysis project Ga0194128, IMG submission 148650) | Freshwater microbial communities from Lake Tanganyika, Tanzania - TA2015037 Kigoma Deep Cast 65m | ecosystem: Environmental > Aquatic > Freshwater > Lake | place: Tanzania: Lake...
GACTCGGCGCTGCACCGCTGGCTGCCGCGCGTGTGGCCCATGCTGCTGCCGATCCTCGGCATCGGCGCGGCGATCTGGGCTGCGGGGTGGGCGATGGCGCGGCGCGACGGCGCGCGCGCGGGCTGACGCGCCCGGCGGCGCCGGGAGTTGGCGCGTTCGCCCACGGACGGACGGTGTTCGGGCACAATGCGCGCCGGTGGCCATGCGCAAGCAAGCGACAACGGCTGGAGTCGTACCCGTGGCAGCGCCCTCGCCGCGGCGCGCGCGCAGCCGCCACTTCCTCGCCTTCGTCGTCCTCGCCAACCTGCTGGCGTTCACGGCGTGCGTCGCGGTCGGAGAACTCGCCGTGCGTTGGTGGCGCGAAGGCGGTCTGCGCGCCGCGTTCGCGTCGCTGGCGTCCGAACGGGCGGTGCCGCGCAGCCTCGGGACCGGCGATTGGCTCCAGGCGGACGCGACGCGCGGCTACGTGCTGCGCGCCGGCGTGCACGGCACGAACTCGCTGGGATTGCGCCATCCGGAGCTGATCACGCCCAAACCGGCGTCGGTGTTCCGGTTGCTGGTGCTCGGCGACTCGGTCGCCTTCCCGGCGGACGGCTTCGTCGCGCGCATCCGCGCCGCGTGTGAGCCGGCCGCGACGACGACCGAGGTGGTGAACGCCGCGACGCCGGGTTACACGACGCACCAGGAGCGACTGCACCTCGAGGCCCTGGTCGCCGAGGTCGCGCCGGACGCCGTGCTGTTGCAGTACTGCTGCAACGACAACCACCGCTTCCTGCATCAACTGACGGACGCTGGCGGCTGGCTGATCACGGCGGAGGCAAGGCGCGCGTTGCTGCCCGAGGACGGCGGCGTGATCGCCCGCATCGCGCGCTGGAGCTACCTCGCGCTCGAAGCGCGACGGCTCATGCTCGCGCACCGTCCGAAGGACGTGGTCTTCCCGTGGCGCGACGATCCCGCCTTCGCGGCGGCGTGGCGCGCGGACACGTGGCCATTCGTCGACGGCGAGATCCTGCGCATGCGCGACGTGGCGGCGGCACACGGCGCGCGCTTCGCCGTCGTCGCCGTGCCCTACGAACCACAGTTGTCCGACGGCGCGCTCGCGGCCGATCGCGCGCACGCCCTCGGGCCCCAGGCGCGGCTGGCGGCGCTCTGCGGTCGGGCGGGCATCGCCTTCCTCGACCTGCACGCCGCGTTCGCGTCAGCCAGGAGCCAGGGCCTCTACACGGACGGCATCCACCTGACCGCCCGTGGGCACGAGGTCGCGGCGACCAGCATCGTGCCGTTCCTGCGCGCGCACGGGCTGCTGCGCTGAACGGCGGGCGCGTCACAGCAATGCCGCCGCAGCCCGCCCCGCCGCCGACTACAGCAGCCCGCGGCGCTTCAGCAGCGCCTTGGTGTCGAGGTCGCGGCCGCGGAAGGCGGCGAACATCGACATCGGCTCGACGGTCATGCCGCGCGCCAGCACGAGGTCGCGGAAGCGCTTGCCGTTCTGCGCCGTCATGCCGCCGTTCTCGACGCACGCGGCGAAGGCGTCGGCCGCCAGCGCCTCGCTCCACATGTAGGCGTAGTAGCCCGCCGAGTAGCCGCCCGGCCAGACGTGCGCGAAGTACGTGCTGCGGTAGCGCGGCGGCACGAGGTCGAGGTCGACGCCGGCCTTGGCGAGCGCCTGCTTCTCGAACGCGAGCACGTCGTCGACCTTGGTCCCGGCCGGCAGCGTGTGCCACGCCATGTCGAGCAGCGCCGCGGCGACGTACTCCAGCGACGCGAAGCCCTGGCCGAAGGTGCGCGCCGCGCGGATCTTGCCGACCAATTCCTGCGGCATCGCCTCGCCAGTCTGCCAGTGCTTGGCGCAGCGCGCGAGCACCGCGGGATCGAAGGCGAAGTCCTCGTGGAACTGCGACGGGAACTCGACGAAGTCGCGCGGCACGCTGGTGCCTGACAGCAGCGGGTAGCGCACCTTGCTGAAGAGCCCGTGCACGCCGTGCCCGAACTCGTGGAACATCGTCGTGACCTCGTCGAAGCTCAGCAGCGTCGGCTGGCCGTCGCCGGCCTTCTGGATGTTCATCACGTTGACGACGACCGGCAGTTGGCCGAGCAGCTCGGTCTGGTCGACGAAGTTGTCCATCCACGCGCCGCCGCGCTTGCTCGGGCGGGCGAAGTAGTCGGCGTAGAACAGGCCGAGCTTGCTGCCGTCGCCGTCGAACACCTCGAACACGCGCACGTCGGGGTGGTAGACGGGCAGGTCCTTGCGCTCGCGGAGTTCGACGCCGTACAGCTGCTTGGCCATGTAGAACATGCCGTCCTGCAGCACGCGGTCGATCGGGAAGTACTGCTTCACCGCACCCTCGTCGAAGGCGTACTTCTCCGTGCGCACCTTCTCGGCGACCCAACTCCAGTCCCAGGCCGCGAGCTTCTGGCCCTTCTGGTTGCGGTCGAGCCAGTCCTGCAGTTCGGCGGCCTCGGCCTTGGCCTTGACGACGATCTGCGCCGCCATGCTCGCCAGCATCTTCTCGACCGCAGCACCCGAGCCCGCCATCTGGTCGGCGAGCACGTAGTCGGCGTGCGTCGCGTAGCCGAGCAGCTTGGCCTTCTCGGCGCGCAGCGCGGCGAGCTGCAGCACCAGCGCCTTGGTGTCGTTGCCGTTGCCGCGGGCGCAGCGGTTCATCGACGCCTCGAACACGCGCTGGCGCGTGCCGCGGTCGTCGAGCGACGACAGCGCGCCCTGCGAGGTCGGCAGCTGCAGCGTCAGCAGCCACTTGCCGTCCTTGCCGGCGGCCTTGGCGGCGTCGGCGGCGGCCGAGACGGCGCTGGCGTCGAAGCCGGCGAGCGCCTTCTGGTCGTCGACGACGACGGCGAGATCCTTGGTGTCGGCGAGCAGACGCTCCTGGAAGGTCGTCGTCAGCCTGCTCGACTCCTCGTTGATCGCGCGCAGCCGCTTCTGTGCGTCGAGCGACAGCCGCGCGCCGTTGCGCACGAACGACAGGTGCAGGCGATCGACGAGGCGCTTCGCCTCGCCTGCGAGCGACTCGCGGCCGGCGTGCACCGCTTCCAGGCGCGCGAACAGCCGCGCGTCGAGGTAGATCGAGTCCTGGTGCGCGGCGAGTTTCGGCGCGACCTCGGCCTGGACCTTCTGGATCGTCGGGTTGGTCGTCGATTCGGTGAGGTTGAAGAACACCTTGGCGACGCGCGTCAGCAAGGCGCCGCTGCGCTCCATCGCCTCGACCGTGTTGGCGAACGTCGGCGCCTCGGGGTTGGCGGCGATCGCCTTGATCTCGGCGGCGTGCTGCTTCATGCCTTCGAGCAGGGCCGGCAGGTAGTGCGCGTCCTGGATGCGGTCGAAGGCGGGGGTCGTGTACGGCAGCGCGCTCGGCTGCGCGAACGGGTTGCCGGCGAGGGGATCCTGGGCGGTGGCGGTGGTCATGGCGGCGCTGGCGGCGACGGCGGCCAGCAGGAATGCGGAGGCTTGGGTCGGTCGCATCGCCGCAGTCTACGGCGACGGCGCGCGATGGGCACGGCGGACCGCGGCGCGGCAGGCGGCGCCAGCCGGAACACGGCACGCGAGCGCGAACGACCATGGTTGCGCGGGGCGCCGCCGCCGCCGGCTAGACCGTCGGCGTGATCCAGTCGACGGACGGGCGCGCTGCGACGACCGTCCAGGACCTTGGCGCTGCGCTGCGGCTCGGCGCGCGTCTCGGCATCGAGCGCGCGCAACCCAACATGCGCGCGGGCGTCGGCTTCGCCGGCCTGCGCCGCTTCGAGCTGTTGGCGATGCTCGGCGCCGCGCGGCGCCATGAAACGCGCAGGGCCCGAGCGACCATCGTCGCCCGAGCCCTGTCTGGTCGCGACTGCGGCGCGTGCGAGCGCGCGCATCGCCGTCGCGCGGGATCAGCCCTTCATCGCCTTCTTGGCGGCCTTCGCGGCGCGCTTCTCCTTGAGCGTCAGCTTCGCTTCCTTCTTCGTCTCCTTCTTGCCTTGTTGACCCTTGGCCATGGCGTGCTCCGTGTGGGATGTCTTGGGATCGGGCGCGGCGCGGTCGCGAGGTGCGACCGCCCGGCGCACGCGCACAGAGTGCAGAACGAAGGCGCGCGAGTCAAAGGGGCCTTGGTACGGAGATCGTCGCTCGCGGCCGCGCCGCCGACTCACCGGCCGAGCAGCGTCGCCTCGTAGGCGTGCACCGCCGGCGCGCCGCCGGTGTGCAGGAACAGCACCTTCTCGCCCTTCTGGAACGTCCCGGCGCGGCTCATGCCGATCAGCCCGGCCATGATCTTGCCGGTGTAGACCGGGTCGAGCAGGATCGCCTCGGTGCGCGCGAGCAGTTGCACGGCCTCGACCATCGCTGCGTTGGGCAACGAGTACTTGGGCTGCCAATAGCCGCCGACGCAGCGCACGGCCTCGCGCGGCACCTGCAGGCCCAGCCCCAGCAGGTCGCAGACCGCCTGCGCCTCCTTGTGCACCAGCGGCGCTTGGTCGGCCGGGTCGCGGCTGACGCCGACGCCGTGGATCGGCACGTCGATGCGGTTGCCGAGGAAGCCGGCGAGCAGGCCGCCGTGCGTGCCCGAACTGCCCGAGCCGACGACGACGTGGTCGAAGCGCACGCCCTGCTCGAACGTCTGCTGCTGCAGTTCCTGCGCGCAGGCGACGTAGCCCAGCCCGCCGAGCGCGTTGCTGCCGCCGCCCGGGATGACGTAGCCCTTGCGGCCCTGGCGGGCGAGTTCGTCGGCCACCTGCTGCATCGCCGCCGCCATGTCCGTGCCGGCCGGCACGACGGTGATCGCCTCGACGCCGAACAAGCGGAACAGGAAGTGGTTGCCGCTGGCGTCGTCGCGGTAGCTGCCGGGGATGCGCTCCTCGATCACGAAGCGGCACCGGAGCCCTTCCTTGACCGCGGCGGACAGGGTGATGCGGCAGTGGTTGGACTGCGGCGCGCCGCAGGTGATCAGCGTGTCGCAGCCCTGCGCCAGGGCGTCGGCGACCAGGAACTCGAGCTTGCGCGTCTTGTTGCCGCCCGGCGACAAGCCCAGCAGGTCGTCGCGCTTGATCCAGACATCCGGGCCGCCCAGGGCCTTGGTGAAGTGGGACAGGAACTCGAGCGGGGTTGGACCGTGGCTGTACTGGCGGCGGGTAAAGCGGGCGAGATCCATCGCCGCACTCTATCCTTCCGCAATGCCCGGCAAGCCCGCCGACGACGTCGCTGCGTTCCTGGCGGCGTGCCGCCACCCGCTGCGCGCCGAGATCGATGCGCTGCGCGCGATCGTCGCCAAGGCCGAGCCCAAGCTGGTCGAGTCGATCCAGTCCAACGCGCCGAGCTGGGCGCTGCCCAAAGGCGACAACCACTACATGACGGTCAGCCTCGCCAACAAGGCGACGCTGCGTCTGGTGCTGCACCGCGGCGCGCAGGAGGGCGCGGGCACCGATGCGGCGCCGTTCGTCGACTTCGACGCGACGTGGCTGCACTGGCCGGCGGCCGACCGCGCGGTCGCGACCTTCGCCAGCATGGCCGAACTCGACGCCGCGCGGCCGGCGTTGGTGCAACTGCTCAAGCTGTGGACCGCGGCAATGCGGGCGGCGGCGGCGCCGTCCACAGCCAAGCCGCCGGCGCCGCGCACGGGAGCGCCAGCGGCGCCAGCCAGTCCGCCGGCGAGCGCTGCCACGCGCCGCAAGCGCTGAGCAACGCCACTGCGGCGGCGAGCGACCAGCAGCACGCCGCCGATCACGTCGCCAGCCGCGCCAGGTCCGCCGTGCGGTTCATCAGCGCGTGCAGCTGCCCCAGCAGCGCCTGGCGATTCTGCCGCAGCGCCGCGTCGTCGGTGTTGACCATCACCTTGTCGAAGAACGCGTCGACCGGCGCCCTCAGCGACGCGCAGGCGACCAGCCCGCCCTGCCAGTCGCCGGCGGCGTACTTGGGCTCGGCGGCGGCAGCGGCCTGCTGCAGCGCTTGGTGCAGCGCCCGCTCCTGCGGCTCGGCCAGCAGGTCGGCGCGCACGGTCGTCGGCAGCGCGCCTTCGACCTTCTTGAGGATGTTGCCGATGCGTTTGTTGGCGGCGGCGAGCGAGGCGGCTTCCGGCAGTGCTGCGAACGCGCGCACTGCCGCCAGCCGCTGGCCGACCTCGGCGAGCCGCTGCGGGCGCAGCGACACGACGGCGTCGATTTCTTGCGGCGTGTAACCCTGGTCCTTGAGCGTCGACGCGAGGCGGTCGAACACGAAGTCGGTCAGCGCCGCCGTCGGCTCCTGGATCAGCCCGCCGAACGGCGGCCGCGCCAGCGCGATCAGCTGGTCGAGCGCGAGCGGCAGCTTCTTCTCGGCGACCATGCGGATCGCGCCGAGCGCGTGGCGGCGCAGCGCGAACGGGTCCTTGTCGCCGGTCGGCGCCTGGCCGATGCCGAACAGGCCGACCAGCGTCTCCAGCTTGTCGGCCAGCGCGACGCAAACGCCGACCGGATTGCGCGGCAGCGCGTCGCCGGCGAAGCGCGGCTTGTAGTGGTCCTCGATCGCGTCGGCGACCGCCGGCGTCTCGCCGTCGTGGCGGGCGTAGTAGCCGCCCATGATCCCCTGCAGCTCGGGGAACTCGCCGACCATGTCGGTCAGCAGGTCGGCCTTGGCGAGTTGGGCGGCGCGCGTCGCCGCCGTCGCCAGCGCGTCGCCGCCGAGCAGGCGACCGATCGCGGCCGCGATCGCGACGACGCGTTCGACGCGCTCGCCCTGGGTGCCGAGCTTGTTGTGGTAGACGACCTTGGCGAGGCCCGGCAAGCGGGCGGCGAGCGTCTTCTTGCGGTCCTGGTCGAAGAAGAACTTGGCGTCGGCGAGGCGCGGGCGCACGACGCGCTCGTTGCCGCTGACCACGGCGCTCGCGTCGGCGGGCCGGATGTTGCTGACGACGAGGAACTTGTTGGTCAGCTTCCCCTTGCCGTCGAGCAGCGGGAAGTACTTCTGGTTGAGCTTCATCGTCAGGATGAGGCACTCCTGCGGCACGGCGAGGAACTCCTCTTCGAACCGGCAGAGCAGCACGTTGGGCCGCTCGACCAGCGCGGTGACCTCGTCGAGCAGCGCTGCGTCGTCGATCGGCGTCAGGCCCTCGGCTGTGGCCTTGGCGGCGAGCTGGCGCGCGATCTCGGCGCGGCGCTCGGCGAACGACGCGATCACGGCGCCGTCGGCGGCGAGCAGGCGGCTGTAGGCGTCGGCGTCGGCGACGGTGAGCGCTTCGGTCTTGGCCTCGAAGCGGTGACCGTGCGTCGTGCGGCCCGACTGCAGGCCGAGCGTCTGCACCGGCACGACGTCGGCGCCGTGCAGGGCGACGAGGCCGTGCGCCGGGCGGACGAACTGCACGTTGCTCCAGCCGTCGGCGAGTTGGTAGGTCATGCCCTTGGCGATCGGCAGCTTGGCGAGCGCGTCATCGAGCGCCTTCTGCAGACCGGCGGCGAGCGGCGTGCCGGACTCGACCTTGTCGAGGAACAGCGTCTCGGCCTTGCCGTCGACGGCGCGCTTGAGCCCGGGCACGGCGGCGGCGTTGGCGCCGACGGCGGCGAGCTTCTTGAGCAGCACTGGCGTGGCGTTGCCCTGCGCGTCGAGGCCGACGCTGACCGGCACCAGCTTGACCTGCACGGCCTTGTCAGCGGCCTTGGCGGCGACCTTGGTCAGGTGCAGCGCGAGCCGGCGCGGCGACGCGTAGGTGGTCGCGGCCGCGTCGGCGGCGGCGAGGCCCTGGGCCTTGAGGCCGTCGGTGAGCGCGGCGCCGAACGCCTCGCCGAACTTCTTCAGCGACTTCGGCGGCAGTTCCTCGACGAACAGTTCGACCAGCAGACTCTTCGTGCTCATGCGCGCGGCGGATCCTACGGGCCGGGCGGACGCAGGCCAACGTGCGGCGGGCCGACGGCACGATCAGGCGTTCACGACGAAGTGCCGGTGCTCGATCGGCATGTCGATCCGGCCTGCGCGCGCGTAGGGATCGAACAGCGCCAGCGCCGCGGCGGCCGGCAGGCGCGCTGCGCGCTCGGCCAGCAGGAAGCGCAAGATGCGCCAGCGGTCGCCAGGCGTGTCCGGGAAGCGAAGGCGGAATGGCGCGCGGCCGCCGCTCGCGACCCGGCCCATGCGCGCCAGCAGCGCGTCGAGCTCCTCGGCGGTGTGGTAGGGCATCGGCTCGCCGAGCAGCGCGAAGCACGCGTCCCACATGCGCAGCAGCGCGTTCTCGCGGCCGGCAAACGCGGCGAGCAGCGTGCCACCCGGCGCGATGGCCTGCAGCAGGCGCGGGACGACGTCGGCGAAGCTGGTGACGTAGTAGAGGCAGTGGTTGGCGACGATCAGGTCGAAGGCGCCGCGCGAGTCGTCGGGCAGCGCTGTGTGCGCGGCGATCGGTCGCGTCGTGAACGGCGCGAGCGCCGTCGCGGCGGCTTCGCGGTAGAGCCGTTGCGGTTCGACCAGCGTCAGGTGCAACTGCGCGGGCGAGCAGTCGAGCTGGCGCAGGAAGCGGACGCTGAAACCGCCGGGGCCGCAGCCGAAGTCGCACAGGCGCAGCGGTTGCGCGCCGCGCGCGCGCAGCACGACAGAGGCAGGCTCGCGATACTGCGCGAGGTCGCTTTCGGCTTCGTCGCTGTGCGACTCGAAGAACGCGTAGTCGTCGCGGATTGGACCGAAGTCCTTGGCGGGGGAGTCGCTCACACGGCGATGGTAGCCGGCTTCGCGTGAGCGCCGCATTGCCGCCGCGGCGGCCGTCGCCGACGATCGCGGCATGGCCGATCCTGCCCCGACGCCTTCGCTGCCGACGATGTTGCCCACCGACGCCGACGCCGCGACGCTCGTCGGCCGCGTCGACCGGCCGGGGCGCGGCCCGTGCGTTGTGGCCGTGCGCGACGGCGTCGTTTTCGACATCACGTCGTGCGCGTCGCCGACCATGCGCGACCTGTGCGCGATGCCGGATGCGGCGTGGCACGCGCGCCACGCCTACGGCGAACGGCTCGGGATCGTTGACGAACTGGCGGCCAACTCATGGGAGGGCCGCGTCGATCCGGCGCGACCGCGCTTGCTGGCGCCGGTCGACCTGCAGGCGGTCAAGGCCGCCGGCGTGACGTTCGCGATCAGTCTGCTGGAGCGCGTCATCGAGGAGCAGGCGCGCGGCGATGCGAGCAAGGCCGAGGCGCTGCGCGCGGAGATCCAGCGCACGCTCGGCGGCGAACTGCGCGGGCTGCGGCCGGGCTCGCCGCAGGCACAGGAGCTCAAGCGCGCGCTGATCGCGCGCGGGCTGTGGTCGCAGTACCTCGAGGTTGGCATCGGTCCCGACCCCGAGGTGTTCACCAAGGCGCAACCGCTCAGCGCCGTCGGCTACGGCGCGCACGTCGGCGTGCCGCCGTTCTCGCAGTGGAACAACCCGGAGCCCGAGGTCGTGCTCGTCGTCGACCCGCGCGGCCGCATCGTCGGCGCCACGCTCGGCAACGATGTCAACCTGCGCGATGTCGAGGGCCGTTCGGCGCTGCTGCTCGGCAAGGCGAAGGACAACAACGCCGCGGCGGCGATTGGTCCGTTCGTTCGGCTGTTCGACCGCGGCTTCACGCTCGATGACGTGCGCGCCACGGTGGTGACGCTGGCGGTCGACGGCGTCGACGGTTTCGCGCTGCGCGGCGAGAGCTCGCTGTCGCGCATCAGCCGCGATCCGGCCGAACTCGTCGCCGCGACGATCGGCGCGCATCACCAGTATCCGGACGGGTTGTGCCTCTACCTCGGCACGATGTTCGCGCCGACGCAGGATCGCGATGGCGTCGGCAAGGGCTTCACGCACAAGCCGGGCGACCGCGTGGTGATCGCGGCCGCGCGGCTGGGCGCGCTGGCCAACGTCGTGCAGCCGACGGCGGCGTGCGCGCCGTGGACGTTCGGCGCTGGCGAGTTGATGCGCAGCCTCGCACGGCGCGATCTGCTGGGGAGCCACCCGACACGCACCGGCCCGGATTGATCCGGGCCGACGGCCTCGTCGCTGCCGCAGCGGCGCGCAGGCGTAGCTGGCTCAGGCTTTGGCGCCGCCCGCGTCGCGGGCGGACAGGCTCACAGCCAGTTGAGGTTGTTGTTGGCCGCGTCCAGGGCGTTCTTCAGCATCTCCTGAGTGAGGCGGTTCGGATCGCCCACTGGCGTGAACGAGTCCAAGCCGAGCGCCTCGTTAGCCGTCGTGATCAGCGCCAGGATGTTCATTGGACCCGAGCCGGTCTGGATCCAGCAATTGCCGCTGACGCTGCCCGACAGGACGTTGAGCTGCATGGCCGCGAGGTGCGCCGACAGCTGGTAGGACATGTTGACGGCGTTGCGGTTCTTCAGCCAGTTGCGCCACTCGGGGATCGAGCCGGTCGGGTTGTAGGCCGAGCCGTTGGCGTTGGCGAGGTTGAGCGCGGCGAGCTCGTCCCAGAAGCCGTTGTTGACGATCAGCGCAGTGCCGTTGTTGTTCTGCCAGAAGCCCGGCGTGCGGCCGATGCATATGACGGTTGGCGGGGTGAGATCATGAGTGCCTTCCAGGCGAGGTGCGTTCCGAGGCGGGCTGCAAGTTACTGCGGAACGACGCCATTGGCGAACTGGCAAGCGGGGACCTCCGGATCTATGCGCCGCCGCCTGGGCACGGGTGCCAGGGCGCATTGCCGTGATGGTCCAGCGCAATCCAGCGCGTTTTGGGGCTACGCCGACTGCGTGCCAGCGGACGCGGCGAGCCTCGCCAGCGTCTCGTCGGCCCAGGATTTGGGCGCCAATGGGAAGCCCAACCGCGCGCGCGAGTCGACGTAGCTCTGTGCGACGGCGCGCGCGAGGTTGCGGATGCGGCCAATGTAGGCGGCGCGCTCCGTTACGCTTATGGCGCCGCGCGCGTCGAGCAGATTGAACGTGTGGCCGGCCTTGAGCAATTGCTCGTATGCGGGCAGCGCCAGCTGCTGCCGCATCAAGTGCTGCGACTGGCTCTCGTGCGCGGTGAACGCCGACAGCAGGAACGCCACGTCGCTGTGCTCGAAGTTGTAGGCGCTCTGCTCGACCTCGTTCTGGTGGAACACATCGCCGTACTTGATGCCGGCAGCGTAGACGAGGTCGAAGACGTTGGCGACGCCTTGCAGGTACATGCACAAGCGCTCGAGGCCGTAGGTGATCTCGCCGGTGATCGGCCGGCAGTCGATGCCGCCGACCTGCTGGAAGTAGGTGAACTGCGTCACCTCCATGCCGTTGAGCCAGACCTCCCAGCCGAGCCCCCAGCAGCCGAGCGTGGGGTTCTCCCAGTTGTCCTCGACGAAGCGCACGTCGTTCTTCTTGAGGTCGAAGCCGACGGCCGCGAGCGAGCCGAGGTAGAGGTCGAGGATGTCAGCCGGCGCCGGCTTCAGCACGACCTGGTACTGGTAGTAGTGCTGCAGACGGTTCGGATTCTGGCCGTAGCGGCCGTCCTTCGGCCGCCGGCTCGGCTGCACGTAGGCGGCCTTCCAAGGCTCTGGTCCAAGGGCGCGCAGAAACGTCGCGGTGTGGCTGGTGCCGGCGCCGACCTCCATGTCATACGGTTGCAGCAGCGCGCAGCCCTGCTCGTCCCAGTAGGCCTGCAGGCGGAGGATCAGTTGCTGGAAGGTCAGCATCGGCGGAGCCGGATCCTACGGACCGCCGGCCGGTCGATGCCATCGGCTTCCGCAGCGGACGGCCGGCGCCGTTGCTGACGGTCGGCGGACCCGCTGCGATGGGGACATCCTGAGCCGGGAATTCTGGCGTACCGCGCGTCCAGGTTGCCGTACCCCGTTGCCCGGATTCCACGGCAGGGGGTAGCCTCCCCTGACCTGCCACTCCCCGGTGCGGCCGCATCGGGGACTCTTCCCGCCACTCCTGCGACCGAAAGAGGTCTCCGTGCATCTCCTCATCCGTCCCGCGCTCGCTGCCGCCATCGCTGCCGCCGTTTGCGTCCCGTCGCTGCGCGCCCAGTGGGCGACCTTCGTCAACCAGACGTCGACGCGCCTCGTCGCCAACGCCGCCGTCGGCTCCGCGGATCCTGAAGAGAAGGACTACGCCTGGGCCGACTTCGACCAGGACGGCGACACCGATCTCGTATGCGTGCGCAAGTCGCCGGCGACGACGACCGGCCACTTCCCGAACGTGCTGTTCATGAACGAGAACGGCGTGCTCACCGACCGCACGGCGGCGTTGGCCAGCGCGTCGCTGATCGCCGGCAGCCAGGGCATGCTCGACGCCACCAACGACCGCGACGTGGTCGCCGTCGACGTCAACGGCGACGGCTGGGTCGACCTCGTCACCTGCACCACGCTGACGGCGGGCAACCCGCAGTACATCCGCGTGCCGCGCGTCTACGTCAATCGCGGCAGCAACCTCGGCGTCTGGCAGGGCTTCCTGTACGACGACGCGCTGCGCATCGACGACACGCCGTGGGGCGGCAACCACCGCTTCTGCTCGGTCGCCACCGGCGACGTCGACAACGACGGCGACATGGACCTGTACTTCGGCGACTACCAGCAAGGCGGCGCCCGCCCGACGGACATCGACGACCGGCTGCTGCTCAACAACGGCGCGGGCTACTTCACCGACGTGTCGTCGGCGCGCATGACCGCCGAGATGCTCGAGTCGTCCTTTGCGATGAAGGTCGCGATGGTCGACATGAACCTCGATGGCAAGCTCGACATCATCAAGGACGACGCGCTGAACGCGCCGCAGGGCATTTCGATCAGCTACAACAACGGCGCCGCCGGCCCGGGCCACTTCGGCACCTACCAGGTCGCGTACGGCAACGCGCCGTACCACTTCCACATCGGCGACCTCAACAACGACAACCTGCCGGACATGATCGTCAGCGACGACGGCCAGGACCGCTACATCCTGCACACCGGCGTCGTCAACGGCCAGGCGACCTTCAGCCCGACGATCGCGTTCAGCTACGTCGGCGGCGGCGGTGACGACGGCTTCGGCGGCAACAACATCATCGCCGACCTCAACAACGACGGCTGGAAGGACGTGATCATCGCCGACTTCGACGTCGACGTCGCCGGCTGCGGCCGCCGCTGCCACATCTTCCGCAACCTCGGCAACGCGCCGAACGTCGCGCTGCAGGAGGAGCAGATCGGCGGCAACATCGGCGGCATCCCGACGAGCATGCTGACCGGCACGTACGACGTCGCGGTGTTCGACATCAACGGCGATGGCTGGAAGGACATGGTCATCGGCCGCTGCGCGGGCACCCAGGTCTGGATCAACCAGCCGCCGAGCGGCATATCGTTCCAGATCGCGGGCGGGCCGCCGGTGATGATCGCGCCCGGTGTGTCGCACCCGGTCAACGTCACCGCGACGGGCATCGGCGCGGTCGTCCCGGTGGCTGGCAGCGGCCGGCTGTACTACTCGATCAACAACGCGCCGTTCGCGCAGGTCGTCATGACCAGCGGCGCGGCCGGCCAGTACAGCGCTTCGCTGCCGGCGATGCCCAACTGCGCCGACGGCATCCGCTGGTACGTCGCCGTCGACGGCACCAACGCCACGACCTACACCGACCCGCCGACGGCGCCCGCCGGCGTCTACGCGGCGCCGGCCGCCGTGGGCCTGACGACGATCTACAGCAACAACTGCGAAGCGGCCGTGACCGGCTGGACCGTCACCAACACCGCGCTCACCACGGGCGCGTGGCAGGTGGCGACGCCGATCGGCACATCGCTTGGCGCCCAGCCCGCGGCGCCCAACGAGGACGCCGAGGCCAGCGCCAGCGCGACGAAGTGCTGGGTGACGCAGAACGGCGTTGTCGGCGGCGCGGCCGGGGCGGCTGATGTCGATGGCGGTCCGACGGACCTCGTCTCGCCGCCGCTGAACTTCACCGGCAGCGACGGCTTCGTCAGCTACCGCCGCTGGTTCTTCAGCAGCACGTCGGAGGACACGCTGATCGTTTCGGTCAGCGGCGACAACGGCGTCAACTGGACGACGGTCGAGACCGTCGGCAACAGCGGCAACAACCAGTGGATCCAGCGGCAGTTCCGCGTCGGCCAGTACGTGGCGCCGTCGGCCAGCGTCCGCGTCCGCTTCCGCACGTCGGACAACCCGAACAACTCGACGACCGAAGCCGGCATGGACGTCTTCACCGCCGAGGCGTTCACCTGCGTGCCCTGCCAGCAGCAGATCGCGCTGGCCACCAACGGCAGCGCCTACCTGTCGATCTGCGGCGGCGACCTGTCGACCCCTGGCTCGTTCTCGACCCTCAAGGTCGTCAGTCTGCCGGCGGGCACGAGCGGCCTGCTGGTGTTCGACCTGCCGCTGCTGCCGACGCCGTGGCTCGGCGGCACGCTGATGTCGCCGGCGCCGTTGATCCTCGGCCCGCTGTTCGCCGATGCGACCGGCACCTACCAGATCCCGGTGCCGCTCGGCGGCCTGCTGCCGCCGGGTTGGTTCCTGCACACCCAGGCGCTGTACAGCGACGCCGCGCTGCCGTCGGCGACTGGCCAGACCAACGCCGTCAAGGTGCAGTGGTGACCGACAGCCGCGCTTGACGCGGCGCAACGGAAACCGTCCCGGGAGCGGCCCGGCAGTCGCACACGCGGTCATCGGGCCGCGTTGTTTCTGCTAGACTCTGGCGACTACCCTGCGGCGCCCTCCTCGCCGCGCCTACCCGCCGATGCACCCTATGCGCACGCTCGCACTCGCCGTCGTCGCTGCCGCGCAACTATGCGCGCAGACGCCGCAACCCAAGGCCGGCCGTCCGCTCAACGGTCTCACCGCCGCCGAGTCGGCGCGCTGGCAGGCCGGTCGCCAGGACTTCACGCGCGTCATGACGGTCCAGGACGGTCTCGGGCCGATCTTTAACCAGACCAGCTGCGCATCGTGCCACAACAACCCGGTCGGCGGCCCGGGCAGCATCACGGTCACGCGCTTTGGCTACACGGACGGCAAGGGCAACTTCGATCCGCTGACGGCGCTCGGCGGCTCGCTGCTGCAGCAGGCCGGCATCCATCCTCTGTGCGTCGAGACCGTGCCGGCCGCGGCCAACACCACGGCCACGCGCGTCACCACCTCGTCGCTCGGCATCGGCCTGATCGAGGCGATCCCCGACGTCGCGATCGCCGCGCGCGAACTGACGCCGCCGAGCGCCAACGTCAGCGGTCGCGTGCACTGGGTGCATCTGCTCGAGGCCCCGACAGCGCCGCTGCGCGCCGGGCGTTTTGGCTGGAAGTCGCAGCTCGCCACCGTGCTGTCGTTCTCTGGCGATGCCGCGCAGAACGAACTCGGCATCACCAACCGGCTGCTGCCGACGGAGAACGCGCCGAACGGCAACATGGCGCTGCTGCTGCAGTTCGACACGCGGCCCGATCCCGAGGATCAGCCCGATCCCGCGACCGGCCGCGACATGATCGACCGGTTGACCGACTACCAGCGCTTCTTGGCGGCGCCGCCGCAGACGCCGCGCAGCGGCATGACCGGCGAGGCGATCTTCGCCGCCGTCGGCTGCGCCGACTGCCACGTTGCGTCGTTCACGACCAGCAACAGCGCGACGCTCGAAACCGCGCTGCGCAACAAGGTCGTCAAGCCGTACACGGACTTCCTGCTGCACGACATGGGCATCGCCGCCGACTTCATTCCGATCGGCGACGCGTCAGGCCAGGAGATCCGCACACCACCGCTGTGGGGCGTGCGCAGCAAGGATCCGCTCTGGCACGACGGCCGCGTCGCCGGCGGCACGCTGCAGAGCCGCGTCCTCGGCCCGAGCGGCGTGATCTTCCAGCACGGCGTGTTCGGCAGCGAGGCGGTGGCTTCGGCCGTCGCGTTCAACAACCTGTCGGCCGCCGACAAGCAGAAGGTCGTCGCCTTCCTTGGCTCGCTCGGACGCCTCGAATTCGACGGCAACGCCGACGGCGTGTGCAACAGCCTCGACCTGCCCGGCTTCGTCGCCGCGAGCGCCGGCGCCGGCGGCCCGTACACGGCCGACGCCCCGCAGGCCGTGTTCGACTTCAATCAGGACGGCTACGTCAACCAGACCGACCTCGCGGCCTTCGCGCTGGTCTTCGAGGGCGACTGCAACGCCAACGGCAGCAACGACCTGCAGGACGTCGTCGCCGGCACGAGCGCGGATTCGAACGGCAACCTCGTCCCCGACGAGTGCGAGACCTGCCAGACCAACCTCGGCTTCGCCGGCAGCGGCACGCTGACGTTGACCGTCTGCGGCGACGCGCTGACGACCGCCGGCTCGCGCGCGACGTTCCAACTCGCCAACGGTCCGGCCAACGGCCTCGTGCTGGTCGCCATCGGCTTCACGTCCAACCCGACGCCGATCACCGCGACCGAGATCCTGGTCCCAGCACAGCCGCTCGCGGCGCTGGTGACGTTCCTCACGCTCGACGCCAACGGCCGCCTGCGCGTGCCGATGTTCGGCGGCAGCAACACGCCGACGCTGAGCTGGGTCTTCCAGGGCCTCGCCTTCGACGGCGCCAACTGGGACCTGTCGAACGGCGTGCAGGTGACGTTCGGGACGTTCTGAGGCGGCTCGCCCGCGAGGCGACCCGCGTCAGCGATTGCTGAGACGCCGCGAGGCGGGACCCGTCCACCGCGAGATCGACGCCGCCGGCCTGCGGCCGTTGCGGCCGACCGTGCGGTTCCAACGCGAGACGCGCGCGGGCGATCGTGCGATCGTCCATTGCCATAGCCACCGTTGCATGGGTGTCACGCGGTCATGCGACTGCGCCGTTGACGCCCCGCGGATTGTCGCCGGTTGACCATGCGCGTCTGGTGGGGGAGCCTTTGCGGATGCCTCGCGCCGCCGTCGCCCGCCTCGCTCCGTGGCTGCTTCCCGTCGCCGCCGCCGCGCAGACGCCGACGGTCACCGCCAACGGCGAAATGATGCGCCTGGGCACGCCGACCGTCGTCGCCGGCACGGGCGGCGCGTGGACCGTGACGCTGCCGATGGCGAACGACAACGGCAATGCCGCGCTGCCGACGTCGTTCCGCCGCTGGTGGCACTGCGAGATCGGCAACCTGCCGGCCGCCGGTGCGACGCTCAACATCTCGGTCACCAACGCCGGCTACACCGACATCATCCTGCCGACGTGGTCGCTGTCGACCGACGGCGTGACCTTTGGCGCGTACACGCGCGTGCCGACGAGCGCCGTGCCAACGCTCGTCGCCTCGACGACGCATCGCTTCACGCTGGTCACGCCGCCCGGCGTGCCGCGCCTGCGGCTCGCCAAGTACTTCCCGTACACGGTGACGCGCAAGAACGCGTGGCTGCAGTCGGTAGCCAACCATCCGCGCGTGCGCAGCGTGACGACGATCGGCAACTCCGTCCAGGGTCGCCCGATCGAGCTGCTGACGCTGACCGACGGCAGCGTGCCCGACGCCGGCAAGAAGCGCGTGTGGATCCACAGCGCCGTGCATCCGTCGGAAACGCCGGCGTACTTCTTCGTCGAAGGGCTGGTGGCGTGGCTGCAGGGCGGCAGCGCCGAGGCCGAGCGCCTGCTCGACGCGACGATCTTCGACATCGTGCCGATGGCGAACCCCGATGGCGTGGTCCTAGGCAACTACCGCACCAACGCCAACTCGGTCAATGTCGAGGACCAGTGGTCGGCCCCGTACACCAACGCCACCGCGGAGGTCGTCGCGCTGCGGACGGCGATCGAGACGCGCATGGGCACGGTCGCCGCGCCGGCGCCCAACCCGATCCGCGTGCTGCTCAACCTGCACGCCTCGCACGGCGTCGGCGCGCCGTTCCACTTCCAGCACGTCGCCAACCCTAACTGGAACCCGACGACGAACAACACCGGCGTCATCCCGCTGGTCAACGCCGACGAAGGCGCGTGGATCGCCGCTTTCAGGGCGCGCAGCCCGTTTATGAACATCGGAGCGACGCAAAGCAGCTCCCTGACGTCGCGGCCGTTCGTCGAGTCGATGTGCCACGACCGTTGGACGGCGGTGAACGGCTGGCTCAACGCGCCGGGCTTCCGCGATCCCGTCATGGCGATCACGTGGGAGGGCACGTACCGCCGCGGCCCGGACGGGGTGACATGGGACACCGAGGCCGACTACCGCGACGTCGGCATGCAGGCGGGCCTCGCCTTGTTCGACTTCCTCGGCCTGCAGCTGACCGCCAGCGCCACGCCGTATGGCGCGTCGTGCGCGTCGCTGACCTTGGCGGCGCAACTGACGCCGCAGCTCGGCGGCGGTTACCTCGCCGCGCTGTCGATCGCGGGCGCTTTGCCGTCGTCGCTCGGCGTGCTGGCGCTCGGCGGCCAGCAACTTGCCGTGCCGTTGCCGACGCCGTGGCAGACCTGCACGCTGCTGTGCAGCCCCGACGCGACGGCGTCGTTCGTCGCCTCGCCGACCGGCACGGCGAGTTTCGGCGTGCAGATGCCGCCGCTGCCGGGCCTGCGCGCCTGGCTGCAGGCCTTCGCGATCGACTGGACGCAGACGACACTGTCGCTCGACGCCAGCGGCGGCCTGCGCCTGCAAAACGACTACTGACCGCGCCTTACCGAAGCCAAGCACCAAACATGACCATGCTGCTCGCCGCGGTCGTGGCCGCTGCCTTCCCGCAGGGGCCGGGCTCCTCGCCCGCGCCCGTCGTCATCAACGAATTCGTCCACGACGACGCCGGCTTGATCGACGATCGCGAGTTCGTCGAACTCTACAACCGCACAGGCCAGCCGGTGGCTTTGTCCGGCTGGCGCCTACAGGGTGAGGAAGGTTCGGCCGGCGGCTTGCTGAACGGAGCCTTCACGTTCCCCGCCGGCACGGTGATCCAGCCCGGCCAGTACCTCGTTGTCGGCAGCCCGCTGGTGCCCAACGTCGCGTTCACGACGACCAGCACGAGTCCGCCCGAATGGCTCGGCGAGAACGTCGCCGGCTCAGCCAACCTGCCCGACGGTCTGACGCTGCGCGACGCCACCGGCGCGGTGGTCGACGCGGTGTGCTGGAACTACGCGGTTTGGACCGCGACCGTGCCGCCGTGGGTCGAGGGCAGCGGCCTGTGGGGCGCGATGCAGCTCATTGACGGCAGCGCGCAGCCGATCGCTGGCCAGCTCAGCGCGCAGCGCTGGGTCGATGGCCACGACGACAACGACAACGGCAAGGACTTCCTGCACATGCAGTGGACGCCGGGCGCGCAAAACGGCTCGCTCAACGCTGTGCTGCCCAGTGTCCGCGAGGATTGCGACGGGCCGATCGGCTCGTCGCTCAATTCGCTGTTCGCGTTCTCGTTCGTGCCCGGCACGCTGCAGGACCCGGCCGCGGTCGCGGTGGCGACCGGCGCGGTGCGCGCCTATCCGCCATCGCCGCAGGGCGGCAACGTGCTGCGAACATGGGATCCGACCGGCGGCGGCAACATGCTGACGGCGCAGACGCTGACGGTGATCGGCAGCTTCCTGTTCGAGGCCTGGGTGCACATCGCGCCCGGTAATCCGGCGATCGTCGCCGGCGAAGGCGAGAGCTGGGCGATCGGCGTGCGCGGCACCACCGACACGTTTGGCCACCCGCACGACGCGTCGGGCGCCTACTACCAGCAGGCGTCGTTCTGCGCCAACCGCTCGCCCGGCGGCACCGGCCTCGCGTGGATGGCGTACGTCAATGCGACGCAGACGGACTTGTACCTCGTCGACGCCGGCAACGGCGGCCCCGGCCTCAACGTGATCGCTGGCCCGATCGTCTGCAATGCTGCGCAGAACTCCGGCTGGCGGCGGCTGCGGTTGCGCGTCGATGGCACGCAGGCGGTCGCCAACTTCGGCGGCACGTTCGGCGTTGACGACGGCCAGCGCTTCACTGCCACGGTTGCCGACGTCCCCGGCGCGCTGTGGATGCAGTTCCGCGAGTGCATCCTCGCCAACGCCAACATCACCGGGCTTCTGCTCGACCGCATCGAGCTGTACGCCGCGTCGCCGGCGCAGGTGACGTACGCGGGCCAGGGCTCGCCGACGAGCGTCGGCACGCCGGGCATCGGCGTCGTCGGCAGCCCGCAGGTCGGCAACGCCGGCTTCCAGATCGTCTCGACCGGTGTGATCCCGTTCGGCGTCAGCCTGCTGGCGCTCGATGTCGGCGCGCTGCTGCCCGGCGTGCCGGTGCCGGGCGCGCAGCCAGGGCTCGCGCTGTACGCCACTCCGACGTTCGTCGGCACGGCGTTCAACGCGCCAGCCGGCACGTCGTCGTTCGCCTTCCCATTGCCGCCCGAGAACGCGCTCGTTGGCGCGGTGCTGGCGGCGCAGTGGTTCGATCTCGACGTAACGCTGCCGTACCCGCTGCCGCTCGGCAGTTCGCGCGGCTGCCAGTTGGTCTTGGGCAACTGATTGGGGGTCGGCGGGCGCCGCGGCGGTCGCGAACCCGCCGCGCGCCGTTCCTCGGGCAGGAGGCTGTGCTGCGCGCGCAGCGCCGCTATCCTGCGCCGCCGTGAGCTATCGCGTCGAGCTCCCGGTCTTCTCGGGCCCCATGGACCTCCTGCTGCACCTCGTGCGGCAGTCGGAGGTCGACATCCACGAGATCAAGATCGCGCGCATCCTCGACGACTTCCTCAAGCACCTCGCGGTGCTACAGGAACTCGACCTGCAGGACATCGGCGACTTCATGGTGATGGCCAGCACGTTGATGGAGATCAAGTCGCGCGAGCTGCTGCCCAACGAGTCGGTCGAACTGGAGCAGGAGCTGGACCCGCGCGATGACCTGATTCGCCGCCTGCTCGAGTACAAGCGCTACCGCGACCTTGCCCGCGAGCTCGACTCGCGCGCCGACGTGCGCTCGCGCCAGGCGCCGTTGGTGCTATCGCAGCCGGCGCACTTCGCCGAACAAGGCGACGAGGACCACCTCGACCTCGGCGAGGTCGGCATCTGGGAGCTCACGACGGCGTTCGCCAAGTTGCTCGAGGAGATCGGGCAGCAGGCGACGATGCAGATCGAGAAGGAGAAGCGCGACGTCGGCTACTACACGCGCCGCCTGCTGACGCAGTTCAAGGGGCGTCGGGAGGTCCGCTTCACCGAGGTCTTCGACCGCACTGAGGGCCGTTACGGCCTGATCGGCACCCTGATCGCGCTGCTCGAGATGATGAAGCAGGGCTACCTGCGCGCGATCCAGGACCAGTGCTTCGGCGAGATCCACCTCGCCTTCAAGGGCGGCGACGAAGTCGATGCCGACCAGATCCTCGCCGGCATCGCCGCCGACGAACTCAAGCAGAAGGAGCGCGAGGCCGCGCTGGCAGCGGGGACCGACCCGGAGGACGGCTCGATCCCGGTCGAGCAGATGCGTGCCATCGTCGAGGCCGGCGGCGACGAGCCGGCGGGCGAGGACGAAGACGGCCTGGCCAGCGTGCCCGAGTTCGAGGACTTCGGCGAGGACGAGGTCGACGAGGTGCCATCCAAGGCGCCCGAGTCCGACCGCTCCGACGAAGCCGCGTGGTGACGGCGCGGCCGTCGCGGCTCGATCCGGCCGCCGTTCAGGCGTTGCTCGCGCGGCATCCCGACTGGCGGCGCGACGGCGAGACGTTGGTCGCGACGTTCCGCTGGCCGTCGTTTCGCGCGGCGGTCGCCTTCACGCAGCGACTGGCCGACGTCGCCGAGGCCCAGGACCATCACCCTGACTGGGCCGTGCGCTGGCGCGTCGTCGAGGTGCGCACGACGACGCACGACGCCGACGGCATCACCGCGCGCGACGCGGCGCTGGTGGCGGCAATCGACGCGCTGGTTCGCGACGCGGGGCGCTGACGCGGCGGGCGCCGTGGCGGCGTCTCCCCGCCTCGGTTGGCTATGGGTCGCGATTGCGCGCCCAGCCGGTCCCAGACCTTTGGCTCTCGACTGCCGGGGTTGGTTGCGCCAGTGCGCCCACAGCGCCTTGGGCCGCGTCCAAACCGCTCCTCCGCAGTTGCCCGTCGCCGCGATTGCGGCCGCATCCTGTCCCAGGCCTGCGCCGCCGCTTCGGCTGTGGCCGGTTGCTCCTGCGCGCCCCGTCACGCCTCCGCTGGGCCGCCCGCAACCAGGCCAGGCAGCGTCGCCGCCAATCGGCGCAGCGCCTTGCCGCGGTGGCTGAGCCGGTCCTTGGTCGCGGCGTCGAGCGCCGCGAACGTCTTCGTTGGGTCGCCGGCGAACTCCACCGGCACGAAGATCGGGTCGTAGCCGAAACCGCCTTCGCCCTGCGGCGCGCGCAGCAGCGTGCCCTCGCACACGTCCTCGATCGCCGCCAGCACGCGACCGTCCGCGCCGCACACGCACAGGCTGCAGACGAACCTCGCCGTGCGCCGGTGGTCAGGCGCTTCGGACAACTCGCCGAGCAGTCGCAGCAGCCGGCCGCGGTCGTCGAGTCCAGGACCGCCATAGCGCGCCGACAGCACGCCGGGCCGGCCACCGAGCGCGTCGACGCACAGGCCGCTGTCATCTGCCAGCGCGACGGCGCCGGCGAGCCGCGCCAACGCCGATGCCTTCGCGCGTGCGTTACCGGCGAAGTCCGGCTGGTCCTCGACCGGATCGAACGGCCGGCCGAGTTGGTCCGGCGTTCGCAGCGTGAAGCCGAGCGGCGCCAGCATGCGCTCGAGCTCAGCGCGCTTCTTCTTGTTGTTGGTCCCGATCCAGAGCGTCGGCATGGCGCGCCTCGCGGCCCAACTCAGATACCGAGCGACTTCTTCTGCAGGCCGTTGATCGCGGCGCAACCGGTCTGGCCGAGCGCGATCATCTGGTGGAACTGCTCCATCGCGAACGGCCGCTTCTCAGCGCCGCCCTGGACCTCGATCAGCCGGCCGTCTTCGGTGCTGACGATGCTGAGATCGACTTCGGCGCCGCTGTCCTCGGAGTAGTCGAGGTCAAGCATCGGCGTGCCGCCGACGACGCCGACCGACACCGCCGAGACGAGGCCGCGCAGCGGCCACTTCGGCAGCTGCTTCTGCTCCTCCATCCACAGCAGCGCGTCGTAGAGCGCCACGACCGCGCCGTTGACCGAGGTCGTGCGCGTGCCGCCGTCGGCGTTGATCACGTCGCAGTCGACCCACAGCGTCACCTCTGGTAGCTGCTGCAGGTCGATGGCGCAACGCAGCGCGCGACCGATCAGGCGCTGGATCTCGAAGCTGCGGCCGTCGAGCGGGCGGCCGGTGCGGCCGTCGCGCGGCTTCCGCGGCTGGCCGGCGCCCGGCAGCATCGAGTATTCGGCGGTCAGCCAGCCGCCCTGGTGGCGGTTGTACATCCACTGCGGCACCTGGTCCTGCACGGACACCGTGCACAGGACCTTGGTCTTCCCGCACTCGGCGAGCACCGAGCCGGGCAGGTCGGTGTAGCCGCGAGTGAATGTGATCGGACGCAGAGCGTCGGCGGAGCGATTGTTCTTGCGAGCCAGGGGCGTGTTCCTCGGTGAATCGGGCCGAGCAGGCTAACTGGCGGTCACTAGCGAGGCGAGGGCCCGGCGAAGTTCGTGCACGCCGAACGGCTTGCGCAGATGCCGCAGTCGCGGCCACGACGCGTTGGTGGCGATGTCCGGCTCGTCGAGCGCGAACACATCCAGTTCGGGCGCGATCGCGTGCAGTGTTGTCGCAAGCTCACGGTCGGCGAGGCGTTCGTTGCGATCGACGAGCAGCAGCTCGAAGCGGTCCGGCGTTGCGCGCAGGAACGCGGCGGCTGCCGTCGCGTCGGCGCAGACGAACACGGCGCGGCCCGTGGCCTTGAGCTCGCTTGCCAGCATCGCGCGGATCGCCGGGTCGGTCTCCAACACCAGTGCGCCGCCGTAGCGGTGCTCGCGCGGCCGGCTCGCGGCCGGCTGGGGCGGCGCGGCGGGTTCGGCCGCGGCCTCGTTGAGCCCGGGCCAGCGCGCGACGGCGCGGGCCGAGCGGCCGCGCAACTGCTGGAACGACATCGTGCCGCCGCACGCCGCCGCGAGCGCCACGGCGGCCTCGCGGTCGAGCGCGCAGCGCGGGTCCGTAAGCAGGTCGCTGGAACCGCCGCCGCCGTCGCTGTTCCACTCCAGCGCGCAGTCCAATTCCAGCTGCGGCTTGGAGTCGGCGTAGCAGGCCTCCGCGGCGATGGTCAGGCACGAGGCGCCGTGCTCGGCGTGCAGTAACGCGCGACAGGCGGCGACGAGTGCGTTGAACACGATGTCGTGCGGCGCATGCAGCAGCGGCAGGTGCTCGGGCGGATCCCAGTGTAGCTCCAGGCCGACGTGCATTGAGTGCAGTTCGGCCGACAGTCGTGCGACCAGCCGGCGCACGTCCGTCGCGCCGGACGTCGCAGCGATGGCCGGCTTGCCGCCGAGCGCGGCGAGCCGCGTGTGCAGTGCGCGCAGCCGCCGCACCGCCATCTGCAGGTCTTCCGCCGCGCGCGGCACGCCGGCGCGGCTGGCGGCCGCTTCGACGAGCGCGTGCATGCGGCCTTCGATGCCGGACGCCAGCGTGGCAACGTCATTGGCGACCGCCGTAGCGAACGGTTGCGTTCGATCCTCCGGCCGCGCCGCGGCGCTGTGCGCGCCGTCGGCCGTCGGCGGCGCGGACGGCGCGACGGACGGGCGGCGGGCGCGCAGCAGCGCGGCGGCGTAGGCGGCGCAGGCGGCCGCGCAGGCGGCGCCGACGAGGAACGACGACAGGTCCACGGGCAGGCGGATGGCGACGGGGGACGAGGGAGAGCCGAGCCACGCTAGCCGGGTGGCTCGGACCTGTCGAGCCTTGGGGGGGGGCTGAGCCCCATGAGGCCACGCCGCCATGCCACGCGCGGTCGCGCCCGGCAGCTCGCCGTCGGTCGTCGCTGCCGCGCGCTCGCCGCGGCTCCCTCGGACGATCCGTGAGCGGGCAAGCAACCGCCGCAGAGGCGCTCAGCCGTGGCCGCCGAGGCGGAACGCGTGGACGATCCGGCCGCGGCATGCCCCGCCGGGCGTCGCGACCTCGCCGTTGCCCACGGTCAACCTGTCGACGGCGCGCACGAGCGTGAACGCGACGAAGCCGCCGTTGTCGTTGGTGACGGTCTCGCCGACCGGCGTGCACTCGTGCGTGATCGCCGCCGCAGGCAGGCCGAGGAAACGCGCGCGCAGCCGCCAACCGCACAGCCGATTGTCGATGGCGAGTTGCAGCCGCACCCACGGTTCGTCGGCGAAGCCGGTGAACGTCGCCTCGCAGTCCCAGCCGATCGGGCCGCGGCCGACGCGGCCCGCGATCGTCAGTTGCTGCGCGTCGCCAGCGTCGATGTAGCGCACCGCTGGCAGGAACTGCGCCGAGAACAGGCGTGGCCGTTCGTCGTCGGCGCCGGCGAAGCCGTCGAGCGTGCCGTGGTCGGCGCGCGCCTCGAAGCGCAGGCAGTTGGTCGAGTGCAGCGCGTCGCCGCGGTCGACGAACAGCACGCCTTCCTTGCGCGTGAAGCGCACGCGCGCGCTGCCGGACTTCACCAGCAGGTCCTTGCGTTTGCGCAGATCCTTGCCGGTGACCATCGGCGCGCCGGCCGGCAGCGTTCGCTCGGGCGTCGTTGGCGCGAGCGCGATCGCCTCCTCGAGACGGGCCGCGAGACCGCGTGCGACGCCGTCCTGCACCGTGCCGGCCCACAGGTCGGGGTGGCGCTCTGCCGGCCAGGCGGCGAGGTGCGCGCGGCTCGCCGGGCTAGCAGCCATTGCCTGCAGGGCCCGCCACTGCAACAGCTTGAGGTCGATGCGGCAGTCGGCCGCGCCAGCGCCCGGCCAAGCCGCCGCCGGACCGATGACGGCCGCGGCGGCGGGCAGGTTGGCGAGGGTCGCAGCGGCGCGGTCGCCGGGCGACGTCGACGGGGCGGGCATCCCCCGATCTTGGCCGAGGGTCGCGGGGCGCGCCACACGCCGTTCTTCGGTTTCAGGGGCGGCGCGGAACAGCCGATGAGACGGCCGCATGAACTACGTGCGGGCATACGGCGATCCCTTCGGCGACGACGCTCCGGCCAGCCAGCTGCGCAATTTCCTGCGGCTGCTGCCTGGCAACGGCATGCGCGGCGCCTGGTCGCTCGATTCCGTGCGCGCGCACGACGAGGACGCGACTGCGCCGATCGTCACCGTGCACGATTGCCAGCGCACGCTCGCGATCTCGACGCGCCTGCCGCCGGCCGAGGTCGAGTTGCTGCAGCGCGCCGCCGACGAGGCCGCGCCGTCGACAGCGCCGGTCGTCGTGTTCGCCGCCGAGTCGCGCCTTGCCGCCGCCGTCCGCGCCGCCGGCCTGCGCTTCCCGCAGGCCTGCGTCGTCGTCGCCGCGCGCGCCGCGTCGTCGGCGTCTGACCTGATCCAGCGCGTTCGCGCCGAGCTGCGCTGGGCGGGCATGGAGAATCCGACGTTCGCTCGCGATGAGCTCGAACTCGCGCCGTGGCGTGCGTTGCCACCCGTCGCGTCATCTGGCCCGCTGCTGTGCGTCGCCATCGACGGCCACGACGACGGCGTCGATCTCGCGATCGCCGCGTGGCGCCGCGCGCGCGCCGCCGATTCGCGGCCGCTGCGGATCGTGCTGACCCACGAGTCGCCGGCGCTGGCCAAGACCGTCTGCGCCGCGCTTGGCGACGACGTCGCCGAGGCCGAACTCGTCACCGCTCCGTTCACCGCCGAACTCGCGCGCGACGTCGCCGCGATCCTGCTGCCATGGCGCCGCGTGCGCGAGCTGCGCGTGCTCGTGCACGCGCTCGCGTCGGGCCGCCCCGTCTGCGCGTCGCGCTACGCCGCCACCGCCTCGTTGCTGTGCGCCGGCGCTTGCCTGCCGATCGGCGGTCGCGTCGTCGCCAGCGCCGCCGGCGAGACCGCGTTCGCGCCGGAGCCGCGTTCGCTCGACAAGGCGCTCGCCGTCGTGACCGTTGATCCGGTGCGCGCCGCGGCCATCGGTTGCCGTGCCCGCGCCTTCGTCGGCGCCGAGCTCACGCGCGGCCGTCCGATCGCGCCACCGCTGCCGGTCCGGCCGGCTGTCACCACGCCGCCCGTGATCGTCGTCGAAGCCGCCTGGAACGCCGGCGACGAAGCCGCCGAGCGCGCCAACGCGCTCGTGCGCGCGCTGTCGCTGCGCGCTGATGTCACCGTGCAGTGCGTTTATGCCTGTCGCGCTCGCCTCGACGCGGCCAGCCTCGCCGAGGCTGCGCCCGAGGTCGCCGCGCGGCTTGTGCGCGCGCCGGATCGCGCCGACGTCTGGGTCGCTGCCGGCAGCAGCCTGCGGGCCGTCCGGCCCGCGTGCCGCCATTTCGTCGTCGGCGTTGTCGGCCTCACGGACGCCGCGACGGCCGACTTCTCGCCGCTGCTCGCGCAGGAATGCGACGTGGCGCTGACGACCGACGCCGGCCTCGCCGCGGCGCTGCGTGCCGCTGGTCGCAAGGCCGATGGCGTTGTCGCGTGGGACGCGCCCGCGGCCGCCGCCGCGTTCGTCGCCGGTCGCGCGCTCGGCGCGCTGCGCGTCGCCGAGCCGGTCGCGATTCCCGCCGTCGCGCCGCGCGTGGTCATTGGCGTCCGTTCGCCAGCTGCCGTCTGAGTCGCGGCGGCGCGCTGGCGCCGCCATGCGGCCACGGCTACCTATAGCGCATGGAACTGCCGCCTGCCGACCAGTTGGACGCGCGCCTGCGCTTCGCCGCCGAGATCGCCGAGGCCGCCGGCCGCCGGCTCGTCGGCATCCGCGCCAGCGGCCGCTGGACCGAGCCCGGCCTCGTCGGCGAAGTCGGCGACCAGGCCGCCGACGCCTACCTGCAGGGCGCGATCCGCGCGCGCCACGCCGCCGACGGCCTGCTGTCGGAGGAGACCGCCGACGGGCCGGAGCGCCTGGCGCGACGGTGGGCCTGGATCGTCGATCCGCTCGACGGCACCAAAGAGTATTCGCAGGGCCGCCACGACTGGGCGGTGCACGTCGGCCTCGCCTGGGACGGCGTCGCCGTGGCGGGCGCGCTGGCGCTGCCGGCGATTGGCCGCGTCGTCGCTGGCCGCTGTGTCGTCGGCGACACGCGCGCGACGCTGACCGGCGGCGGCGGCGACTGGCCCCTGGCGCTGTCGCCCGCCAACCAGTCGGCCGCCGGCCGTCGACTGCGCATGGTGTGCAGCCGCAGCCACACGCCGTCGCTCGTGCAGCGCGTGGCCGATGGCCTCGACGCCGAGCTCGTGCCGTGCGGCAGCGTCGGCTTCAAGGTCGCGATGCTGCTGTTCGGCCGCGCCGATGTGTATGTGCACAAGAAGGGCCTGCGCGAATGGGACGTCTGCGCGCCCGACGCCGTGGCGCAGGCATGCGGCTTCGTCGTCTGCCGCTTCGACGGCGAGCGCCATTGCTACAACCGGCCCGATCCCCGCAGCGACGAGATCGTCGTCTGTCGGCCGTGGCTCAGGGAGCGCGTGCTGGCGCTCGTTGGCGCGTCGTGACGCGGGGCGTACGGCGCCACCGGGTCTTCCGCGCCGCGAAACGCGCGATGCCGCCACAGTCCACTACCCCCAGCGTTCGATGAGGGCGGGCGCGGCGACCCTGCCGGCGCGACGTTACATTCTGCCGACCCGATGAGCTTCGTCCGCAACTACGACGCCGCGACCGACAACCACGGAGTGCTCCGGCACGTCGCGACGATGTTCCGTTACCCGGCCGTTGTCTGGCAGCACCGCTACATGGTGCAGAACTTCCTGCGTCGGGATCTGCTGTCACGCGTCAACGGCTCGGCCCTCGGCATTGGCTGGCTGCTGCTGCAGCCGTTGTTCCTGTTCGCCGTCTACTACGCGGTCTTCGGCATGCTGTTTGGCGGCCGCAGCGGGACGGGCGAGGCGAGCGCGCAGTTCGCGCTCTACCTGTTCTCCGGCGTTCTCGTCTGGCAGGCGTTCGCCGAGGCGTCGACGGTGTCGTGCGCGATGATCGTCGACAACGGCAACCTCGTGAAGAAGGTCGCCTTCCCGTCCGAGGCGCTGTTCGTGCATGTCGGCGCCGTTGCGATGATCGTCTACCTGCTCGGCGCGGCCATCTGCGTGGCGACCGCGCTGATCATGGGCGTCGGCGCCGTAGGCTGGTCGCTGCTCGGCCTGCCGCTGGTGATGCTGATCCAATTCGTGTTCACGCTCGGGCTCGGCATGCTGCTGGCTAACGCCAACGTGTTCGTCCGCGACGTCGGCCAGTTGTGGCGGATCGTCGTTTCGGCCTGGATGTTCCTCTCGCCGGTGTTCTGGGAGCCAAAGCTGCTCCAACAGAACGATCAGGTGCCGCAAGGGTTCGTCGCGCTGGCCATGGACTGGAACCCGATGTATCCGCTGCTGATGGCGCACCGGCTCGCGCTCGGCGGCGACGCGCCGTTCCTCGGCGAGTTCTGGCCGCAGGTCGGTCGCTCGGCGGCGTGGGCCGTCGGCGTGTTCGTGCTCGGCTACGGCTTGTTCATGAGCCGCAAGCACAAGTACGCCGACTTGATCTGACCGCTGGCGGTGCGCCGGGGTCAGCGCGCCAGCGGCTCCACCTGCCAGCGGTGGCCCTGCAGGAACAGTCCCAGGTCCTTCGTGCGGTTCTGCACGATCAAGTTCTGTGTCGCCGGGCGCTCCTGGTACAGGTGCACGCCGTTGCCATCGAATAGCCAGATCGGCACGCCGAACTCACCCGACAGCAGGCACAGCGAGTCGATCATGAGCGTGACGTGGCCTTCGGCGAAGTCGATCTTCAGGCCGGCGAACTGCGTCGTGTGCGCGAAGCACAGCGTGCCGTCGGTCCGCTTGGCGCCGACCGCGACGACGATCGGCTCGCGCTTGGGGTTGCGCACGGTCACGCGCACCGCCGCCTGCTCGCCCGGCGCGAAGACGTTGCGCGGCTTGCCGGTCGCCGGGTCGAGGATCTCGGCGGTGAGGATCCGCGGCAGGTCGTCGGCGGCGGGGGCCTTGGGGTTGTCGGCGAACGGCGACGGGTCGCCGCCGGCGAGCAGGTTGTTCTCGTAGGTGGCGTACTCGTTGGTGACCGTCACCGCGTCCGCCAACATCTGCACTCGCCCCTGCTTGAGCCAGATCGCACGCTCGCAGATCTGGCGCACTTGGTAGAGGCCGTGCGAGCAGAAGAACATCGACTTGCCGCGCTGCTTGAAGCTCCACACGCGGTCGAAGCACTTCTTCTGGAAGTTCATGTCACCGACGCTCAGGATCTCGTCGATGATCAGCAGGTCTGGGTCGGTCGCCATCGCGACGCTGAACGCGAGCCGCGCGGCCATGCCGGAGCTGTAGGTTCGCACCGGCGCGTCGATGAACTCGCCGAGCTCGCTGAAGTCGACGATCTCGCCGAACTTGCGGTGCGCCTCCTTGCGCGAGAAGCCGAGCATCGCGGCGTTCATGAAGATGTTCTCGCGGCCGGTGAACGCCGTGTTGAAGCCGGCGCCGAGCTCGAGCAGGCTGGTGACGCGGCCGCGCACCGTGTAGCTGCCGGCGGTCGGGAAGGTCGTGCTGCTCAGCACCTTCAGCAGCGTCGACTTGCCGGCGCCGTTGGTGCCGATGAGGCCGACGCACTCGCCGGGCGCGACGGCAAAGCTGACGTCTCGCAGCGCGTGGACCTCGCGATAGCGCTTCTTGCGGTCCCACGGCAGGCGCTCGAGCAGCCGACCGTAGGGGCTGTCGTACAGGCGGTACGACTTGCCGAGTCCCTTGGCTTCAATGACGGGTTGCATCGCCGACTCACTCCAGCATGCCATGGGCGCGCAGCAAGGCGATGACCTTGTCGACGTTCGTCGGCAGGTCGATGCGCCAGGTGTCGAGGCGCAGGTCCGGCGCGGGCGGCGCCTCGTACGGGGCGTCGATGCCGGTGACGCCCACGGTCTCGCCGGCGCGGGCGCGGGCGTACAGGCCGTCCTGGTCGCGCGCTTCGCAGACCTCCAGCGGCGCGTCGCAGTGGATCTCGACGAAGCGCTCGGCGCCGACGATCGCGCGCGCCTGTTGCCGCTCGGCCGCCAGCGGCGACACGAGGGCGACGATCGTGATCAGGCCGGACTCGGCGTTGAGCCGGGCGACCTCGGCGGCCCGGCGCTGGTTCTCCCAGCGATCCGCGCCGCGGAAGCCCAGGTCGCGGCTCAGGCCGCGGCGCAGGACCTCGCCGTCGAGGACCTGCATTAGCCGGCCATCGCCGAACAGGCGTTCCTCGAGCGCGTAAGCCAGCGACGACTTGCCGCTGCGCGGCAGCCCGGTGATCCACAGCACGAACGGCCGCTGGCCCAGGCGCGCGGCGCGCGCATCGGCGGTGACGCGCCGCTTGTCGACGAGCTGCAGGTTGCGGCCGGCGTCGGCGGCGGCGGCGCGCGTGCGGCCGGTGCTCTCCTTGGCGGTCATGCGCTCGACGACCATGCCGGCGCCGACCGTCGCGTTGGTCATGCGGTCGATGAGGATGAACGAGCCGGTGGTGCGGTTCTGCGCGTAGGCGTCGGCCGCCAGCGGTCGCGCCGTCTCCAGGCGGATGCGGCCGATCTCGTTCATCTGCAGTTCGTCGGCCGGCTCGCTGCGCAGCGTGGCGACCTGGATGCGATAGCGCAGGTCGGTGACCTCGCCAGGGGTCTCCAGCGCGGTGTGCTTGACGAGGTACTGCCGGCCGGTCTGCATCGGCGTCTCGGCGAACCAGACGACCATCGCCTCGACCGAGTTGTCGAGGGCCGGCGCGTTGTTGGCGGCGACGATCATGTCGCCGCGGCTGATGTCGATCTCGTCGGCGAGCGTGACGGTCACCGCCATCGGGGCCCACGCCTCGCGGACCTCGACGCCGCCGACCAGCAGCGACTTGACGCGCGAGCGCTGCCCGGACGGCAGCGTCGCGATCTCGTCGCCGACCCGCAGGATGCCAGAGGCGAGCGTGCCGCAGAAGCCGCGGAAGTCGAGGTTGGGCCGCAGCACGAGCTGGACCGGCAGGCGCAGGTCGACGAGGTTGCGGTCGCCGGCGAGGTGCACCGACTCGAGGTGCGCCAGCAGCGGCGCGCCCTGGTACCACGGCATCTCCTCGCTGCGGCGCACGACGTTGTCGCCCTTGAGCGCCGATATCGGCAGGAAGTGGATGTCCTGCACCTGCAGGCGCGCGGCGAACTCGGCGTACGTGGCGCGGATCTCCTCGAAGCGCGCCTCGCTCCAGCCGACGAGGTCCATCTTGTTGATCGCGACGACGAAGTGCTGGATGCCGAGCAACGAGCACAGGAACGAGTGGCGGCGCGTCTGCTCGAGCACGCCGTGGCGGGCGTCGAGCAGGATGATCGCGAGGTCGCAGTTCGACGCGCCGGTGGCCATGTTGCGCGTGTACTGCACGTGCCCTGGCGTGTCGGCGATGATGAACTTGCGCTTGTCGGTGGCGAAGTACCGGTGGGCGACGTCGATGGTGATGCCCTGCTCGCGCTCGGCCTGCAGGCCGTCGACCAGCAGCGCGAGGTCGACCTCCTCGCCGGTCGTGCCGTAGCGGGTCGTCGCCTTCTTGGTCGCCGCCAGCACGTCGTCGTGGACCGCCTGCGAGTCGTACAGCAGGCGGCCGATGAGCGTCGACTTGCCGTCGTCGACGCTGCCGCAGGTCAGCAGGCGCAGCATCTCGCGCTGGCCGTAGCGGGCCAGCCAGCTTTCGATGCCCAACTGGTCGATCTGGTCGCCGTAGGCCATCAGAAGTAGCCTTCCCGCTTCTTCTGCTCCATCGAGCCGCCTTCGTCGTAGTCGATCACGCGGCCTTGTCGCTCGGAGTCGCGGCTGCGGAGCATCTCCTCGATGATCTTGGGCATGGTGTCGGCCTCGGATTCGATCGCGCCGGTGAGCGGGTAGCAGCCGAGCGTGCGGAAGCGCACCTTGCGCAGTTCCGGCTTCTCGCCGGGCTCGAGCGGCATGCGGTCGTCGTCGACCATGATCCACGCGGCGCCGCGGCGCACGACCGGGCGCTCCTTGGCAAAGTACAGCGGCACCATCGGCAGCTGCTCCTTGTGCGCGTAGAGCCAGACGTCGAGCTCGGTCCAGTTGCTCAGCGGGAACACGCGGATCGACTCGCCCTTGTTGACGCGGCAGTTGAACAGGTTCCAGAGCTCGGGCCGCTGGTTCTTCGGGTCCCACTGGTGGAAGCGGTCGCGGAAGCTGAACACGCGCTCCTTGGCGCGGCTCTTCTCCTCGTCGCGCCGCGCGCCGCCGAACGCCGCGTCGAAGCCGCCGGCGGTCAGCGCCTGCTTCAGCGCGAGCGTCTTCATGACGTGCGTGTGCTTCTGCGTGCCGTGCGTGAAGGGCCCGACCTCGTCGCGCACGCCGTCGGGATTGATCCACTCGACGAAGTCGAGCTCCATGTCGCGGACGATCCGATCGCGGAACTCGATCATCTCGCGGAACTTCCACCGCGTGTTGACGTGCAGGACCTTGAACGGGATGCGCGCCGGCGCGAAGGCCTTCTCGGCCAGGCGTAGCATCACGCCGCTGTCCTTGCCTATCGAGTACAGCATCACCGGCTTCTCGAACGAGGCGGCGACCTCGCGGATGATGTTGATGCTCTCGTGTTCGAGCTGTGCTAGGTGGTGGATCGTGTAGCCGGTCATCGCGCCTCCGTCGTCGGGACCGCGCCGCGGGCGCGTAGCAGCGCCAGCAGTTGCTCGACGCACTCGTCAACCGTGCGGTCGGCGCTGCGCAGGCGGATGTCCGGGTCGGCGGGCGGCTCGTACGGCGAATCGACGCCGGTGAAGTCGGCGAGCTGGCCGGCGCGGGCCTTCTTGTAGAGGCCCTTCGGGTCGCGCTGCTCGCAAGCGGCGAGCGGGGCGTCGACATGGACCTCGATCATGTCGGCGCCGAGCAGGTCGCGCGCGGCCTCGCGGTCGGCGCGGAACGGCGAGACGAAGGCGGTGACGACGATCGCGCCGAGGTCGACGAACAGCGCTGCGGTGTGCGCGGCGCGGCGGATGTTCTCGCTGCGCGCGGCGGCGTCGAAGCCGAGGTCGGCGCACAGCCCGTGCCTTAGGTTGTCGCCGTCGAGCACGCTGCACAGCCGGCCGAGCGCGAACAGCCGCGCCTCGAGCGCGCGCGCGATCGTCGATTTGCCGGCGCCCGACAGGCCCGTGAGCCAGACGACGCAGCCGCGCTGGCCGAGCAGCCGCTCCCGGTCAGCGCGGGCAACGACGCCGTGGTGCATGCGAAGGTTGCGGTCGGCGGCCATTGGGCGTGGAGCAGATGTAGCCTGCTTGGTCTTGAATCCTATGCCAATCCCAAGGCCCGTGCTGGCTTACGTCTTGCCTCGGTCTATTGCCGGGACGGCCGTAGAAGGCGAGAGGGCCTGCGCGCGATGGCGTCGTCGCCACCGCCGGGTGGCGACGCGCGCCGGCCGGGCTGCCGCCGTCGGCGGTCAGCGAACTGCCAGCAGCTCTTCGCCGCGGCGGACCGCGGTGTTGGGGTCGTTGGCGACGGCGTCGGCGCCGACGACACGGTGCAGGTCGTCGACGACCGCAAACGGGCCGCCGCCGACGAGGATCGGCGGGCAATGGCGTCCGAGCGCGTCGCGCAACTGCGCGATCGTGGCGCGCGCGCTGCCCACATGCAGGACCAGTGTCGCACCGAGCGCGATGAGGTCGACCTTGCGATCCTGCAACATCCACTCGAAGTCGTGCCCGGGCATGTCGGCGCCGAGGTTCCAGACGTCGTAGCCGTGCGCCTCGAAGCGGTCGGCGACCATGCGCAAACCGATGGCGTGCATGTCGCCACCGACGGCGAACATCAGCACCGTGCGATTGCGCCGTATCGGCGCCGTGGACATCGTCGACATCCGGTCGAGGCAACTCTCGACGATGCGCGAGGCGAAGTGCTCGTCGGCGATCGGGATTTCGCTCATCAGCCACATGCGGCCGACCTCGCGCTGCGCGGTCGACAGCAGGTGGTCGTGGATGTCGGCGACGCTTACGCCGGCAGTTCGCAGGCCCATGACCAGATCGATCGCGTCGGCGCGGCGGTTCTCGAGCACGGCCAGCAGGAAGCGCCGCGCCTCGACGCGCAGCGGTCCGTCACCCTCCAGGTAGCTGGGGATTTCAGTCGGCGCTTCGGCCGCAGCGCGCAGGGCGGCGTCGACGTGGCGGTCGATGGCTGGCTGGCACTCGGCGGGCAATTCGGCGCGCAGCGCCGAGCGGATCGCCTGCAGGTTCTCCGGCAAGTAGGCCGCGGCGACGTTGCGGTGGGCGAGCGCGACCTTGTACCAGGCGGATTGGTGGGCCAGTAGCTGCGGACGGTCGACGTCGAGGGACTCCGCCAGCGCGAGAATGCGCATGCGCGTGTCATCGACCGGATCGGCGAAGGTGCTTGGCAGGCCGCCGTCGACCAGTTCGGGCCGCGACTTGGTCAGCGCGTCGAGCGCGAGCAGCGCGACCGCGCGGGAACTCTGGCGCAGAACGCCGGCGGCGAAGCGTTCGGGGTGCTGCACAGCGTTGGTTCTATCGCTAACGCCGGTGACAAGCCAAGACACGATGCCGCATCCGCAGTCAGTGCATCCGCGGATGCAGTCCGCGGCGAAGTGTTCAATCCCGCGAGCCAGGCTCGCATCACCTCTGACCACGAGACACTTCGCATGCTCCGCTTCGTTCCGCTGTTCGCCGCCGGCCTGCTGGCCGCCGGTCTCGCCGCCCAGACCCCGGTTGACGCTTCGGCCAAGCCGACGAAGGACATCGTCGGCACCGCCATCGGTGCCGGCTCGTTCCAGACGCTCATCGCCGCAGTGAAGGCCGCCGGCCTCGTCGAGACGCTGCAGGGCGAAGGCCCGTTCACCGTCTTCGCGCCGACGGACGAGGCGTTCGCCAAGCTCGGCAAGGAGACGATCGCCGACCTGCTGAAGCCGGAGAACAAGGCCAAGCTGACGGCCGTGCTGACCTACCACGTCGTTCCCGGCAACATGCCGGCTGGCAAGGTCGTCACCCAGACGTCGCTCGCCACGGCTCAGGGCGCGTCGCTGCCGATCGTCGCCAACAAGGACGGCGTGACCGTCGCCGGCGCGAAGGTCGTCAAGACCGACGTCATGGCCACCAACGGCGTGATCCACGTCATCGACACGGTCGTGCTGCCGCCGGAGAACATCGTCGCCACGGCGGCGAAGGCCGGCAAGTTCCAGACGCTGCTGACCGCGGCCACGGCCGCCGGCCTCGCCGACACGCTCGCCAACGGCGGCCCGTTCACGGTATTCGCGCCGACGGACGAGGCGTTTGCCAAGCTGGGCAAGGAAACGATCGCCGAACTGCTGAAGCCGGCGAACAAGAACAGGCTCGCCAACGTCCTCAAGTACCACGTCGTCGCCGGCGTCGTGAAGGCCGCTGACGTCGTCAAGCTGACGGAGGCCAAGACGCTGCAGGGCGGCGCGGCCGCCATCAAGGTCGCCGACGGCAAGGTCATGGTCGACGGCGCGAACGTCGTCGCCACGGACGTCGCGGCCAGCAACGGCGTGATCCACGTCATCGACACCGTCATCCTCCCGCGCTGAGAGCCGGAAATCGTGCAGGCTACGCCGGAACTCCAATACGCAGTGCGGCGCGTTCACGTAGAACGTGCCGCCTCGAGTTCCGAGCGAATGAGTCCGTCCCTGCTTCCTCGCATCGCCGCCGGCGACATGGCTGCCGTCAGCGAGTTCCTCCGTCGCCACACCAACTTGGTGATGGGGCAAGCGCGACGCTTTTGCCGCAACGCCCAGGACGCCGAGGACGCGGTCCAGGACATCTTCCTGGAGATCTGGCGCAGCGCCGCGCGCTTTGATCCGAACATGGGCTCCGAGACGACGTTCGTCGCGACCATCGCGCGGCGTCGTCTCGTCGATCGCATCCGGCGGCTCACCAGCAAACCGGCGCCCGACCTGCTCGAGGACGCGACGACGATCGCCGCCAAGCCCGAGCGCGACGACGTCGACCTGCGCGACGAGGCTGCGCGCGCCAAGGCGGCCATGGAGAAGCTGCGGCCGGAGCAGCGCCAGGTGCTTGAACTCGCGCTCGGCCACGGCCGCTCGCACCAGGAGATCGCCGCCAGCTGCGGCATCCCGCTCGGCACGGTGAAGAGCCACGCCCGCCGCGGCCTGATCCGACTGCGCAAAATGCTCGGCGTGGACTCAGAGTCGCCGGAGGGCAAGCGATGACCGCCGAACTGGAGCCGTCGCGCTGCGAAGCGCTGCTCGCCGACGCCGCCCTGGGCTGGGTCGACGAGGCCGAACGCGACGAACTCGCGGCGCTGCTGCGAGATCCGCAGGCGCAACGGGAGTACGAACAACTCGAGCGCGCCGCCGCGGTCGCCGGCATCGTCGCCGCAGCGTCCGCCGCCGAGCGCGACGTCGACGCCATGCTGGCGCTCGCCGCCAAGTTGCACGCGGACGCCGCTGCGCACTTCGCCGCCGCCCGCGTCGAATCGGCGCGCGCGCGCCGCCACCCGCTGCGCGCGCTGCCGTGGCTGCTCGCCGCCGCGAGCGTCGTGTTGGCGCTGTGGCCGCACGGCGAGCCGACGCCGGTCGTGCCGAGCCTCGCGCGCGAGGCGTTGCTGCAGCAGCCGGCGTCGCAATGGGTGCAGTGGGACTGGCAGCCGGGCCCGAGCCCGCTCCGCGGCGACGTCCAGGGCGACGTGGTCTGGGCCGTCGGCCGGCACCATGGATTCTTGCGCCTGCGCGGCTTGCCCAAGCTCGACATGGACCACAGCTACCAACTCTGGATCCTCGACGGCAGCCGCCAAGGCGCGCCGGTCGACGGTGGCGTGCTGGAAAACATCAGCAGCGGGGTCGCCGAGAGCGAGGAGGTCGTCGTCCGCGTGTCGTCCCGCCTGCCCGTGCGCCGCGAAGCCGGCTTCGTGCTGACGGTGGAAGGGTACGATGGCGCCGTCGTGTCGGCCCAGGAGCACGTCGTCGCCGTCGCCAAGCCCTGACCCTGCCGACGGATCGCGCCCACAGCGATTCGATGGCAATGGCTTCCGCGGTCGGTGTGCCAGCGGCTGGCCGTCGTCTGCGTGCATCCACCGGTCGTCCGTCGGCGAACGGTGCGCCATGCGTTTCCTGCCAATCGCTCTCCTCGTCGCCGCCACCGCCGTCGCCCAGCAGCGCCTCTTCGACCCGACGGACGCGCCGGCGCGCGCTTCGGCCGCGGCGGTGCTGTCGTACGGCGTTGCCGCCAGCAAGACCGATGGCGAGGTCGGCGTCGAGCGACTGCACGCGGCGATCGCGACGGCCTGCCACTGCTTGCCGGCCGGTTCGGCCGCGCGCGCGGCGGCTGCGGAACTCCGCGCGGAAGCCGGCGGCGCCAAGGCGCTCGCCAAGCAGGTCGCGGCGCTGGCCGCCGACCTGAGCTTCCGTCCCGTCGCCGAGGCCGAACTGCCCGCCGGCGTGCCGGGGTTCGCCGTGCTCGACGAGATCGAGATCCGCACCTACCCGACCTACCGCATGGTCAAGACGGCGATGAAGGACGGCTCGATGGGCGCGTTCTGGCCGCTGTTCAACCACATCAAGGACAACGACATCGCGATGACGACGCCGGTGCAGGTCGACTACGCCGAGGACGGCGAGCGCCAGCGCGAGGCGTCGATGGCGTTCCTATATGGCTCGCCTGACCTCGGCCCGCTGCGCAAGGACGGCGCCGTCGAGGTCGTCGACGTGCCGGCGCTGACCGTGCTGACGCTCGGTTCGCGCGGCTACGACCGCAAGAGCCGCGTCGAGGAGCTGCGCGCGCGCATGGATGCCTGGCTCGCGGATCACCCCGAGTGGCAGGCTGTCGGGCCGATGCGAACGATGGGCTACAACAGCCCGTCGGTCGCCGGCAACCGACGCTACTTCGAGGTGCAGATCCCGATTGCGCCGAAGGCGGGCAAGGGGCAAGACGCGCAGTGAGCCGCTCTGACGCACCCGCCCAGGAGATCGTCGCGTGACTGCCGCCGCCGCCGCGACCGCCGCCCTGCCGCGCGGTGATGCCGTGTTGCGCTGTGAGTTCTGGACGCCGGCCCAGGTGACCGAAGTCTGGCCGTTCTTCGCTGATGCCGGCAACCTGCAGGAGTTGACGCCGCCTTGGCTCGACTGCCGCATCCTGACGCCGCGGCCGATCCCGATGCACGTCGACGCGCGCATCGAGTACCGCGTCCGCATCCGCGGCATCCCCGTGCGCTGGCGCTCGCGCATCGCCGAATGGCAACCGCTCGTCCGTTTCGTCGACGAGCAGGAGAAGGGCCCATACCGCGTCTGGCGCCATACGCACACGTTCGAACCGAAGGACGGCGGCACGCTGCTCGGCGACCACGTCGTCTTCGCGGTGCCCGGCGGCCCGCTGGCGCCGCTGCTGCGGCGGTGGTGGGTCGAGCCCGACGTGCTGCGCATCTTCCGGTTCCGGCTGGAACGCATGGCTGCCCGCTTCGGCGGATCCGGCGGCCGCGTCTGGATCGCAGACGCGACGGCCTGAGCCGCGCCGCCGGCCGTGTCGGCGGCCCCAGCCGCCGCTGTAAGTCCGGGCGCCGAGGCCTCCTGCGGTCGCTGATCGGGAAAGTTTCCTTGTCGTGCCGCGCGACACAGCTTAGCCGAGGCCGCCTCGCGCCATTCGCCAACTCCCGGTCTCAAGGCGGGAACGGGTTCCTGCCGATGCTTGAGGGCAAGGCAGGCGAATCATGATCGACTTCGATCGCGACATCTCATTCCAGCAGCGCATGCTCGACGTGCTCGACGCGCGGACGAAGGCGGGACTGCACAACGTCGCCAACCAGAACGTCGCTGGCTTCAAGCGCTACGTCGTCCGCTTCGAGGACCTGCTGAAGCAGGCCGAGTCCGACGGCCAGCCGACCGACAAGGTCGAGCCGGTGACCGAGCGCGACACCTCGGGCGCGCCGGGCCAGAACAACGTCGTGCTGATGGAGGAGTTGTCCATGTTGGGCAAGACCTCGCTGCTGCACGACCTGATGACCCGTCGTCTCGGCAGCTACTTCGGGACCCTCAACAAGGCCGTGGTCGGGAGGTAATGCGCATGTCCGATCCCATGAAGGGCGTCTTCCGCGGCTTCGACATCGCCGGCGCCGGCCTGCGGGCCGAGATGCAGCGGTCCGAGATCGTCGCGAGCAATCTCGTCAACATGCACCGGACGGGCAACGCCAAGAACGAGCCCTACCGGCGCAAGGTCGTCGTGTTCGAGGAGCTGCTGGAGCAGGCGACGCGCAGCGCCGCCGAGGGCGGCGGTCGCGACGCGCTCGCCGGCGGCGTCGCGGTCTCGCGCGTCGCCGAGGACACGTCGGCGTTCCCCGTCTTCTACCAACCCGGTCACCCGGACGCCGACGAGAACGGCCAGGTGATGGGCAGCAACGTCGACCTGTTCAAGGAACTGGTCGACATGCAGGTCATCGAGCGCAGCTTCGACGCCAACCTGACGGCGATGCGCAGCTACCGCACGATGCTGCAGAACACCATCAACAACCTGCGCGGCTGAGGGACTGACCCATGAGCGGAATGGACATCGGTGGCCTCGGCGCGCGCGGCATGAGCCCGTGGCGCTCGCCTTTGCGCCCGATCGGCAGCGAGATCGCGCCGCCGATCCAGGACCCACAGCGCATCGAGCGCAAGACGCCGGGAGCGCAGGAAGGCGCAGCCAAGGGCTTCGGCGACCTGCTGACCGGCGCGCTCGAGAACGTGCAGGCCCTGCAGGACGACACCAGCGCCAAGACGCGCGGTCTCGCACTCGGCGAGGACGTCGACGTGCACGACGTGATGATCGCGGCCGGCAAGAGCGAGGTTGCGTTCAACCTCGTGCTCGAGGTCCGCAACAAGATGGTCGAAGCGTGGGAGAAGCTCTCCCGCTCGGTGATGTGACATGCGCAATGCGTTCCAAGAAGTGATCACGCAGATCAATGGCATCTGGAGCCGTCTCGACAGCGGCCAGCGGCTCGTGGTCTCGGTGGTGCTGGCGGCGACGGTGGCCGGACTCTCGGCGATCGTCTGGTTCGCCGGACAGCCGAGCTACGAGACGGTCTACATTGCCCGCACCAACGAGGAGATCGAGCGCGTCGAGCGCGCCCTGCAGCAAGCCGGTGTGGCTTGGCAGGTCGGCGCCGGCCGTTCCTTCCTCGTCGAGCGCGGCAAGATCGACCTCGCCAACATGGCGATCGCCAAGGAGGGCCTGACCGGGGCCTCGACGACGGCGATCGGCGGTGGGCTCAGCCTCGTCGAGGACGCCGAGACCAAGGCCTGGAAGCTCGACGCCGCCACGCGCGCCAGCGCCGAGGCCGCGATCCAGCAGCTCGAGGGCGTCGTGCAAGCGATCGTCACCGCCAGCCGCCCGCGCAAGGTTGCGGCCTTCCGCGACCGCGACGCCGAGAACCGGCCGAGCGCGACCGTCATGCTGAAGCTGCGCCCCGGCGCCGGCTTCGACGCGGTCGCCCGCGCCGCCGCCTCGATCGCCGGCTCGCAGCTGATGGTGCCGCCGACCAACATCGAGGTCGTCAGCTCGACCGGCTCGCAGCGCTACCGCTACGACCCGGACCGCGACACCGGCAGCGGCACGTCGGAGTTCCTGACGCTGCAGCGCACGATGGGCGAGGACCGCACGCGGCTCGCGCAGGAGCGCCTCGACCAGCTGTGGCCGGGCAAGTCCTCGGTCGCCGTCAGCGTCGAGCTCGATCCGTCGTGGGAGATCCGCAGCGAGAAGATGGTGCCGACCGAGGCCATCGTGATGTCGGAGACGGTCAAGAAGGACGCGACCGAGTCGTCGATCGCCAAGGGCGACACCGACGGCAACAGGAACACCAGCAAGAACGAGGTCAAGGAACGCAAGTACGTCACCGACATCGGCGAGCGCCGCAGCGGCAAGCTGATGCCGGAGATCAAGCGCCTGACCGTCGCCGTGCTCTACGACCGCACGCTGCAGAACGCGCAGGGTTTCAACAAGACCGATCTCGAGAACGTCGTGAAGGCGATCGTCGGCTGGGATCCGTCGCGCGACAAGCCGGACGCATTCAGCACGCTGGTCGGCGACTTCGCGCCGGCTGAGCCTGCCGCTGAGCCGGCCGCCGGCCCGGGTATTGCCGAGACGGCGCTGCGCTGGGGTCCGACCGTCGGCCAGGCGCTCGGTGTGCTCGTCGTCGTGATGTTCCTGCGCGGGCTGTTCCGCCGCGCGGGCAAGGCGTCGATCGCGGTTTCAACCGACGCCGCCCAGGCGAAGGTCGAGGCTGCCGAGGAGAACGTCGATCCCGAGGAGCAGCAGAAGCGCATGCGCCGCGAGATCGAGCGTTCGATCGCCGAGGACCCGGCTGCGCTCGCCAAGCTGTTCGAGTCTTGGCTCGTCGAGCAGAAGAACTGATCCCCAGCAGGTAGACCATGCCCGTCACCCAGAAGCCGATGTCCGTCGACCGCACGATCGCGACCGTCCTGCTGTCGATCGACCAGGACCTCGCGGCCAAGGTGCTGCGTAGCCTGAGCGACGACACGCTCGACAAGGTCACGCGCGCCATGCAGGAGCTGCAGGAGATGGCCGTCGACCGCGACGCCGTGCACAGCTGCTATCTGACCGCCGTACAGCGCATGCGCCAGGGCGGCGTCGCTCTCGGCGACGTCGGCGGCATGATGAAGAACGTGCTGTCGCGCGCCTTCGGCGAGGAGCGCAGCGCCGACGTCGCGCGCCGCGCCAACAGCGACATCCTGGCCAAGCGTCCGTTCGCGGTGTTCGAGTCGCTCGGCGCCTCGGACCTCGCCAACCTGCTGACCGAGGAGCACCCGCAGATCGCGGCCGTTTTCCTCGCGCACCTCGACCGCAAGAAGGGTGGCGAGATCTTGCAGCACCTCGAGGAGGACATGCGCGCCGATCTGGTGCAGCGCGTCGCCACGCTCGATCGCACGCCGGCCGACGTCGTGCAGCGCGTGCTCGACGTCATGCGCAAGAAGATCAAGGACCTTGGCCTGACGACGCTGCGCAGCGAGCCGAAGGCGTGGATCAAGGCCGCCGCGTCGCTGCTCAACAACCTGGGCGGCGGCGACAAGGCCGTGCTCGAGAAGATCGAGTCGCTCGACGCCGACATCGCTGGCGCGATCCGCGAGGAGATGTTCACGTTCGACGACATCCAGAAGCTCGACAAGAAGTCGATCCAGAAGATCCTGGCGGCCGTCGACAGCCGGCAGCTGGCGGTCGCCCTCAAGGCGGCGATCTCGTCGGTCGAGCAGGCGATCCTCGGCAACCTCAGCAAGCGCGCGAGCGCCGTGGTGCGCGAGGAACGCGACAACCTCGGCCCGACGCCGCTCTCCGAGGTCCTCGCCGCGCAGACCGAGATCCTCAAGCTGATCCGCGACCTCATCGACAAGGGCGAGATCAAGGCCGGCGGCGCCGTCGAGCAGATGCTCTGACCACGGCCATGACTTCCGCCAACAAGTCCCCCGGCGTGCTCGTCGGCCTCCGTATGCACCCGCGCCGCCCGGCGCCGGGCACGCCCGACGTCGCCAGGCAGTTGCTCGACCTCAAGGTCCGCGAACAGGCGCGCCTCGCCGCCGAGGCGTCGCTGCGCGACCTGTGCGCGACGGCCGACGCGATGGTGCGCGAACTGCCGACCCAGGTCGAGGCGCGCCTCGAACAGGTCGCCCATATCTCGGTCGAACTCGGCCTGGCGATTGCGCGCGAGATCGTCGGCGCGGCGCTCGACAAAGGCTTCGTCGATCCGACCCCGACCGTCGTCCGCTGCCTGCGCGATTGCGTGCACGGCAGCAGCAACGCCGACCTCGTCGTGCGACTCAACCCGCATGACCTCGCGGGCGTGCAGGAGCGCCTCGCCGCCCATCCGGAGCTGCAGGCGGAGATCGCGCGAGCGCGCTTCGTCGCCGACGCGACCGTCGCCCGCGGCGGCGTCTGCGCCGAGACCGGCGCTGGCCGCCTGCTCTACGATCCGATGGATGCGCTCGCGCGCGTCTGCGAAGAGGTTCGCCGCGAGGCCACGCAATGACGCTGCCCGCCGGGCTCGAGCGGGCGCTCGCCGCCGCGCGCACGCTCAACCGGCCGCGCGCCGAGGGCCGCGTCCGCGCCATCAAGGGCATTGCCATCCAGGTCGCCGGCCTCGCGGCTGCGATCGGCGACACCTGCATCATCGCAGCCGAGGACGGGGCCTCGCCGATCCAGGCCGAGGTCGTCGGCTTTGACGGCGACGACACGGTGGTGATGGCGCTCGGCGACGCCAACCGCGTGGCGCCGTGGGATCGCGTGCAGAACGAACACCGCCCGCTGGCCGTGCCGATCGGCGCCGGCCTGCTCGGTCGCGTCATCGACGCGCTCGGTCGCCCGCTCGACGGCGGCCCGCCGATCGTCGGCGCGCTACGCCCGCTGACCGGCGACGCGCCGTCGCCGTTGCAGCGCGCGCCGATCAACGAGCCGATCGAGACTGGCGTGTCCGCCATCGACGGCGCGCTGACGCTCGGCAAGGGCCAGCGCATCGGCATCTTCTCCGGTTCGGGCGTCGGCAAGTCGACGCTGATGGGGCAGATCGCCCGCAGCAAGGCCGGCGAGGTCAACGTCATCGCGTTGATCGGCGAGCGCGGCCGCGAAGTCGGCGAGTTCGTCGCCGAGGTGCTCGGCCCCGAGGGCCTGCGCAAGAGTGTCGTCATCGCTTGCACGTCGGACGCCGCGCCGATGCTGCGGCTCAAGGCGCCGCTCACCGCCGTCGCGATCGCCGAGGCGTTCCGCGGCAAGGGCGCCGACGTGATGTTCATGATGGACTCGGTGACGCGCTACGCGATGGCTTGCCGCGAGGTCGGCCTCGCCGCCGGCGAGCCGCCGACGCTGCGCGGCTACCCGCCGTCGCTGTTCGCGGAGTTGCCGCGGCTCGTCGAGCGCCTCGGCTCCGACGGCAACGGCACGATCACCGGCCTGTTCACCGTGCTCGTCGACGGCGACGACATGAACGAGCCGGTCGCCGACGCGCTGCGCGGCTACCTCGACGGCCACATCGTGCTCAACCGCAAGATCGCCGAGCGCGGCCGCTTCCCGGCCATCGACGTGCTGGCGTCGATCAGCCGTCTGATGCCCAAGGTCGCCACGCCCGAACAGCAGAAGCGGGCGCGGCGGCTGCGCGAGCTGATGGCGCACTACGAGGAGAACCGCGACCTCGTCGCGGTGGGGGCGTACCGCAAGGGCTCCGATCCGCTGCTCGACCAGGCGATCGCCAAGATCACCGCGATCGAGGGGCTGCTGCACAACGGCTGCGAGTCGCGGCCGGCCGCCGAGACGCAGCGCCTGCTGCAGCAGATCGCCGGGGTGTGAGTCCGCGTCCGGCGCGGCCGTAGTTCGCTGGGGTTCCCTGACGTGCCGTCCGGCGCGGTCCCGTCCTGGCGCTCACTCCGGCCTGGTAACCCGCCGGGATACGCGACATTCGCTCAGCTTTTCCCCATGCCACGGTCGATACGCCGCCCATGCGTCGCTTCCGCTTCCGTCTCGCTCCGGTCCTGCGCCTGCGCGCGCAGCTGGAGCGCACCGCCCGCCGCGAACTCGCGGTGGCGATGACGGCGCTGTCGACCTTCGACCAGCAGTTGGCGGCTGCCGCCCAGGGCCTGCGCGACTGCGCCGAGCAGTCGGCGCTGCCGGGGGCGGTCGGCGCACTGTCGAAGGCGCTCGAGGATGGGTTGCGCCGCCACCAGTGGCGGCTGCAGAAGAAGCAGCAAGAGGCGCAGAAGCGGGTCGACGTCGCGCGCGGCGAATACGCGCAGCGCGCGCGCGATCTCAAGGCCCTGCAGCAGCTGCGCGAGCAGCAGCAGACGGCGTGGCGCTTCGAGGCGCTGCGGGTCGAGCAGGCCGAGCTGGACGAGATCGTTGCCCTGGCGCGCGGCGCCAAGGCGGCACAAGCAAACGAGGAAGGAGCGCTCCGATGATCGGAATCGTCGTCAAGGTCGCGGTGGGGACCATGCTGTTCGCCGGCACGCTCGCCGGCGGTCTCGCGGTCACCGGCCGCCTCAACCACGAAGGCACGGCCAACATCCCCGTGCTGAACCTATTGTTCCCAGCGCCGCCGGAGTCCGCCGAAGGCGCGACGACCAACGGCGCGCCCGTCGATGGCCTCGCCAGTCCGGCCGACGCGCACGCCGCGCCCGCCGACGACCAGGGCGGCCCCGCCGACGCGGACCACGGCGAGCAGGATCCCGTCGCTGGCGGCGAGCCGCGCAAGCAGAAGGTCGGCCGTTCGCTGAACGAGCCGGAGCCGAAAGCCGACGCGCACGGTGGCCACGGCGGCGGCAACGCCCACGCCGCGCCGTCGGCCGACGCGCACGGCAAGGCCGGCGCGGCCGCGTCGACCAAGGACAAGTCCGGCAAGGCGACGCCATCGGAGCGCGACTTCGATCGCCTCGCCGTGTCGCTCGAGGCCGCCAAGGCGCAGTACTCGCCCGGCAACCTCTATCGTTTCGACGGCTTGCCGGCCGGCGTCACGCCGGAGCAGATCAACGATGCGTGGCAGCGCGTGCAGGACCAGCTCGCCGATCTCGACCGCCGCAAGGTCGTGCTCGACCAGCAGGAGCAGCAGATGCGCGAACTAGGCGAGGACATCAGCCGCCGCCAGGTCGCGCTCGCAAAGGAGCGCGTCGAGGTCGAGCAGATGCAGCGTCAGCTCGACTCCAAGATCCAGAAGTTCCAGGAGACCGTCACGCTGGTGCGGTCCGACGAGGTCGCGGCGCTCAAGCGCAACGCGCAGACGTTGACGGCGTTCGAGCCGAGCAAGGCTGCGGAGCTCATCGAGGCGCAGTGGAAGACCGACAAGGGCCAGGACGAGGCGCTCAGGCTCATGGAGTTCATGGACAAGGACGCGCTCAACGAGATCCTCGCGGCGATACCAGGCCCGACCACGGCCGACATCCTGAAGAAGCGCCTGCGGGTCGCCAAGGAACTCGCCGCGCCGACCAAGTGACGCTGCCATTGGCGCGTGGGCGATATCGCAGACCGCCTTCAGAGCCGAACGTCTCGATCCGATAACAGCCAGCCAACCAACCGAACGGAGACGACCAAGTGGCCGATGACAAGAAGAAGGAGCCCGAGGCTAAGGCCGACGAGGGCAAGAAGAAGGGCATGACGGCCATCGCGCTCGTCATCGTGGGCGCGATCGTCGGCGGCGCCGGCGTCGTGTTCGCCGTGCCGCCCAAGGTCAAGGAAGTGCACGTCCCGGCGCCCGTCTACGAGGTTGTCGACGTCACGCACCCGGACGCGATCAAGAAGACGCTGAACCCGCGGTCGACGTCCGGCAAGGGCACCGCGCGCGTCGAGTTCAAGTTCGTCTACGCGGTCCGCGAGGACCGCGAGCCCGAGGCCTTCGACCGCATCAAGGCCAACTGGGAGACCGCCAACAGCAAGGCGCTGATGCTGCTGAAGAATCGGACCATGCGCGAGCTGCAGTCCGAGGCCGGCATCGTCGCGCTGGAAAAGGACCTGGTCGACGAGCTAGACCGCGTGCTGTTCCCCGGCAAGTCGGGCGAGAAGGTCGCGTGCGTCGAGCGCATCCTGTGGGTGGAACTGCTGTGCCAGTGACTCGCGAGATCCCCCCGTGACCCAGCTCACCAACGAGATTCTCAGCAACGATGAGATCGACGCGCTGCTGCGGATGTTCCGCAGCGACGGCGCGGCGTTGGAGACCCCCGGCACGCCCCGCCGCCCGGCCGCCGCGCCGGTAGCCGGCACCGACGGCGTCGTCGTCAGTCCGATCGACCTGCTGAAGCCCAATCGCCTCGGTCGCGAGCAACTGCGCGGCCTCGAGCGCTACTTCGAGAGCGCCGGCAAGATGCTCTCTGCCACGATCGGCGACAAGCTGCGCCTGGAGACGCGCTGCGACTGCGTCGCCGTCGAGCAGTTGCGCTTCGGCAACTGGCTCGAACAGCTGCCTGGTCCCGTCGCGATCTACGCGCTGCAACTCGAGCCCTTCAAACTGCCGGCGCTGCTGACCGTCAGCACCAGCCTGCTCTACGGCGCCGTCGACCGCATCCTCGGCGGCTCGGGCAAAGTGCAGAAGGTGCCCAAGGACTTCACGCTCGCCGAGCACACGGTCGCCGAGGCCCTAGTCGGCCCGTGCCTCGACCGCATCTGCGAGGCGCTGGCCGATGTCGTCAAGCTGAAGTGGACGATCGCCAACCGCTTCTGCAACCCGTCGATGGCGCAGATCCTGCCGTCGCAGGACGTCGTCGTTTCGGTCTACTTCCAGGTGTCGGGCGACTTCCTGCTCGGCGACCTGCGGCTCGTGCTGCCGTTTGCGTCGCTTGAGCCGCTGCTCGACAAGTTCGGCAAGGACACCGTCGCGCGCATGGAGCCCGGCGCGATGAAGCAGAAGCTCGGCCAGTCGGTGCGGCAGATGCCGATCGACGTCTCGGTCGAGCTCGGGGCCACGAGCATCCGCCTGCGCCAGCTGATGGAGCTGCAGCCAGGCGACGTCATCCCGCTCGGGGCCCATGTCGGCGAGCCGGCCGTTGTGCCGGTCATGGGCAAGCCGAAATTCACCGCGCACATCGGCAAGATCGGCAACAGGTTCGGGGTGCAGGTTGCCGATGTCATGGGGCAGTAGCCATGGTCGACGAAAAGAACAACGACGGGACGTGGGGCGCCGATCTGGTCGCGCAGGCGGGCGCTGAGCTCGCGGCTGCGGCCGTGCAACCGGTCGCCTTCGGTCAGTTGGGCGGCAACGCCAAGGGCGAAGCCAACCGCAACCTCGATCTGCTGCTCGACGTCGACATCCCGATCGCGGTCGAGGTTGGCTGCGCCAAGATGCCGCTCGAGGACGTGCTGAAGCTCGTGCCCGGCAGCGTCATCGCGCTCGACAAGAAGGCCGAGGAGCCAGTCGACCTGCGCGTCAACGGCAAGCTCGTCGCTCGCGGCGAGGTCGTCCTAGTCGACGACTGCTACGGCCTGCGCATCACGCAGATCGTCGACGCCCAGGGCCGCATCGAGAGCCTGCGCTGAGCGGACGCCCGGCGCCGGCCGGAACGCGATCGATTCGACCGAGCTGATGCCGCCGCTGCCAACTGCGGACAAGTTGGCGCCGTTCCAGCGGGCGATGGAGTTCACGACGGCCCCGCCGGCGGTGGCGAAGGCGCCGGCGACGAGGTCGCCGTTCGGCAAGAACGCCAGCGCCAACACCGTGCCGTGCCGCCGCTGCTGCGCCCTGGCCGGCGTTTGCCGTACGCTCGTCGCCGTGACCGCCCAACAGTTCGTGCTTGGCATCGGCCGGGCGCTGCACGCCCTCGGCAGCCCGTCGTACCGCATCGAGGACGCGATGGACGCGTGCTGTCGCACGCTCGGCCTCGAAGGCAGCTTCTTCTCGACGCCGACGGCGATCTTCGCCTCGCTCGGCGAGCGCGGCGGGCCGCAGGCGACGACGCTCATACGCGTGCAGCCGGGCGACATCGACCTCGGCCGCCTCGCCGAGCTGTACGCCGTGCGCGACGCGGTGCTGCGCGGCGGCACGTCGCCGGCCGACGGGCTGCGCGCCATCGAGGCGACGCTGGCGGCGGAGGGCCGCCACGGTCGCGTCGGCGACGCGATCGCGCACGGGCTCGGCGCCGCAGGCGCTGGCGTGCTGTTCGGCGGCGGCGCGCTCGAGGTGGCATTCGCGGCGGCGGCCGGCCTGCTGGTCGGGTGCCTCGCCTTCGCCTCGCGCCTGCGCCCGGGCCTCGGCGACGTGCAGGCGACGCTCGCGTGCGCGATCGTGGCGTTCCTCGTGCACATGGCGGCGGCGAAGGGCGTCGCCGTCGATCCGACGGTCAGCACCGTCGCCGCGATCGTCGTGCTGCTGCCCGGGCTGTCGTTCACCACCGCGCTCGCCGAACTGGCGATGCGGCACCTCGCGTCCGGCAGCGCACGTCTGCTCGGCGCGTCGGCGGTGTTGCTGACCATGGCGATCGGCGTCGGCATCGGCGATCGCGCCGCCGGCATCCTGTTCGGCTCAGCGACCGCGGTCGCCGCGTCGCCGCTGCCGGCGCCGTGGCTCGCCGCCGGCCTGCTCGCCACCTGGGGCGCCTACGTCGTGCTGCTGCGCGCGACGCGCCGGCAAGCCGGCTGGGTGCTGCTCGCGGTCGTCGTCGGCTTCGGTGGCGCCAAGTGGGCGGGCGAAGCGTTCGGCCGCGAGGTCGGCGCCTTCGTCGCGGCCGTTCTGGTCGCCGTCGCCGCCAACCTGTTCGCGCGGCTGCGGCGCCGGCCGGCGGCGATCGTGCGCACGCCGGGGCTGCTGGTGTTGGTGCCGGGCTCGCTCGGCTTCCGCGGCATGACGACGGCGTTCGCCGACTCGGCGGCGAGCGTGCCGTTCCTGCTGCAGATGCTGCTGGTCGGCGGCGCGATCGTCGCCGGCTTGCTCATCGCCGGCGCGTTGCTGCCGCCGCCGCTCGACGTCGAGCCCGACTCGCGGTTGCGCGCGCGCTGAGGCGCGGCGTTGCCAGTGCGCCGGCCGCGAGGCCCGCGGTCGGTGGCGGTCCCGTCAGCGTCACTGCGCCGGCTGCTGCTGCGTCAGGCAGTGGATCGAGCCCAGCCCCCAGATCAGCTCGCGGCAGTCGATGCCGATCACCTTGCGGCGCGGGCCGACGACGTCCTGCAGGATCGCCAGCGCCTTGGCGTCGCGCTGCTTGTTGCCGTACGTCGGCACCAGCAGGGCGCCGTTGACGAAGTAGAAGTTGGCGTACGTCGCCGGCAGCCGCATGCCGTCGTGCTCGATGCGGCCCGGCATCGGCAGCGTGACGACGCGGTACGGGCGGCCATCGGCGTCCTTCGCTCTCTGCAGGCGGCGCAGGTTGTCGTGCAGGATGCCGTGGTTCTCGTCCTTCGGGTCGTTCTCGACGGTGGTGACGATCGTGCGCGCGTCGGTGAAGCGCGCGAGGTCGTCGATGTGGCCGTTGGTGTCGTCGCCGACGATGCCGTCGCCGAGCCACAGCACGCGCTCCTGGCCGTAGTAGTCGCACAGAAAGCGCTCGATCTGCTTCTTCGACAGGCCCGGGTTGCGGTTCTCGTGCAGCAGGCACGCCTCGCTCGTCATCACCGTGCCAGCGCCGTCGAACTCGACCGAGCCGCCCTCCATGACCACGCCTGCGCCGCGGTGCCGCGGGTAGAAGACGCCGTCGCATCGACCCTCGATCGAACGGTCGCCGTTCGCCATCGCCTCGGCGACGCGCGTCGGCACGGCGTCGTCGGCGTCCCACGGCGGGTACTTGCCGCCCCAGGCGTTGAAGCCCCAGTCGACGATCGCCATGCGCACGGCGCCGTCGCGGCCGCGCTTGGTCACGAATGCCGGGCCGTGGTCGCGGCACCACGCCTCGTTGGTGGCGATGCGGTGGAAGCGCACGCGCGTGCCGATGGCCGCGCGCGGCACGCCGCCGGCGACCAGCTGCGCCGCGACGATGCGCTCGTAGTTGCCGTTGGGCACATTGACGTGCACCAGCTCGCGCGGCGCGATCGCGCGCACGATGGCGGCGAGGTTGCCCGGCACCGTGTGGTGCTTGTCGGGGAACGAGATGCCTTCGGGGCGCGGCCAGCTGAACCACGTGCCCGAGTGGCGCTCCCACTCCGACGGGAACGAGTAGCCGAGTTGCTTGGGCGTGCCGGCGATGACCTTCGGCTGCTTCTGGGCCATCGGTCAGCGCGCGAAGCGTTGGGTGATGCCGCCGTAGGCGTCGACGCGGCGGTCGCGCAGGAACGGCCAGTGCGTGCGCGCGAACCCGACCTTGTCGAGGTCGCACGGCATCACCACGACCTCCTCCTCGTCGGCGCTGCAGCGGTAGGCGATCTGGCCGTTGGGCTCGCACAGGAACGACTGGCCCCAGAACTCGATGCCGTCCGCGTTGACCGGCTTGCCGTCGACGCCGCGAATGCGCTCGTGGCCGATGCGGTTGGGGGCGCAGACGTAGCAGCCGTTGGCGACCGCGTGGCTGCGCTGGATCAGCTCCCAGCTGTCGTGCTGGGCCGCGCCGTACGCCTTCTTCTCGCCCGGGTGCCAGCCGATCGCGGTGGGATAGAAGAGGATCTCGGCGCCCTGCAGCGCGGTCAGGCGCGCGCCTTCGGGATACCACTGGTCCCAGCAGATCAGCACGCCGATGTCCGCGTGCTTCGTCTTCCACGTGCGGAAGCCCGTGTCGCCCGGCGTGAAGTAGAACTTCTCGTAGTACAGCGGGTCGTCCGGGATGTGCATCTTGCGGTAGATGCCCAGCAGCGAGCCGTCGGCGTCGATCACCGCGGCGGTGTTGTGGTAGAGGCCGCTGGCGCGCTTCTCGAACAGGCTGGCGACGATCACCACGCCGTGCTTCTTGGCGATCTGTTGGAACAGATCGGTGCTCGGCCCCGGGATCGTCTCGGCGAGCGCGAAGAAGCGGTGCTCTTCCGACTGGCAGAAGTACTGGCTGGTGAACAGCTCCTGTGTGCAGAGGATCTGCCCGCCCTGCTTCGCTGCGCGCTCGAGCAGCTCCGCCTGCTTCTTGCGGTTCGCGGCGACGTCCTCGACGCAGCGCATCTGCGTGAAGCCGACGTTGACGATGCGACGGGACGACGATGCGGGCTTGCGGCTGGCCATGGCTCGGGCGCGCGGGCCGCGGACGGGCGGCTCGGTGGCGCGGGCGGGAAGTGTAGGTGGCTCGAAGGCGCGAACAAGCGCGCGGGCGGTGGG